>Ga0134121_10000004_pt1 | contig 303145 bp, 314 predicted proteins | sample KB301_FD_96463 | JGI IMG/M metagenome (GOLD analysis project Ga0134121, IMG submission 96463) | Terrestrial soil microbial communities without Nitrogen fertilizer from Kellogg Biological Station, Michigan, USA - KB3-0-1 | ecosystem: Environmental > Terrestrial > Soil > Unclassified ... | reverse complement strand
GGCACCTCGATGTCGGCTCGTCGCATCCTGGGGCTGGAGTAGGTCCCAAGGGTTGGGCTGTTCGCCCATTAAAGCGGTACGCGAGCTGGGTTCAGAACGTCGTGAGACAGTTCGGTCCCTATCTGCCGTGGGCGTTGGAGAGTTGAGAGGAGTCATCCCTAGTACGAGAGGACCGGGATGAACGTGCCGCTGGTGTATCTGTTGTCCCGCCAGGGGCACCGCAGATTAGCTACGCACGGAACGGATAACCGCTGAAGGCATCTAAGCGGGAAGCCGTCCTCGAGATGAGCTCTCCCATCCCCTTGAGGGAGTAAGACCCCTGGTAGACCACCAGGTTGATAGGCCGGCGGTGCAAGCGTGGTGACACGCTCAGCTGACCGGTACTAATGGGTCGAGGGCTTGACGGATATTTTTTACTCTGGTCTTGTGCGGTTTTCAAGCTCCACCGGGGGCGGTCTCGCAATATTTCCGGTGGTGCATAGCGAGAGGGAGACACCTCTTCCCATTCCGAACAGAGCAGTTAAGCCTCTCAGCGCCGATGGTACTTGGAGGGCAACCTCCTGGGAGAGTAGGTCGCCGCCGGTTCTTTACTTCAGTGGCCCGCGACTTCCGTCGCGGGCCACTCTCGTTTTAGGCCTGCGTCGCGAAGTGAGCGATCGCCGAGTGCCAGGCGCCCGTGCTGCGCCGACCGCCGCTGCGGACCCGACCCTCGCAAGGGCGGGCTGCCGGCTGGACCGGCTCGAGGCCGTACTCGCCAAGGGTGGCAAAGTCGATCGCCAGGTCGACCGCGTCGGCTACCTGATCCGTGATTGAAGTCTTCTTAGTCTCGAACATAGGTTCGACTGTACGGAGCCCTTCGGATGGAAGCTCTGACCTGCAGGGCTTCTTGCAGAAGTTGGCAGAAAATGGCTTAACCATGCGGTTTGGCGCGATGTTCGCCGGCTGCGGGCGCCGCGCCCTTCGGGGCTTTGCTTGGTCTGTTCAACTTCGCGAATGCGAGCAGCAGCGTGGCGGTCAGCGCCGGTTTCTCGACGTTCGGCGAGTGGCCCGAGCCGGCTATCAGTCTCGTCTTCACACCGGGAACCGTGCGGCGGTATTCGGCCAGGCGTTCGGCGGGGTCGTTGACGATCTGCTCCTCGGCTCCCATGATCACCATCAGGGGCTTGCCGCTTTTCGCCATCCGCTGGTCGAGCGGCTCTTCGTCGGAGTAGTCCCCCGATCCCTCCGGGGAGTCGTGGTAGGAGCTGTAGGTCATCCGGTTGACGTCTTCGACGAACTCGTCGGGGACGTCGAAGCCTGGGGCGAAGGCGACCTCGAGGCCCTTTTTGACCGCGAAATCCGGCTTGACCCGCCAGAAGAACTCGCCGATCACCGGCGCGAAGCCGAGCTTGGCGACCAGGCCGAGGCTGTCTCCCTTGTGGCTGGGCGGCGTGTCGATGATCATCACCTTCCTGACCAGTTGCGGCGAGCGTTCGGCGAGGGCGGTGACGACCGAGCCGCCGAGCGAGTGGCCGGCGACGACCGCCTTGCGTACGCCGAGTCGCGCCATCGCCTGGGCGACCAGGTCGGCTTGGTGGGGGATCGTGTAGCCAGACGTGGGCTTTTCCGAGCCACCGTGCCCGAGCAGGTCTACCGCAAGCACGCGGTGGGTCCGATCCAGGCGCGGCATCATCCGGTCCCACCAGTTGATCGCGCAGCTGAAGCAGTGGACGAGGACGATCGGGCTGCCCTGTCGCGGACCCCGGTCGACCACCTCGATCTTGCCGCCGGGCAGGTCGAGGATGCGCCCGCCGGGTTCGGTTACCCCGGCTTCCTTGGTTTCGTGGTCGACGACCACGGTGTTGACGGTGAGCAGCGCCGCGAGCACGATCACTGCCCCGATTGCGATCTTCGCCCCTCTGCCCATGACGGTCGTTACCCTAGCCGGACGATGAGGCGCGAGGATCGCTGATGGAGAAATTCGTCATCCAGGGCGGGGTGCCGCTCTCCGGCGTGCTGACCGTCGCCGGCAACAAGAACGCGGCGCTGCCGATCCTTGCCGCCTGCCTGCTGACGGAGGAGGAGGTGCTGCTCGAGCGCGTACCGCGGATCCGCGACACCGAGGCCCAGATAGCCCTGCTCGAACGGCTCGGGGTCGAGGTCGAGTGGACCTCGGACAACGGCGTCCGCCTCTGCGCGGCCGGCGTCACCGAGGTCGTGGTCGACGAGGAGCTCTCCAAGCAGATTCGCGCCTCGTTCCTGCTCGCCGGCCCGCTGCTCGCCCGCTTCGGCGAGGCGCGCATGCCGCCACCGGGTGGCGATTTCATCGGTCGCCGCCGCCTCGACGCCCACCTCGACGCCTTCAAGGATCTCGGTGCCCGCATCGAGGGCGACCGCTGGATCGAGCTGAGCACACCGCCCGAGGGGCTCTGCGCCTGTCACATCTTCATGGACGAGCCCTCGGTGATGGGCACCGAGAACGCCTTGATGGCCGCGGCGCTGACGCCGGGGCCGACGACGATCGGCAACGCCGCCTGCGAGCCCCACGTCCAGGATCTCGCTCGCCTGCTCACCGCGATGGGGGCAAAGGTGGAAGGGATCGGCTCCAACGTGATGACGGTGCACGGGCGCGACCGACTCGGCGGGGCCGAGCACACGATCTGCGCCGACCACATCGAGGTCGGCAGCTTCATGGCTCTGGCCGCGGCAACCGGCGGCGACGTGCGGATCCGCGACGTCGACCCGGCCGACCTGCTGATGACGCGTAGGCAGTTCCGCCGCCTCGGGCTGCGCTCGGAGATCGAGGGCAATGACGTCGTCGTTCCGCCAGGGCAGCGCCTGCAGATCCAGGCCGACCTCGGCGACGCGATCCCGAAGATCGAGGACGGGCCCTGGCCGGCCTTTCCAGCCGACCTGACCTCGATCGCACTCGCCCTCGCCACGCAGGCCGATGGCGAGATCCTGATCTTCGAGAAGATGTTCGAGAACCGCCTCTTTTTCGTCGACAAGCTCGTCGCGATGGGCGCTCGGATCACGCTGTGCGATCCCCACAGGGCGATCGTCAGCGGTCCGAGCCGGCTTCACGGCGAACGCGTCGAGAGTCCCGACATCCGCGCCGGGATGGCGATGCTCATCGCGGCCCTCGCCGCCGACGGCACCTCGGAGATCGGCAACATCCGCCAGATCGACCGCGGCTACGAGCAGATCGACGAGCGCCTGCGCGGCCTCGGCGCCCAGATCGAACGCGTTTCCTCAGAGGTCCCGGCCTAGAGGGCTTTTCCGCCCACTCTCGTAAGGTGCGGCGGATGATCCACCCGATTCCACCTGGCACTCGCGACGTCCTCCCGGACGAGATGCGCGAGCTGCGACGGTTGCACCTGGCGATGATCGAGGTCTTCGAGGACCGCGGCTACGGCGAGGTCTCGACGCCCGCGATCGAGTACGACGAGGTGCTGGCGCGCGGCGATGGGCGCACCGCCTCGGCCTATCGCTTCTTCGATGAGCGCGGCGACCTGCTCGCCCTGCGTTCCGACATGACCGTGCCGATCGCGCGGCTGGTTGCCAGTCGTTACACCGATGCCAAGATGCCGCTGCGGCTCTGCTACTTGGCCAACGCCTTTCGCGCCGTTCGCCCGCAGCGCGGTCAGATGCGCGAGTTCGCTCAGGCCGGCGTGGAGCTGATCGGCGCGCCGGCGCCTGAAGGAACCGCGGAGGTGGTCGAGGTACTCGAGGCGACCCTCGACGCGGCCGGCCTCAGCCGGGCCGTGATCGGCCTCGGCGACGCCGACCTCTACCGCCAGCTGTTGACTGAGCTCAGGGTCGAGGGGGAGACGCGCGAAGCCGTTCTCGGCAAGCTCGCGGCGCACGACCTGGTCGGGCTGGAGGAGGAGCTTTCCTCGCTGGCCGGCATCGGTGACGAGCAGGTGGCCACCTGCATGGCGCTCTCGCAGCTGCGCGGCGGGCGTGAGGTGCTCGAGGAGGCGCGCGCACTCGGTGGCGACGCGGTCGAGCGCGCCACGGCGCGGCTGGGCGAGACCTTCGAAGCCCTCGAGGCGCGCGGCGTGGCGGATCGGGTCCAGATCGATCTCGGGCTGCTGCGCGATCTCGGCTACTACAGCGGCGCGATCCTCGAGGTCTACGACCCGGCGCTCGGTCACGTGCTTGGTGGCGGCGGGCGTTATGACGGTCTCCTGGAGCGCTTCGGCATCGATCTGCCCGCGGCGGGCTTTGCCCTCTACCTGGAGCGGGTCCACGTCGCGCAGACGGAGGAGGAAGGGCGCGGCGGGGGTGAGGAAGCATGAGCGTCGAGGTCGCCGGCATGGGCCGCGCCAAGGCCGACGGGCCGCTGAAGCTCGCCGTGCCGCGCGGCGCCCTCTTCGGGGAAACGCTTGACGTGCTCGACGCGATCGGGATCGACACCGCGGAGCTGCGCGGCGAGTCGCGCTCGCTGATCTTCGAGGCCAGCGGCATCACGCTGGTGACGATGCGGCCCTCCGATGTGCCCACCTACGTTGAGGCCGGCGCCGCCGACGTCGGCATCACGGGCAAGGACGTCCTGCTCGAGCAGGACGACCGCGTCGTCTACGAGCTGCTCGACCTCGGCTTCGGCCGCTGCCGCATGGTCCTCGCCGGGCGCAAGGGGGACGCGAAGCTGGGCGAGTCCGAGCGCCGCCTCGGGATGATGCGGATCGCGACCAAGTACCCGCGCACAGCGCAGCGTCACTTCGAGTCGACCGGTCACCAAGTCGAAGTGATCGAGGTCAAGGGCTCGGTCGAGTTGGCGCCGCTGATCGGCCTCGCCGACGGCATCGTCGACCTGGTCGCCACCGGCCGCACCTTGGAAGAGAACGACCTCGAGGTGCGCGAGGAGATCGTCGAGTGCACGGCGCGCTTCGTCGCCAATCGCGTTGCGCACAAGCTGCGGGCGGCGGAAGTGGATGAGTTGACCGCGAAGCTGCGAGAGCAATTGGCGTCGTGAGACTGCGGCGCTTTAAGTGGGCGGGTGCCGCTCCGACCGCGCGGACCGTTCGCGCTTGGACCGCGGAGTCCGTGCCGGAGATAGACCTGACGCCGATCGAACGTGAAGTGCGCGAGGAAGGCGATACCGCGCTGCGGCGCCTGACCGAGCGCTTCGACGCCACCGAGCAGCCGCTCGACTCGCTGCGGGTGGACCGGGCGGACGCCGACGAGGCGCTGGCGGGCATCGACGTGGGCCTGCGCGAGTCGCTCGAGCTCGCCGCCGCCAATGTGCGGGCGGTCGCCGAAGCCCAGCTGGGCGGGGCGATCCGGGCCGTGCAGCTTCCCCAGGGACAGACGGTGCGCGTCGGCGAGCTGCCGGTGGCCTCGGCGGGCGTCTATGCGCCCGGCGGGGGAGCGGCCTATCCCTCCAGCGTCCTGATGGGCTGCATACCGGCCAGGGTGGCGGACGTCGGGTCGTTGACGCTGGTGACGCCACCCGGGCCCGATGGCCGCATCGACCCGCTCGTGCTCGCCGCAGCGGCGCTCTGCGACGTGGACGAGATCCACCCGATCGGCGGCGCGCAGGCGATCTTCGCGCTCGCCTACGGTACCGACACCGTCCGCGCGGTCGACGTCATCGCAGGGCCCGGGAACCTCTGGGTGACGGAGGCGAAGCGGGCTGTTTTCGGCCAGGTCGGAATCGACTCCCTGGCCGGCCCGTCGGAGCTGATGCTCGTCGCCGGCCACGATTCGGACGTCGAGTGGGCGGCCCTCGACCTCTGCGCCCAGGCGGAGCACGGCGACGGCGGGGCGCTCGTCGCCGTCGCCGTCGAGGAAGCCGTGCTGGAGGCGATCGGCGAGGCAACGGAGCGAGCGGCGGCTGCTCGACCGGGAGTCGGCAACGCGCCGCTGGCGCTCGTCCAGGTACCCGACCTCAGCGACGCGATCGACTTCGCCAACGGCTTTGCGCCCGAGCACCTGGAGCTGCTCGAGGACGACGCGGTTCTGCTCGCGGGCAAGGCGACGACCGCCGGCTGCGTCTTCGCCGGGCGCTACGGGGCGACGGCCTTCGGCGACTACGTCGCCGGCTCCAACCACATCCTCCCGACCGGTGGTGTGGGGCGTTTTTCGGGGCCGCTTTCGCCGCGAGTCTTTCGCCGCTCGGCGGCCACCGTGGAGGTGACGGCGGCGGCTGCGTCGAAGCTTGCTCCACACGCCGACGCCCTCGCCCGGGCCGAGGGATTCCCAGTCCACGGCGAGTCGGCGATGATTAGGACTGAGTCATGAGCCGTACAGCGACAAGGGAGCGCAGCACCGCCGAGACGCAGATCAAGCTCTCGCTCGACCTCGACGGGGGGGAGGCGAGCGCGTCCACCGGCGTCGGCTTCCTCGACCACATGCTCGACCTGCTGGCCCGTCACGGTCGGCTGGGCCTGAAGGTCGAGGCGACGGGCGACCTCGAGACCGGGGCGCACCACACGGTGGAGGACGTCGGCATCGTGCTCGGGCAGGCGCTCGACGAGGCGCTCGGCGACCGGGCCGGCATTCGCCGCTACGGCTCGGCCGTGGTGCCGATGGACGAGTCGCTCGCGGAGTGTGCGATCGATATCTCCGGCCGTCCCTTCTGCGTCTTCGACGCCGACCTGCCGGTCGCCTCGATCGCAGGCTTCGACACCGAGCTGGCCGAGGAGTTCTTCCGCGCCGTCTCCAACAGCGCCAAGCTGACCCTGCACGTCTCGGTCCGCTACGGCAGCAACGCGCACCACATGATCGAGGCCTGCTTCAAGGCCTTTGCGCGGGCGCTGCGGGTCGCCGTCTCGATCGACCCCGACGAGAGCGGCGTGCCCTCGACCAAGGGAACCCTGAGCGAATGAGCGGCGCCCGAATCTGCATCCTCGACTATGGGATGGGCAACCTGCGCTCGGTCGAGAAGGCGCTCGAGCACGTCGGCGCGACTGCGACGATTGCCAGCGACCCCGAGACGATCCGCGCGGCGGACGGCCTGATCCTGCCCGGCGTCGGTGCCTTCCCGAAGGCGATGGCGGGAGTGCGGGGGCTTGGCTTGGACGAGCTGATCGCCGAGCGACGCGACGCCGGCGTGCCCGTCCTCGGCATCTGCCTCGGGTTGCAGCTGCTCTTCGACTCGACCACCGAGCTCGGCGGCGCCGAGGGTCTCGGCCTTTTGCCTGGCCAGGTCGAAGAGCTGGAGGCGCCCGGTCTCAAGGTCCCGCACATCGGCTGGTCGCCGGTGCGCTGGGAGCGCGAGTCGCGCCTCGCCGAGGGGATCGAGTCCGAGACGCCCTTCTACCACGTGCACTCCTTCATGCCGCGCCCGCAGGCCGACGACGTCGTCGGAACGGCGGTCTACGGTGCTCGCTTCGCTTCCGTCGCCGAGCGCGACAACGTCTTCGGCGTCCAGTTCCACCCCGAGAAGTCGAGCGCGGCTGGCCTGCGCCTGCTCTCCAACTTCACCGGAATCTGCGCTGCCGTGCCGGCGTAGGCGATGCTTCTCTATCCCGCGATCGACGTCCGCGGCGGCCAGGCCGTGCGCCTGACCCAGGGCGACTACGCGCGCGAGACCACCTACGACGCCGACCCGGTTGACGCTGCGCTGCGCTGGGCGGACGAAGGGGCCGAGTTCCTGCACGTCGTCGATCTCGATGGCGCCAAGGCAGGCGAGCCGCAGAATCTCGACGCAATCGCGCGCATCGCCGCTGCCGTCGATTGCCCGATCCAGGTTGGGGGAGGGTTGCGCGACGACGAGTCGGTGGCAACGGTCCTGGATGCGGGAGCCTCACGAGTCGTAATCGGCACCGCTGCCCTGCGCGATCCGAAGTTCCTCGACCGGGTGCTTGCCGAGCACGGCGACCGCGTCGTCGTCTCCGTCGACGCTCGCGACGGCAAGGTCTCGCTCTCGGGTTGGACGGAGACGAGTGACGTTGATGTCGCCGACGCCGTGGGGGAGCTCAGCAAGCGCGGTGTCGCCCGCTTCCTCTGCACCGCGATCGAGGTCGACGGCACGATGGAGGGCCCGGCCCTGGACGAGCTGAACCGAATCGCCGCTGCGACAGAGGCCCAAGTCATCGCCTCCGGCGGGGTGGGCACCCTCGATCACCTCGAGGAGCTCGCCCGGGACGCCGCCTCGAACGTCGAGGGCGCCATCGTCGGCCGCGCCCTCTACGAGCGCCGCTTCACGGTCTCCGACGCCATCGCTGCCCTAGCCTGAACCGGGCAATGGTTCTCAAACGGGTCATACCGTGTCTCGACGTCGATGCCGGGCGGGTCGTCAAGGGGACGAACTTCGTCGGGCTGCGGGACGCAGGCGACCCGGTGGAGCTGGCCGAACGCTATGACGCCGAGGGAGCTGACGAGCTCGTCTTCCTCGACATCACCGCCTCGCACGAAAAGCGTGACACGATCGTCGAGCTGGCGCGACGGACGGCCGACAACGTCTTCATCCCCTTCACGATCGGCGGCGGCATCCGCTCGGTCGAGGACGCGCAGGCGGTGCTCGACGCCGGTGCCGACAAGGTCTCGGTCAACTCATCGGCCCTCGCCCGCCCCGAGCTCCTCGCCGAGCTCGCCGACCACTTCGGGGCCCAGTGCGTCGTGATCGCGATCGATGCCAAGCGCGAGGACGACGGCTGGGGCGTCTACGTCAACGGTGGCCGCAAGCGCGTAGACGGCCGGGAGGCCGTCGCCTGGGCGCGCGAGGCCGTCGAACGCGGGGCCGGGGAGGTCCTGCTCACGAGCATGGATCGCGATGGCACCAACGACGGTTACGACATCGAGTTGACCAGAGCCGTCGCGGACGCCGTCTCAGTTCCCGTCATCGCCTCAGGTGGCGCCGGCACGCTCGACCACCTGAGCGAGGCCATAACCGAGGGCAACGCCGATGCCGTCCTCTGCGCCTCGATCTTCCATTACGGCACCTACAGCATTCATCAAGCTAAGGAGCAGATGGCATCCGCCGGCATCCCGGTGCGACGCTAGTCGAGGTCTTCCGCGAGTCCGGTGACGCCGGTGGAGCCGAGGATCTCGAAGCGGGCCAGTTCGTACGGAGCGTCCCGAGTCGCGGCGCCCGGGATCTCGGTGGTCGCCCCGGTGTATCCGGCAGCTTCCACCGCTGCGATCACGGTTGGGTCGAACTGTCCCGCTGGGTAGCAAAAGTTGGCCACGGGGACGTGGTATTCGCGGCGGAGTATTTCCCGCGATCCAGTCACTTCTTCGCTGAGCTGTGCAGGTTCGAGCGTGGTCAGGTCGGAGTGGTTGATCGTGTGCGAGGCCAGCTCCCAGCCGGCGTCGATCATCGCTTCGACGTTGCTCGTGTAGAGGTCGGAGCCTTCCGCCTTGAGGTTGAGCACGCCCGGCCAACCGTGGGTGCGCAGCTCCGGCAACGCGTAGGTGAACTGCGGCCGGTAGCCGTCGTCGAAAGAGATCACGACCGGCTTGGCGGGCAGCGTGCCGCCGTGATACCAGGCCTGCTCGACCATTTCCAGCGTCACCGCTTCGTAGCCATGGTCGTCGAGCCAGTTCATCTGCTGGTGGAAGTCGGGCCGTGTCACGTACAGCTCCGGGTAGGGCGCGTCTTCTGGGGCGGGGCCGAGCACGTGGTACTCGAGGATAGGCACCGGGCCGGTGTGGGAATGCCAGCCGGGTTGGGGGGTGGCGTTGCGAACCTCCGCGGTGGCTGCGTTGGTAGGCGCCGTAGTGCCATGAGGGTGTCGACGGCCGCCGGATGAGCCCCCGAGATTCGCCGCGACGACGCCGACCGTGACCCCGATGGCGATCGCCAGCGCCGCGACCGCTGCTGCTCGTCTCCCCGGCACGCGATCATGGTAGGCGCAGATGGCGACGGGGAAGGATCACAGTGAGAGCATCGCCGAGGCGCTCGAGCACATGCACCCGGAGCTCGATGCGGTGCGTGAGGCGGGCGGCGATTCCGTCTACCTCGTCGGTGGCGCCGTGCGCGACCTGCTGCTCGGGCGCGGACGGGCCGACATCGACCTCGTCGTCGAGGGGGACGCGGTGGCCTTTGCGGGGCGCCTCGGGGTCGAGGTGGTCTCGCACGAGCGTTTCGGCACGGCCAAGGTCAGGCTCGACGGGCACGAGGTCGACATCGCCAGCGCTCGCTCGGAGCGCTATCCCCACCCGGGAGCACTTCCCGTGGTCGAGCAGAACGCGACGCTGGACGAGGATCTCGGCCGTCGCGACTTCACGATCAACGCGATGGCGATCGCGCTCGACGGAAGCGCGCGGCTGGTCGATCCGCACAGCGGCCAGGCCGACCTCGCGACCCGGCAGCTGCGCATCCTTCACCCTCGCTCCTTCGAGGACGACCCGACGCGAGCGATTCGCGCCGCCCGCTACGCGGCGCGCTTCGGCTTCGGGCTCGAGCCGCGGACCGAGGAGCTGCTCCGCGGGGCGGACCTCTCGACGGTTTCCGCCGACCGCCGGGATGCCGAGCTTGCGCGCCTGGCGGCGGAGCGCCACGCGGCGCGCGGTTTCGGACTACTCGCCGAGTGGGGCCTGATCGAGCTGCGCGAAGGGGGAGAGGACCTGGCCGAGACGGTCGACGAGCTGCTTGCGGCCCCTCCCTGGCAGGGTCAGGCAGACCGTCCCTCGGCACTGCTCGCGGCGGTGCTGGGCCCTCCCGCCGGCGAGGCAGCGCTTGCCGAGGGCCGGCCCGAGCGGCCCTCCGAGGCCGTCGCGCTCGCTACGGGACACGGTCCCATCGAGCTGCTCCTCGCAAGGGCACTCGGCGCCGAGTGGCTGGACCGCTACCTCGACGAGTGGCGCGGCGTCAAGCTGGCGATCGACGGCGAGGACCTCGTCGCGGCGGGCATAGCCGAGGGCCCCGCCGTGGGGCGGGGACTGAGCGTGGCACTTCAGCGCAAGCTCGACGGCGAGATCGACGGCCGCGAGGAGGAGCTTTCGACGGCGCTCGAAGCTGCAAGGGAACACGATGGAGTGGCGTGAGGCCGGCGGAAAGCGCTGGCTGGAGGCCCAGCTGCCGGGAGCCACGGCGGCCTTTACGACCCGTGGTTTCGGCTCGGCGAAGGAGAGCTTGGAGCCGCTCGCCGCGCTGGGGATCGAGCCCTCCCGGGTCGTCAGTGCCCGGCAGGTCCACGGGGTGGAGCTCGCCTTCCACGATCGCGGCGAGGTGCCGGAGGAGGCCGACGGGCATGTGATCGAGGCTCCCGGGAGGATCGGCCTCGTCTTCGGTGCCGACTGCCTGCCGATCGCCGTCGCCGGGCCGGGCGGCGCAGCGATCCTGCACGGCGGACGGCGCGGATTGGAGCAAGAGATCGCCGCCCTCGGCGCGGTCACGGTAGAGGCGACCGCCGCCGCGGTCGGCCCCGGTATCGGCCCCTGCTGCTACGAGGTCGATCTCTGGCGAGAGGCGCGCCGCCAGCTGCGCCAGGCAGGTGTCCAGCGAGTGGAGTCGGCCGATCTCTGCACCTGCTGCGAAACCGAGCTCTTCTTCTCGCATCGCCGCGACGGCGATCCGAGGCGTCAGGCTGGCCTGGTCTGGCTGAACGAGGAGCGCTGAGGTGGCAGGGCTGATCCACGGCATCGAGGCCGCCAAGGTTGCCGCCAACCTCGAACAGGTGCGCGAGGAGGCCGGACCGGAGGTCGAGATCCTCGCCGCGACGAAGTACGTGCCGCTCGAGGAGATGGGGACGCTCGCCGAAGCGGGGGTGACCCTGGTCGGCGAGAACCGACAGCAGGACATGGCGGCCAAGCACGAGCGCTGGGGCGATGCCTTCGAGTGGGACTTCATCGGCAACCTGCAGAGCCGCAAGGTCAAGCAACTGCTTCCGATCTGCCGGTTGGTTCACTCGGTCGCCAGCGACTCGGCCCTCGAGCAGCTCGGCCGCCATGGCGACGCCGAGACCGAGATCCTGGTCGAGGTCAACGTCGCCGGCGAGCAGGACAAGGGGGGCATCGCGCCGGCTGAGCTGCCGGCGTTCTTGGAGCGCTGCCCGGTGCGCGCAGTCGGCCTGATGACGATGCCGCCCTTCGACCTGGATCCCGAGGCGTCGCGACCGCACTTCGCCCGTCTCGCCGAACTCGCCGCCGAGCACGGCCTTTCGCGCCTCTCGATGGGCACATCACAGGACTGGCGGGTGGCGGTGGGGGAGGGGGCGACGATCGTGCGCCTGGGAACGGCCCTGTATGTGTGAATCCGCACTGGGTGTGAGGCATAATCTGTAAAGGAGTCGGCCGCCAGGAGCCGAAACATCCTTTAACCATGGCCCTACGAGACACATGGCATAGAGCGCTGGTCTATTTCGGCCTCGCCGAGGACCACGACTACGGTCCCGAGTACGAGGAAGAGTTCGACGCCGAGACCGGCGTCGAAGAGCCCTTCGAAGGCCGGCGCGAGTCGGGCCAGGTACGGCGCCTGCCGAGCTCCCGTCGCTCGCGCCGCGACGAGATCGACGACATCTTCGCCGACGACGAGCCGATCGCCGCGTCCCGAACGCGCACCCTGCGCCCGGTTGGCAACGGCGACTCCGACGTCCAGGTTCACCTCGTCATTCCGCGCAACTTCAACGACGCGCAGCAGGTCGCCGACCAGTTCAAGCGCTCGGTCCCGGTGATCCTCAACCTGCAGACCACCGATCACGAGCTCTCGAAGCGGATGATCGACTTCTGCTCGGGGCTCACCTACGCGCTCGACGGCGGCATGCAGCGGATCGCCGAGAAGATCTTCCTCTTGACGCCGCGCAACGTCGAGGTCTCCGCCGAGGAGAAGGCGCGGCTGCTCGACAAAGGCTTCTTCAACCAGTCCTAGCGCGGCCGCGGCTAGGCTGCGGTCATGATCATCGGCTTCTGCGGGTCCGGGAGCATGGCGGCGGCAATGGCGCGCGGCCTGCGCGACGACGTCGACGAGCTGCTCTTCTCCGACGCGGGCTCGGGACGGGCGGGCGAGCTGGCGGCTGAGCTCGGCGGCGAGGCGGTCGCGACCAACCGCGAGCTGGCGGAGCGGGCTGACGTCGTCGTCCTCGCGGTCAAGCCGGCGAGATTGCACGAGGTCGCGGAAGCGCTGGGCGGCGCCAAGGTCGTCGTCTCGCTATTGGGAGCGACCTCGCTCGAGACCGTACGCGAGGCGCTTCCCAGCGTCGAGGTGGTGCGGGTGATGCCCAACCTCGCGGTCGAGGTGAGGCGGGGGGTGCTGTGCATCGCCGGCGTGCCCGACCTCGAGCTGCGCTCGCTGCTGGAAGGGCTGGGCCAGTTGGTTGAGCTGCCCGATGCCGAGTTCGACGCGGCGACCGCGGTGATGGGCTGCGCGCCGGCCTACCTGGCGCTGGCGATCGAGGCGATCGCCGAGGCCGGGGTCGCCGACGGCTTGGATGCCGATCTTGCTCACGACCTGGTCGTCGAGACGGCCGCCGGAACCGCCGAGCTGCTGCGCGAGCGCAAGCCGGACGAGGTGCGAACGGCAGTCGCCTCGCCCGGGGGAAGCACGGAGGCGGGCCTCGAGGCGCTCGATCGCCTCGGCGCCAAGCGTGCCTTCGAGGCCGCGGTCGAGGCTTCGCTGAAGAGGATGCGAGGGTGAGCCGATGGCCTGGCTGGCGATAACCCGCTTCGACGTCGCTGACTACGTCAGCGCGCTCTTTCTCGTCTACATCGTCCTCGTCCTGCTCAACGTGCTGATCTCGTGGATTCCCCGCATGCCCTACAACCGCGGCCTGCGGGCCGCGCTCGACTTCGTCAAAGAGACGACCGACCCGTTTCTCAATCTCTTCCGACGCATCCTGCCGCCGATCGGCGGGGGCGGCTTCGCGCTCGACCTCAGCCCGATGATTGCGATCATCGTCCTCTACATCCTGCGCGCGGTCGTCGTCGGCCTGATCGAAGGGTGAACGCCCAGTCGGCCCGAGCCTGGCGCTTCGCGGGGGCGCTCTGCGGCCTTGTCGTCGTCCTCGACCAGGCGGCAAAGGCCCTGGTCGAGCGCAACCTGGTGCCCGGCGAGGACGTCGAGGTCCTGGGGCCGATCGAACTCACTCTCGCTCACAACACGGGAGTCGCCTTCGGGCTGGCGGGTGGCGGCGGGGCTCGCCTCGTCCTGCTCACCGCCGTCGCGCTCGTGGTCATCGGCTACGTCTTCTCGCGCGACCCGACCCGCCCCGGCCTCTGGGTGGCGGCGGGGCTGCTGGCCGGCGGAGCGCTGGGCAACCTCGCCGATCGCATCAGGACCGGTTCCGTCACCGATTACGTCCAAATCGGCAGCTGGCCCGCCTTCAACCTCGCCGACGTCGCGGTCACGGCCGGCGTCATCGTCCTCGCCCTCTCCTACCTGCGCGAGCAAAAGGCCCAATGACCTTCCGGTGCGCTTTATGCGGCCCATGACCACAAAAGGCGCACCGGAAGGGGTGGCGGCGTGAGCGACGAGCTGCGCATAGTCCACGTCGACGACGACCTGGCGGTCGTCGACAAGCCGGCCGGCCTAGTCGTCCACGCCGCCCCCTCTCACAGCGGCACGACGCTGGTCGACGAGCTGGGCGACCTGCTCGGCGGCGGCGCCGACCCGGAGCGGCCGGGGATCGTCCACCGCCTCGACAAGGGCACGAGCGGATTGCTGGTCGTCGCCCGCAGCGACGAGGTGCACGCGGCGCTGCAGGCGCGGGTGCAGCGGCGCGAGGTCGAACGCGTTTATCTGGCCCTGGCCGGAGGCCGGGTTGCCTCGCGCACGGGGACGATCGACGCCCCGATCGGACGCGCTTCCCGCCAGCGGCACCGGATGGCCGTTTCGGGGGCGGCGTCTAGGCAGGCGCGGACCCATTTCGAGGTGATCGAACTGCTGCCCGCCGAGACCTACCTCGAGGCAAAGCTGGAGACTGGCCGCACCCACCAGATCCGCGCCCACTTCGCCGCCATAAGCCATGCCCTGGTCGGCGACGTCACCTACGGCGGCGAGGCGAAGTACGGGCTCGAGCGCCAGTTTCTCCACGCCCACCGCCTTGCCTTCGCTCACCCCACAAGCGGTGAGCGGCTCTCGTTCGAGTCGGAGTTGCCAGACGACCTGGCAGCGGCACTGGAGGCCGCCCGCGCCGCCTGAAAGCGGCACCGTCCCTACAATTCCGCAGTCCGGAAACCCGACCCCGTCGATTCCGAACCGGACCCTGACCGGCATTGCGCCGGTTCCCGGCAAGGGCGGCGAGACAGCACCACAACCACAAGGAGCTTCACCAATGCCAGAGGCAGGCCTCAAGGAGCTGCTGGAGGCCGGAGTCCACTTCGGCCACCAGACGCGCCGCTGGAACCCGAACATGCGCCGCTACATCTTCGGCGAGCTGGACGGGATCCACATCATCGACCTCGTCCAGACAGAGACGCTGCTGGAGGACGCCCGTCGCTTCGCCGGCGAGCTGGCCAGCGGCGGCGGCACGGTGCTTTTCGTCGGCACCAAGAAGCAGGCCCGCGGCCCGGTCGAAGAATGGGCCGGCCGCTGCAAGATGCCCTTCGTCAATCAGCGCTGGCTGGGCGGCCTGCTGACCAACTTCAACACGATGTCGGCGCGGATCGCGCGCCTGCACGAGCTGACCGAGTGGCGCGACGAGGGCAAGCTCGCCCTGCTGCCGACCAAGGAGCGGATGGGGATGCAGGCCGAGCTCGCCAAGCTCGAGTACAACCTCGGCGGCGTCCGCGACATGGAGCGGTTGCCCGACGCCGTCTTCGTCACCGACCTGAAAACCGAGGAGATCGCGGTGCGCGAGGCTGCCCGCCTGCGGATCCCAATCATCGGCCTGGTCGACACCAATTGCGATCCCACTCCGGTCGACTACGTGATTCCCGGCAACGACGACGCGATCCGTTCCTGTCAGTTGGCGATCGGCACGATCGGCGCTGCAATCGAGGAGGGGGCCGGCGCCTGGCGCGTCCAGGAGGAGAAGCGGATCGCCGAGGAAATGGAGCGGCGCAAGCGCGAGGAAGAAGAGCGCAAGAAGCGCGAGGAAGAAGAGAAGGTAAGGAAGGAAGCCGAGGAGGCGGCGGCAGCGAAGAAAGCTGCGGAAGAACAGGCGGCGAAGCAGGCTCAGGCCGCAAAGGCCGCGGGTCCAAGCCCCTCGACCGCGGGTCCTGTCGCGGGGGAGGGCGCCGGGAGCGCCAGGCCCGCGGGTCCTGTCGCCGCAGGGGACCCACCGCCCCCTCCGGTCGCTAAAGCGTCCTCAGGGGCGGTCCCCCCTGCGACGCCACCCGCGGGAGAGGCGGAGAAAGCCGAGCAGGAGGAGTCCGAGGCCTCGGCGGCGGAGCCTGCTGCCGAAGAGAAAGCTGAGGAGGGGAAATGAGCGTTACGGCGGCGGATGTGAAGGCGCTGCGCGACCGGACGGGCGCGGCGATGATGGACTGCAAGGCGGCCCTGGCCGAGGCAGAGGGGGACGTCGATCGGGCGATCGAGATCCTGCGGGTCAAGGGACAGGCGTCAGCCGCGAAGCGCGAAGGGCGGGGGACCGACGAGGGTGTCGTCGCCTCCTATATCCACGCCAACGACAAGGTCGGCGCGATGGTCGAAGTCCAGTGCGAGACTGACTTCGTCGCTCGCAACGAGGACTTCAAGGCGTTCGCCTACGAGGTCGCCCTGCACGTCGCGGCGACCGCGCCGCAGTACGTCACCACCGAGGAGATCTCCGAGGAGGAGCGCGAAGCGGAGAAGCGGGTCTTCGAAGAGAAGGCGCGCGAAGAAGGCAAGCCCGACGACGTCGTCGCGAAGATCGTCGAAGGTCAGCTCGCCAAGTCGGGCAGGGAAGTCGCTCTGCTCGACCAGGAACACGTCAACACCGAGAAGCACGAGTCGAAGTCGATCGAGGAGCTGCGCCAGGAGCTGGCCGCGAAAACTGGCGAGAACATCCGCATCGCGCGATTCGCCTATTTCCGCGTCGGTGAATAAGCTCGGCGCCGAGATGGCGGCCGAGCCCCAGTTCAAGCGCATCCTGCTGAAGCTCTCGGGCGAGGCTCTGATGGGCGATCTGCAGTACGGCACCGAGGGGGCCGAGGTGCGGCGCATCGCCGAGCAGGTCGCCGCAATCCGTGCCCGTGGCGTCGAGGTGGCGATCGTCGTCGGCGCCGGCAACATCTACCGCGGCCTCGCCGCCGCGGCGGAAGGGATGGACCGGGCGACCGGCGACTACATGGGGATGCTCGCCACCGTGCTCAACGCGCTCACCCTGCAGGACGCGCTCGAGAACACCGGCCAGCACACGCGAGTGCTCTCGGCGATCGACGTCAAGGAGGTCGCCGAGCCCTACATCCGGCGCCGGGCGATGCGCCACCTGGAGAAGGAACGGGTGGTGATCTTCGCCGCCGGCACCGGCAACCCGTTCTTCACGACGGATACCGCGGCCGCGCTGCGAGCCCTGGAGATCCGCGCGCAAGCGATCCTGATGGCGAAGAACGGGGTCGAGGGCGTCTACGACTCCGACCCGGCGACCAACCCGGACGCCGAGTTCATCGCCCAGATCGGCCACCGCGAGGCGATCGAGCGCGGGCTCAAGGTGATGGACTCGACCGCGCTCTCCCTCTGCATGGACAACGACCTGCCGATCTACGTCTTCAACATGGGAGACGCGGGCAACATAGATAGGATCGTCAGCGGCGAGAGGGTGGGCACGCTGGTCTCCAGCACGCCCGCCGGATGACCGGAACGGGGGCACTGTGGAGCTGATCGACGAACTTCTCGAAGACGCCAAAGGGAGGATGTCGAAGTCGGTCGAGTCGACCCGGGGCGAACTGGCGACCGTGCGCACGGGCCGCGCCTCGCCGCACCTGCTCGACCGCATCGTGGTCGACTACTACGGCGCCCAGACCCCGCTCAAGCAGCTGGCCAACGTCGCCACCTCGGACGCCCGCCTGCTGACGATCACGCCCTTCGACAAGTCCTCGATCGGCGCGATCGAGAAGGCGATCCAGGAGTCCGACGTCGGCCTGACGCCGAGCAACGACGGCAACGTCGTCCGCCTCCAGGTCCCGGAGCTGACCGAGGAGCGCCGGCGGGACATGGTCAAGGTCGTCCACGGCGTCGCCGAGGAGGGTCGGGTGGCGGTGCGCAACATCCGTCGCGACACGATGCACGACCTGCGCGAGCTGAAAAAGGAGGGCGAAGCGGGCGAGGACGACGAGCGCCGCGCCGAGGCCGCCCTGCAGAAGCAGACCGATGACGCGATCGCCGAGATCGACTCTCTCCTGAAGGGGAAGGAAGAGGAGATCCTGGAGGTGTGAGCGCCTCCGCGCGGTACGTAGCGATCATCACCGATGGCAACGGGCGCTGGGCCGAGCAGCGCGACCTCCCCACGGTGGAGGGGCACCGCGCCGGCGCCGACACGGTGAAGGCGCGCCTGCGGGATGCGGTCGAGCTGGGCATCGAGGAGCTGACCGTCTTCTCCTTCTCGACCGAGAACTGGTCGCGGCCGGCAGAGGAGGTCACGGCGCTGATGGAGATGTTCGGCGAGCGGATCGACACCGAGACTCCGGAGCTGAAGGAGGAAGGGGTACGGATGCGTTTCGTCGGTCGCCGCGAGGGTGTCGCGCCCGAGCTGGTAGAGCGCATGGCCTGGGCCGAAGAGACGACTGCGGACAATGAGCGGATCGGCCTCTTCGTCGCCTTCAACTACGGCGGGAGGGCTGAGATCCTCGACGCGGCGCGGGGATTCGAGGGCGACTCGGAGGAGGACTTCCGGCGGCGCCTCTATGCGCCCGAGATGCACGATCCCGACCTGCTGATCCGCACCAGCGGCGAGCAGCGGATCTCCAACTACCTGCTCTGGCAGTGCGCCTACTCGGAGCTGGTCTTCCGCGAGGAGCTTTGGCCTGATTTCGGCCGCGAGGCGCTCGAGGCCTGCCTGGAGGAGTTCGCGGCGCGTCAGCGCCGCTTTGGAGCGAGGGCCTGATGCAGGATCTCTTCGACGACGACATCTTCGCCGAGGAGCCGGCGCCGAAACCCCCCCGGCAGCGGCCCGCGCGCCGTCCCCGCCGTCGCACGGGGGAGACGCTGAAACGCGTCCTCTTCGCGATCCCCTGGGTGATCTTGACGATCGCGATAGTCATCGCCGGCGGGCTCGTCTTCGCCCTGGCAATGGTCGGAGTCGGCGTGCTCTGCCTGCGCGAGTACCTGGCGATGACCGAGGAGGCGCGTCCAATCGGGCTCGCCGCCTACGTATCCGTCGCGGCGCTGGTAGTCACCGCTCACTACGGCACCGCCTTCAACGTCCTGCTCGTCCTCGCCGCCTGCTTCGCCGTCCTCTTCGTCCTTGCCGCGCGCGTGCACCGGATCGAGGGGATCACGATCTCGATGGGCGTGACCCTGCTGGGGATCGTCTGGATCGGCATTCCCCTGGTGCACGCGGTGCTCCTGCGCGACCTGCCGAATCACGGCGCGGCGCTGCTGATCGACGTGCTCGTCGGGACCTTTGCCGGCGACACCGGCGCCTACGCCGTAGGCCGCACCTTCGGCTCGCACCGGATCGCGCCCAGCCTCTCGCCCAACAAGACGCTGGAGGGCCTGGTCGGCGGCTTCCTGATCGGCACGATGGCCTTCTGGTTCGCCGGGCTCTACCAGGACTGGCTCTCCGGCGCGGACGCGCTGATCATCGGCGCCGCGGTGGCTGCAGCCGCTCCCGTCGGCGACCTCTTCGAGTCGATGCTGAAGCGCGACCTGGGCCGCAAGGACACGGGCACGCTCTTCGGCCCCCACGGCGGCATCCTCGACCGCCTCGACGCGGTCTTCTTCACCGTTGTCGTCGGCTACTACCTGGCGATCCAGTTGGTCTACTGACCCACCTACACTCCCCATAGATGAAGAACCTCGTGATCCTCGGGTCGACGGGCTCGATCGGCACGCAGGCGCTCGAGATCGTCGCCGCCTCCCCCGAGCTCAAGGTCGTTGGTCTGGCCGCCGGCTCCAACTGGGAGCGCGTTCTCGGCCAGGCGAGCGAGCACGGCGTCGAGACGGTCGCGTTCGCGGATGCGGGCGCGGCGGAGGCTGCGGGCAGCGCCTGGTCGGGCAAGGTCCTCGCCGGCGAGGCCGGGGTCCGCGAGCTGATCGTCTCCTCGGGTGCCGATCTGGTGCTCAACGGCATCGTCGGCGCGGCGGGGCTGGGTCCGACGATCGTCGCCCTCGGCGAGGGGATCGACGTCGCCCTCGCCAACAAGGAGAGCCTGGTGATCGGCGGCGAGCTGACGATGGCCCTGGCCGAGGCGACCGGCGCTCGCCTGCTGCCGGTCGACTCCGAGCACTCGGCGCTCTTCCAGCTGATCGGCGCCGTCGCGCCGGGGACCGTCGATCGACTGGTGCTGACCGCCTCGGGAGGGCCGTTCCGCGGCCGCACCGACCTCGCTTCGGTGACCGCCGAAGAGGCGCTTGCCCACCCGACCTGGGAGATGGGCGGTCGCATCACGATCGATTCGGCGACGCTGATGAACAAGGGCTTCGAGGCGATCGAGGCCCACCACCTCTTTGGCGTCTCCTTCGAGCAGATCGAGGTGGTCGTCCACCCGCAGTCGATCGTCCACTCGCTGGTCGACCTCAACGACGGCGCCACGCTTGCGCACCTCGGCCACCCCGACATGCGCGTGCCGATCTCCTACGCGCTGCACTATCCCGAACGGGCAGACGTCGACGTGTCGCGGCTCGACCTGGCGTCGGTCGGCCAGCTCGACTTCGAGCCACCCGACTTCGAGGCCTTCCCCTGCCTGGGGCTGGCGCTCGAGGCCGGACGAGCGGGGGGCACGGCGCCGTGCGTGCTCAACGCTGCGGACGAGGTCGCCGTCGCGGCCTTCCTCGCGGGGCAGATCGGCTTCACCGCGATCGCCGCCGCGATCGAGCGGGTGCTGGCCGCGATGCCCGCGATGCAGCCGACGCACTTCGAGGACCTCTTCGAGGTCGACGCCGAGGCCCGTCGCCGCACCGAAGAAGAGGTCGGGGGGTTGGCGAGGGTATGAACTGGGTGCTGATCTTCCTCGGCTTCTCAGCCCTGGTCATCCTGCACGAGGCCGGGCACTTCTTCGCCGCCAAGGCGACCGGCATGAGGGTCGAGAAGTTCTTCCTCTTCTTCGGTCCGAAGCTGGTCTCGGTCAAACGGGGCGAGACCGAGTACGGAATCGCCTGCATCCCAGCGGGGGGCTTCGTGAAGATCAGCGGCATGCATCCCGAAGACAAATTGCCGCCCGAGGAAGAGCACCGCGGCTACTACGAACAGCCCGTCTGGAAGCGAATCGTCGTGATCGGCGCCGGGCCCGCGGTGAACATCGTGCTGGCCTTCGCGATCCTCTTCGCCCTCGGATTCAGCGTCAGAGTTGCGAACCGGACGGTGGAAGAAGTGCGGCCCGACACGCCCGCCGCGGCGAAGCTGAAGCCGGGCGACACGATCCTCGCCGTCGACGGTCGCTCGTATCGCGACCTGACGGGGCAGGACCTGGTCGACCGCTTCCGCGAAGAGATCGGCTCGCACGAATGTTCCGGCAAACAGGTCAACGGCTGTCTGGCGGCGACGCCAGTCGTGCTTACCGTGCGCCGCGACGGGGAGGTGCGCAGGATTGTCGTCAAACCGGAATACAGCGCCGCTGCGAAACGGGCGCTCGTCGGGTTCGGCTACGGCAGCGAATCGGCCGGCTACGGTGCCTCCGACGCCGCCGGTTGGGCCGCCGACCAGATGTGGTTCGTCTCCACCCGCACGGTCGCCGTCTTCGCCAGGCTCTTCGAAGCCGACAAACGCGAGGAAGTCTCCGGCGTCGTCGGCGTCAGCGCAGTGGCCAACGAAACGATTGAGGTCGGCACCAAGGAGGCACTCTTCCTGCTAGCCATCGTCAGCCTCTCGCTGGGCCTGATCAACCTCTTCCCCTTCCTGCCGCTGGACGGCGGCCACATCTTCTGGAGCCTGGTCGAGAAGGTTCGCGGACGCCCGGTGCCCTACCGCGTGATGGAGCGCGCGGGAGCGCTCGGCTTCGTCCTCGTGATCATGCTCTTCTTCCTCGGCCTGACCAACGACATCGGTCGCCTCACCGGCGGCGGCTTCAACGCTCGCTGAAGGCGCCTCGGTAGGCTGCCGTCATGGCCTCCAAGCGCCAGATATTCGTCGGCGGGGTGCCGATCGGCGGCGGTGCCCCGGTCGTCGTGCAGACGATGACCAAGACCGAGACCGCCAACCTGGCGGCGACGATGGAGCAGATCCGTAAGGTCGCCGATGCGGGGGCGGACATCGTGCGCGTCGCGGTGCCGCGCGACGAGGACGTCGAGGCGCTGAAGACGATCGTCAAGGACTCGCCGATCCCGGTGATCGCCGACATCCACTTCAACCACACGCTGGCGTTGAAGGCGATCGACGCCGGTGCCCACTGCATCCGCCTCAACCCGGGGAACATCGGCGGCCGTGAGAAGGTCGCCGAGGTCGCCGAGCGGGCGACCGCCGCGGGGGTGCCGATGCGGATCGGGGTTAACTCCGGTTCGCTGCCCAAGCACTTGCATGAGCTGGAGCGCGAGAGCCCGGTCGAGGCGCTGGTCGCCGCCGCGGTCGAGTTCGTCGAGCTGATGGAGTCGCTGGACTTCGAGAACTTCAAGGTCTCGATCAAGTCGACCAACGTGCCCAACACGATCGCCGCCAACCGCCTGCTCTCGGAGAAGATCCCCTATCCGCTGCATCTCGGGATCACCGAGGCGGGGACCAAGTGGTCGGGCTCGCTGAAGTCCTCGGTCGGCCTCGGCACGCTGCTCGCCGACGGGATCGGCGACACGATCCGGATCAGCCTCTCCACCTTCCACGCCGAGGAGGAGGTCAAGGTCGCCTGGGAGATCCTCAAGGCGCTGCAGCTGCGCGAGCGCGGCCCGGTGCTGATCGCCTGCCCGACCTGCGGCCGCCTGCAGTTCGACATGGACTCGGTCGTCGCCGAGATCGAGCAGCGGCTGGAACGCTACGCGGAGCCGATCGAGGTCGCCGTGCTCGGCTGCGCGGTCAACGGCATCGGCGAGGCCTCGCATGCCGACTTCGGCATCGCCGGGGCGAAGAACGAGGGCCTGATCTACGCCCACGGCAAGCCGCTGCGCAAGGTCCCGCAGGCGACGCTGGTGGATGCCCTCTTCGAGGAGATCGACAAGTCGCTCGATCGCGGCGGGGTCGAGTTCGACGAGGATGAGTCGCGCGAGGGCGCGGCCTGGTTGGCCAAGATCGAGGCGGAAAACGCCGGCGAACTGACGCCGGAGAAGATCGCGGCGATGGAGCATGAAGCCGCCCAAAAGGGTGAGTCGGACAAAGTGCTGCTCGACGAGGAGCAGTCTCCGACCGCCGGGCGCCGTTTCACTCGCGCGTAACTGGCGGGCGGGTCCTGTCGCGGTGGCTTTCCCCCATGTGCTCAGGCACCTGCGGTGCCCTGCGCTATGGGGGACCCCCTGCCACCGCGCCACCCGCCCGAGATACGAATAGCTGTAAACGCCACCCGCCCGAGGAGCGGGGTAGGTTTCCGGCGTGACGCGGTTTAGCCAAGCCTTCCTGCCCACCCTCAAGGACGCGCCGGCGGATGCGGAGGCGCTGTCGCACAAGCTGATGGTGCGGGCTGGGTTGATTCGGCAGGTGGGTGCAGGGTTGTGGAGCTATTTGCCAGCGGGGTGGAGGGTGCATCGGAGGGTCGAAGCGATCCTGCGCGAGGAGATGGAGGCGATCGGCTGCCAGGAGATGCTGATGCCCGTGCTGCAGCCCGCTGAGAATTGGGAGAAGACCGGGCGGTACGGGATCGAGGAGCTGTTCAAGCTCGAGGATCGCAAGGGCTCGCCGATGGTGCTGGCGATGACGCACGAGGAGTGCGTCACCTACCACGTAGCGAAGGAGGTGCGCTCCTACCGCGACCTGCCGCTGATGCTCTACCACCTGCAGACCAAGGAGCGCGACGAGCCGCGGCCGCGCGCCGGCGTGCTGCGCACGCGAGAGTTCACGATGAAGGACGCCTACTCCTTCGACCGTGACGAGGAGGGCCTGGCGCGCTCCTACGAGCTGCAGACAGGCGCCTACGACCGGATCTTCGATCGCTGCGGGTTGCGCTGGTACCGGGTCGAGTCCGACGTCGGGATGATGGGCGGCTCCGGCGCCCACGAGTACATGGCACCCTGCCCGGCGGGCGAGAACGAGGTGGCGCTGGCACCGGGCTATGCCGCCAACGTCGAGGTCGCCGCGGCGACAGCGCAGCCGGTCGAGCTGCCGCCGCCGCTGGACGCGCCGGAGGAGGTCGACACGCCTGGCCTGACCAAGGTCGAGGAGGTGGCCGAGCACCTCGGCTTGCCACACGGCGCCTTCATCAAGACGCTGCCGATCGTCGTCGAGGGTCGGGGGATGGTCCTCGTCCTGCTGCGCGGCGATCACCGGCTGAACGAGATCAAGCTGCGCAACGGGATGAAAACCGACTTTCGTCAGGCCAGCGCCGAGGAGATCGAGGACCAGCTCGGCCCCGTCGGCTACCTCGGCCCGGTCGGCAGCGGCCTGCCGATCATCAAGGACGCGGCGCTGAGCGGCGATTCCTACGTCTCCGGCGCCAACAGGCCGAACGCCCACCTGCGCGGCATCGACCCCTCGCGCGACTTCGAGTCATATGAGATGGACGTTCGCAACGTCGAGGCCGGCGACACGGCGCCCGGCGGTGGCACGATCGAGATCGAGCCGGCGATCGAGATCGGCAACATCTTCAAGCTCGGCACCCGCTACTCGGAGCCGCTCGGCGCCACCTTCCTCGACGAGGCCGGCAACGAGGGGCCGATCGTGATGGGCAGTTACGGGATCGGCCCGGCGCGGATCGTCGCCGCGGCGATCGAGCAGGGCGCCGACGAGCGGGGCATCGTCTGGCCGCCTCCGCTTGCGCCCTGGCAGGCGCACGTCGTTTCCCTCGCCAAGGCCGGCGAGGAGGAGCGGGCGGCGGCAGACCGCCTCTACGAGGAGCTCGTAGAGGCGGGCATCGAGACCCTCTACGACGAGCGCGATGCGGGGGCGGGGGAGAAGTTGACCGACGCCGAGCTGATCGGCTGCCCGCTGCGCATCGTGGTCGGCAGGCGCGGCCTCGCCGAGGGTGTCGTCGAGGTGAGCGAGCGCCGCTCCGGCGCCGAGCACTCACTGCCCGTCGAGGAGGCCGCCGAGCGCACCAAGGCCCTTCTCGAGGGCATCGATGGCTGACACTGCCCCCTTCGGCAAGGGACGCGTCCGAAAATTGTTCGGCCTCGACCGCAGCGGGCCGCCGCCGCGGCAAACGCGCAAGGGCGAGCCGCTCAATCCCTGGACATTGCCCAACCTGATCGGCTACCTGCGCCTGGCCGCGATCCCGGTCTTCCTCTGGCTCGCCTTCGAATCGGGGGACGGGCGCAGTGCCGCCGCCGCGATCGTCTTCTGGCTGATCGCCGCCGGCGACTACGTCGACGGATTCCTCGCCCGTGTCACCGGTCAGTACAGCCGTCTCGGCACGATGCTCGACCCCCTCGTCGACCGCCTGACGATCCTCTCGGGGGCGGTCGTCTGCTGGCATTTCGAGCTGCTGCCGCGCTGGGCCCTGGCGCTGCTCGTCCTCCGCGAGATCGCGATGCTCGTCCTCGCCCAGTACGGCGTCCGGCACGGCGTCGAGATCCAGGTCAACTGGCCGGGGCGGATCTCGGTCTTCCCGATCATGGGCGGGATCTTCTTCGCGATGGTCTTCGCCGGCTGGGTGCCGGCGGCGCTGCTGATCGTCGGCCTCGCCCTGGCGATCGTCGCCACGGTCCTCTACGCCCGCGAGGGCATGCGCCAGGTCCGACGGCAAAGAAACGCTCAACCTTCAACCTTCAGTTGAACCTTGGGCCGAAGGCGGCCTATAATCGCTAAACAGGCGGCCTGAGCCGCGACCGCGACGAAGGAGCGAGATGGAGGACACCTTTCCGGATCTGGGTTCGCTCAGCGATGAAGAGCTGAAGGGCCTGATCGACGAGCTGACGCAGGAAGAGAACGAGATCTCCTACAAGCGCCGGGTCCTGCACGGCAAGATCGACATCCTCCGCGCGGAGCTGGTCAACCGGCTGCGCCAGAAGCGTGAGCGCGGCGACAGCCTGATCTCCGGCGACGACGTCGCCCAGCTGACCGAGATCCTCGCCGGCAAGGCGCAGGCCGCCGACGACGACCCCGAGGGCCCGGCCGCCGCCTAGCGGGAGCAGCTCGATGGCCGTCCACTGTCCCGAATGCGGATTCGTCAACCCCGAGGGCGCTAACTACTGCCAGAAGTGCGGCGCTTACCTCGGCGGTCCGGCGGACGGTGGCAAGAGCGGTGACGAACCGACGACGATGACCTACACGGTCGGCGAGACCGGTGAGATGCAGCCGGTCGACATCGACGAGACGATCGAGCGCAGCGGCGCGGCGCTGGTGATCCGCGCCGGTGGTGGTCGCGCCGGCGAGAGCTTCGCGCTCGAGGAGGACCGGGTCAGCATCGGCCGCAGCCCCGATGCCGGCGTCTTCCTCGACGACGTCACCGTCTCGCGTAACCACGCGCTGCTGGTGCGGCGCCGCGACGGCCTCTACATCGACGACCTCGGGTCGCTCAACGGCACCTACGTGAACCGGCGCCGGATCGAGTCCCACAAGCTCGCCGACGGCGACGAGATCCAGGTCGGCAAGTACAAGCTCAGCTACCTGGAGAAATGAGCTGCAACTGATGGCCGTATCCGAACAGCAGCTCAGGTCGCGCGACTCGCGCCCGCGCAAGGCGCTGACGATCGGCGCCGTCTGCAAGATCCTGCAGAGCGAGTTCGACGACGTCTCGATCTCCAAGATCCGCTACCTGGAGGACCAGAAGCTCTTGACGCCGCGGCGCACGCCCGGCGGTTACCGCCTCTACAGCCAGTCCGACGTCGAACGGCTGCGCACGATCCTGCGCCTGCAGCGCGACGAGTTCCTGCCCCTGCGGGTGATCCGCCAGGAGCTGGCGGCGGGCGGCGACATAGTCGGCACCACGGGGGACGGGGCCAAGCGACCCTCTGGCGGCGCCGTGCGGCGCGCGATCCTGGTCAATACCTCGCGTGCCTATCTGACCCTCGACGAGGTGATGGAGGAGACGGGCGCCCGCGAGGAGCTCGTCGCCGAACTGGAGAACTTCGGCATCGTCCAGCCCGAAAAGCGCGAGGGCAAGACTGTCTACGACGAGACCGACCGCGAAATCATCCGCACCGCGAACGAGCTTTCGCGCTTCGGTGTCGCGGCCCGCAACCTGCGTGTCTTCCGTTCTTCGGCTGATCGCGAGGCCAATCTGCTGGAAGCGCTGCTCGGGCCCTCGCTGCGTTCGCGCAACCCGGATCGACGCAAGGAAGCGCTCGAAAGCCTCGAGAGCCTGGCGGCCACGGTCAGCCACCTCAAGCACCTGCTGCTGGTACGCGACCTTCGCCGCCTGGCTGGCGACTGACGGCGCTTCGGGCGTGCCGCGCGTCACCCGCCGACGGACGATCGCCGCCCCCGGCTCCCAGGTTTGGGAGCTCGTCTCCGATCCCTACAACCTGCCGCGCTGGTGGCCTCGCACGCAGCGGGTCGAGGGGGTCGATGGAGATGGCACCGGAGCGGAGTGGACGCAGGTACTGGGCACCGCGGAGGGGCGCGGCGTCAGGGCTGACTTCCGCTGTGTCGGGGCGGTGACGGGCGAGCGATTCGCCTGGGAACAGCAGATCCCCGGAACGCCCTTCGCCCGCCACCTGCGACGTTACGCGGTCGAGGTCTCATTGATGGGCGAGGGGGGAGAGACGGAGGTGACGCTCTCCTCGACGCAGGCGCTGCGCGGCATGTCTCGGCTCGGCTCGCCGATGATGCGCCGCGGCCAGGCGAGCCTGCTGGATGAGGCTCTCGAAGGGATCGAGAGGGCCTTGGCGTGAACGCACCACGCCGCGACTCGAAGTGGTGGGGATGGGGGGACCCGGCGGTCGAGCCCGAGCTGGACGAAGCGGCGCTGGCGATGCTGCATGAGCGGCTTGGCGGCCTGCGGAATTCGCCGCGAGCTACCGAGCTGGAGGGCTTCGAGCTGCCTGCCGCCGAGCCGTTGCCGCGAGAGCTTCTCGACGCGGCCGGCGAGGAGAACGTCTTCACCGGCGTCGAGGACCGCGTTCGCCACGCGACCGGCTGCGGCTACGCCGACCTGGTGCGATTGCGCTCCGGCCGGCTCGACGCCGCGCCCGACGCCGTCTTGCTCCCAGCCGACGGCGATCGGCTGCAACGCATTCTCCATGCATGTCATGGAAAAAACGTTTCGGTCGTGCCGTTTGGGGGCGGGACGAGCGTCGTCGGCGGAGTCGCACCGGTGCGCGGGACGCACGACCGGCTCGTCAGCCTCGACCTCTCGCGCCTGCGTGGCGTCGAGGTCGACGAACGCTCACTGACGGCGAGGCTCGGCGCCGGCCTGCGCGGGCCTGAGGCCGAGGCGGAGTTGGCGAAGCACGGCCTGATTCTCGGCCACTACCCGCAGAGCTTCGAGTACGCGACGATCGGCGGCTTCGCGGCCACCCGCTCCGCCGGACAGGCCTCGAGCGGCTACGGTCGCTTCGACGCTCTCGTCACCTCGATCCGGCTACTCGCCCCGAACGGCGAGCTGCAGACGCGGGAAACACCGCACAGCGCCGCTGGACCGGCCCTGCGCGAGCTGGTCGTCGGCTCCGAGGGCACGTTGGGTGTGATCCCCGACGTCACCGTGCGCGTACGCCCGGCGCCGCGGGTGCGCCGCTACGAGGCCTGGATCGTCGACAGCTTCGATGCCGGGTCGGAGATCGTCCGCGCGCTCGCCCAGGGCCCCGGGCTCCCCGACGTGATCCGCGTCTCCGATGAGGAGGAGACCGAGATATCGCTCGCCCTCTCCGGCCCGCGCGGGCTCGCCCGCTCGCTCTTCGACGGGTACCTCGGCCTGCGGCGCAAGCACGGCGGCTGTTTGGTCGTCGTCGGGACGGAGGGAGACGACGAGTCCGTCGCTCGCCGCCGAGCTCTCAGCGCCCGCGAGCTGCGCCGGGGTGGTGCTGTCTACCTGGGGCAGGGAGCCGGCCGCTCTTGGGAGCACGGCCGCTTCCAGGGCCCCTACCTGCGCGACACGCTGATGGACATGGGGGCAATGGTCGAGACGCTGGAGACCGCGCATACGTGGAGTGGGCTTGCCGGCCTGCACGAGGCGGTCGGCAAGGCAGTCGGCGACTCTCTCGCGGCTCGAGGTACGCCCGGCCTCGTCCTCTGCCACCTCTCGCACGCCTACGCCGACGGCGCCTCTCTCTACTTCACCTTCGTCGCCCGCGCCCGGGCCGGCGAGGAGCTCGAACAGTGGCAACAGGTCAAGCGGGCAGCCTGTGAGGCGATTGTCGCTGCGGGCGGGACGATCACCCATCACCACGCGGTTGGGCTGGACCATGCCCCTTACATGGAGGCCGAGATCGGCCGCGACGGCCTCGACGTCCTGCGGGCGGCGAAGGAACGGCTCGACCCGACGGGCATCATGAACCCGGGCAAGCTGCTCGGCTGACTACTGCTGCTTGTGGATCGCCGGGCCGGTGATTTCGCCGCGCAGAATTGATTCTCCGAGGTGCGGCGGCAGCTTTTTTTCGGCTTTTGCCTTGGCGAGGGCCGCGCGGTAGGCGGCGATCGGCGTCAGGGCTACGTCGACCTGGTCGAAGGCGCCGCTGGCCACGTAGGCGAGGAGCTGGACGGGGATCTGCAGCTGGGCGGCGATCTTGCCGCCCTTCTCGGGAACCGCGCCGATCTGCAGGGCCAGTTTCGGCGAGCGGTAGAGCCAGACCGTGTAGGCCTCGCCGGCGGGTGCCGGTTCGAGGCCCTGGGCGGTGACCTGCAGTAGGACGTTCCCTTTGTAGCGGCCGAAGAGGGCTTGGCCGCTGGCGTCGCCGCCGTTGATTGGGGCGAGTACCGCCTGGGTCAGGTTCGCGTTTTCGGCCGTTGTGCTCGCTTCCGAGCTCGAGGAGCTCGACCCGCCGCCGCTGAGGGCGAGGACGATGGCCATCGCGATGAGGACGAGCAGGCCGGCGCCGAGGCCGATCAGGGCGCCACGGTCTTTCGGCAGCTTGCCGACGAGGCGGCCCCGTGAAGGGGGGGTGCTCGGAGCGGCCGGAGCTGGAGTCGGAGTTGGTGGCGGTGGTGGAGTCGGCTCGGGCGTAGGTGCGGGGGCCGGGGGCTCCGGCGCGCTCGGCTGCTCAGGGGGCGCCGGAGTCTCGGGAGCGGTCTCCTCCTCCTCCTCCTCGACCTCGGCGAGTGCCTCCTTCACGCGGCTGCGCAGCTCCTCGACGCTGATGCCCATCAATGCGGCCATGTCCTCGTAGCCCTCTTCGCGCTGCGCGAGGACGCGGAGCATCGCTTTCTGGTCGTCGGAGAGCGGCACGGCTCGCGAAGCCTACGGGATAGGGTCCCCGGCGATGGCTGAGGATCCCCGCGGACTCCTGTCCCACTTCGACGAGCTGCTCGGGACGGAGTGGCTCGACGACGATCCCGAGCACGCGCGCGTGCGGGTCGCGATGCGGGACGAGCTGCGCCAGCCGGTCGGGTTGCTGCACGGCGGCGTGCTCTCGACCCTGGTCGAGAGCATCTGCTCGCGCGCCACGGCACTCGCCGTGCTTGACGACGGGATGATGGCGATGGGCCAGTCGATCTCGGTCAGCTTCCTCCGGCCGGTCACCGAGGGCCACGCCGAAGTCCACGCGACGGCGCGGCACCGCGGCCGCACGACCTGGGTCTGGGACGCCGAGGTGAGGGATTCGAGTGACAGGCTCTGCGCCCTGGCGCAAATGACTATCGCCGTCAGGCCGATCCCGCAGTCGAGTTAGCCGCCGAAACGGTTCGTAATCGGCAGGCGCCGGTCGCGGCCGAAGGCCTTCGGCGTGATGCGGATGCCGGGTGCCGCCTGGCGGCGCTTGTACTCGGAGCGGTCGACCATGCGTACGACCTCGTCGACGGTCTCCGCCGGCAGCCCGGCGGCGATCATCTCCTCACGGCCCTCGTCGCGCTCGACGTAGGACTCGAGGATGCGGTCGAGCAGCTCGTAGGGGGGCAGCGAATCGCTGTCGCGCTGGTCGGGGCGCAGCTCGGCCGAGGGCGCCCGCTCGAGCACCGAGGCAGGCACCAGCTCCCGTCCGGCCTCCGCGTTGCGGTGGCGGACCAGCTCGTAGACGAGGGTCTTCGGCACGTCCTTGATCGCGGCGAAGCCGCCCGCCATATCGCCGTAGAGCGTCGCGTAGCCGACCGACATCTCGCTCTTGTTGCCGGTGGTGAGGACGAGCCAACCGTGCTTGTTGGAGAGCGCCATCATCAGGTTGCCGCGGATGCGGGCCTGGATGTTCTCGGCGGCGAGGTCGGGCTCGTGCGGCCGCGTAGGGTCGCGCGGCAGCGAGCCGTCGGCGGCGTCGCCGTCGCGCCCGGCCCCGAAGGCGGGGGAGAGGGCGCGCTCGTACTCGTCCATCGCCGTCTCGATCGAGATCTCGACCAGCTCGACACCGAGGTTCTCGGCGATTGCCCGCGCGTCGGCCTGGGTTGCGGCGCTCGAGTGCGGCGAGGGCATCGAGACGCAGGTGACGCTCTCCGCTCCGAGCGCGTCGACGGCGAGCAGCGCGACCAGCGCCGAGTCGATTCCGCCGGAGAGGGCGACGCCGACGTGGCGGAAGCCGTTCTTGACGACGTAGTCGCGCAGGCCGAGCCTCAGCGCCGCATAGACCTCGGCGAGGTCGGAAAGCGGCTCGGCGAGGCGGTCGGGAACGGGGGAGGGAACGTCGCAGACGAGCAGCTCCTCTTCGAACTGGGCGGCGCGGGCGATCACCGTCCCGTCGGGGGCGACGACGAAGCTGTGTCCGTCGAAGACCAGCTCGTCCTGCCCGCCGACCAGGTTGCAGAAGGCGAAGTGGGCGCCGTAGGCGCGGGCACGCTCGGCCAGCATCGCCTCGCGCTCGCGCCCCTTGCCGCGGTGGTAGGGGGAGCCGGACGGGTTGGTTATCAGCGTCGCGCCCGCCTCCGCCTCGGCCGAGGCGGGCGGCCCCGGGGCCCAGACGTCCTCGCAGATCGTCAGGCCGACCGTCTCGCCCGCGACCTCGATCGTCGCCGGCTCGCCGCCGGGGACGAAATAGCGCTGCTCGTCGAACACCGAGTAGTTGGGCAGGCGGTTCTTGCGATAGACGGTCGTCACCTCGCCGTCGGCGAGGACGGCGAGCGAGTTGTGTGCATGGCGGCCGTCGGCGCCGTCGGCGACCGGCTCGGCGAAGCCGACCAGGGCCACCACCCCGCTGGTCTCCCGCGCCAACTCCTCCACCGCGCGCCGGTTGGCCTCGACGAAGTGGCGCTTCAGGTAGAGATCCTCGGCTGGGTAGCCGGGAATGCAGAGCTCGGGGAAGACGACCAGCTCGGCCCCCTCGTCGCGTGCCCGCCCGATCCACTCGGCGACCTTCGCCGCGTTGCCGTTGACGTCGCCGACGGTGGGGTCGATCTGGGCCAGCGCTACGCGCACGGCGGGATCCTCGGCAGGCTCACGACTGGAAGTATCGCCGCTGGCGCCGGCGCAGCCGTTGCTCAGTTGACCGGGACGGCGCCGTTCGGTGCCTCGGCGCGGGCACGCGATCCGGCCTTGCCGTCGATCGTCGCCGTTGCCGTGACGATCTCGTCGACCGCCCCTTCGAGGTCGCGTCCGAAGCTGTCGAGGTCGGCCATCGCGTCGAAGTCGCCGACGAGGCCGAAGTCGACTTTGCCGTTGTAGGACATGATCCCGACGCAGAGCGCCTGGCGGCGGGCGAGTGGCACGAGCGGGTAGATCGACTGCATTTCCCGGCCGAGCACGTAGAGCGGGAACTGTGGCCCGGGGACGTTGGTGACGACGAGGTTGAAGAAGCGCTGCGCCGGCTGCAGGCGGGCCGCCTGCGAGGCGATCGTCGTCGGTGCGAAGTCGACGAGGCGGGTGAGGATCTCCGCCCCCACGGCCTGGCCCGAGCCCTTCAGGTCGCCCATGATCTCGCTGATCAGGTGCAGGCGGCGGACCGGCTCCTCGCACCAGACGGGCAGCGGCGCCATCATCGCCGAGATCCGGTTGCCGAGCGCGCCGCGCTCCTCCTCGGCGCGGACGCTGACCGGGACCATCGCGCGCATCTCCAGGCCTTCGGTGTCGTGGCCTCGCGCGCGCAGGTAGTTGCCGAGCGCGCCAGTCACCACCGAGAGGACGACGTCGTTGACGGTGCCGCCGTGCTCGTTCTTGACCTGCTTCAGCTGGTCGAGGTCGGTGCTGACGAAGGCGAGGCGCCGGTGTGGCCCGATTTCGACGTTGAAGGGGGAGGAGGGGGCCGACATCCCGGCGCCGACCATCTTGCTCGTGTCCGAGATGCCGCGCATCACCTGGCGTGGGCCGCGCAGGGCGGCGCGCATGCCGCGGACGATCTCGCGCGGGCTGGTGGCGCGCTCGCGCAGCGCGTCGCTGAGCAGTTTCAGGTCGGTCGGCTCGGGCCGTGGTGCCCACTTCGGCGGCCGTGCGGGCGGGTTGGCCGGTTCGCGCTCGACGTCGAAGAGGACGGTGGTGATGTCGACGCCGGAGATGCCGTCGACGAGCGCGTGATGGCTCTTGCCGATGATCGCGAAGCGGTCGCCGACCAGACCCTCGACCAGCCACAGCTCCCAGAGCGGCTTGCTGCGGTCGAGCTGCTGGGAGAAGATCCGCGCCGCCAGGTTGCGCAGTTGCTCCTCGGAGCCGGGCGCCGGCAGGGCTGTTTGGCGCACGTGGTAGTTGAGGTTGAGGTGGGGATCGTCAACCCAGACCGGCCGGCCCTGGCCGAAGGGGACGAAGCGCAGCTTCTGGCGAAAGCGCGGGACGAGGTGCAGGCGGGCCGCGATGTGTTCCTTGAACTCCTGATGGCTCGGCGTCGGCCCATCGAAGACGCTGGTCGAGGCGACGTGCATGTGGGCGCCGGCCCGCTCCATGTGGAGGAAGGAGGAGTCGAGTCCGCTCAGTCTTTCTCCATTCACGGGAGCAATGTTCGCACAGGTACGGCCGAGTCCTGCGTGGCTGGGCGGCTGGGGCTCAGGCGGCGATGCCGAGGCGGAGCTGGGGGTCTGCCGGTTGGGGGGGCTGCGAGCGCTGGTCGTCGCCCGCGAAGCCCGCTACGCGGACGCCGAGCAGGCGCACCGGTCGGGGAGGGTCGTAGGCGCGCAGCAGGTCGAGGGCGACCTTGCCGACGATGGCAGGGTCGTTGGTCGGCTCCTCGACTGTGTGTGAGCGGGTGACGTTGGTCCAGTCGTCGAGGCGGACCTTGATCCCGATCGTGCGGCCGGCCAGGTCGCGCTTGCGCAGGCGGCGGCAGAGCTCCTCGGCGAGTTGCGAGACGTGGGATTCCATCGCCGGGCGCTCGGCGACGTCGGTGTCGAAGGTCGTCTCGGCCGACTGCGACTTGGTCTCGTGTTCGACGACGATGGGGGTGTCGTCGATCAGGTTGGCGCGGGCGTGCAGCCAGTGGCCCTGGCGGGGGCCGAAGGCCCGCTCGAGCACGGCCGGGTCTTGGGCACGCAGGTGGGCGAGCGTGCGGATTCCCATCGCCTCGAGCTTGGCGACCGACTTGGGGCCGATTCCGGGAATCAGACCTGGGGAGTCGCCGGCGAAACGCTCCAGGGCCTCCTCCCGGGAGAGGACGACGAGCCCGGCGGGCTTGCCCAGCTCGCTGGTGATCTTGGCCAGCATGCGGCTCTCCGAGATGCCGATCGAGCAGGTCAGGTCGGTCGCTCCGCGGATCTCGGCCGCGATCCGTCGCATCGTCGCCTTGGGAGAGAAGATTCCGGTCAGGTCGACGTAGGCCTCGTCGAGCCCGACCACCTCGACTGTCTCCGCATTGGCCCGCAGGGTCGCCATCACCTGCCCCGACGCCTCCCGATACGCGGCGAAGTCCGGCTGGATGTAGACCGCGTCGGGCAGCCGCCGTCTCGCCACCGCCGCCGGCATCGCCGAGTGGATCCCGGCCCGCTTCCGCGCCTCGTAGCTCGCCGTCGTCACCACTGCCCGCGGCCCCGACCCGCAGACCACCACCGGCTTCCCCCTCAGCTCCGGCCGCCGCCGCAGCTCGACCGACGCGTAGAAAGCGTCCATGTCGAGGTGGGCGACGGTGCGCTCGAAGGCCACGATCCGATGGTAGGAAAGGGTGAGGACGGGGTTGAACGCGCTGAGCGCGGGTAGATTCCACGCATCGCGGACGTAACGCACACCAGGATCGAGGAGATCGAGGCGCTTCAGGGCTTCGACAGGGTCAGCCTCCGCCGCGCTGCCGCCGCCCTTGGGGTCAGCTCGTTCGGCATCTCGATCGAGGAGCTGGCCCCCGGGGCTGACGAATACCCCGAGCACGACCACTCCGAGGAGGGGCTTGGCGGCCAGATGTTCGCCAAGCGCCCCCAACAGCTCGGCCAGGAGGAGGTCTATATCGCCCTACGCGGTTCCGGCACCCTGGAAGCCGATGGTGAGCTCTACCCGCTTGACCAAGACCACATCGCCCGCGTCGGTCCGGCCGTCAAGCGCAAGATCACGGCTGGCCCCGACGGCCTCCGCCTCCTGGCGCTCGGTGCCACGCCGGGCGAGCCCTACGACTCCGGCGGCACGCTGTAGCTCGATTCGCTTTCTAGACTTGGCTTATGGCTTCCCCCGAGGCGAAGAACCTGGAGGCGATCTCCAGGGCGATCGACCAGCACAACGCGAACTGCCCGTTCCCGGCGGCGGAGGTGCGGATGAACCCGTTCGAGGTCGAGCGGCTGGGTTGGGAGGAGATCAGGGGGTTGCCGGTGGTGCCCGATGCGGAGATCGGCACGGGGCGGTTCCGGATCGTCTGCTCGCGCGACGTCGATGGCGCGGGGCTCGAGGAGGTCGAGGCGGTCGGCCGCGAGCTGGAGACCGCCGGGCCGCTCGAAAACTGAGCCTCAGACGTTCCAGAAGTCGATGCCGAGACTGGAGAGCCAGCTCTGGGCTTCGCTGTTGAGCTGGGTTAGCTGTTCGGTCCAGATCAGGATGCCCATCGCGATCAGGATCAGGCCGCCGACGGCGATGATCGCCTGGTAGTGGCGCTTGACGACGGCGAAAGCGGTGGTCGCGCGCGAGAAGGCGACCGCGGTGAGCAGGAAGGGGATCGCCAGGCCGGCCGAGTAGACGAGGAGGAGGAAGGCTGCGTGGGCGGCCGAGCTCGAGAGCGCCGCCGCCGAGAGGATCGCGCCGAGCGTCGGCCCGATGCAGGGGGTCCAGGCGATCGCGAAGGCCGCCCCGGCAACGATCGGCCCGCCCTTGCCGGCGCGTTCCATTAGGGCGTCCACGTGCCACTCGCGGTTCAGCCGCGTGACGAACAGCGAGGCGACGAAGAGGACGCCCATAAGCACGATCAGCGCCCCGGCGATCTTCGTCAGCAGCTGTTCGTGGTCGCTGAAGGCCGCGCCCAGCGCGGTCGCGGTCAGTCCCTCGGCGACAAAGATCGTCGAGAAGCTGGCGACGAAAAGCAGGCTCGGCCCGAGTATGCGGCGCCAGCCGGCGTTGTCCAGCTCCGCCGCCGAGACGCCGCTGACAGCAGACAGATAGCCCGGCACCAAAGGCAGCACGCAGGGCGAGAGGAAGGAGACGACGCCCGCGGCGAGCGCGGCGAAGATGCCCACTCCCGCGGCGGGATCGGTGCTGACTGAAGCGAGGAACACCGCTCCCCAGGGTACTTGGGGCGGAGTCGCGGCGCGATTCGCATCGCCTCGCCGGAGACATCGACTTTGCACGCTGGCGTGCACACGCGACTTCAAGAGCTCGCCGATCCGTAATTCAAAAATTTCCAGGGTAAACGCGGCTGTCCAGACATCGATTTCAACCTGCCTCGGCTTCTCACTTGACAGGCATGCGTCGCCTCCAAGTAGAAAAACTCAGCCCCAAATTGCGGGGAACACAAAGCGATGGGAGAAGCAAAGTGAAAGCGATCAAGATGTTCGGCCTCGCCGCGCTCGCGGCGCTAATGGCGATGGCGTTCGTCGGCGCGTCTTCGGCGACGGCGGAAACGACGAAGCTCTGCGCCAATGATTCGGAAGCGTCATGCGGTGAAGTCACGCATGTCCACGAAACGACGTTATCCGGCGCCAAGGCGAAACTGTTAACCAGCATCGTCAACGTCGAATGCGACGTCTTATTCTTAGGCGATACGACTAAAGGAACGAGCAAACCGCTCGTGATCACAGGAACCTTCACCTACACCAACTGTGGTAGTTGCACTGTCGAAGAAGTCGGTGGCGGCGTCGAAATCAAAGTATTAAGGTTAGGTCATGAAACCGCAGACGTGACTGGCGAAGGCGAAGTCCACGTCAACTGCTCCGGTCTCAACTGTACCTACAATGGCGAAGGACTCCTCGGTACCGGCAAGGGTCCGTTATTATCGTCCGAGACGAACGGAAGCGTCGTAATCACAGAACAGGTTGCCAAAAAGGTCAGCGGCCTGTTCTGCCCGAGCACCAGCAAATTAGACATCACCACGACCCCGTTAAGCGCGACATACATTGCGCCTAAGATGGAATGCATTGAAAAGAAAGAAGGCTTATACATAACCAAAGCGAGCGCCACTCTGTGTGAAGAAGACGTGCTCAAATTAGGACACTGGGAATTAGTGACAAACGCCGGTAAAATGGAATGCGTTGAAAAAACAGAAGGCTTATACGAAGCTCAGGCCAGTGCTGAACAATGCGAAAAAGACGTATATGTAGTGAAGGGCAAATTCGAATTAGTCGGTTAGTTAGACTGCAAGTCGCATTCTGAGCGGACCCCCGGACCACATCAAGGCCTGGTCCGGGGGTCCTCATTGCGGGTCGTGTCCACGATCCGCTCGGCGGCGACCGATCAAAAGCGGCGGGATCGAGCTGACCCGCGGAGGATCATCACCGAAGGGGCTTTCCAGAGCCAAAACCGCTAGATTTCCTGGCCAGGCAGCCAACTCGCCCGGCCATGAGGGCGACGAAACAGGAGCAGACTTTGAGCAACCGCACGTTCGTGATCGGGGTCGGGATGACCAAGTTCGAGAAGCCCGGCTCGAAGGAGGGGGATTATCCGGATTGGGCACGGGAGGCTGGCGAGAAGGCATTGGCAGACGCGGGCATCCCCTACGACGACGTCCAACAGGCTTTCGCCGGCTACTGCTACGGCGACTCGACCTACGGCCAGCGGGCGCTCTACCAGCTCGGCCTCACCGGCATCCCGGTGGTCAACGTCAACAACAACTGCTCGACCGGCTCCTCGGCGCTCTTCCTCGCCCGCCAGGCGGTCAAGGGCGGCCTCGTCGACTGCGCGCTCGCGCTCGGCTTCGAGAAGATGGAGCCGGGCAGCCTCGGCGTCAAGTACACCGACCGCACCAACGCGCTCGACAAGCACGCGATGCGCATGTTCGAGATCCGCGACCCCGAGGCCTCGCCCCCGGCGCCGCAGATGTTCGGCAACGCCGGTCGCGACCACATGGAGAAGTACGGCTCCAACCCCGACCACTACGCCTGGATCGGCTGGAAGAACCACAAGCACTCGGTCAACAACCCCTACGCCCAGTTCCAGGACGAGTACACGATCGAGGACATCAAGGCGGCGAAGATGATCCACGACCCGCTGACCAAGCTGCAGTGCTCGCCGACCTCAGACGGCTCGGCCTGCGCGATCGTCGCCTCCGAGAGCTACGTCGAGGAGCACGGCCTCTGGGAGCAGGCGATCGAGATTGCCGGCCAGGCGATGGTCACCGACCTCAGCTCGACCTTCGCCGACGACACCGACTGCATGAAGATCGTCGGCGCCGACATGTCGAAGCAGGCGGCTGACGAAGCCTACGCCGAAGCCGGAGTCGCCCCCGAGGAAATCGACGTCTGCGAGCTGCACGACTGTTTCAGCGCCAACGAGCTCATCACCTACGAAGCGCTCGGTTTCGCGGCCGAGGGGGAGGGCCACAAGCTGGTCGAGGAAGAAGCGACCACCTACGGCGGCAAGGTCGTCGTCAACCCCTCGGGGGGACTGATCTCCAAGGGCCACCCGCTCGGCGCTACGGGCCTCGCGCAGTGCTCGGAGCTGACCTGGCAGCTGCGCGGCCAGGCCGACAAGCGCCAGGTCGAGGGAGCGAAGACCGCGCTGCAGCACAACATCGGCCTCGGCGGCGCCGCCGTGGTCACCGTCTACAAGCCGGCGGCGTAAGGGCCGCCGGAGGAGGAGGTTCCGATGGCGAAGAAGGAGCGACGTTCACTCAGCGGCAAGGTCGTGGCGATCACCGGCGGTGCCAGGGGGATCGGCAAGTCGACCGCGACGGCGCTGGTCCGCAAGGGATGCCGGGTCGCGCTCGGCGACCTCGACCTCGCGCTCGCCGAAGAGACGGCTGCAGGGCTCGGCGGCGGCACGGTCGCACTGCCGCTCGACGTCACCGACCGGAGCTCCTTCGCCGCCTTCCTCGACGCCGCCGAACGCGAGCTCGGCCCGGTCGACGTGATGATCAACAACGCCGGGATCATGCCGGTGACCCAGCTGGTCGACGAGTCCGACGACTCGGTCAGGCGCCAGCTAGACATCAACCTCTACGGCGTCATCGTCGGCACCCAGCTGGCGATCGAACGGCTGCAGCCGCGCGGCAGCGGTCACATCGTCAACATCGCCTCGCAGGCGGGCAAGACGCCGCTGCCGGGGATCGCCACCTACTCGGCGACCAAGCACGCGGTCGTCGGCCTCAGCGAGGCGACGATGGCCGAGCTGCAGGACACCGGCGTAGAGGTCTCCTGCGTGATGCCGACCCTGGTCAACACGGAACTCACGTCCGGGGTCGCCAAACGGAAGCTGATCAAACCGGTCGAGCCCGAGGACGTCGCCAACGAGATCGTCGACGCGCTCGAAACCGGGCGCTTCGACGTCTTCGTCCCCCGCTACAACGCTGTGATGACGCGCTTCGCGGCGCTGATGCCGCGGCGCTGGGCGGAGGCGGTCGGGCGCCTCATGGGCGCCGACAAGCTGATGGTCGAGTTCGACCGGCGCGCCCGCTCCGCTTACGAGGAGCGCGCCGCCGCCAGCGGCTCGGCCACCGAGGGCGAGACAGGGGCGGCCGAGGCGTCGGCGCCGGAGCGCGAGGCGGCCTGAGCCGCCGCCCCGCCGCCCTCGACGACCACCCGGCAGGGCCGTTTGGCGAGGATGTAGCGCACCGTGGGGCCGAGCAGGCGCTCCCTGCTCGGCGCGTGCTCGGTGCTGATGTAGATCAGGTCCGAGTCGCGCGCGAGCGCCTCTTCGACGATCGCCTTGCCCGGATTGCGGGTGCGGATCAGCTTGACCCGGACGCGCAGGCCGCGGGCACGCGCCTGTAGGCGCGCCTCGTCCAGGGCGCAGCGCGCCTCGTATTCCTGCTGGTCGAAGCCGTCGGGGAGCTCGAGGGAGCGCGGCACTTCGAGAACGTAGAGCGCCTCGACCACGGCGTCGGGGTCGACGACGACGGCCGCCCGGTGCATCGCCTCGGGATCGATCTCGGGGCCGAAGATCGGCACCAGGGCCGACTTGTAGGAGAGGTCGAGGAAGCCGAGCGGTCGTTGCGGGCGGTGGACGCGCTGCTGCACGCGCGGGTCGATCCCGAGGTGGCGGCGGTAGAGCAGGTAGCCGGCGACGCCGGCGAGCAGCCAGGCGGTGCCGATGATCCGCGCCTCGGGATGCAGGACGACGACCGAGACGAAGGCGGCGCCGGTGCCGAGCGCGCCGATCACCGCCGTCAGCGGGACCTCGGTGCCGCGCCAGCGGACGTTCCAGGGCGCTCTGTACGGCCGGTACAGGTCGGGCTGCCGGTAGCGCAGAGCGACGATCGAGAGGTGGGCGATCGTGAAGGAGAGCATCGCGCCGAAGCTGTAGAGGTTGCCGAGGAAGGCGGTGTTTCCCGGCAGGACGAGCGCGATCGCGATCGCGGCGAAGAAGAGGATCGTGAACCAGGGCGTGTCGAAGCGTGGGTGGAGCCTGGCGAAGATGCCGGGCAACTGGCGGTGCTCGGCCAGCGACCAGGAGAGCCGCGAGATGCCGATCATCCCGGCGTTGGTCGCGATCAACAGGATCGTCGCGGCCAGGGCGCCGACGTAATAGCGGGCCGCCGTCGCCAGCGCCCCGTGCAGGTGCAGGGCTGAGACGATCCCGAGCACCGGGTCGTCGGCACAGGTCGTGCCCAGTGCGGTCGCGTAGTGGCCGCTCGCGTCCTGGGTGACGGGCAGTGCCGAGAGGGCGACGATCGAGATGCCCGCGTAGAGGCCGAGCACGGCGACGAGGACGAGGTTGACCGCCTTCGGCACCTGCTCGCCGGGGTCATGCGCCTCCTCGGCCATGTTGGAGACGGTCTCGATGCCGGTGTAGGCGAGCATCGAGATCGAGATCGCGAAGAGCAGCTCCGTGTAGCTCGGCGCGACGCCAAGGTGGACCTGGTCGACGAGCATGCCGGGGTGGAGGACGAGCACCGCGCCGAGGACGACCAGCGCCGCCTGTGTCAGCAGATCGAGGATGGCGAGGGCGATGTTGAGTTTGGCCGACTCGCCGAGGCCGCGGATGTTGACCAGGGCGAGCAGGGCGATGACGCCGACGCCTGTGATCACGTCTCCCGGGTATTCCCCCAGTACTGGGAAGAAGGCGCCGAGGTAGTGGGGGACGAAGAAGGCGCTGATCGCGATCGTCAGGATGTAGTCGAGCGAGAGCCCCCAGCCGGCGATGAAGGAGACGACCTCGTTGAAGGCGTGGCGGGCGAAGGAAGACGAGCCGCCGGCCTCGGGGAACATCGCTGCGCCCTCGGCGTAGGTCTTCGCCGTGAGGGCGAAGAGGCCGCCGGCGAACATGAAGACGAGCGGTGTGAGGCCTAGCGCGTGGGCGGCGACCAGCCCGAGCGCGTAGTAGATCGAGGAGCCGACGTTGCCGTATGCGGTGGCGAAGAGGCCGGGGACGCCGACCGTCTTGCGCAGCCCGCGTGTCTTCAATCTGGCCATTCGGGACTCGATCCCGATATTGGCCAGGCGCGCGTCAGGGCCCCGTGAGGATCGGCCTCTGCGGCGTCAAGATTCCGTCAAGGCGGCTAGATCGCGATGCGGTAGCCGACGCCGGGGTCGGTGCGGATCAGGCGCTCGCCTTCGCCGGTTTCCACCTTGCGCCGCAGGTTGGCGACGTGGGTGCGCAGGGTGGCCGTGTCCTCGCTCCAGGCCGGCCCCCAGACCTCTGTGAGCAGAGCCCGGTGCGTCATCAGGCGGCCGCGGTTGCGGACGAGGACCCGCAGCAGCTCGAACTCGGTCGGGGTGAGGTGGACCTCCTCGCCGTCGCGCGAAGCTGTGTGCGCGGCCAGGTCGACCCGCAACCCGTCGATCTCGATGTTCGGCTCCTCGGAACCGCGCGGCGCCCGGCGCATCGCCGCCCGCAGGCGGGCGACCAGCTCCTTCGGGCCGAAGGGCTTCGTCACGTAGTCGTCGGCGCCGGCCTCCAGCGCCCGCACCTTCTGCTCCTCCTCTCCGACCGCGGAGAGGACGAGGATCGGCATCTCGCTCCAGGAGCGGAGCTGGGCGCAGACGTCGACACCGTCGCCGTCCGGTAGGACGAGGTCGACGATCGCGGCGTCGGGATGACGCAGTGCGGCGCTGTCGAGCGCCTCGCGGGCCGTCTCTGCCCCGATCGCTTCGTAGCCGGCCTCGCGCAGGACGACCTTCAGCGCGCGGAGGATCTGCGGCTCGTCGTCGCAGACAAGGACAGAGGGGCGCGACGGCTCGGTCATCCCGCCTCCCGCACGAGGCCCGGAGGCCGCTCGACCGGTTGCTCCAGTGGCAGCTCGATCGCAAAGGCGGCGCCGCCGAGGGACGAAGGTTCGGCCCAGACGCGGCCGCCGTTCACCTTGACGAGGCCCTCGACGATTGCGAGCCCGAGTCCTGAGCCGTCGTGGTGGCGCTCGTCGGGGCGTCGATAGAACGGCTCGAAAACCGCCTCCAGGTCCTCGGACGGGATGCCGGGCCCGTGGTCGGCGACGCGGATGATGAGTTTTCGATCGGCCGCGGCCGCGGAGACGAGCACGTGCTCGTCTCCGGAGAACCGCACCGCATTGTCGAGCAGATTGACGATTGCGCGCTCGAGCTGGGCGGCGTCGGCTCGGACGAAGGGCAGGTCGGCGTCGAGCGCGAGGTCGACAAGCGCGGCCCTCTCGCCGAGATCGTCGAGTGCCGCGGCCACCACCTCCTCGATCGAACACCAGTCGGGACGGGGCTGCGACTGGCCAGCTTCGAGGCGAGAGAGGTCGAGCAGCTTGTCGACGAGGCCGGAGAGTCGCGCCGCCTCGACTGAGACCGCCGCGGCGAGAGCGCGGCGGTCGTCATCCGAGAGGCTCTGGCTCTCGAGTGCCGCGCCGGCGGCGACGATCGCGGTCAGCGGCGAGCGCAGGTCGTGTGAGACGGCGCGCAGCAGGGCTGTCTTCAACTCGTCGCTGCGGCGCAGCGCCTCGGTCTCGATTGCGGCCCGCGCCCGCGCCCGCGACTGCTCGGCCAGCGAGCTGGCGATCACCGCGACGACGAGAAAGAGGGCCAGCGCAACCCAGTTCTCGCCCTTGGCGACGTCCAGCGTCCCTTCCGGCGGGATGTGGAAGAAGTTGAAGGCAACGGCGCTGGCGAGCGAGGTGAAGAGGCCGAGCCAGAGGCCCCAATAGGTGGAGACGATGAGGACGCCGAGCATGTAGACGACGCCCGCCGAGACCGGCGGGGCGATCGTGCGCAGCGGGTAGATGAGGGCGGTTGCGACCGCGACGCAGGCGATCGCGACGAAGAAGCCGGCGGTCGGCGATTCCCACCTGCGTATGCGGGAGGCGGGCAGCAGCCCGCCGGCGGTCTCGACCATGGTCTCTGAGCGTACCCCGCGCCGTGGCTTGCGAGGCCGCGCCCGGACGGCTACGGTCACGTATATGGGTCGGATCTACGACGCGACGTGGGGGAGGGGCTTCTCGGCGATCTACGACCGGGCGATGAAGTCGACCGAGGAGGCCGGCATGCGCGAGATCCGCCGCGAGACACTGGCGGCGGCGCGGGGGCGAACGATCGAGATCGGGGCGGGCACCGGGATCAACGTCGAGCTCTACCCGGAGGATGTGAGCGAACTGGTGCTCGCCGAGCCCGACGAACACATGCTCAGCAGATTGCGACCGAAGGTGCCAACGTGGGGGAGGGACGTCGATGTCGTCCAGGCCCCCGCCGACCGCCTCCCCTTCGAAGACGACAGCTTCGACACCGCCGTTTTCACGCTCGTCCTCTGCACGGTTCCCGACCCTGTGGCTGCATTGAAGGAGGCGGCGAGGGTCCTGAAGCCGGGTGGCGAGCTGCTCTTCGTCGAGCACGTGCGCTCGCTGGAGCCCGGCCTGGCCCGCTGGCAGGACCGCCTCGAACGTCCCTGGCGCTTCCTCGGCGATGGTTGCCATTGCAACCGCGACACGATTGCGACGATCGAAGCCTCGCCGTTCGAGGTCGAGCGAGTAGAGCACGGCGAGCTGCCGAAGGCGCCGCCCCTCGTCAGGCCGCTGGTGCACGGCAGCGCGACCCTCAGCGCGTAGGGGTCCTTCGCTTCCGGTGCGCCCTATGTACGTACCTGTGGGGTCCAAAAGGCGCACCGGAACAGCCGTATGCGCAGATTCAACGCACGATAATGGTGGTTATGTCAACTTATTCAAGGTGCAACGTATTTGAGGGCTATATCATGGAAAAGGCGTTTCACCTAGGGCTGGCGACGGGCTATTCGCCGGCGGATGAGATGGCCGATTCGATGGCGCCTGCGGATTCCAGGCTGCCGAGGGCTTCCAGGCCCTGCGCTCCGGGACCCTGAACGGCAAAGGACGGCGTGCCTTCGAAGCCGAGGCGTTCGGCTTCTGCCGTCGCCGCTTCGACTTCGGCCTTGACGGAGGCGCTCCTGCGGTCGCTGTTCCAGCGTGCGATGTCCGGGACCTTGGCCGCTCTTGCGATTGCGGTGAGGAATTCGTCGTTGTCGTAATCCGTGCCCTCTTCGCCCTGGTTGCGGTAGAAGATCTCGACGTAGTTCCAGCCGCGTCCCTGTTTCCCCGCGGCGATCGCCGCCTCGGCAGCGGGGATCGAGTTGGCGTCGATGATCGTGAAGGTCCGGTAGTCGAGCTTCGCTTCGCCGCTGCGGACCTGGTTTTCGATCACCTGCGGCAGCTGTTCTTCCGCGTAGTCCCTGCAGAACGGACATTGGAGGTCGGCGAACTCGAGCAGCCTTACCTTTGCGTCGGGTTGTCCGAGGACCATTTCGTCCTGCGGGATGCCCTGCAGTTCGCGTTCCACCTCGGCGACCGAGACGATGTTCTCGCTGTCGCCACCTGAGCTGCCGCTCTGGCTGACGACGATCAGGACCGCAACCGCGACGATCGTCAGGAAGACCGCGGCGCTGGCCAGCTTGATCAGGCGCTCACGCCTGTCGTCGTTCACGGCTCCTTCCCCACATAGGTGAGCATGCGGGTCGCGTTCGCCGCGAAGAGCAGCGTCATCAGCACGGCACTTGCCACGCACCACTGGCAGATCGCTTCGATCTTGAACAGCTCGAGGTAGGTCAGGTAGACGCTGTAGCCGAAGCCGACCAGCGAGGCGAGGAAGCCGAGCATCCGCGCGAGGTCGCCGCGCAGCAGCGCGCAGGCGAGCAGGACGACGTAGCCGACTATTCCGAAGGCGGCGATGTTGACGCCGAGAACGTGCGAGTAGGAGCTTTCGGCGACCGTCTGGCAGCCGTGGCCGCCGGCGATGCAGACGGGCGACCCGCCGCCGGAGTCGGCGATCGTGATGTAGGTGGCGACGCCGATTCCGAAGGTCGCGAGGAAGGTGGCGATCCCCCGCAGCGTCCCCTCTGCCGGCGCTTTCATCGCAGCAACGCTATTCAACCCTGCCTTGCGGTGCGCTTTATGTGGATATAGGCCATAAAAAGCGCACCGGAACGGTTAGAGACGGGCCGCGAAGGAGGCGATCGCGCGTGACAGCCTGCCCCCCTGCCAGGCAAGCGGCGACTGCCCCGCCTCCTCGACGACGAGCTCCGCTCGCGGCAGGACCTCGGCGTAGGCGGTTGCGACCGCGTACGGATGCCCCGGGTCCGCCTCATCGCGACTGGCGACGACGAGCGTGGGCGCCTCGATCGCACCCAGGTCATCGAGGCTCGCGAACGGCTGCGAGCGCGGGACCTCGCGCAGTGCTCGAGCGACGGCATCGAGATGGCGATGGCGGAGCATCCGTTCACGCGTGAAGCGCAGCACCGAGTCGCGCCTGGCGCGGTCGATCGTCTGGTTACGGTCGACGTACTCGACGAAGCCATCGACGCCCCTCGTCTCCAGGGCCGCGGCCAGGCCGTCCCAGTACGCCAACCCATCGTCGTCGAGCGGTGCCGAATAGCTGGGCCCGACGACGACCAGCCCGGCAACGCGCTCGGGATTCCGCAGCGCGTAAGCCACCGCGGTGTGGGCGCCCATCGAGTGGCCGCCGACGATCGCCGCGCTGCCCCCGGCCTGGGACCCCATCACCGCTTCGAGATCGGCGACGAGCGCCGAGTAGTCATAACCCTCCCCCGCCGGGGCGGGCTCGGACTCGCCGTGGCCGCGCGCGTCGTAGGTGACGACGGCGTGGCCGGTGCGCTCGAGCAGGCGCGACCCGTGCACGACGGAGCGCCGCGTGGCCGTCAGGCCGTGACAGAGGGCGATCGCGCTCCCCTCCCCCGCCGCCTCTCCCCGCAGCCCGCCGACCGCGAAGGGACGCGGCTCAACCGCGGTGCCTGGCATCAGCCGATCGAGGCCAGCGCCTTCTCGATGTCCCCGACCGACTGGAAGGTCGAACCGGTCCGCGAGACGTGGCGGTAGCGGACGATTCCCTCACCGTCGACGACGAAGATCGAGCGCATCACGTAGCGGCCGCCCGGCGCATCCTCGAGCTCGGTAAGGCGGGCCAACGGGCCAAGCCAGCCGGTCACCCCGTAGAGCTTGCTGACGGCGAGGTCCTCGTCGGCGAGCAGCGGCACGTTGAGCTGCTGCTCCTCGACCCAGCGCTCGTGTGACTCGACCGATTGCGGCGAGATCCCAAACACCTTGGCGTCGAGCTGGTCGAGCTGCTCGGCCTTGTCGCGGTAGGAGCAGAACTGCTTGGTGCAGACCGTGGTCGCGTCGCCCGGGTAGAAGGCGAGGACGACGTTGTGGCCGCGATGTTCGGAGAGCCTGAAGGTGAGCCCATCGGTGCCCTCCAGCTCGAAGTCGGGTGCCGCGTCGCCTATGTCGACCTTGGCCATCGCGGCCAAGCCTAGAGCAGGCTCAGCCCTTTTCGATCGTGACCTTGTCGATCAGGACCGTTTGCTTCGGCTGTTCGGCGGGCGTGCCCAGCTTGCCGATCCGTTCGACCACGTCCATCCCCTTGTCGACTTTGCCGACGAGGGCATATTCCGGTGGCAGGCCGGCATCCGCGCCGGTGACGACGAAGAACTGGCTGCCCGAGGTCCCCGGAGGCTCGGCCGAGGTCTTGGCCATCGCGACGACGCCCTTGGTGTAGGCGAGGTTCGCGGGCGGCTTCTCGACCACCGAGTAGCCGGGACCGCCGCTGCCGGTGCCTTCCGGGTCGCCGCCCTGGATCACGAATTCAGGAACGATCCGGTGGAAGGTGAGTTCGTCGTAAAAGCCTTCTTCCGCCAGGTAGGCGAAGGAGTTGACGGTCTTCGGCGCTTCCTTGGTGGCGAGCGCGATCTCGAAGGTCCCGCAGCTGGTTTCGACGACTGCGGTCAGCTTTTCGCCCTTCTTCACGGTCTGCTTGGGTGCCTGCAGTGGCTGGTGGCGCAGTCGCGGCGCTTCGACTTCTTCGCAGCCGTTTGCGCTCGCTGTGCCTGAGTCGCTGCCGTCGCCGCTGCGCGAGATCAGAATCGCCGCGACGACGCCGATCACGATGACCGCGAAGACCGCGAGGATGATCAGGCGGCGGTCTGTCCCCTGCTCCTGCACGGCGGGAACTCTAGGGGAATCGGCTTTGTTTGGTCCCGAATGGGAACATCGAGGCCCGATGCCGGCTCCGTCGCTGACCCCGCTTGCCGCTGCTCTCCTGCGCGTGCCGGCGCCGGAGAGGGCGCTCGTCATCGGCTCGGACGTCGCCGACGCGGCGCTATTGCTTGCGCGGGAGTTCCCTTCGGCTCGGGTTAGGGGCGCATCCCGCTCACGGGCCGCAGTCCGCGAAGCGGTCGAGCGCATCGGCCTCGACCCCGAGGGGCGGGTTGCCTTCAAGGCCATCGCCGGGCGGAGGCTGCCATATCCGGATGACTTCTTCGACCTCGTCATCGTGATCGACACCCACCCCTCCCCCACCGCGATCGAGCGCGCGATGCGTCCCAGCGGCCAGCTCGTGCTCGTGCGCATGCGTCCTGCCGGCGCGCTCGGTCGCCTGCGTGACAAGGTCCTGCTCTGGCGGCTGCGCGGGCGCGGCCTCGTAGAGGTCGAGCACGCCGAAGCGGGTGACGGCAACTTCGTCGTCGCCCGCCTCGGTGCCGCCGCCGGTGCCACACCCGCCGATTAGGCTGCCGACCGCATGGCGATCGAGGGCATGCCGCTCACCCTGCTGGTCAACCCGCACTCGGCGGGTGGCAAGACCCTGAAGCTGCTTCCCCGGGTAGAGCACGAGCTCGACGCGCTGCGCATCCCGTTTCGGGTGGAACGGACCAAGGGACTGGAGGACGGCGTCGCCCGGGCGCTGCACGCGGTCGAAGCCAACGAGGTGCCGGTCGTCTTCAGCGGCGACGGCCTGATCGGCGCCGTCGGCGGGGCGATGGCCGGGTCGGAGACGCCGATGGGCATCGTCCCCGGCGGTCGCGGCAACGACCTGGCCCGGGTGCTCGGCATCCCCGACGACCCGGCCGCGGCGGTCGCTGTCCTCGCGGCCGGCGAGGAGCGCCTGATCGACGTCGGCGAGGCCAACGGCAAGCGCTTCCTAGGCATCGTCAGCGTCGGCTTCGACTCGGAAGCCAACCGCCTCGCGAACGAGACCGGCTTCCTGCGCGGCAACCTCGTCTACGCCTATGCCGCCATTCGCACGCTGCTGACCTGGAAGCCGGGGCGATTCACGATCCGGGTCGACGAGGAGCGCTACCGCTTCACCGGCTACTCCGTCTCGGTCGCCAACAGCCGTGCCTTCGGCGGCGGCATGTTCATCGCCCCCCAGGCCGAGCTCGACGACGGCGAGTTCGACGTCGTCACGGTCGGCGAGGTGGGCAAGCTGCGCTTCGTGGGTAACCTGCCGAAGGTGTTCAAGGGCACTCACGTGGAGGAGGACGAGGTGCGTGTCTTCCGTGCCCCCCACCTGGAATTGACCGCCAGTAGGCCCTTTCCCGTCTACGCCGACGGCGAGCACCTGACGGAGCTCCCGGCCAAGCTCCGCATCTTGCCGCGGGCGCTCCGCGTGCTGGCCCCGGCGCCTACCCCTTGACGGCCTTCGGTGCGAAGCTGGCCGCCGCGCGTGCCGTCGGCACCGCCAGTCGCATCAGTGGCCGCGGCGGCGGCACCACCCTGCCCGGTCGCCTGCTGCTGCGGATGGAGCCGGACGCCCTGCGGCGGTTGGGCACCCGCCTCGGGGGCGGTTCGACGATCGTCAGCGCGACGAACGGCAAGACGACCACTGCCGGGATGATCGCCGCTGCACTTGTCGCCGCGGACCGTCCCCCGGTCCACAACCGGGCCGGCTCGAACATGACCTGGGGCGTCGCCACCGCGCTCCTCGAGCAGGACGGCGACGAGGGCCTCTTCGAGGTCGACGAGGCCTGGCTGCCGAAGGTGGCGGAGGAGCTCGATCCCTCGCTGATCGTCCTCGGCAACCTCTTCCGCGACCAGCTCGACCGCTATGGCGAGATGGAGGCCCTGGCCGACGCCTGGGGCGAGGTCGTCACCGAGCGCGCCGGGGCGACGCGCTTCGTGCTCAACGCCGACGACCCGACGATCGCCGACCTCGGCCGCGAGGGCGACGGGAGCAAGCGCGCCGGCATCACCTACTTCGGGATCGAGGACGTCTCGCAGGCATTGCCCGAGCTGCAGCACGCTTTCGACGCCAAGCACTGCCGCCGCTGCGGTAGTCCCTACGCCTACGAGCGGGCCTTCGTCGGCCACCTCGGCCACTACTCGTGCCCGGGGTGCGGCGCGACGAGGCCGCGGCCTGACGTCGCCGCGACGGAGATCGAGCTGCGCGGCATGGACGGCTCGCGAGTCGAGCTGCGCACTCCCGCCGGCCCGCTGAGCCTCGAGCTGCCGGTCCCCGGCCTCTACAACGTCTACAACGCGCTGGCGGCGGTGACGGCGGCGCTGGAGCTGGGGCTTGCCCCAGACGCGATCGCCACGGCGCTGGCGGAGATGCGCGCGGCATTCGGGCGGGTCGAGACGATCGAGGTCGGCGGCGCGTCGGTCTCGATCCTGCTGGTCAAGAACCCCGCCGGAGCGAACGAGGTGCTGCGCACCCTGCGCCTCGAGGCCGGCGGCGAGGGACTCGACCTCTGGATCGGGCTCAACGACAAGATCGCTGACGGGCGCGACGTCTCCTGGGTCTGGGACGCCGACTTCGAGCTGCTCGCGAGGGCCGTGCGCCGCGTCACCTGTGCCGGCACTCGGGCGGCGGAGATGGCCCTGCGCCTCAAGTACGCGGGTTGGCCGGTCGGGGCGATCGAGGTCGAGGAGGACATAGAAGCCTCGCTCGACCGGGCGGTGGCCGAAGCGTCGGGGGGTCGCCTCTTCGCCCTTCCCACCTACACGGCGCTGCTCGAGCTGCGCACCCTGTTGGCCCGACGCGGCCTGGCGAAGGAGTTCTGGCGATGATCGCCGTCGGCCTCCACCGCAAAGACCCGGGAAAAGCGATCTGGAACGAAGTCGAGTGCGGCGGGTACGAGGCCGACCTACCGCTCTGGGAGGAGCTTGCCGGCGAGCTCGACGAGGACGAGAAGATCCTCGAGCTGGGCTGCGGCGCCGGCCGCGTCGTCCACCACCTCGCCGCGCGTTTTCCTCAGCCGGTCATAGGGCTCGACAGCGACCCAAACCTGGTCGAAGCCGTCTGGGAGCGCTGTCACGGCATGGGCGGGGACGCAGAGTACGGGGACGTGCGCAAGTTCGACATCGGATCGGAGTTCGGCCTGACCCTGGCTCCAATGCAGCTGATCCAGCTGCTCGCAGACCGGCGGGAGCGGATGGCCTGCCTGAACTGCGTCCGCGACAGCATGACGCCGGGCGCTCGCGCCGCCTTCGCGATCGTCGAGGAGCTCCCCCCCGCGCCCGAATCGTCCGCTCCTCCCCTCCCCGACGTGCGCGAGATCGACGGCTGGATCTACTCGAGCCTGCCGTTCGAGCCGATCGTCGAGGGGGATCTGATTCGCCTGCGCAGGCTACGCCAGACGGTCGGTCCGGATGGGGCGATGAAGGAGGAGCCGAACGAGGTCGACCTGCAGGCGATCTCCGCCAACGAGCTGGAGAAGGAGGCGGAAGAGGCCGGGCTGCTGCCGCTCGAGCGTAGAGAAATCCCGGCGACCGAAGCCCACGTCGGCTCGACCGTCGTGATGCTGGAGGCCGCGCGATGACCGCCGAGCTGCGCCTGCTCGCCCTCTACCCGGAGCAGATGAACATCTACGCCGACCGGGGCAACATCCTCTTCTTGCAACGGCGCTGCGAGTGGCGAGGCATCGGCTTCGCATATTCGGCCGCCGGCCCGGGCGAGGACTTCGACCCCGGAGCCCACGACTTCCTCTATCTCGGCGGTGGCCAGGACCGCGACCAAATCGCGGTCGCGGCCGACATGGTCGAGACGAAGCGTGACGCGATCGCTGCGGCGGTCGAGGGAAGCGCTGTGCTGCTGGCCGTCTGCGGGGGCTTCCAACTGCTCGGACGCAGCTACCAGCTCGGCGACGAGCGGCTGCCGGGTCTCGGCCTGGTCGACTTGGAGACGGTGCGGGAGCCGGGACCACGGTTGATCGGAAACGTCGCGATCGAGGTCGACCTGGGCAGTGGCGTGCGGACGTTGGCCGGCTTTGAGAATCACGGCGGCAGGACGTACCTGGGTGAGCACGCGCAGCCGCTCGGCCGGGTCCTCAAGGGCTTCGGCAACAACGGCAAGGACGGGTTCGAGGGCGTTCGCCGCCGCAACCTCATAGGCACCTACCTTCACGGACCGCTCTTGCCGAAGAACGCCTGGCTGGCCGACCACCTGATCGCGCTTGCCCTCGAGCGCCGCTACGGCGAGCGTCCCAAGCTGGCGCCGCTCGATGACGAGCTGGAGCTCGCGGCGCAGCGGATCGCACAAGACGTCGCGCTGGGGGGATGAGACTCGGCGGCGGTTGCCGTGTTGAAAGGAAGGTGAGGACCGTCCGCCTCCAAGCTGGGCTCACAGCCGGAATCGCCCTCGCCGCGCTTGCCGTTTTCGCGATGCCGGCGGCTGCCGCGCCGAGTTGTGCCGAAGGGCCACAGACCGTGGGCACCACCATCGTCGGGACTCCCTGCGACGACACGATCCACGCCGGTCGCGGCATCACGGAGGTCTACGGCGAAGGGGGCAACGACGTCCTCTTCGGCGGGCGCAGCAACCAAAGCCTCTACGGGGGCGAAGGCGACGATCGCCTCTACGGCGGGCTCGGCGACGATCGCCTGCGCGCCGGTCCGGGCGACGACCTGCTCTCCGGCGGCTTCGGCGCCGACTCCCTCGACGGCGAAGCAGGCGACGACTTCGATCGCGGCGACGCCACGATCGACAGGATCGGCGACAGCGGCCCGGGGACGGATTCCGACACCCTGAGCTTCTCGACGGGCGTGACGCCGGGTTTCCCCAACGCCGGCGACTTCGGCTATGCGGGTTTCCCGGAAGGCGCGGTGGGTCGCGGTGTCTTCATCGAACTCGGCCAGGACTTCGCCAACAACGGCCTCGCCCCGAGCGGAGGGGGGGTCGACGAACCGCTCAACGCGGCGAACTTCGAAAGCTTTGAGACGGTGATCGGCACGCCGTTCTCCGACCTGATCGTCGGCGGGGCCGGCAACGAGACGATCTATGGCGGCGGCGGGGCCGACGTGCTGCGCGGCGGGGCCGGCAATGACCAGGTCTTCGGCGGGGCCGAGGGCGACTACTGCGAAGGCGAGAGCACCACCGGCTGTGAGTTCAGTGGGAGCGAAAAAAAAGTCACCCCCCGCTCCACCTCGGCGATTGCGGTCGGCCTGATGGCCCCGCAGCAGGGCTCCAACCCCGGCGTCTACCTGACCGGCAGCGGCGGGGACGACGAAGTGAGCGCCAGCTTCGCCACAGACGAAGTCAGCTTCGAATTGGGGGCTGGCTCGAAAGGAAGCTTCGACGCCGCGCAAGCCGCCGCCGGCGGATGCGAACCTCCCAGCGCAGGCAAGGTTGTCTGTCCTGCCCCGGGAGCCCCGGACGTGCTCCTCCTCGCCGGTCTCGCCGGGAAAGACTCTCTCTCGGTGGCGGGCCTGCCGGAGACGACCTCCCCGATCCTCCTCGGCGGCGAAGGCGGAGACACGCTGAACGGCGCGGCGACGGAGGACGCGGTGATCGACGGCGCGGGCGCCGACACGGTCGACGCGTCTGGCGGCGACGACGCCGTGCCGAACAATCCGGGAGAGGACGACCTGCTGGCGGGACCGGGAAATGACCTCTTCATCTCCAACGCGGTCTGCGAAGGCGACCTGCTCGACGGCGGCGAAGGAGTCGACAACGCGAACTGGGCCAACTTTGGCTCCCCTGTCTCACTCGACCTCGGCGCCAAACAGGCCGGCCTGGTCGGCCCCGGCGGCGACCCCACATGCGCGAGCGGCCAGCCGACCACGCTGCAGCGTCTCGAGGACCTCGAGGGAAGCGGTCTCGGCGACGTCCTGGTCGGCGACTCCGGCTCCAACCAGTTGCTCGGTCGACCCGGTTCGGACACCTACCATGCGGCCGCGGGGGACGACTCGATCCTCGCCAACTCCGGCGACTTCGACGCAGTGATCGATTGCGGCGAAGGCTTCGACACCGCCCAGATCGACATCCCGACCAGCGAATACGCCGATCCGGCGCCGCTCGCCTGCGAGGCGATCTTCGAAAGGGCGCCGAACAGCTTCCGGCCTCCAGACACCCCGCCCGAAGAAGAAGTCCAGCCACCGCCGCCCCCCGACACGACGCCGCCGGCGACCCGCCTCCTGCACCGGCCGCCGGCGACGGTCTTCACCCGTTCTCGGCGACGCACGGTCGCCGTCTCCTTCGTCGCGAGCGAGGCCGGTTCGCGATTCCGCTGCCGTCTCGACCGCGGCCTCTACAGGCCCTGCCGCTCCCCCCGCCGCTACACGGTGGGGCTCGGGCGCCACGTCGTGCGGATCTTCGCCATCGACAGGGCGGGCAACCGCGACGTCTCCCCCGCCACGATCAGGTTTCGCGTTCGCCGCCGGTAGGAGTCAGCGGCCGCTGGAACCGAAGCCGCCGTCGCCGCGGGCGGTCTCGGCAAGCGTCTCGGTCTCGACCGGCTCGGCCAGGGCGATCGGAACGATCATGAGCTGGGCGATCCGATCCCCGGGCTCGACCTTGAAGGTCTCCGCCGGGTCCGTGTTGAGCAGCAGGACGCGCAGCTCGCCGCGGTATCCCGAGTCGATCAGGCCCGGGGCGTTGACGAGGGCGATCCCGTGCTTCTTCGCCAGGCCCGAGCGCGGCAGGACCAGCCCGGCGTGGCCGTCGGGGATCTCCACCGCGACGCCGGTGCCGACGCTCCACCTCTCCCCCGGCCCGATGTGGGCCGCCTCGCAGGCGTAGAGGTCGAGCCCGGCGTCGCCCTCGTGGGCGCGCGTCGGCAGGGTCGCGTCCTCGCGCAGCTTGGCGACGGGCAGGTTCACGGCCGCAACCCTAGACGACGACGAGATCGTCGAAGCGGTGCAGCTCTGCCACTGGAATGCGAGCGAGAACGAGAACGCCATCGGCGCGCTCGGTGCGATCGAGGTCCCCCGCGAGCTCGTGCAGCTCGGAAAGGCGAGCTCCTTCGGAGTAGGGGATCAGCAGCTCGACCTGCGCCAGGGTGTCCTCGAAGGCCTTTTCGATTCGCTCGCGCAGGGCGTCCAGTCCCTCCCCGTCGAGGGCCGAGACGAGCACGGCGTCGGGGTGGCGGCGCAGCACCTCGTCCCGCTCCTCCTCGTCGAGCAGGTCGGCCTTGTTGAGCACGAGCAGCCGCGGCTTGTCTCCGGCGCCGATCTCCGTGAGGACGACGTCGACCGCCTGCATGTCGGTCACCCGCCGCTCCTCGGACGCGGCCGCATCGACCACGTGCAGGATCAGATCGGCGAGGACGGTCTCCTCCAGGGTCGCCTTGAAGGCCTCGACGAGCTGGTGGGGCAGCTTCTCGATGAAGCCGACCGTGTCGGTCAGCAGGTAGTCGCGCCCAGTCAGCTGGACTTTGCGGGTCGTCGGGTCGAGCGTGTGGAAGAGGCGGTCGCCGACGCCGACCTCGGCCCCGGTGAGCGCGTTGAGCAGGGTCGACTTGCCGGCGTTGGTGTAGCCGGCGAGGGCGACGCGGGGCAGCGAGGAGCGCTCGCGGCGGGCCCGCATCACGCCGCGGTTGCGCTGCATGCGAGCGAGTTTGCGTCGCAGGGCCGCGATCCGGTCGCGGGCGAGACGCCGGTCGGTCTCGATCTGGCTCTCCCCCGGCCCCCTGGTGCCGATCCCGCCGCCGAGCCGCTCGAGGTGGGTCCAGAGGCCACGCATCCTGGCCAGGTTGTATTCGAGCTGGGCAAGCTCGACCTGCAGCTTGCCCTCGGCCGAGTGGGCGTGGTCGGCGAAGATGTCGAGGATCACGGCGGTGCGGTCGACCACCGGTACGCCGAGCGCGCTCTCCAGGTTGCGCTCCTGCCGCGGCGCCAGCTCGTCGTCGCAGGCGACGAGGTTCGCGTCGCAGGTCGCGATCTGCTCCTTCAGCTCGTCGAGCTTGCCGCGGCCGACGTAGCGGTCGGGGTCGGGGGCCTGGCGCTGCTGCACGGCCTCGCCGGCAGTCGCGACGCCGGCAGTGCGTAGGAGCTCCTTCAGCTCGGCGAGGGGCTCGCCGTCCAAATGTCCGTCGACGATGCCGATCGCGAGCGCCCGCTGGCGGGCACGCGGGTTGGAGACGCCCGCCCCCCCGGCGCCGTAGCTCGTCTGCTCCGTCCTCCCGTTGCGCGATCTCTGCACTTCTCTCGATTGTAGGAGGGGCGAGGGTCTGGATAGGCTTAGCGCCGTGAAGGTCTTCGTCAGCGGAGGAACCGGCTTCATCGGCGGCGAGGTCGTGCGTCAGCTTCGCGCCCGCGGCGACGATGTCGTCTGTCTGGCGCGCTCGCCGGAGAAGGCCGCCAAGCTGGCCGACCTCGGCTGCGAGATCGTCAGCGGCGATCTCAGTGACGACGCGGCGATCCGCCAGGGCATGGAGGGTTGCGACGCGGTCGTCCACGCCGCGGCGATGTACGAGGTCGGCATTCCCGCGAAGCAGCGGCCCGCGATGTACGAGGCCAACGTGCGCGGCACCGAACGCGTGCTGCAGGCGGCGTTGGCGGCGAAAGTCCCCAAGGTCGTCTACGTCTCGACCGTCGGCGTCTTCGGCAATACGCACCGCAAAGTCGTCGACGAGAGCTACGAGCACCCCGGCAAGGAGTTCACCTCCTACTACGAGGAGACGAAGCTGGAGGCGCACCGGATCGCCAAACGGATGATCGCCGAGGAGAACCTTCCCTGTGTGATCGTGCAGCCGGGCGGCGTCTACGGCCCCGGGGACACCTCGCAGGTCGCCGACCTGCTCGAGCAGTTCTTCGCCGGACGGATGCCGCTGCTCCCCTTTCCCGAGCTGGGGATTTGCCTGACGCACGTCGAGGACATCGCCGGCGGCATCCTGCTCGCGATCGACAAGGCGGCCCCGGGCGAGACCTACGTGATCAGTGGCCCGGTGACGACGATGCGCGACGCGATCGAGACCGTCGCCGGCCTGACCGGCCGCAAAGCGCCCAAGCACGCGATGCCTGTGCCACTGATGAAGGCGATGGCGCCGATCGGCCCCCTGGTCGGCAAGATGCTCGGTCAGCCGCCCAACCTGCGCGAGCTGATCTCCTCGGCCGACGGGGTGACCTTCTGGGCCAGCCACGAGAAGGCCAGCCGCGATCTCGGCTACTCGCCGCGCGGTATGGAGGAGGGGTTGCGCCAAACGCTGGAAGGCGACGACCGCTTCCCGGCGCCGACGGCCTGAGCCGCGGCGCAGGATGACGATGCGCGTCATCGACGTCATGCACCTCGGGCGGCCGCATGTGATCGGTTGCTGGCAGGTCGACGAGATGCTCGTCGATCCCGGTCCCCAGTCCTCGATGGAGACGCTGCTGGAGGCGATCGGCGAGGAGCGGCCGCGGGCGCTGCTGCTTACCCACATCCACCTCGACCACGCCGCGGCTACGGGAGCGCTCGTGCGGCGCTGGCCCGACCTCGAGGTCTACGTGCACGAGCGCGGCGCGCCGCACCTGATCGATCCCTCGAAGCTCCTGGCCAGCGCCGAGCGCCTCTACGGCGACCAGATGGAGACGCTTTGGGGCGAGATCGTGCCCGTGCCAGAGGCCAACGTGCGACCGCTGGCGGGCGGCGAGGACGTGTTCGGCATGCGGGTCGCCTACACACCCGGCCACGCCTCTCATCACGTCTGCTATTTCCACGAGGAGAGCGGCACCGCGTTCGTCGGCGACGTCGCCGCCGTCCGCATTCCACCTTCAGACTTGATCGTGCCGCCCACTCCGCCGCCGGACATCGACATCGAGGCCTGGGTCGAGTCGATCGCGATCGTCGAGTCGTGGCGGCCGGAGCGCCTCGCCCTCACCCACTTCGGCGCGGTCGAGGAGCCGGTCGGACACCTGGAGCACGTGCGCGAGCGACTGCGCGAGGAGGCGCGGCTGGCCAAGGACCTTTCGGAAGAGGACTACGAGCGCCGCCACCGCGCCCGCGTCGCCGCGAGCACCGACCCCGAGACTGCCGCCGAGCTGATCCAGTGCGTCCCGCCCGAGTACCAGTGGCGGGGTCTCGATCGCTACTGGCGCAAGCGGGCGGAGCGCGAGGCTCAGTAACGCGGTCGGCCTGCCGCCCAGTGCGGCGGGTAGGTGCCGCCGTCGTAGAGGGTTCGGTCGCCGAGCGGCCCCGGAAGCTCGACCTTCAGCGGCGGCTCGCTCAGTCCCAGGCAGTTCTGGAACCCATGCACGGGGGTTAGCCAGATCGTCAACAGCAGCCTGCCTTCGAGTTCCGTGAAGACCGGATGCGCCCGCTCGTTCTGACTCCTGCCGCTCGCGCATTCGCCCGGGCCGAGGTTGACTTCGATCTCAGTCGTCTCAGGGGTGAGCTTCGGGTGATTCTCGGGCAGGTCCCAGTAGACGGCGGGGTGCCCTTCGACTACCGAGGCGGGAAGACAGGGGCCCGATCCCAGCCACTTCCAGTGGCCGGCGCGCCGCACGAAGCTGAGCCCTTCCGGCGCCTGCGCGGGCCTGTTGGAAAGCGGCGCGCTGACGAATTCAGCCGCGCGGCCACGTTCGTAGAGCAGGCGCCAGTTGTGACGAGGCACCCACGGGATGAGGGGATGGCGCAGGAACCGTCGCAGCGCACGCTCGCCGGGTGTCGACCCCAACTCGGCCGTGGCCGGCGACGAGAAGATCGCGATCGGGTCGAAGGTCCGAATGCTGCAGGTCGTGGGATAGGGCCAGCTCGGCCATTTCCGAACTGCCGGGTCCACGCCCCAATTCGCGCTTGCGGCGGTCACCGCCACCGCCATGAGGCCGACGCACAGTCCCACGACCGCCATGCCTCCCAAGCGAAGCCTCATGGAGCCCAGTCTAGGAGAGGTGCTCGCGCATCCGCTCGACCGCCTCGGAGATGCGGTCGTCGGGGGTGGTGAGGGAGATGCGGAAGAAGCCCTCGCCACTCGGCCCGTACATCGAGCCCGGTGAGACGACGACGGCAGCCTCCTCGAGGACCAGCTCGGCGAAGGAGGTCGAGGTGTGGCCCTCGGGGACGGGAGCCCAGACGTAGATCGTTCCCTTTGGTGGCGTCACCTCGACGCCGATCTCGCGCAGGGCGTTGACGACGAGGTCGCGGCGGCGCGTGTAGGTCTCGTTCATCCGTTCCATCGGACCGCTCGGTCCATTGAGGGCCGCGGCACCGGCCATTTGCACGGCCTCGAAGAGGCCGGAGTCGACGTTGGTCTTCAGCCGCCAATAGGTCTGCACGGCCTCGGGGTTGCCGAGGATCGCTGCACAGCGCCAGCCGGTCATGTTGTAGCCCTTGGAGAGCGAGAAGACCTCGACGCCGACCTCCTTGGCCCCCGGCGTGGCGAGGAAGCTCGGCGCGACGTAGCCATCGTAGGTCGTCTCCGAGTAGGCGTTGTCGTGGACGACGAGGATCTCGTGCTCGCGGGCGAAGGAGACGGCCAGCTCGAAGAAACCCTCCGGCACGGTTGCACCGGTCGGGTTGTTGGGGAAGTTGAGGAACATCAGGCGTGCCTTGGCGGCGACCTCGGCGGGAACAGCGCCGAGGTCGGGGGCGAAGCCCAGCTCGGGCACCAGCGGCAGCAGCTCGGCTGTCGCGCCGGCGAGGATTGGGCCGCCGGTGTAGACGGGGTAGCCAGGGTCCGAGGCGAGGGCGACGCCGCCCGGGTCGAGGAAGGCGAAGCAGAGGTTGTAGATGCACTCCTTGGCCCCGATCGCCGGGATCACCTCGTCCTCGGGATCGATCTCGACGCCGAAGCGACGGGCGTAGAAGTCGGCGAACGCCTGGCGGAACTCGTCGCGGCCGCGGTTGGTCGGGTACTTCTGATTGCCGTTCTCGACCACCGCCTCCTGCATCGCGGAGACGATGTGGGGGTAGGTCGGCTCGTCCGGATCGCCGATGCCGAGGCTGATCACGTCGATGCCGGCGGCACGCTTGTCGGAGATCGTCCGCTCCAGCTCCTGGAACTTGTAGGGAGGCATCGCCTCCAGCCGCTTTGAGGGACTCGCGATTCCCATCGGCGGGGAAATCTATTGGACGAGACCTCAGTCCAGCTCGGCGAGCGCCGCGAGCAGCTCGGGCGAGAGCTCGCCGGAGCAGATCGGCTCGGCCCAGCCGCTGAGACGGACGTCGAGGTCGTCGGTGATCTCGACCTCCAGCTCGCCGCCGTCGAGCTCGACCGTTATCGGGCTCTCCGCCCCACGCAGGAAGGCGGCGATGGCGGCTCCGCTGGCGCCCGTGCCGGAGGAGAGCGTCTCCCCCACCCCACGCTCGAAGATCCGCGCCCGGACGCGGTTATCGTCGACGCGGAAGAACGAGACGTTGGTCCGGTTGGGGAAGAGCTCGTGGCCTTCGATCCCGGGTCCGATCTCAGCAAGGTCGAGGCCCTCCAGCCCTTCTCCCACCTCGATCGCGCACTGCGGGTTGCCGATCGAGACGTGCTGAAAGTTCCACTCACGTCCGGCGGCGCTGAGCGTGCCCTGCCCGTCGTCGCCTCCAGAGGGGAAGTCCTTGGACGTCGTCGAGGCGCGTCCCATCGCGACCGAGCAGGTTCGCTCGGATGTGATCGTTGGCGTCACCGGCCCCGCCGCGGTCAGGATCGAGAAGGTGTCTTCGTCGGTCCAACCGTGCCGGCGCAGGAAGAGGATCGCCTCCCGCGCCCCATTCCCCGAGAGCTCGGCCTCCGATCCGTCGGGATTGAAGATCCGCAGTTCGGCGACGTAAGCTGGATCATCGCTGCGCGAGAGCAGCAGCACCCCGTCGGACCCGATCCCAAAATGTGAGTCGCAGAGGCGCTTCACGCGACCCGCCGTCAATTCCCAGGGAAGGCTCTCCGCTTCGACGATCAGGTAGTCGTTGCCCAGCGCCTGCCACTTCTCGAATCGCACGCGAAGAGCCTAGATGTGCGCGAGGATTCCGGCGGCGACCTCTGCGTCGGAGAGGTCGGTGCGGTCGGTCCAGTGGAGGTTGGGGACCTTGCGCATCCAGGTGAGCTGGCGGCGGGCGTAGTTGCGCGAGCGCTTCTTCATTGCCTCGACGTCGTCGGCGAGCAGCTCGTCGAAGCCGAGGGCGACGCGGGCCGTGCGCGACGGTCCCAGCTCTTCGGCACGCAGCACCTCCTCGCGGGCGCCCGCGGCGACGATCGCCTCGGTGCGGGCGTCGATCCGCCCGTAGAGCTTTTCGCGCTCCATGTCGAGCCCGAAGACCGCCGTCGGATGGCGAGTGTCGGGCGACCACAGCTCTGAGTCCTCGGATTCCGGTGGCGCCTTGACCAGCGACAGCTCGGCCAGCGCGGCACGCAGGTAAAGGCCCGTCCCTCCCACGACGATCGGGCGGCGACCCGCCTCGAGCGCCTCGTCGATCTCCCGGTGAGCGAGCGGCATGTAGTCGCGGACGTTGAACGACTGCGTGATCGGAACGAAGCCGACGAGCCGGTGCTCCAGCCGCGCCTGCTCCTCAGGCGTGGCGACGCCCGTGAGAACCGACAGTCCCTCGTACACCTGCAGCGCGTCGCAGGAGATCGCGACCGGATCCTCCCCACGCTCGCGCAGCAACTCGGCGAGCTCAACTGCGACACCGGTCTTGCCGACCCCAGTGGGGCCGAAGATCGCGATGACCTTCACAGAGGGATCGGCTGTGCCGCCACGCCCGCAAGCGTCTGCGAGGTTGCCTCGGTGATCTCGACCTCGATCAGGTCCCCCGGGCTTGCCTCCCCTTCGAAGTTGACCGCCTTGTTATGGCGGGTTCGGCCGCGCAGCCTGGTCTCGTCGGTGCGGCTCGTGCCTTCGACCAGGACCTCAATCTCGCGGCCGACGAAGCGCTGGGCACGCTCGGCGGCGCGTCGCTGGATCACCTCGACCAGGCGTTCCAGTCGCTCGACCTTGATCGGGTGGGGTAGCTGCTCGTCCATCTCGGCGGCCTCGGTTTCGCGCCGCGGCGAGAAGATGAAGGTGAAGGCGCCGTCATAGCCCACCTCCTCGGCCACCTCGAGCGTCTGCTCGAAGTCGGCCTCGGTCTCCCCCGGGAAGCCGACGATGATGTCGGTGGTGATCGCGCAGTCGGGCACGTGCTCGCGAATCAGGGCCACCCGGTCCATGTAGCGCTCGCGGTCGTAGGTGCGACGCATGCGCTTCAGCACCGCGCTCGAACCCGACTGCAGGGGCAGGTGAATGTGCTCGCAGAGCGCCGGCAGCTCGGCATGGGCGCGGATCACGTCCTCCTTCATGTCCTTCGGGTGCGGGCTGGTGTAGCGGATGCGGTCGACTCCTTCGACCGCGTCGATCCGTCTCAGCAGCTCGGAGAATCCGATTCGCGCCTCCTTCGGCAGGTCGCGCCCGTAGCTATTGACGTTCTGGCCGAGCAGGGTCACCTCGCGCACGCCGTCCGCCGCCAGCGCCTCGGCCTCGGCAACCAGCTCTGCCGGGTCGCGGCTGACCTCGCGCCCGCGAGTCGAGGGCACGATGCAGTACGCGCACCTGCAGTTGCAACCCTGCGAGACCTGTAGCCAGCCCTGGAACTCACGCACCCTGCGCGTCGGCAGGTGGCCGGAGAAGTCCTCGAATTCGAAGTAGCCCTGGGCGCTGAGCGAGTCCGAGTTGAGGAACTCGGCCAGCTTGTGGATCTGCCCGGGGCCGAAGGCGACGTCGACGAAGGGGAAGCGCTGGAAGACCTCCTCCTTGACCGACTGCGCCCAGCAGCCGCCGACGCCGACGACGCGGTCGGGGAATTCGGACTTGAGCCGCTTCGCCTCGCCGAGGTGGGCGACGAAGCGGGTGTCGGCCGACTCGCGGATCGAGCAGGTGTTGAAGAGGATCAGATCGGCGCCCGCGCGGTCGGGCGCCTCTTCGTAGCCCAGCGACTCGAGCATGCCGCGCATGCGCTCGGAGTCGTGCACGTTCATCTGACAGCCGAACGTGGTGACGTGATACCGCTTCCCCATGCCTCCCAGGGTACTGACGGTCCGTGGGGCAAGCAGATCGGGGGAAGCAGGGAGCGCGGCGTGCTCTGCACGCGAGCGACCGATGACTCCGAGATGCGCCGCCTACTGGACCGTCAGGGTTCCTTCCATGCCGGCTTCGGCATGTCCGGGAATCGTGCAGAGGAAGGTGTAGGTCCCGGGCTGCAGGTCGGCGCTGACCGATGTCTTGCTTTTGACGATCGTTTCCGAGATCGCGATCTGCTTGCCATCCTGCTCGATGGCCACGTCGTGTTCGAGCGCCGACGGGTTGTCGAAGTCGATCGTCACCTTGCCCGCCTTGGCCGACAGCTTCGTCGTGTCGAAGGCGATTTGGGTCGGATCGGCGGCCAGTTTCAAGGTAGTCGCGGCGGCACTGCTTTCAGTGGGCTTGGAGGGTGCCTCGCCTTCGGCTTCGGCTTCGGATTCACCCTGGATCGGTGCGCCTGCCTCCTCTTCTTCGGCCTCTTCACCGGCTTCTGAGAGCTCTGCCGCTTTCGCCTCCTGCTCGTCCTGGGCGTGGAGAACGGCGAAGGTGGTGCTGGCGCCAACCAGCGCTACGAACCAGAGAGCAACCAGCGGCGCAAAGCGCCCCGGAAAGCTCTTCACGCGCAGGCCGAGGACGCTGATCGCCACCGCGGAAACTGCGAGCACGCTCCCGCAGACGTAAAAAAGGTCGCCGTTACTCATTTGCGAGGCGGGATCCTATCCGCAGGAACCTCAGGCTGCTTCCGCGACGGCCGGCTCCTCCGACGCTGTCGACGCATCCGATCCGATGCCCATGGTCGCGCGAATCTTGGTTTCGATCTCACCGGCGATCTCGGGGTTATCGAGCAGGAACTGCTTCGCGTTGTTGCGGCCCTGGCCGAGGCGCGTCTCGCCGTAGGAGAAGAAGGCGCCCGACTTCGTGACCAGGTCGTGCTCGATGCCGAAATCGAGCAGCTCGCCCTCGCGCGAGATGCCTTTGCCGTACTCGACCTCGAACTCGGCCTGGCGGAAAGGCGCCGCGACCTTGTTCTTGACGACTTTGACCCGCACGCGATTGCCGACCGCCTCGGTGCCATCCTTGAGGGTCTCGATGCGGCGGATGTCGAGGCGCTGGGAGGCGGCGAATTTGAGCGCCCGCCCACCCGGCTGCGTCTCCGGCGAGCCGAACTGGACGCCGACCTTTTCGCGGATCTGGTTTGTGAAGATGCAGACCGTGTTGGTGCGGTTGAGGTTGCCGGCCAGCTTGCGCATCGCCTGCGACATCAGCCGCGCCTGCAGGCCGACGGTGGTGTCGCCGATCTGCCCTTCCAGCTCGGCCTTCGGCGTCAGCGCCGCGACCGAGTCGATTGCGATCACGTCGATCGCCGTCGAAGCGATCAGGCGGTCGGCGATCTGCAGCGCCTGCTCGCCGTAGTCGGGCTGGGAGACAAGCAGCTCGTCGGTGTCGACCCCGATCGCTTTCGCGTAGACCGGATCCATCGCGTGCTCGGTGTCGATGAAGACGCAGACGCCCCCCTTGGCCTGGGCCTCGGCGATCACGTGGTAGACGAGCGTCGTCTTGCCCGAGGACTCAGGGCCGAAGATCTCGACCATCCGGCCGCGCGGAACGCCGCCGATCCCAAGCGCGAGGTCGAGGGCGAGCGAACCGGTCGGGATCGCCTCCGCCTTGACCGTGCTCTCGGCACCGAGCCGCATCAGCGACCCCTCGCCGAACTCGCGTCGGATGTGGGTGACGGCGTTCTCGAGCGCCGCGTCCTTCGCTTTTGCCTCCTTAGCCGAGGCGTCCTTCAAAGTCGCTTTCTTGTCTGCCATCTCTTTCACCTCAGCTTGACTTGCGCCAGCGGGCGGTATTCCGCACCCGACGGCTTGAGTTCAGAACGGTAGAGCGTGACCCGGCGGCAAACCGCCGCCTGCAAGAGGTCTTTCGGAAGCCCCCTCGGCCACCTCGTGACCTCACGCGGCCGCTTCGAGCCCTTGCTCTCGGGCTTGACCCGCGCGACCGTCACGTGCGGCCAGAAGGGACGCCTCTCCGGCTTGTAGAGCTGCGTCGCGACCAGCCCCTCCTGCAGCTCGGCCTGCAGGGAGACGGCTCCCGGCGAGTCGGCGGGCAGGGCGAACAGCCGCGGGTGCCGCCCGGATGGCCTCCCCGTTGGGTCTCCGAGCCGGATCTCAGGCGCCCGCGACGCCAGGCCGACGACGATCTCGCCGAGCCGCGCGATCTCCTTCTCCGGCAGGTAGCCGAGGAAGGCGAGCGTGACGTGCAGCGACTCGGGCGGGACGACCCGCAATGCGGGATCCGTCAGCTCGCGCCTCCCCCAGGCCACGATTCCTGCCCGAATCTCCTCCGGCAGATCGAGCGCGACGAATAGCCGCGCCCGCGGGCTCTTCAGCCTCTCCTTGGTCATCGCCGGGCACGCTAGGGGGTCTCAACGCGCGGAACAACACCCAACTGCGCCGACTTTGTGCCAACTTCCCTACAGAGGGGATTCTTCGCCCCTGAGCAGCAGGCGCAGAAGGTGCATGCCGACCAGGGCGGAGCGCTCGCGCACGTCGGCGCGGCCGCCGGGGATGACCGGCTCGCGGGCGATCGCGGTGCCGTCGGCGAGGCGGGCGTTGAAGCAGACGTAGCCGACCGGCTTCTCCTCGGTCCCGCCTTCCGGGCCGGCGATACCGGTGATCGAGACGGCGACGTCGGCGCCGAAACGCTCGATTGCCCCCATCGCCATCGCCTCGGCGACCTCGGGAGAGACGGCGCCCTTCGCCTCGATCAAATCGGGATCGACGCCGAGCAGCTCCGCCTTCGTCTCGTTGGAGTAGGCGACCACGCCTCCGGCCAGGTAGGCCGACGCCCCCGGCAGGTTGGTGATCCGCGCCGCGAGCAGGCCGCCGCTGCAAGACTCGGCGAGGCCGAGGCGGTGGCCGGCGAGCAGCTCGGCCACCTGTGAGTCGATCGTCTCGCCGTCGAGGCTGAAGAGATGCCGCGGGTGACGTTCGGCCAGACCGGTGCGCACCGCGTCGGCTACCGCCACCGCCCCATCGCGATAGCGGACGTCGATCTCGATCTCGCCGCGGCGCAGGCAGGTTGTGATCTCCACCTCGGGCAGAACGACGCCCTCGGACTCGATCTCCCGCAGGCTTTTGGCGATCTCCGACTCGGGGACGCCGAACATGCGCAGTGTGTAGCCGTGCAGCGGCGTCGCCCTGGCGAGCAGCTCGCGGACCGGCTCGGTTTCCAGCGCCGCCGGCCACATTGGCTGCAGCTCGCGCGGCGGTCCGGGCAGGACGATGACGACGCGGCCGTCGGCAGGGACGACCAAGCCCGGTGCGGTGCCGACGGGATCGAGCGGTATGGCGCCCTCGGGGACCATCGCCTGCTTGCGATTTGCCTCGCGTACGGCTCCCTCGTCGAAGTTGAAACGGCGAGCGAAGCCACGCAGGATCTCGGCGATCTTCTCCTCTACCGCCTCGTCGAGCACGAGCTCACAGCCGGCGAAGCGGGCAACGATCTCGGCTGTCAGGTCGTCCGCGGTGGGGCCGAGCCCGCCTGAGGTGACGATCAGGTCCATCCCCTCGTCCGCCATGAAGCGCAGGCCGGCCTCCAGGTCCGCGGGACGGTCGGCGACGACGAGGATGTGCGCCACCTCGACCCCAAGCTCGGCGAGGCGTTCGGAGATCCACGGCCCGTTCAGGTCAGCGATGCGCCCGGTCAGCACCTCGGTCCCAGTGACGACTATGCCCGCGCGGACGTCGCTCATCTCATTCGCAGGTGGGCCGTTCCGATTCGCTCAGCTGCGCCAATGTTCCTTCGGCGTCGATCGCGTAGCCAATCGGGCTCGCCGTGGGCGGTATCTCGGTGCGCTTGCCGTCGATCGTCATCGTCACTTCTCCGTTCCCGAAGGAGACGATGAAGCTACCGGAGCGGAAGGAGCCCGCTTCTTCCCCCGCTTGGAGGATCTGCCCGTCGACCAGTTTCCGGCCGTCGCCGCCCAACACGCAGGCCCACACTTCGGCGTCGGCGACGAGGCTCATCGAGACGCTGCCTGGGTGTGGCTTGGGAACCTGCTGGCCGCCGCTGGAGGTCTCGGCACCCGTATTCGGTCGCGGCGTGGGCTGGACGGCAGTTCCCTCCTCGCCGCCCCCATTCCCGCTGGGGATCACGAGTATCGCGAACGCTCCCACTGCCAATACGGCGGCGAGGGCGAGCCAGCCGAGCTGCGGTCGTCGCAGCTCGCGACCGGCCCCGATGGGCTTGTGACTCGGGGAGCCTGCCGGCGCGTCCCTGGGCGGGGAGGGACTCGCCCCTTCGACCTCGCGCTTGAAGTCCTCCGCGAGGCGATCGCCGTCGAGGCCGAGGTAGGAGGCATAGGTGCGGATGAAGCCACGCGTGTAAAAGCCCCCCGGGAGGACGTCCCATTCCTCGTTCTCGATCGCAGAGAGGTAGCGGACGCGAATCCGCGTCGCAGTTTCGACCTCCCCAAGGTCGATCTCGCGACGAGTTCGAGCTCGCCGCAGGTCTGATCCGATGCGGCTTGCCATGGCCGCATTGTCCTACCCGGAGTTACTCAGGGGCAACGCTGGAGGGCTCGGCCTCGGTCTCCACCGCAGGGCCGCCCCCCGTCAGGCGCGCCAGGTCGGTCTGGCTGACCAGGACCTGGCGCGGCTTGGAGCCTTCGTAGCCGGAGATCACGCCGCGCCGCTCGAGCATGTCGATCAGACGGCCGGCGCGGGTGTAGCCGACGCGCAGGCGCCGCTGGATCATCGACACCGACGCCGTTTCGGTCTCGACCACGACGCGAATCGCCTCGTCGAGCAGGTCGTCGCTGTCGGGGTCGTAGTCGCCCTCGGCTTCGACGCCTTGCGCCTCGTGCACCTCGAGCAGCTCCTCCTCGAATTCGGGTTCGCCCTGCTTCGCCCAGTGGCCGGTGATGCGGGCGATCTCCTCCTCGGTGACGAAGGCGCCCTGGATGCGCTGCAGCTTCGAGGTGCCAGCGCCGCGGAAGAGCATGTCGCCCTGACCGAGCAGGGCCTCCGCCCCGCCCTGGTCGAGGATCACGCGCGAGTCCGTCTGCGAGGAGACGGCGAAGGCGATGCGGGCCGGGATGTTGACCTTGATCGTGCCGGTGATGATGTCGGTCGAAGGGCGCTGCGTCGCCAACACCAGGTGGATGCCGGTGGCGCGCGACTTCTGGGCGAGGCGGATGATCGAGTCCTCGACCTCGGCCGGCGAGACCATCATCAGGTCCGCGAGCTCGTCGATCACGCAGAGGATGTGCGGCAGCGTCGGCTCACCGGCCTTGCGGCGGGAGCGGTTGAGCTCGGCGAGGTTGCGGCAGCGCGCTTCGCCCATGATCCCGTAGCGGCTCTCCATCTCGCCGATCAGGTTGGCGAGCACGTTGGCGGCGAGGCGCGGCGAGGTGACCACCGGCGTCAGCAGGTGCGGCACGTGCTCGTAGTGGTTGAGCTCGACCTGCTTCGGGTCGACGAGGACGAGGCGCACGTCGTTGGGCGAAGCCTGCATCAGGATCGAGGAGAGGATCGCGTTGACACAGCCCGACTTACCCGAGCCGGTGGTGCCGGCGACGAGCACGTGCGGCATCTTCGCCAGGTCGGTCCAGACCGGCTTGCCGTCGATTCCCTTGCCGAGCCAGGCGACCAGCGGCGAGGTCTTCTCGGGCCGGCCGGAGTAGATGTCACCGAGGCGGACGATGCGCCGGCGGGTGTTCGGCACCTCGACCCCGACCGCCTGCTTGCCGGGGATCGGGGCGAGGATGCGGATGTCGGTCGAAGCGAGCGCGTAGGCGAGGTCGTTGGCCAGCTCGGTCACCTTCTTGACTTTGGTGCCGGGTGCGAGGCGCAGTTCGTAGCGCGAGACGTGCGGGCCGCTGACGATGCCGACGATCTTCGCCTCGACGCCGAAGTGGCCGAGCGTCTCGACCAGCTTGCGGCCGACCGCCTCGTGGTCACGCGGGTCGACGCCCTGGTCCGCTTTGCCGCGCTCGAGGACCTTCGCCGCCGGCGGCCGGTAATCGATCTCCTCCGAGGCGGTGACGCCGCGCTTGTTTCCCTGCGGGGTGAGCGATGCCTGCTCGGGGGCGGGCTCGGCTTGCTGCTCGAGCGCCTTCTCTTCTTCGGCCTCGATCTCGGCCAGCTCCGCGTCGAAGTCCCGGGTGACCGGCTCCTCGGCCTGCGGCTCGGTCTCTTCGGCGAGCGCCACCGTCGGCTCGACGTCGTCGTCCTCCGGATAGGCGCTCATCACGTCGGTCGGGCCGGGCTCCGTCTCGAACGAGTAGGTCTTCTCCTCGCGCTTGTCGCGCCGGTGCTGGATCGCGGTCTGGGTGACGCTGCGGCCGCCGAGGAAGACGGTTCGCGTGCCGCGCCCCAGACCCCGAAAGAGGCTCGAGATCGAGGTTCCGGTGACGAGCAGGCCGCCGACGACGAGCATCAGGACGGTGGCGATTCGCGCTCCCACCCCACCGAAGGCGTACTCGAGCCCGGTTTCGATTCCGTAGCCGACCTTGCCCCCATCCCAGCCGAAGAAGAGGACGAAGGAGAGATAGACGCCAACGGCGATCAGGATGAGGCCGATCAGGTCGAGGTGGCGCTGCTCCAGTCCCTGCGGGAGGTGGAGACGCGGCACCCGCGCCTTCGGCTTGGCTTTTGCTTTGCGACGCACCGGCGCGCCGCGCTTCTTGCGCACGAACATAAGGCCCGGTTCGACGCTCGATTCTCGACCCCTGCTCCCGAAGCCTCGCGATCTATGAGCCCACCCTTGTCGCGAATCGCGGATTCGATAGAGGACGAATCCAGCGCTAGGCCTCTTGGGCGCGACAGTGCGGCGCACATAGTCGCGCATGTGCGGCTCTGACGTGCAGCGTATTGGAGGGGAAAATCAGCGCTGGGCTATTCGCATACAGATGCACGGGGTGCAAACTCTCTCAAGAGCTCAATGCAGTGATATCCAATAGCAATCCTAAAAATGCCTTCGAGGAGGCCGAATCATGTCAAGTAAGATATTCGGGTTGTCTATGCTGGGTGTACTCATTGCTATGTCGTTCAGCGGAGTCCAGTCGGCATACGCAGAAGGAACGGTTCAATGCAGCATAGATGCATCACCCTGCCCCAAAGGAAATGTAGTCAACCATATTCACCTAACAACATTAAGTGGTGCCAAGGCGAAGCTTTTAACCAGCATCATCAACGTCGAATGCGACATTTTATTTTTAGGTGATTTAATCGGAATGGTTGGGTCATGGATGGTTTATCTCGGTCACTACACATTAACCAATTGCGGTAGCTGCACCGTAGAAGAATGGAGCGGAGAATCGACTATTGAAATCCTCAAGACTTCCCATGAAACAGCGCTAGCTGTGGGAGAAGGGGAAACACACGTAAACTGTAGTGGTCTAAACTGCTATTACAACGCAGAAGGCCTTGAAGGAACGGCAAAGGGTCCCTTATTATCGTCTGAGACGAACGGAAGCGTTTCGATTCAGGAACAAACAGTCAAAAAGGTCAAAGGACTGTTTTGCCCGAGCACCAACAAATTAGACATCGTCATTACCCCATTAAGCGCCACCTACATCACGGAATAGATTAAGGAATAACAAGCAACCGCCCATGCAAAGGCGTGGGCGGTTGCTTGCCGTGGATCACGCCACCTTGTCGTTCTTAAATCCAAGCTAAACCTAAATCAGAATCGCCCATTGGGCAGCTAACATCGAGGCGATGCTCACGAGCGACCCGGAAACGGCGACCGCGCGGGTGCTCGTCGTCGAGGACGACGAGGAGATCGCCGACGTCCTGCGTCGCTCGCTGCGGCACGAGGGCTACGAGGTGAGGACGAGCGGTGACGGAATCGACGCCCTCGACGTCGCGGCAGGCTTCGTTCCCGATCTGGTGGTCCTCGACCTCGGTCTCCCCCGCCTCGATGGGGTCGAGGTCTGCCGGCGGTTGCGAGAAGACGGGGACGTGCCGATCCTGATGCTCACCGCCCGGGCTGAGACCGAGGATCGAGTCGACGGTCTCGACAGCGGCGCCGACGACTACCTGGTCAAGCCCTTCGAGCGCCAGGAGCTGCTGGCGCGGATACGTGCTCTGCTGCGACGCCGACCGCCGCGCGGTGCCGCCTCGCTCGAGGTCGCCGACCTGACGCTCAACCCAGACACGCGCGAGGTGAAGCGCGGCGAGCGTGAGCTGGAGCTGACCAATCGCGAGTTCGAGCTGCTCGAGTACCTGATGCGCAACGAGCGCCTCGTCGTCTCGCGCGAGCGCCTGCTCGACGACGTCTGGGGGTACGACCCGATGGCGGCGACGAACACGATCGACGTCTTCGTCTCGAACCTGCGGCGCAAGCTCGAGGCCGGCGGTGAGTCCCGTCTCCTGCACACCAAACGCGGCGCCGGCTACGTGCTGAAGAAGGAGTAGATGCGAGCGCTGGCTCGAACCGTGGCCGCCCGCTGGCCCAGTCGGCTGCGGCCTGGCAACTGGCCGGTGCGCTGGCGCCTGGCGGCAGTCTCGGCCGGGTTGACGCTGGTCATCCTGCTCGTCTTCGGCGCGGTGATCGGTCAGGTCGCCACCAGCCGCATCCGCGATGACTTCAACCGGCAGGTGAGCAGCGCCGCCCAGACCTTGGCGGCCGAAAGCCGGATCTACACAACCCTGTTCGCGACGCACTTCAACGGGCCCAAATTGGACGACTTCGTGCGTCCGGATGGTGCCTCGGCCCGGGTCTTCGACGTCGAAGGCAATCTGATCAAAGAAAGCACCAGAGCGGAGCCGTTGGGCGAACCGCAGGCAGGTCTCTCCACCTACGGTGAGATGCGGGTCGCGACCGCCCGCATCGCCAGCGAAACCGGGGCCACCACCGGCTTCGTCCAGTACGGACGCAACATCGCCCACGTCGAGTCGACGGTTGATCGGCTCTGGCTCTTCATCGCCGCCGGCATCCTCGGCGGCACGCTCCTGGCCAGCCTCGCCGGAGTCGCGATCGCCTCGCGCGCGATGCGGCCGATTGCCGCCCTCACCTCCACTGCGCGCGAGATCGCCGCCACCGGCGACCCCTCACGGCACATGCCAGAGCCCAAGGTCGAAGACGAGGTCGGCGAGCTTGCGCGCACGCTCGAGCAGATGCTGCGCTCGCTCGACGCGGCCCGAACCGAGCGCGAGGCCGCGATGAAGAAACAGCGCGAGTTCGTCGCCGACGCCTCACACGAGCTGCGTACGCCGCTGACCAGCGTGCTCGCCAACCTCGAGCTGCTCGAGGCCTCGCTGGAAGAACCGGACCACGAAGACGACAGGGCGATGGTCGACTCCGCCCTGCGCTCCTCCCGCCGCATGAGCCGCCTCGTTGCTGACCTCCTGCTGCTGGCGCGAAGCGACGCCGGTCGCGTCAGTCAACGTCGCCGCTGTGACCTCGCCGACGTCGCCGGCAATGCGGCGGCGGAGGTCGCCCCAGTGCTCGGCGAACGCGAGCTCCAGATCGACAACGGCCAGCCGCTGGCCGTCGAGGGAAATCCCGACGAACTGCACCGGATGATCCTCAACCTGCTCGACAACGCGGTCCGCTACACCCCGGCCGGGTCTCATCTCGAGTTGCGCCTGCGGCGTGCCGGCGGCGATGCCGTCGTCGAAGTCGCCGATGACGGGCCCGGCATCCCCGCTCCCCTTCGCCAGCAGGTCTTCGACCGCTTCGTCCGCGGTGAGGGGCCGGCGGACACCGCGGTCGGCGCCGGCAGCGGCCTCGGCCTGGCGATCGTCCGCGCCGTCGCCGCCTCGCACGGTGGCACGGTCGAGGCGGCTGAGTCCGACGCCGGCGGCGCCCTCCTCCGCATCCGCCTGCCGTTGGCCAATCCTGAGCAGACGCTTAGCGCTCCTTTAGAGCGACTTTAGAGCGGCGACCTAAGTTCTCCGACGGACGAGACACATGGGTCCGCCGGAACTCTCCCCAACTGTCTTCCGGCGGGCCCTTTTTTCGTTCAGACCTCGACGACGACCGGGATGATCATCGGCCGCCGCCGCAGCTTCTCGTAGACGAGCCCCGCGACCGCGTCGTGCAGGTCTTCCTGAATCAGGTGCAGCTCGCGAGTGCCGGCGTCGGCGGCGTCCTCGAGCGAGTCCTCGATCGTGTCCTTCAGCTCCTCCACCAGGGCGCCCGCTTCTTCGAGGAAGGCGACGCCCCGGAAGAGGACCTCCGGGTCGGCGACGATTTTGCCGTCCTCGGCCGAGATCGTGGCGACGACGATGAAGATCCCGTCGGCTGAGATTTCGCGCCGGTCGCGCAGGGCGACGTCGTCGGGCTCCCCGACGTTGACGCCGTCGACGAAGATCACCCCGGCGTGGACGTCCTCGCCAAAGCGAGCGCCGCCCTCATCGATCTCCAGGGGCAGCCCGTTGCGACCCTGGAAGATTCGCTCGGAGTCGATCCCCACCGATTCGGCCAGGCCGGCGTGCAGGCGCAGGCGCTGATGGTCGCCGTGGATCGGCATCACGTAGCGCGGTTTGGTCAGGTTGAGCATCAGCTTCAGCTCCTCCTGCCAGCCGTGTCCAGAGGCGTGGATCGGCGCGTCTTTCGCTGTCACCACGGTGGCCCCGATCTCGTGGATGCGGTCGATCGTCTCGTTGACGGCGCGCTCGTTGCCCGGCACCGGCGTCGCCGAGAAGACCACCGTGTCGCCGGAATGCAGCTCGACGTCGCGATGGTCGTTGTTTGCCATTCGACGCAGCGCCGAGAGCGGCTCTCCCTGGCTGCCGGTCGAGACCACGACGACCTTCTCATCGGGAAAGCTCTCGATCTCTCGCGGCTGGATGAACAGCCCGGTTGGCGCCTCGGCGATCCCCAGGTTGGAGGCGATGTTGAAGTTCTTGCGCATCGAGCGGCCGACCAGGGCGACGCGCCGGTCGAGCTCCACGGCGGCGTCGATCACCTGTTGGACGCGATGGATGTTGGAGGCGAAGGAGGTGACGATGATCCGCCCCCCGCAGCCGGCGAAGGTCTCCAGCAGCGCCGGTCCGACGCTCGACTCCGATGGCGCGATGCCAGGCCGATCGGCATTGGTCGAGTCGCCGCAGAGCAGCAGCAGGCCGTCGCGGCCGATTTCTGCCAGCCGTGAGATGTCGGCCGGTCGCCCATCGACCGGGGTCTGGTCGAACTTGTAGTCGCCGGTCATCAGCATCGAGCCGAGCTCGGTCGTCAGCAGCACGCCCCTCGCGTCGGGGATCGAGTGCGAGAGGTGAACCGTCTCCAGCTCGAAGGGGCCGGCCTGGACCTTCTCGCCCGCGGCGATGTCCTGCAGCGGCGCGTCGCTGAGCTTGTGCTCGTCGAGCTTGGAGCGCACCATGCCGATCGTCAGCAGGCCGCCGTAGATGACCGGCGGAGAGCCGACCTCGCGCAGCACGTAGGGAAGCGCACCGACGTGATCCTCGTGGCCGTGGGTGAGGACGATCGCCTCGATGTCGTCTACGCGCTCGCGCAGGTAGGAGAAATCGGGCAGGACGAGGTCGATGCCGAGCATCTCGGCAGTCGGAAACATCAGCCCGGTGTCGACTACGACGATGCGACCGTCGTACTCGACCACGGTCATGTTCTTGCCGATCTCGCCCAGGCCGCCGAGTGGCAGGACGCGGAGCTTGGAGCCGGGCACTACTGCTTCACCGGTTGCAGGCCGACGCTCTCCAGCGCCGCCTTCACAGCCGCTCGCTGCGCCGCGTCGGCGGGCACAAGCGGAAGTCTCAGGGTGTCTGTGGGAATCAGGCCGGTCATCGCCAGGGCCGCCTTGACCGGGATCGGGTTGGTGGTCACGCCCATCGCCGCGTAGACCTCGCGCAGCGTCGCGTCTATCTCGCGCGCCCGATCCAGGTTCCCGGCCTCAACGGCATCCCATATTTCCCGCATCTGGGGGCCGACCAGGTGGGAGGAGACGAGGATGCCGCCGGCGCCGCCGATCTCGAGGGTCCTGAGGAAGATCTCGTCGTTGCCGGCGAGGACGTCCATGCCCGGGATCGGCTGCAGGTCGTCGTTGTTGGCCTGCTTGACGGCGACCACGTTCTCGATCTTCGCGATCTCGGCGAGTTGCTCGGGGGGCACGTTGACCACCACCCGCGAGGGGATGTTGTAGGCGATGATCGGCAGCTCCGGCACGGAGGTGGCAATCGCCTCGAAATGAGCGAGGATGCCGGCGGGGTTGGGCTTGTTGTAGTACGGAGTGACGACCAGCGCTGCGTCCGCGCCCGCCTCCTGTGCACCCTTGGTCAGCTCGATCGAGTGCTCGGTGTAGTTGGTGCCCGTCCCGCAGATCAGCAGCGCCTCGTCGCCGATCTCGCGGCGGATCGCGCCGAGAAGCACCAGCGCCTCCTCGTCGGTGAGGGTCGGCGCCTCTCCGGTCGAGCCCGAGACGACGAGGCCGTGCGAGCCGTGCTCCAGGAGGTGAACGGCCAGCTTCAGCGCCGCCGCCTCGTCGACTGCCCCGCTCTCCGTGAACGGGGTCGCCATCGCCGTTATGACACCTCGAATCTCCTTCATCGGGCCAGGGTATCGCGGCAGGTTCAGAGCAGCTTCTCTAGCCCGACCGTGAAACGGTCCGGCAGGACGCCGACCTTGCTCACCGCCAGGAGCACGCCAGGCATGAAGGAGCGGCGGTCGATCGAGTCGTGACGGAGGCTGAGGGTCTGGCCCTCGCCGCCGAAGACCACTTCCTGGTGAGCGACGAGGCCGGGCAGGCGCACAGAGTGGATCGGCCTGTGGACGTTGCCCCCCGCGGCGTCGATCAGCTCCGCGGTGCGCTTCGCCGTCCCCGAGGGGGCGTCGAGCTTGCGGTCGTGGTGCAGCTCGACGATCTCGCACTCGGGCATGTGCGCCGCGATTGTCTGCGAGACCTGCATCAGCAGCACGGCGCCGATCGCGAAGTTGGGGGCGACGAAGCAGTTCGCCTGTGAGCCCTCGGCGGCGGTGCGCAGGGTGTCGAGGTCGAACCCCGTGGTGCCGACGACGGCGTGGACGCCGGCCTCGAGGCAGGCGGTTGCGTTGGCGAGCGCGGTGTCTGGAGTGGTGAAGTCGACGACGACGTCAGCATCGACAAGGATCTCGGCCAACTCGACCCCGAGGGCAGGGTCGGCGCGGCCGGCGAGCTCAGTGCCCTCGGCACCCTCGACCGCCTCGCATACCGCCTGGCCCATGCGTCCCGCAGCCCCGGATACCCCGACCCTGATCATGCTGCGACGAGCCCCTCGGACAGGGAGCCGGCCGCCTCGCGGAAGCAACCCTCGTCGCGGCCGACGCAGGCTGCCGAGAGGCGCTCGGGCCGGTAGAGCTCTGCCGCAAGTGCGGCCAGGTCGTCGATGGTGACCGCGTCGACCTTTGCCAGCATCTCGTCGAGGCTGTCGATCGGCAGACCGAAGAGCGTCGAGCGCGAGATTCGCGACATGCGCGCCGCGGTCGACTCCGAGGAGAGCACGAGGCGCCCCTTGACACTCTCCTTTGCGCGATTCAGCTCCTCAGCCGAGACCGCCGTGTCGCGCAGGCGCTCGAGCTCGGCGCCGATCACCCGACAGGCTTCGGCGACGTTGTCCTCGCGCGTGCCGACGTAACCGGCAACCATCCCGGAGTCCATGTACTGCTCGTTGTAGGAGCCGACCGCATAGGCGAGGCCGCGCTTCTCGCGCACCTCGATGAAGAGGCGCGAGGAGCTGGAGCCGCCGAAGATCGTGTCGAGCACCGCCAGCGCGTAGCGTCGCTCGTCGTCGCGCGTAATGCCCGGCGCGCCGAAGCAGATGTGGTATTGCTCGGTGTCCTTCTCGTAGAAGCGCAGGCGGATCCGCTCGTCAGGCTGTTCGTCCCTGGGGGCCGCGACCTTGCCCTGCTCCGGCGCAACCAGGCGCTCGGCCAGGGCCGCGATCTGGGCGTGGTCGAGATTGCCGGCGCCGCCGACGACGACGTTGGCCCCCGTGTAGCGGGAGCTGCGGTAGGCCTCGATCTCGGGCACCGGAACCGAACTGATCACCTCGGTCTTGCCGAGGACGCGACGGCCCAGCGGGTGATCGCCGAAGACGGCGCCGGCGAGGATGTCGTGGACGCGATCCTGCGGTTCGTCCTCGTACATCGCGATCTCCTCGAGCACGACCTCCCGCTCGGAGTCGATTTCCGGATAGGTCGGGGCAAGGAACATTTCCGCCAGCAGTTCGAATACCTCGTCGGTGTGCTCGTCGAGGAAACGGGCGTGGATGTGGGTCGTCTCCTTGCCGGTCGCCGCGTTGACCGCGGCGCCGAGCCCGTCGAGGCGCTCGGCGATTTCGATCGCCGAGTAGCGCTCGGTGCCCTTGAAGAGCAGGTGCTCGAGGAAGTGCGAGAGGCCGGCCTGGGCCGGAGTCTCGTCGCGCGAACCGGTGCGCACCCAGAGGCCGAGCGCGACGGACCGCACCGAGGGCACCGCCTCGGTGACGACCCGCACGCCCGTGCTCTGGGTTGTGAGCTCTGGTTCCGGCAAGCGACTAGTCGCGCCGCTCGCGCTCGCGCCGAGGACGACGCTCACGACCACCGCGACGCTCGCGATCTCCGCCGTTGCGACGTGGCCCGTCGCCGGACCCGACCGCCGCCAGTTCCTCCGCCGTCTTGCCGGCGACCGAGGGGTCGTCGGAGAGGCGCAGGCCGATCCTGCCGCGCTCGCGGTCGACCTCGACCACGGTGACGTCGATTTCGTCACCGGAGCTGAGCACGTCGTCGACCGAGTCGACCCTCTCCCCCGGCTTCACGTTGGAGATGTGCAGGAGGCCGTCGGTTCCCTTGACCAGCTCGACGAAGGCGCCGAAGGTCGTCGTCTTCACGACCTTGGCGGTTTCGTAGCGATCGCCGACTTCGGCCTCCTTGGTCATCGACTGGATGCGGCCGACGCAGGCTTCGACCAGTTCGCCGGTCGGCGCGTAGATCCGCACCGTGCCGTCGTCTTCGACGTCGATCTCTGCTTCGAACTCCTCGCAGAGGGCGCGGATCGTTTCGCCGCCCTTGCCGATCACGGCGCCGATCTTCTCGGGATCGATCTTGATCGATTCGATCCGCGGCGCGTGCGCCGAGAGCTGCTCGCGCGGCCCCTCGATCGCTTCCGCCATCTTGCCGAGGATGAACTGACGACCCTCATTGGCCTGGGCGAGCGCGTCGCGCAGGATGTCGAAGGTGACGCCGGTGATCTTGATGTCCATCTGCAGGGCGGTGATCCCGTCGGCGGTGCCGGCGACCTTGAAGTCCATGTCGCCGAGGTGGTCCTCGACGCCGGCGATGTCGGTGAGGACGATGTAGTCGTCGCCCTCCTTGATCAGTCCCATCGCTACTCCCGCGACCGGGGCGCTGACCGGCACGCCCGCGGCCTGCAGGGCCATCGAGGAGGCGCAGACAGAGCCCATCGAGGAGGAGCCGTTGGACTCGAGCGTCTCGGAGACGACCCGGATCACGTAGGGGAAGGCCTCTTCGTCGGGGATCGACGGCGCCAGCGCCCGCTCGGCGAGCGCACCGTGGCCGATGTCGCGGCGCTTGGGGCCGCGCATGAAGCCCGCCTCCCCGACCGAGAAGGGCGGGAAGTTGTAGTGGTGCCAGAAGCGCTTCGTAGTCGCCAGGCCGAGCGTGTCGAGGCGCATGTCCATGCGCGTCGTGCCGAGGGCGACGTTGGAGAGGATCTGCGTCTCGCCGCGGGTGAAGAGCGCCGAGCCGTGTACTCGCGGCGCGAGGTCCACTTCGCACTCGATCGGCCGGATCTCGTCCTTGGCACGGCCGTCGGGACGTTTCTTGTCGACGGCGATCGCCTTGCGGATCGTGTCCTTCTCGATGTGGTCGAAGGCAGCGCCGACCTCGCTCTTGCGGGCATCCCCATCGGCGTCGTCGGTTTCCGGCGCGTACTTGGCAACGACCTCGTCCTTGACCTTGCCGATCGCCTCGTAACGCTCGAGCTTGCCCTCGGTGGCGATCGCGTCGACCAGGGACTGGCCGTGGGAGGAGCGGATTTCCTCGATCAGGCCCTCGTCGATCTTCGGCGGCTCGATCTCCAGCTTCTCCTTGCCGGCCTTGTCGGCGAGCTCCTGCATCGCCGCGCAGAGCTTCTTGATCTCCGAGTGGGCGATGTCCAGCGCGTCGAGGATCTCCGCCTCGGTGACGCCGTTGGCGCCGGCCTCGACCATCAGGATCGCCTCGTCCGTGCCGGCGACGATCAGGTCGAGCTCCAGCTCCTCCAGCGTCTCCTCAGGCGGGTTGACGACGAAATCGCCCTCCAGCTTTCCGATGCGCACCGCGCCGACGTGGGCCTCGACCGGGACCGGCGAGATCGCCAGCGCGGCGGAGGCGCCGTTCATGGCGAGGATGTCGTAGGGGTGGACATGGTCCACCGATAGCGGCGTGGCGACGAGCTGGGTCTCGTAATGCCAGCCCTTGGGGAAGAGTGGACGGATCGGGCGGTCGATCATCCGCGCGGTCAGCGTCGCCTTCTCGCCCGAGCGTCCCTCGCGACGGAAGAAGGAGCCGGGGATCTTGCCCGCGGCATACATCCGCTCCTCGACGTCGACCGTCAGGGGCAGGAAGTCGACGTCGCGCAGGTTGCCCATCGTCGCCGTGCAGAGGACCATCGTCTCGCCGGACTGGACGACTACCGCGCCGCTCGCCTGGCGGGCCAACTTGCCCGTCTCGAAGGAAATCTGGCTGTCGCCGACATCCGCCGAAACGCGGCTCTCATCGAACATGCTCATCGATTTTTTACCTCCGGCCGCCCGGATGGCGGCCAATTGCATTCAGAACTCTCGTTCTCTTTCACGGAAGAGGGTACAGACACCCTGGCCTAGGCGCTCCCCCCTCCTCAGCCTCCGGGTGCAACGCTTTTTCCACGATATGGATGGAAAAAGCGTTGCACCCGGGCTAGGGGTTGAAGAGCGCGGGAGTGCTGGTGACGCCGGCGCGAATACCGGACTCGAAATCGCATCGGACACGGGCGGCGACCGTGGCGGAGCGGCGGTCGGCCTCGAAGCGCTCGAGGTCGAGGCCCAGCGTTTCGGCGCGTTGCCAGAGGTGGGGATCGTCGACGTGGCCGCGATCTTCGTAGAGCGAGTCGACCATCTCGAAAAAAGCCTCCTGTAGGCCGGCGGCCTCGGCGGCGGCGTGGAGCGCCGGCGCACGCGGGTGCTTGCTCGCCACCGGGAAGTGGCGGAAGACGACCGTCGCAGGGCGGCTCGCGATCTCGGCCCAGGCCGAGGCGCAGTGCGGACAGCCGAGGTCCGCGTAGACGATCAGCGTCGTCCCTTCGCCGCGCCGATGGTCATCCGGCTCAGGCGGCGGAACCGCGGCGCTGGTCAGGTCGTTTGTCATCTTCGTTGAAGGATTGTCTGCCTATGGCGCAGACAATCCTTCAACGAGCGCCTGGGGACGTCGCCAGCGCGTCGAAGATCAGGTTGGCGCCGGGAATCTCCAGCGGCGTCGGCGCCTCGTGGACCCACTCGACGGTCCCCTCCTCGTCGACGAGGACGAGCGAACGGTTGGCGTGGCCGGCCTTGTCGATGTAGGCGCCGTAGGAACGAGCGACCTCTCCCTTGGGCTCGAAGTCGGCGAGCAGCGGGATGTCGATGCCGAGGCTCTCCTGGAATGCCTTGTGGGCGAAGCCGCTGTCGACGCTGACCCCGACCATCGTTACGCCCTTGGCTTCGATCTCGGGTTTGACCTCCTGGTAGATCGAGAGCTGGTCGGTGCAAACCGGGCTGAAGTCGAGCGGATAGAAGACGAGGAGGACCTTGCGGCCACGGAAATCGGAGAGCGAGACCTTCTCGCCGTCCTGGTTGCGCAAGGTGAAGTCGGGTGCCGGCTCGCCGGCTGCGATCATCGGCGCAGGCCGAGTTCGGCGACCAGCGAGCGGTAGCGCTCGAGGTCGTGGCGCTCCAGGTAGCGCAGCATGCGGCGCCGCTTGCCGACCAGCATCAGCAGCCCGCGCCGCGAGTGATGGTCCTTGGCGTGCGTGCGCAGGTGCTCGGTGAGCTCGTTGATCCGCTCGGTGAGCAGGGCGACCTGAACCTCGGCCGAGCCGGTGTCGCCGTCGGCGCGCCCGTACTTGCCGATCAGCTCGCTCTTTTTTTCCTTGGTCAGGCTCATCTCGTAAAAACGCCGCGCACTGGGCGCGACGACCGCTGGAACGTAGCACAGGAGCACTGAATGAGAGCCGGGAAGCCGGAATCCTGCTCACTCGCAACTCGTCGCTGGAGAGCCATCAGCTTGCGCCTCCGACGAGCGCCCCTCCTCCCGCGCAAAACGTTCGCAGGAAACCGGCTCCCCGGCTAACCCGCGGCGGGGCTAGCGGGAAGGTCGGGGTGCCCGTGCGAACGTTTTGCGCGGGAGGAGCACAGACCTAGCGGCGTTAGCGGGCTTACTCTCCTTCGACGAGTTGCGAGTGAGCAGGGGCGCCCCGACCTCGCCCGCCCAGCCATGACGCAGTTGTTTAGGGACGTTGGAATGTGGAGCAGACGCGGCGGGCGTCCTCGACGTCGATGCGCATTTGGGTTATCAGCTCCTCGACGCTGGCGAAGCGCTTCTCGCCGCGCAGGCGCTCGACGAAGGCGACGCGCAGGACGGAGCCGTAGAGGTCAAGCTCCTCCTGGTCGATCAGGTAGGTCTCGATCAGGACGCCACGGCCGCTCTCGAAGGTTGGCCTTACGCCGACGTTGACTGCGGCGGGGACGCCGTTGGCAAAAGCCGCATAGACGCCGTGACCGGGGATCGCGAGGCGGTCGTCGGGGACGATGTTGGCGGTCGGGAAGCCGAGCTCGCGGCCGCGCTGGTCGCCACTGACGACCTCGCCCTCGACCATGAACGGGGCGCCGAGGCAATGGCGGGCGCCCTCCATGTCGCCAGCCGCGATCAGGGCGCGGATCCGGGTCGAGGAGACGGTCTCGCCGTCGACCTCGACCAGGGGGACGACGCGCGTCTCGAACGCTGACTCCGCTGCCAACATGGCCGGGTCCCCCTTTGCCTTGGCACCGAAGCGAAAGTTCTCCCCCACCGAGACGCGCTCTGCGCCGAGCCGCTCGATCAGCACGTCCTCGACGAACTCCTCGGCGCTGCGCTTGGCGAACTCGGCGTCGAAGGGAATCACGACCAACTCGTCGACGCCGAGTCCGTCGATCACGTCGCGCTTCACCTCGAAGGGCATGATCAGCTTCGGCAGCGCCGCCGGGTGCAGGATCTCGAGCGGGTGGGGGTTGAAGGTGAGGACGGTGTCGGCGCCGTCGATCACCGCCTGGTGGCCGCGATGGACCCCGTCGAAGGTGCCGATCGCGACGTTACGCGGACGCGGCACGGCATCGGGCAGCGAGGTGACCTCGATGCTCACCGCAGAACGTCCTTGAGGGCCGGAACCATCTCCGCGACCAAGCCTATGCCCAATTCCTCGCCCGCATCGTCGACGCGGAAGGGGCCGATCGCGGTTCGACGCAGCCGGGCGCAGTAGGCGTCCCCGAGCGTCTCGACCAACGTCCTGACGTAAGTGCCCGTCGAGCACTCGATCTCATAGCTGGCCGTGTCGCCATCGCTTCCCAGCAGCTCCGCGCGGTAGACCTCGACCTCGCGCTCGGGCGTCTCGACCGTCTCGCCGCGGTGGGCCTTGCGGTAGAGCCGCTCGCCGCCCACCCGCACCGCCGAGGTCATCGGCACCCGCTGGCGCAGGCGCCCCGTCGGCAGCTCCAGCTTTGCCGGTATCCGCCCTGTCTCGGTCAGTTCCCCGTCGGGGTCGCCGGTGCTCGAGCGCCAACCGAGCCGCGCCGTCGCCAGATAGGTCTTCTGCAGTCCGACGAGGTGGCGTTGAAGTCGTGTCGCGCCGTCGAGCAGAACGAGCAGCAGGCCGGTGGCAAAGGGGTCGAGTGTGCCGGCGTGCCCCGCCTTGCAGTCGCGCTCGCGGCGCAGCCGCTCCACCACGTCGTGCGAGGTCAGCCCGGCCGGCTTGTCGACGAGCAGCACGACGCCCTCGCTGCGGTCGTCGATCACGTTAGGCGTCGAGCTGTCCCTCGACTTCGCGACAGAGGAAGCTGACCAACTCGTCGAGCTCCAGATCGGTCGAGAAGCCGGCGGCCCGCTTGTGTCCACCTCCACCATGCTGGCGGGCCATCGCCGAGACATCGATCTCGCCACCGCTCGAACGCAGGCTGACCTTGCGCGCAGCGCTGCCGCGGTCGCCGAGGTCGCGCACGAGCGCCGCCACCATCGAGCCCTCGACCGAGCGCAGGTGGTCGATGATCCCCTCGGTCATCTCCTCCCCCGCTCCGCTGGCCTTGTAGTTCGCGTCGGTGATGTAGGCGACGACGAGCCTGTCGTCGCAGTAGCGCTGGATGCCGTCGAGGGCGCGGGAGAGCAGCCGCAGCTTCTCGATCGGCACATGCTCGTAGAGGCGGCGATAGGTCTCGTCGACCGGCACCCCGGCGTCGATCAGCTCCGCCGCGATCCGGTGCGTGTGGGCATTGGTGTTCTCGTACATGAACTTGCCGGTGTCGGTGATCAGGCCCACGTACAGGGCCGATGCGATCTCGGGCGTGATCTCGACTCCCAGCGCGACCGCCAGCCCGTAGACGATCTCAGCGGTCGAGGAAGCGCCGGTCTCGACCAGGTTCACGTCGCCGAAGAGCGTGTTGTCGTGGTGGTGGTCGATGTTGATGCGGAAGTTGGCGCCGTTGCTGAGAAAGTCGACCGGCACGCGGTCGACGTTGCCGCAGTCGAGGTAGACCACGGTGCGATCCGCCATATCGGCCGGCGCCTCGTGGAAGACCTCCTCCAGCGGCAGGAAGCGGTACTCGACCGGTAGCGGGAACTCCTTTGCTGCCATGAACATCACTGAGTCCTTGCCCAGCTGACCGAGCAGGTGGTGCATGCCGAGCAGTGAGCCGAGGGCGTCGCCGTCGGGACCCTCGTGGGCGGTGAGCAGGAAGCGATCGCGGCTACGCAGCTCAGCGACGACGTCCTCGATCCGCGCGACGGTGGCGTCGGCCATCTCAGTCACACACCGCCTCACGCTTCGCTCGCTGCGCGAAGAACCAGGCATGCACGCTTGCTCGCTCCGCGTTCATTTGTCCTCGAGCAGCTTCGAGATCCGCATGCCCTGCTCGACGGTCTCGTCGTAGTGGAAGGTGAGGGTGGGCGTCCGCTTCATTCTGGTCTCGGCCGCGATCTTCGACTGCAGGACGCCATGCGAGGAGCGCAGGCCCTCGAGCGTGGCCTCTCGCTCCTGCTCGGAGCCGAGCACGCTGACGTGCACCCTGGCGGCACGAAGGTCTGGGCTGGTCTCCACCGATGTCACAGTCACGAAGCCGATGCGCGGATCGCTCAGCTCGCCGATCGCCGCGCCGATCACCTCGCGAAGCACCTCGTTGATGCGGCGCATGCGAGGGCCGGGCATGCTACTCCAGCGTCTGCTCGACCTGCTTGGTCTTGAAGAACTCGAGCACGTCGCCCTCCTTGACGTCAGCGTAGCCCTCGAGGACGATGCCGCACTCCTGTCCCTCCTCCACTTCCTGCACGTTGTCTTTGAAGCGGCGCAGGGAGCCGAGCTTGCCGTCCCAGATCACGGTGCCCTCGCGGATCAGGCGGACGCTGGCGTCACGGGCGACCTTGCCCTCGCTGACGACGCAGCCGGCGATGCGGCCGACCTTGGACGCCTTGAAGGTTTGCTTGACCTCCGCCTCGCCGAGGATCTCCTCGACCTCGACGGCCTCGAGCATTCCCTCCATCGCGTTGCGCAGGTCTTCGGTGATTTTGTAGATCACCGAGTAGGTGCGGACGTCGACGCCCTCACGCTCGGCGGCACGCCGGGCGTCGGCGAGGGGGCGGACGTTGAAGCCGATGATGATCGCCTCCGAGGCCGCCGCCAGCATCACGTCGGACTCGTTGATGCCTCCCGTCTGGGAGTGGATGATGTTGATGCCAACCTGCTCCTGCGGCACCTTCGCGATCTCGTCCTGCAGCGCCTCCAGCGAGCCGGCGACATCTGCCTTGAGGACGATGTTGAGCTCCTTGATCTCGCCCTCCTGAACCCGCGAGAAGACCTCCTCGAGGCTGACCTTGCGGGCTTGACGGCGGGCCAGGGCCTCCGTCTTCAGTCGGTTTGCGCGCTCCTGAGCCTCTTGGCGGGCGCGCCGGTCGTTCTCGACCGCGCGGACGAACTCCCCCGCGTCGCAGACTCCGTCGAAGCCCAGCACCTCGACCGGCATTCCCGGCTCGGCGCTCTGTACGCGCTTGCCGGTGAAGTCGTGCATCGCGCGCACCCGGCCCCACTGTGGCCCGGCGACGAGCGAGTCCCCCACCTTCAGGGTGCCGCGCTGGACCAGAATCGTGACCACCGGCCGCGGCCGGGGTCGAGCTGGGACTCGACCACGGTGCCGGAGGCGGGGGCGTCGGGGTTGGCCCCCAACTCCTCCAGCTCGGTCACCAGCAGGATCATCTCGAGCAGTTTGTCGAGGCCTTCGCGGGTCTTGGCGGAGACGTCGACGTAGACCGTGTCCCCTCCCCAGTCCTCCGGCGTGAGCCCATCGGCGGCGAGCTCGTTGCGGACCCGGTCCGGCTGCGCGCCCTCCTTGTCGATCTTGTTGACGGCGATCAGGATCGGAACGTCGGCGGCGCGGGCGTGGTCGATCGCCTCTTTGGTCTGCGGCATGACGCCGTCGTCGGCGGCGACGACGACCACGGCGATGTCGGTCACCTGGGCACCGCGGGCGCGCATCGCCGTGAAAGCGGCGTGACCGGGCGTGTCGAGGAAGGTGATCGTCTTCTCGTCGTGGTGGACCTGGTAGGCGCCGATGTGCTGGGTGATGCCGCCGGCCTCGCCCGCGGCGACCTCGGTCTCGCGGATCGCGTCCAGCAGCGAGGTCTTGCCGTGGTCGACGTGGCCCATGATCGTGACCACCGGCGGGCGATCGGTCAGCTCCTCCTCGGAGTCCTCGAACTCGGGCGCCGCCGGCTCCTCGTCGGCAGTCGTGACGATCTCGATCTTGCGGTCGTACTCGTCGGCGATCGCGGCGATCGACTCGTCGGTCAGGGTCTGCGTGAGGGTCGCCATCTCCCCCATCGTCATCAGCTTCTTGATCACCTCGGCGCTGCCCAGGCCGAGCAGCTCGGCGACCTCGCGCACGGTCGCCCCGGAGGGCACCGTGGTCGCCTCGGGCTCCGCCGCCTCGACTTTGGGGGGCGGCTCCTCGAGCATCGGACGGCGGCGGCGACCCCCGCGGCGGCGGGGGGGTCGCTGCGGCGGCGGACCGCCCATCTGGTCGCGGCGGGCAGCCTGCGAGTCGATTACGACGCGGCGCTTTTTCGAGCCCGCGCCGCTGGATGCCCCAGCCGGTTTCTCCTTCGGTCGCACGGGTCCTTTGGAGGCCTGGGCGGGCTTGACCGCCGGCTTCGGGGCGGCCTTGGGCTTGGTGGCGGTGGCCGTGCCACCGTCACCTCTAGCGGCCGCGATCGCCTTCAGGGCGTCTGCCTCCTCGACGCTCGATGCCGCGGCCTTGGCCTCGATGCCGGCGCCCTTCAGCGCCGCGAGCAGCTCCTTGCTGCTCAGCCCCTGCGCTTTCGCGATCTCGTGAACCCGCTTCTTGGCCACTAGGACTGCTCTGCCTCCTCGGCCACGGCGGCGTCAGCCGCGGGTCCTGTCGCCGCAGGGGACCCACCGCCCCCTCCGGTCGCTGAAGCGTCCTCAGGGGCGGTCCCCCCTGCGACGCCACCCGCGGCCGCGCCATCGGAGTCCTCGTCCAGCTCCTCGTCCTCGGACTCATCGACTGGACCCTCGTCAGGGGCCTCCTCGACAAATTCGGCTTCGGCCTTGGCGACGATCTCGTCCACCTGCCCCTGCTCGGCCTCCGGATCGGCGAGGATTTCCACTTCGGCTTCGGCGAGGGGAGACAGCACGGCCATCTGGTTGGTTTCGAAACGACTCAGCGCCTGGTGCTGGGGCAGGCCGCAGTAGGCGGACCCTTCGATCGCTGCATTCGGACAGCGACGCCCGGTCGTCAGCACCGCCATGCAGCGGCCGTCGGACCCTTCTTCGCCCTCGTATTCCTCGTCGACGTCTTCGGCGGCGAACTCGGTCTCAGATTTGATGTCGACCCGCCAGCCGGTGAGGCGCGCTGCCAGGCGGGCGTTCTGGCCGTCGCGGCCGATCGCCAGTGAGAGCTGGTCGTCGGGGACGATCACGGTCGCCTGGCGCTCCTCGTCGTCGACGATCACCTCGCGCACCCGGGCGGGCGAGAGCGCCTTGGCGACGAAGCGGGCGGGCTCGTCGTTGTGGGGAATGATGTCGATCTTCTCCCCACGCAACTCGGAGACGACCATGCGTACTCGCGAGCCGCGCGGGCCGACGCAGGCACCCACCGGGTCGACTCCGTCGGCGTGCGAGATCACGGCGATCTTCGAACGGTAGCCAGGCTCACGCGCGACGCCGACTATCTCGACCAAGTTGTCGGCGATCTCGGGAACCTCCATTTCGAACAGCTTCTTGATCAGCTCCGAGCTGCGCCGCGAGACGACGATCGCCGGGCCTTTCGTCGAATCGGAGACGTCGGTGATCACGGCCTTGACCCGCATGCCGTGGTCATAGCGCTCGTTGTAGACCTGCTCGGACTTTGGCAGCAGCGCCTCGACTCGCTCGCGCAACTGAACCAGCGTGTAACGCTTATCGGACTGCTGGATGATGCCTGTGATCAGCTCGCCGACCCGATCCTGGTACTCGTCGAACATCATCATCCGTTCGGCCTCCCGGATGCGCTGCAGGATCACCTGCTTGGCCGTCTGGGCGGCGATTCGGCCGAAATCGTCGGGGGTGACGTCGCGGGTCTCGATCTGATCCTCGTAGGGGGCGATCATCTCCGGGTCGAGCTCGGGGTCCTCGGGCTCGCGTAGCTCACCGGTTTCGGGATCGATCTCGCGCTCTTCCTCCTCCTGCGCCTCCGCGGCCTCCGCCAGCAGCTTCTCCTCCAGCTCGGGTGGCAGGATCAGTTCGAAGACGCGAAAGTCGCCGGTCTGGTGGTCGAGGTCGACGCGCGCGTATTTAGCCGCCTTGGGAGTCTTCTTGTAGGCGGAGAGCAGCGCGTCCTCCAGAGCGTCCATCAGCTTGTCGGCGGAGATCCCCTTCTCCTGCTCCAGGGCCTTGACTGCTTCGACGATCTCCTTACTCACGAGCTGTTCTCCTTGCGATTGCGGTACTTGGGACCAGGCGAGGACACCTCTAGCGAGTAGTCGGCTCGCAGGTGGTTGAGATGGTGGGTCACGCGTTCACAGAGCCCAAGGTCGACCCCGCCTGGATGATCGATGAAGAGACGTAGCGCTTCCTTGCTCGGTTGCTCGAGCGCGATCAGGTCGAGCTCGGAGTCGAGCTCGTGAAGTTGTGCCTGGATGTCCTGCTGAAGATCTTGCACTGGATTGAAGCCGTAAAAAAAGTGGGCCAGGCCCACTTCGGGTACTTCGGTGAGACGTAAAGCTTGAAGCGAGTATAGCCCGATGCGTGCGCGAGGAGGGGCAGTCCTCTCCTCGAACTCGCAGCCCTTACGGGCTGCTCTGAGTATCCGTCCGTTGAGAGGACTGCCCCTCCTCGCGCAGGGCGCCGACGCGGTCGAGGATCGCTTCAGCGATGACGTCCTTTGAAGCTTGTGGGACGGGGGTCTCGCTCGCCGGGTCGATCAGGGTGACGGCGTTTTCTTCGCTCTCGAAGCCGATGGCAGAGTTAGAGATGTCGTTGAGGACTATGAGGTCGGCGTTCTTGCGAAGCAGCTTCTCGCGGGCGCGGTTGACGTTGTCGCCCGCTTCGGCGGCGAAGGCGACGATCGCTTGGTCGTCGCGACGCGCGGCAGTGAGCGAGGCGAGGATGTCCTCGGTGGGCTTTAGGTGGAGGTCGAGAGACGAGTTGCGGGTCAACTTTCCGCGAGCCACGTCGCTGGCGCGGAAGTCGGCGGGGGCGGCGGCCATGAGGAGGACGTGGGCGTTTGGGAACTCGGCGTGGGCCGCTGTGGCGAGATCTTCTGTGGTCTCGACGTCGATGCGGTGGACGCCGGCTGGCGCGGGCAGGGAGACGTTGGCGCAGATCAGGGTGACGTCCGCCCCGCGGCGGGCCGCTGCAGCGGCGAGGGCGATGCCCATTCGGCCGCTGGAGCGGTTACCGATGAAGCGCACAGGATCGATCGGCTCGCGCGTTCCGCCCGCGGTGACGAGGACGCGAAGACCGTCCCAGGGGCGCTGGCCGGTGGGCAACTCGGCTTCGACCAGGGCCAACAGGCGAGCCGGGTCTGGGAGTCGTCCTTTGCCGTGCTCTCCCCGTGAGGCGAGCGCCCCCTCGTCGGGCTCGATCACGGTCACCCCGCGTTCGCGCAGCGTCGTCAGATTCGCCTGCGTCGCGGCGTCGTCGAGCATGCGGTCGTTCATCGCCGGCGCAACGAGGCGTGAGGCCGTGCAGGCCAGGAACGAGGTCGTGACCATCGAATCGGCAGCGCCGCTCGCCAGCTTGGCCAACGTGTTGGCGGATGCAGGCGCGACGAGGTAGGCGTCGCAGTTGGCGGCCAGCTCTAGGTGTCCGATTGGATCGTGCTCGGGGATCGGCTCTCCCGGGAAAGCCCCGCGCATCGGGTCGCGCTCGAACTCGGAGGTCAGCACCGGCGCCCCAACGATTCCCTCGAACGAGGGAGCGCCGACGAAGCGCGTTGCGCCTTCCGTCATCAGAACGCGCACGCCGTGTCCAGCCTTGGTCGCCAGGCGCGCCAATTCGAGCGCCTTATAGGCAGCTATCCCGCCGCTGACGCCGAGCAGAATTCTGGCCATTGCTGTCTCCTGGCTCCCGCGTGCGGGAGGCGCAAACTAGGCGCGGTACTCGTATTTCAACTTGCCCTCCGCGACCTCTTCAAGCGCGATCGAGAGGTAGTTGCCGTCACCCGATACGTCGACCATCGGGGGCGGGTACTCGCCGAAGCTGCCCTCGCCAAGGCTGTGGTAGTAGCTGTTTATCTGTCGTGCTCGCTTGGCCGCGACGACGACTGCCGCGTAGTGGGAGTCGGTGTGGTCGAGGAGCTTGTCAACTCGTGGCTTAATCATTCGGGCTCGGAGTCTAGAGATATGCCGAGCTCGGCGCGCACGATCTCCTCCAAGCGATCGGTGGCCTGCTCGAGGTCGTCGTTGACGACCGAGTGGGCGAACTCCCCTTGGGCCGCCAGCTCCTGCTCGGCGACCTCGAGGCGAGAGTCGATTGCCTCGAGGCTGTCCGTGCCACGCGACTCGAGGCGATGGCGAAGGGACGCGGGGTCGGGCGGCGCGATGAAGACCTGGACCGACTCTCGCATCGCTGCTCTCACCTGGCGGGCGCCCTGCACCTCGATCTCGAGCACGACCGATTGGCCCTCGTCGAGTCGGCGGCGAACCTCGGAGCGAAGCGTCCCGTAGCGGTTGCCGCTGTACGTGGCGAACTCGAGGAAGTCTTCGGTCTCTATGCGTCGATCGAACTCCTCGGGTGCGAGGAAGTGATAGTCGCGCCCATCAACCTCGCCCTCGCGCGGCGCCCGCGTCGTGGCCGACACGGACAGCTCCAGGCCCGGCACTCGCTCGAGCAGCCGCGCGATCAGCGTCCCCTTGCCGACGCCGCTGGGCCCGGTGATGACGAAGACCTTGGCCATTGCGGCCCGGGATACTGACCGCGGTTTCGGTCGTTACCTGCGGAGCTGGCTGACCAGCTCGCCGCGCTGGCGCTCGGAGAGCCCACCGATTGTCTTCGACGGAGAGATTCGGCACTGATTGAGGATGCGATTGGTCTTCACGCGTCCGTACTTGGGAACGGCAAGGAGCATGTCGAAGACCTTCGCGGTCAGCACGTAATCGGGCGGGTCGAGAAGCAATGCATGGATGTTGGCCTTGCCCGCTTTCAGGTCCTTCTTCAGCTTGGCCCGGGCGGTGCGAATGTCGTTGGCGCGTTTGAGGGCGTCCATTCGCTGGTCGAGCGATCGCGCTGGGGCGGACCCGGACATCTTGACTGGGGAGGCCATCTGGGCGGCGAGTATAGCCGCGGGCCACTGAGGTGCAAGGCGATCCATGCCATTTCGGCAAAATTCACCTCAACCTCGAGTCGAGGTTCAGCTACACGAGGACGTCAGGCCGTCACTTCGAGACCTTTGAGCGCTATGGCAATCTCGCCTGCAACGCGACCGCCGGCAAGCGGATCACGGAAGCTCTCGGTGCCCACGGCAACGAGAGTTGCCCCGGCGCGAAGGAATTCAAGCGCGTCGGCGCCACTCGAGACCCCTCCCATGCCGACGACTGGCAGCCGAACGGCGGTCGCGATGGAGCGCAATTGCGCGATTGCGATCGGCCTTACGGCGGGGCCGGAAAGGCCACCGTGGCCCGCCGCAATCCCGGGTTCGCCCGTCGTCGAGTCGATTGCGCTTGCCTTCAGCGTGTTGATCAACGAGATCGCATCCGCTCCGCCCTGTTCCGCGGCCACGGCGACGTCAGCGGGGTTGGCGACATTGGGTGTCAGCTTGACGATCAGTGGCTTCTCGGTCAGCGGTCGCAACGCCTCCAGCAGCGCCTCGGTCTCGTTCGGTTGCTCCCCCACGATTAGGCCCGAATGCACGTTGGGACAAGAGACGTTGAGCTCGATTGCGGCGACCTCGTCCCTCTCCCCCACGTCTCTCACGAGCTGTGCGAACTCCCCGCGGTTGGTTGCCATCACGGAGACGATCAGGGGCACCGGGAGCTCGGCGAGCTGCGGCAAATCCTCGGCGAGGAACCCCTCCAGGCCCTTGTTCGGCAGTCCGATCGAGTTGATCATCCCCGCCGGCGTCTCCCAGATCCGCTGCGGCTCGTTCCCCGCCCGCGGCTCGGGCGTGATCGTCTTGGAGACGAACGCCGAGAAGGGGAATTCCGCCAGCAGCTCGTCCCCGTAGACCCGGCGGGCTGCAATCGCATCGAACGTGCCGGACGCATTGATCACCGGGTGCTTCAGCTCAATTCCGCAGAAGTCGACAGACGGCCCCTCTGCTCCGTTCCTGCCGGGGGGTGGCGCCGTAGGGGGAACCGCCCCTGAGGACGCTTTAGCGACCGGAGGGGGCGGTGGGTCCCCTGCGGCGACAGGACCCGCCGGCCCACCGCGCAACACCGGCCCGTCGACGCACAACCGCATGTAGCCGCCGCCTGGCCTTGGCACCGCACAGCCGAAGCAGGCACCGAAGCCGCAGGCCATCGGGGACTCCATGGCGAGCTCACAAGGGACGTCTGCCTTAAGGCACATAGCTCCCACGGCATCGAGCATCGGCGGTGGGCCGCAGGCGTAGACGGCGGCCGAGCGAGCGTCGTCGCCTTCGAGCATCGTGGCGAGCAGGTCGGTGACGTAGCCGTGGTGCCCGACGTGGCCGTCGTCGCTGGCGAGACGGACCTCGCAGCAGGCGAAGAGGTCCTCGAGGCCGCCCGAGTGAGTCTCGTCGCGGAAGCCGAGCAGGACGCGCGTCGGGATGTTGCGCGCGGCAAACGTGCGTCGCAGCAGCGCGAGTGGTGCGATCCCGATCCCTCCGCCAACCAAAATCGCCCCTGCCGCGCCCGAGCTCCGATCTGCATCAAGTTCTCCAGCGATTTGACGGAAAACTTGATGCAGATGAGAGGGGGTGGAGAAGGAGTTGCCCAGCGGGCCGTTTACCCAGACGCTCTCACCCGGCTCCAGCTCGCAGAGGCGGTCGGTTCCCGGGCCGATGCTCTCGATGAGGAAGTCGAGGCGGACGCCGGATGCGGCGGGGGCGGTTTCGGCGACGGAGAGGGCCCGGGGAAGGAAGGGGCGCTGGCCGTCCTGCTCCCAGCGATGCTCGCTGGCGAGCATGTAGAACTGGCCGGGATTGGGCTCGGGGCCCTCCTCGTCGAGCAGGGAGAAGAGTCGGTAACCGCCCGACTGCCCGTTTGCAGAAACCGTGCAGAGGCGGCGGCCGAGCGGGGCCGTCATCGAACCTGCTTCGCCCTTTCAACCCCGTGGATCTCCTGCAGCGAGCGGACCTCGGACCCGCCCTCGATCGTGGCGGCGATCGCGCGGACGGCGGCCGTCGCGCCGGTCATCGTCGTCACGCAGGGGATGCCGTGGCGGACCGCGGCGGTGCGGATCTCATAGCCGTCGGCACGGGCGCCCGAGCCCGTCGGCGTGTTGATCACCAGGTCGCAGCGGCGCTCGCGAATCAGGTCGACGACATGCGGCGAGCCCTCGGCGATCTTGTTGATCGGGGTCACCGGCACCCCCATCGCCGAGATCGCCTGTGCCGTACCGCCGGTCGCCACCAGCTCGAAGCCGAGGTCATGGAAACGCGCGGCGATCTGCGTCGCGGCCGGCTTGTCTGTGTCGGTGACGGTGATGAAGACGGATCCCTTCGTCGGCAGCGAAACTCCCGCCGCGGCCTGTGCCTTGCCGAAGGCGGTCGGGAAGTCGGCGGCGATGCCCATCACCTCGCCGGTGCTCTTCATCTCCGGCCCGAGCACCGAGTCGGCGCCGGCGAAGCGTGCGAACGGCAGCACCGCCTCCTTGACGCTGACGATGCCGGACGGCGGCTCACGCAGGTCCTGCTCGGAGAGCTTCTCTCCGAGCATCAGCCTCGCGGCGACCTTGGCCAGTGGCACGCCGGTTGCCTTGGAGACGAAGGGCACCGTGCGCGAGGCGCGGGGGTTGGCCTCGATGACGAAGAGGCGACGGGCCGCCACCGCGTACTGGATGTTGATCAGGCCGATGACGCCCAACTCGAGGGCGATGCGCTTGGTCGTCGCGCGGATCTCATCGAGCATCTCCTCGCCGAGGCTCATCGGCGGCAGCACGCAAGCGGAGTCCCCGGAGTGCACGCCGGCCTCCTCTACGTGTTGCATGATCCCGGCGACGTGCACATCGGTGCCGTCTGCGAGCGCGTCGACATCGACCTCGATCGCATCCTCCAGAAAGCGATCGAGCAGCAGTGGATGCTTCTGATCGGTTCTGACGTTGAGATCGAGGTACTTGACGAGGTCCTCCAGCGAGTAGCAGATCTCCATCGCGCGACCGCCCAGCACGTAGGAAGGCCGGACGAGGAGCGGGTAGCCGATCTCTTCGGCGACGACGGCGGCCTCGTCGGCGGAGTGGGCTGTTCCGTACGGCGGATGTTCGATCCCCAGTCGCCGCAGCAGGGCCCCGAAGCGGCCGCGGTCCTCGGCCAGGTCGATCGCGTCGACGGGGGTGCCCAGCAGCGGCACGCCGGCATCCTCCAGGGCGCGGGCGAGCTTCAGTGGCGTCTGACCGCCGAACTGGACGATCACCCCCTCGGGTTGCTCCTGCTCGCAAACGGCGAGCACGTCCTCCTCCGTCAGAGGCTCGAAGTAGAGCCGGTCTGAGGTGTCGTAGTCAGTCGACACCGTCTCCGGGTTGCAGTTGATCATCACCGCGTCGCGATCGAGCTCGCGGGCGGTCATCGCCGCGTGCACGCAGCAGTAGTCGAACTCGATCCCCTGGCCGATCCGGTTGGGACCGGCGCCGAGGATGACCACCGAGGGACGATCGCCGCGCCGCACCTCCGAGCCAGTCGCTCCGGCCGAAGCCCGCTCGTGCGCCGAGTAGTAGTAGGGCGTCGCCGCCTCGAACTCGGCGGCGCAGGTGTCGACCGACTTGTAGGTGCGGGTCAGACCGTCGGTGCCGTCGCCCTCGCCGGCGAGGGTCTCGAGCTCGCGCAGGAACCAGCGGTCGACCAGACAGCGCTCGTGCACCGCCTCGACGTCGAGCCCGCGCTCGAAGGCGGCGAGGATCAGGTCGAAGCGCTCGGAACAGGGCTTCTCGAGGGCCTCGAGCAGAGCCTCGTCGCCATCCGGGACGTCCGCCTGGGCATCGAGCTCGCGCGAGCGCAATGCCTTGGCGAAGGACTCGCGGAAGGTGCGGCCGATCGCCATCACCTCCCCCACGCTCTGCATGTGGGTCGAGAGGCGGCCCTCGGCGCCTGGGAACTTCTCGAAGGCAAAGCGCGGGATCTTCGTCACCACGTAGTCGATCGTCGGCTCGAAGGAGGCGGGCGTCGCCTGCGTGATGTCGTTGGGGATCTCCTCCAGGGCGTAGCCGACGGCGAGCTTCGCGGCCATCTTCGCGATTGGGAAGCCGGTCGCCTTCGAGGCCAGCGCCGAGGAGCGGGAGACGCGCGGGTTCATCTCGATCACCGCAATCTCGCCGCTCTCCGGGTCGACGGCGAACTGCACGTTGGAGCCGCCCGTCTCAACGCCGACGGCGCGGATCACGCGGATCGCCTGGTCGCGCAGCTCCTGGTAGAGCTGGTCGGTGAGCGTCTGGGCGGGGGCCACGGTCACCGAGTCGCCCGTGTGGACGCCCATCGGGTCGACGTTCTCGATCGAGCAGATGATCACCGCGTTGTCGTTGCGGTCGCGCATCACCTCGAGCTCGAACTCGCCCCAGCCGATCACCGACTCCTCGACCAGGACCTGGTTGATCGGGCTCGCCGCGAGGCCCTCGGAGACGACCTGGCGCAGCTCGGTCTCGGTCCCCCCCACGCCGCCGCCCTGGCCGCCGAGGGTGAACGCCGGCCGCACGATCGCCGGCAACGTGATCCGCCCGTCGGCGAGCGCCGTCTCGACCTCGCCGAGGCTCTCGACCGTCATCGACCAGGGAATGCGCAGGCCCGCCTCGGTCATCGTGCGGCGGAACTCCTCACGGTCCTCGGCGCGGCGGATGGCCGCCGAGTCGGCGCCGATCAGCTCGACGCCGTAGCGCTCGAGCGTGCCGTCCTCGTGCAGCGCCATCGCCAGGTTGAGCGCGGTCTGGCCGCCGAGGGTCGGCAGCAGCGCGTCCGGTCTCTCCTTCTCGATGATCCGCGCCACAGGACCGGGCAGCAGCGGCTCGACGTAGGTGGCGCTGGCAAACTCCGGGTCGGTCATGATCGTCGCCGGGTTCGAGTTGACGAGAATGACCTCGTAGCCCTCCTCGAGCAGCACCTTGCAGGCCTGCACGCCGGAGTAGTCGAACTCGGCGGCCTGCCCGATCACTATCGGCCCCGAGCCGATCAGCAGGATCTTCTCGATGTCGGTGCGCTTAGGCATGGGCGAGCTCCAGAAACGTGTCGAAGAGGTGGCGGGCGTCGTGCGGGCCCGGCCCCGCCTCGGGGTGGTACTGGACGGTCGCCGCGGCAACGTCCTTCAGGACCAAGCCCTCGACGGTGCGGTCGTAGAGATTCAGGTGGGAGAGCTCGGCGACGCCGAAGTCAGTCTCCCAGCGCACCGGCTCGTCGGCCTCGATCCGCGGCTCGCCGGCCGGCCCCTGCACCGCGAAGCCGTGGTTTTGCGAGGTGATGTCGATCCGCCCGGTCGCCAGGTCCTTGACCGGATGATTGGCGCCGCGATGGCCGAAGGGCAGCTTGAAGGTCTCCAACCCGACCGCCCGGCAGAGCAGCTGGTGACCGAGGCAGATGCCGAAGATGGGCCGCCTGCCGACCAGCTCGCGGACGGTGTCGACGACGTAGCCGAGCGCCGCGGGATCACCCGGCCCATTGGCGAGGAAGACGACGTCGGGCTCCTCGGCCATCACCTCTTCGGCTGAGGAGGTGCAGGGGAGAAGGGTGAGGCGACAGCCTCGCTCACGCAGCTGGCGGACGATGTTGAGCTTGACGCCGGTGTCGATGCCGACGACGTGGAGCCCGTCGCCCTCGAAACGGACCGGCTCGGGCGGGGTGACCGTGCAGGCCAGATCGGCGCCGTCCATCGAGGGCTCCGCGGCGACGCGTTCGCGCGCCTCGGCCTCCGACGTCCCTGCTGGGAAGATCCCGCCCCGCATCGCACCGCGGTCGCGGATGTGACGGACGACCGCTCGCGTGTCGACGCCGCCGATCCCGGGGATGCCGCAGTCGCCGAGCCAGTTGAGCCAACCACCCTCGGCGGTCGCCACGTCCTCGCCGTTCTTCGGGTCGCGCATGACGACGCCGCGGGCGTGGGCGCGGTCGGACTCCATCGCCGCTGCCGAGACGCCGTAATTGCCGATCAGGGGATACGTGAAGACGATGATCTGCCCCGCGTAGGAGGGGTCGGTGACCGACTCCTGGTAGCCGGTCATCGCGGTGTTGAAGACGACCTCGCCGGTGACTGGACCCTCGGCGGCGCAGCAAACGCCGTCGAAGCGGACCCCGTCCTCGAGCAGGAGGAAGCCGTCGCTCATGCCGCCACCCCCATGCTGAAGCTGCGCAGTCTGTAGGCGATCTGGCCGCCGGCGACCGTCATCAGCACCCGCCCTGTCAGCTCGCGGCCGGCGCACCAGGAATTCGACGAGCGACTCTCGTAGCCGTCCTCGCCTACGGTCCAGGCGGCGGCCAGGTCGCAGAGCGCGACGTTTGCCTCGCTGCCGGGCGCGAGCGAGGGACGCTCGACGCCGAACGGCTCGGCCCCGCCCCCGAGGCGCTCGATCAGCAGCCCCAGGTCGATGACGCCCGGCAGGACGAGGTCGGTGTGGATCGCGGCGAAGGCCGTCTCCAGACCGGTGACTCCCATTGCCGCCTGCTCGAACGGAACCTCCTTTTCGTCCGCTGCGTGGGGCGCGTGGTCGGTGGCGATGCAGTCGATCGTGCCCTCCCGCAGTCCCTCGATCAAAGCCTGGCGGTCCGCCTCGGAACGCAACGGCGGGTTCATCTTGAAGCGGTTCGGGTCGAGGCTGCGCACCTCCTCGTCGGTCAGGCAGAGGTGGTGCGGCGATGCCTCGCAGGTGATCTGCGTCCCGCGTGCCTTGGCCGCGCGCACCGCCTCGACCGACTCCGCCGCGGAGAGGTGCTGAACGTGGATGCGGGCGCCCTCATAAGCGGCGAGCGCCGCGTCGCGGGCGATCGTCGTCGACTCCGAGACCGAGGGAATTCCGGCGAGCCCCAGCTCCGCCGACACCGGACCCTCGTGCATCACCCCGTCGCCCGAGAGCTCGGGGTCCTCCTCATGCAGGGCGATCGTGCCGCCGCAGAGGCATTGGTACTGGAGGGCGCGACGCAGCAGCCGGGTGCTGCGCACTGGAAGCCCGTCATCGCTGAAGCCGAGTGCCCCTGCCTCGCGCAGGGCCGCCATCTCGGTCAGCTCACCGCCCTGCATCCCCTCGCTCACCGTGGCGAGAAAGCCGACTCCCACGGAGGCGGATGCTCGCGCCGCCTCGCGCAGCGAGTCGACGTCAGCGGGGGTCGAGACCGGCGGCTCCGTGTTGGCCATCGCGACGATGCCGCAATAGCCGCCGGCAGCCGCCGAACGACTACCGGTCTCGATGTCCTCCTTGTGCTCCTGACCGGGGACGCGCAGGTGCACATGCGGGTCGAAGAAGGCGGGGAAGGCGTGCAGGCCGGCGGCGTCGATCTCCTCCGCGCCGTCGAGGGCCGCCGACCCCGGTGCCGCCAATTCGGCGATACGTCCCCCGCGGACGACGACGTCGTGCTGCCCCTCGATGCCGGCGGCGGGGTCGAGAACCGAAGCGCCGCGCAGGATCAGGTCCGCCGCTTTACCGGCGCGCATGTCGAGCTGTGCCGTCGTCACGCGGGGTGCCCTATCGGCGTCGGCCGGCCGGCGTCGTCCGTTACCGGCTCCGTCCCCTCGTCGCCCGCGGCGAGAAGCTCGTAGAGGATCGCCATCCTCACGACCAGGCCGGAGGCGACCTGCTCGGCGATCAGCGACTGGGGCGAGTCGATCACCTCACCCGACAGCTCGACGCCCCGGTTCACCGGGCCTGGGTGCATCAACAGCTGGCGTGGGCCGAGGCGGCGCGAGTCGATTTGGAAGTGGGCGGCGTACTCGCGCAGCGAGGGGACGAAACTCTCGTTCATCCGCTCGTTCTGCAGGCGCAGCGCGTAGATCACGTCGGCCTCCTCGATCCGCTCGAGGGAGTGCTCGACCTGGCAGCCGAGCTGCTCGAGACCGCGAGGGAGGAGGGCGGGCGGTCCGCAGACGGTCAACTCGGCGCCCATGGCCCTGAAGGCGATCAGGTTCGAGCGTGCGACGCGGCTGTGCAGCACGTCGCCGACGATCCAGATCCGCTTCCCCTCGAGGTCGTCGAGGTGACGCCGCAGGGTGTAGACGTCGAGCAGGGCCTGGCTCGGATGCTCGTGCTTGCCATCCCCCGCGTTGATCACGGCCGCATCGGTCCAGCGGGCGACGAGCTGGGCGGCGCCTGCATGCGGGTGCCGGATGACGATCAGCGCCGGTTCGTATGCCGAGAGCGTCGCGACCGTGTCCTTCAGCGACTCTCCCTTGTCGACCGACGAGCCGGCTGCCTTGACGGAGACGAGGTCGGCGGAGAGCCGCTTGGCGGCAAGCTCGAAGGAGGAGCTGGTGCGGGTGCTCGACTCGTAGAAGAGCGTCACCACGGTGCGGCCCCGCAACGTCGGGACCTTCTTGATGTCGCGCCGCCCGACCTCGGCGAAGCTTTCGGCCCGGTCGAGGATCGACTCGATCTCGGCCCTGGAGAGCTGGGCGATCGAGAGCAGGTGCTTCATACCGGTGCTCCCGCGGCCTGGGGCTGAGAGATCGTCACTTCATCGCCGTCGTCGAGCTCCTCGAGTCGTACGTTGACCCGCTCCTCGCGCGCCGTCGGCAGGTTCTTGCCCACGTAGTCGGGCCGGATCGGCAGCTCGCGATGGCCACGATCGCAGAGAACGGCCAGCTGCACCCGCCGGGGGCGTCCGTAATCGAAGAGCGCGTCGATCGCAGCTCGCACGGTGCGGCCGGTGTAGAGGACGTCGTCGACGAGGACGACCGTTCGCTCGCCGAGATCGAAGTCGATGTGCGAGGCATGGACGACGGGCTGCGCAGCAGGAGCCTTCGCACCGAGGTCGTCGCGGTAGAAGGAGATGTCGAGGTCGCCGATCGGCAGCTCCGCACCGGTCAGCTCGCCGAGCAGCGCTTGCAGTCGCCGCGCGAGCAGGGCGCCGCGAGTGTGGATGCCGACGATCGCCAAGGCATCGGGATCCGGATTCTTCTCGGCGATCTCGTGGGCGATCCGCTTCAGCGTTCGCCTCAAGTCGTCGTGCGTCAACACGACTGTGTCACTCACTGCTTTTTTGCTCCTTCTGGGTCTCTCGGACCCCGTTAAAGGACGCCGCCAGCGTAGCAGTGGGGACGGCGGGGGCCAATCCCGCCCGCCCTCTTGTTACTCGACGACCTCCGCCTCGGTCTCAGCCCGGTCCCTGGCGCCGTTGGGGACGAGCTCGGGCTCGCCGCGCTCGGGGAAGGGGATCTCGATCGTGTCGAAATCACGCGGCGCGACGCAGGGTTCGAAAACCTCCCGCGCCTCGTCGAGGACGGTGCCGACGTGGTAGCGCGAGGAGATGTGGACGAGGGCGAGCATCTTGACGTGAGCCTCCTGGGCGACGGCAGCCGCCTGGCCGACGGTCGAGTGGCCCGTGTCGGCGGCACGCTGTGCCTCCTCCTCGGAGAAGCTCGCGTCGTGGATGAGCAGGTCGGCGTCGGCCGCGGCGGAGACGGTCGAGTGGCAGGGGGCGGTATCGCCGGTGATCGCCACGATCCGCCCCGGGCGCGGTGGCCCCATCACGTCCTCGGGCCGCACCGGGGCCTCACTGCCCGCGACCTCCTCCCCCCGCTGCAGCGCGGCGAATGCAGGCCCTTCCTGCACGCCGAGTCGCTTCGCCGCCTCCGGGTCGAAACGGCCGGGCCGCTCCTCCTCGATGAGGACGTAGCCGTTGGCGCGCACGCTGTGCTCGACCGCGAAAGCCTGCACCTCGGCGCCGTCGTGGCGCACCGATTCGCCAGGGTCGAGTTCGACCAGGTCGATGCTGTAATCGGTGCGGCCGATCAGGCGACCCAGAGTCTTGAAGAGGTCGCGCAGGCCACGCGGGCCGTAGATCGTCAGCGGCTCCTCACGCGCGGTCAGGTCATAGGTCTTGAGCAGGCCCGGCAGCCCGAGGATGTGGTCGGCGTGGAAGTGAGTGAGATATATCTCGTCGACCTGAGAGAGGCCGAACGAGCGCTGCAGCTGGCGCTGCGTCCCTTCCCCGCAGTCGAACATCAGGCGCCGGCCGCCCCGTGAGAGCATCACGCTCGCGGTTGAGCGCCGCGCCGAGGGAACCGAGCCGCCGGTACCGAGGAAGATCGCCGATAGGTCCATGCCAGCCTGCGAGCCTACGCGAACGAGGGCGAAAGCTACGCAAAGCTAGACTGGCCACGCTGCGCCCGTAGCTCAGCTGGATAGAGCGCATGCCTCCGGAGCATGAGGTCACAGGTTCGAATCCTGTCGGGCGCGTCGCCGATACTCTCGCGCAGTGTCGAGCGATTCGGAGAGTCGGCCGCCGCGCGGTGCTTTGATCGTGATCGCGATCGGCCTTTTGGCGACGGTCGCCGCGGCGTTGCTCGCCAATCCCAATGCCTCGGCCGGGGCAGTCGCACTCGAATGGGAACAGCATGCCCCGCTGCCGGACTCTCGGCCAGCGCCGCTGCCGGGCGGTGGCACCATCCAGCTGGTCGAAGGCGGCCTGCGGGCGTCCGGAAGAAACGTCAGCGGCTACCAACTGCTCCGCGTCGCGGCGGTGCTCTTGTTCTCAAAGGGCGCGGCGGTCGGAAACGGCCGTGCGACGTGCACGATTCGCGTCCCGCGCCTGCACACGCTGGTCACCCACGCGCCGGGCAATCGCGGTGTCTACCCGCGCCCCAGCGAAGGAGAAGACCTGACCAAGCAGGACGTGCCGTCGGAAGTGGTCGTCGAATTCAACTCCCAAGGCACAGATGTCGCTCGCGTCGAGCTCGGCGATGCCTTTGAACGCTTCGTCGACGAGCACGGCGTCACCGTCTCCTGGGCCCCCTTTCAGATCGGACGACAGGGTTGGCAGTGGGGCCTGCCCCCCGGTCACCCGCGCAGGCCGCTGGACCTCGGCTTCGCCGCGATCTGGCGGACGACGGCGAAGCCGACCGTCCATGTCGCCTGCGCGGTGACGACGAGTGCCGGGACCGCACGCGTCAGCACGGCGGGCGTGCTTACCGGGGAACCGCCGCCGCTGGCCGAATAGCCACCGGTACGTCTACTCTGGAGCGACGAGCAGCTCGGGTCCCTCGACCCCTTTGCCGACCTTGTTCAACTTCGGGTTGGCGGGGGCGCTGTCCATGCGAGAGGCCGGCAGCGGCGCGCACATCGCCACCGCCTCCTCGAGCGAGAGGTCGGGACGCAGCCACGCCGCCTCGGCCTCGGGACCGGGCAGGATCGCCGGCATCCGGTCGTGCACCTTGGCGACCAGCTCGTTCGGCGTAGTGGTGACGATCGTGCAGCTGTAGAGCCAGCCGTCGTCGAAGCCACGATCCTCCTCGTCTTCCCACTCCTTGCGCGTGCAGAGACCGGCAAAGGCAAAGGTCTCGCCGCCGTCGACGGTGAAGCGCCACGGCTGGCGCGGCTGCTTCGGGTCCTCCGCCTTCATCCACTCGTAGAAGCCGTCGGCGACGATCAGGCAACGGTGGCGGAACTTGCCGACCAGGGGCGAGTAGGCGCGGCTTGAGGAGAGGTTCTCGGCCTTGGCGTTGATCATCCGGTAACCGACTTTGAGGTCCTTGGCCCAGCGAGGGACCAAGCCCCAGCGCATCGGTCGCGCCTCGCGCAGCCCGACCGCCGCCTCCTCCGGATCGGGAGACGCACGAACCGTCAGTACCTCCTGCGTGGGGGCGACGTTGAAGCGCCCGAGCGTCGACTCGACCTTCTTCGCACGCTCCTTCGTCGGTGGCGGAGCCTCGCCCGACCGGTTCCGCTCCAGCGCCTTCTCGAGCTCGACCTGGAAGCGATCGGCGACTTGCTTGGAGTCTTTGGCCGTGACCGTGAAGCGCCCGCACATGAGCCTCAGGCTAGCTGGATCGCCGAGCTACTCGGGAGCAATGAGCTCAACCGTCGGAAAGTAACTCCGGTACCGAATTGGGTCGCGAGTCAGAATCCGCAGCCGGGACACCGCGGCATGAGCGCCTATGAAGAAGTCCGGCAGCGGGGAGCGCCTTGCTCCACCCCTCCGCCGATACTCGACAAAGGCACGCCCGGCAAGGAAAGAGGCTGGCCATGGCAATGGCGTCAGCTCGATCCCCCGAGCCCGCATCGCCCCCTCGCATTCCTCGGGGCCGCGGAAGCCGACAGACACCTCTGCGTAGATCACCTGATTGACCATGGCCGTCCCCTCCTCCAGTACCTCGCTCAAGGCCTCATCGGACCATTCGGTCCAGGCAGAGCGTCCGGTGAGGACGTCGATCAGAACATTGGAGTCAACGAGAGTCGCCGCCACCCTCCTCTGAGCCCCCGGTCCCCCAATCCTCTCCCCGGGTAAGCCTCATGACTTCCTCGGTGGTCATCGTGTAGTTCTTGCCTGCCTCGCGCAAATGCGCGATCAGCTCCTCCCCGCGGCTCCTGCTGCCAGCGGCCTTGTAGACCCGAATTCCACCTTCGTCCCGCACGAACTCGACCTCGGTCCCAGGCAGAAAGCCGAATTCGTCGCGCAGATCCTTTGGAATCGTGACCTGACCCTTGCTGGTGACCTTCGACATAAGGTAAGAGTAGCACCGGTATTACTCTTACTTGGCCGGTCTGGCCTCCGGATGCTCCCGGTACCATGCCAGCGTTCGAGCCAGCCCATGGCCCATCTCGACCCGCGGTCGCCAGGCGGTCATCTCGCGCAGCTTGGTCGAGTCGACGTACTGGCGATCGATCTCGCCGTTGGGAGTTCCCGTGCCGAGGTATTCCGGCTCCACTCCGGCATCGACCGTCGCGGCGATCAGGTCGACGACCTCGCGCACCGAGTGGGGGCGCTCGCCACCGGCGTTGAAGGCCTCTCCCCCGGCCTTGCCATCGCCGAGTGCCTCCGCGATTGCCAGGTACGCGGAGACCGCGTCGTCGACGTGGAGAAAGTCACGCTCGGGCGTGCCGTCGGAGCGGATCTGCGGCGCCCGACCCTCGAGCAGGGCGACGACCGTCTCCGGGATCAGCCGTGAGAAGTTGAGGTCTCCCCCTCCATAGACGTTGGCGAAGCGGGTGACCGCCAATGGCAGGCCGTAGGCATTTGCATAACTGCGGGCGACGATGTCCGCGGCGGCCTTGCTCGCGTCATACGGATATGACGCCCGCAGCGGGAAGTCCTCGCGGTAGGGCAGCTCGGGACTCGTCCCATAGGCCTTGTCGGAGGAGGCGAAGACCGTGCGCTCCACCTCGTGCTCGCGGCAGGCCTCGAAGACATTCCAGGCGCCGCGAACGTTGGTCTCGAAGGTCTCTCGCGGCGAGCGGCGGGCAACCCCGACGATCGTCTGCGCGGCGAGATGGAAGACCGAGTCGCAGCCCCTGACGGCGCTCGATACGGCCTCGGCCTCACGCAGGTCCCCCTCGGCAAGCTCGACCTCGTCCCGAATGCCGAGCAGGTCGAGCGCGGAGCGTCGCGGGCCGCCGACATCGGCCGTGCGCGGGTCGGGCCGGTCGAGGATGCGGACTTCCTCCCCCCGTTCGAGCAACGCCTTGGTCAAGTGGGAGGCGACGAAGCCGTGCGCGCCGGTGACCAGCGCACGCCTCATCGCGTCGCCGCCGGCGTCCTTGGCCAGACCCTCCAGGGCGGATCGCCCCGGTCCCAGAGGTCGTTGAGGACGACGGCGTCCTTGTAGGTGTCCATGCAGTCCCAGAACCCCTCGTGGCGAAAGGCGCGCAACTGCTCGTCAGCCGCGAGCTTCTCCAGCGGTTCGCGCTCGAGCACGCTGTCGTCGTCGAGGTAGTCGAGGACCGCCGGCTCGAAGCAAAAGAATCCACCGTTGATCCAGTGCTCGCTGCGCGGCTTCTCCACAAAGCCCTCAACCTTGTGGTCGTTCCCGATCTTGGCAACCCCCCACTGCAGCTCCGGCCTGACGACCGTCACCGTCGCGGCGGCGCCGTGGTCTCGGTGAAACCCGAGCAGTTCGTCAAGGTTCACGTCGGCGACCCCATCCGCGTATGTCGCGCAGAAGGCTTCACCTCCCAACCGCTCGCCGAGGCGCGCGATGCGCCCGCCGGTGGGCGTGTCCTCGCCTGTGTCAACGCAGGCGATCTCGATGCCCGCCGGCCACGTGGTATCGGCGACGAATTCCTCGACCATCTCACCGAGGTATCCGGTGGCGAGCAGGAAGCGTTTAAACCCCTGAGCGGCATAGATCCCGATCACGTGCCAGAGGATCGGCTTTGCCCCAATCTCTACAAGCGCCTTGGGCACGGTCTCGGTCCGCTCCCGCAGCCTCGTCCCTCTACCCCCACAGAGAATGACGACGGTCGGTCGGGAAGAGCCCATCAGGCAAGGGTGGAACGTCTTGTACTTTTTCGCGAGCGCTCGTCCATGGCGCCAGCCATCCACCGATCCTCGAAAAAGTTAAGTGGAACCCCTGCCTGATGGGCTCTACCCACCCGCCACCGCCGGCAGGATCGTGACCTCAGCTCCATCGGAAATCTGGGTCTCGAGCCCCTCCTGGAAGCGGATGTCCTCGCCGCCGACGTAGACGTTGACGAAGCGCCGCAAGTCGCCGTCCTGGGTGATCCGGTCGCGCAGCGTCCCGTGGGTCTCGAAGACCGCGTCGAGCACCTCCCCGACCGTCGCTCCGGAGACCTCCAGCTCAGCTTCTCCGTCCGTTGCCGCGCGCAGCTGGGTCGGGATCTTCACGGTGACTGACATCAGACGGCTACCTCCTCGCGGAACTCGGCCTCGAAGCTTTCGAGGTCGGGGTCGATCTCGTGCATGCGGAACCTATCGCGGGTCGCGTCGAGCGTCTTCAAGCCCTCACCGGTGATGTAGACGACGACCCGCTCGCCGGCGGCGATGTCGCCGCGTTCGGCGAGCTTCGCCAGGACGCCGATCGTGACGCCTCCTGCCGTCTCGGTGAAGATCCCGGTCGTCTCGGCCAGGAGGCGGATCCCGTCGCGGATCTCGTCGTCGGTCACCGAGTCGATCGCGCCGCCGGTGCGGCGGGCCTGCTCGACCGCGTAGGGGCCGTCGGCGGGATCGCCGATCGCGAGGCTCTTGGCGATCGTCTCGGGTCGCTGCGGCTTGCAGACCTCCCAGCCTTCGGCGAAGGCGGTGGCCACTGGGCTGCAGCCCAGTGCCTGGGCGCCGTTGAAGACGGGCTGCTCCCCCTCGACCAGGCCGATGTCGAGCCACTCCTGGAAGCCCCGGCCGACCTTGGTGAAGAGCGAGCCGGAGGCGATCGGGCAGACGACGCGGTCGGGAAGCTCCCAGCCGAGCTGCTCGGCCGTCTCGTAGGCGAGCGTCTTCGAGCCCTCTGCGTAGTAGGGACGCAGGTTGACGTTGACGAAGGCCCAGGGTCGCGTTTCTGCGAGCTGGGTGCAGAGACGGTTGACGTCGTCGTAGTTGCCGCGCACGCCGACCAAGTTGGTGCCATAGACGCCGGTCGCGAGCAGCTTCTGCTCCTCGAGGTTGGAGGGCACGAAGACGTAGGAGCGCAGGCCCGCCGCGGCCGCGTGGGCGGCGACGGCGTTGGCGAGATTGCCGGTCGAAGCACAGGCGACGGTCTCGAAGCCGAGCTCCTGCGCCTTGGCGACGGCGACGGCGACGACTCGGTCCTTGAACGAGTGGGTCGGGTTGGCGGCGTCGTTCTTGATCAAGAGCTCTGCCTCGAGGCCGAGGCGGTCGGCGAGGCGGTCGGCGCGCACCAGTGGGGTCAGTCCCGGCTCCAACGGGTCCCCGGGACGCCCCTCGAAGGGAAGGAAGTCCGCATAGCGCCAGATGCCCTGCGAACCGGCCTGGATCTTGCGCTTCGTCTCGTCAGGATCCAGCTGCGAGTAGTCGTAGGCCACTTCCAGCGGTCCAAAGCAGTTCTCGCAGGCGAAATGAGCCCCGAGGTCGTAGGTCGACCCACACTCCTTGCACTTCAGATTTTCGATTGCCATCCGATCTCGCTTTCCATAGCCAACGAAAAAAACCTCCGCCTGTGGGGCAGAGGTCCGATCGGACGTCCCCCACATCTTCCAGGCCTCCTACTCGACCTGCTGGAGTTGGCACCTCCCCTCGGACCGAGATCCGAGGTGGTTGCCGGGGCTTCATTGGGCCAGTCCCTCCACCCCTCTTGATGTGGCGCTTATGTGCAAGGGACTTTATCAGGGGAAATCTCATTCATCGCGAATGCGAGCCGGCGGCTAACCTTGTGCGGCCATGCCCGACGAGACGATGAGCGTGCAGGATGCCGAACCTTCCGAAGCCCAGATTGCGGCGGACGGGTCGACGCAGCGATCTCGTCGTCGCGCCGGCGCAGCCTGAACCGCAGGCGCCCCGCGTCGAGAAGATCGACGCCGGCGGCCTGCGCTGGGTCAACATCGAGCGTCCAGGGCCGCTCGAGCGTGCCTGGCTCGAAGAGCACTTCGACTTCCACGCCCTCGACCTCGAGGACGTCCTCTCGCGCAACCAGCGACCGAAGATCGACGTCTACGACGACTACCTCTTCATCGTCCTCCACTTTCCGATCTTCGACCCGGCGGCGGGACGGTTGGGCACTGGCGAGCTCGACCTCTTCGTCGGGCCCGGCTACCTGGTGACGATCCCCAACCAGCCGCTGCAGCCGGTCGAGTACCTGTTCGAGCGCTGTCGCGCCAAGGAGGAGCTTCGCGAGCAGCTCTTCTCACGCGGCTCGGGCTACCTGCTCTACCGGCTGGTAGACGACAGCTTCGACTACTGCTTCCCGATGCTGCGCAAGATCGGCAACAAGCTCGACGCACTCGAGGACGACATCTTCGAGGGCCGCTCGGAGGAGGTCGTGCGTGACATTTCCAACGTCAAGCAGGAGATCATCAACTTCCGCAAGGTGATCCGCCCGCAGCGCCCGGTCCTGCACGACCTGGAGAAGGTCAAGCAGCGCTACCTGGCCACCGACCTCGACCTCGAGATCTACTTCGACGACATCGTCGACGCCCACGAGCGGATCTGGGACCTGCTCGAGAACTACAAGGAGGTCGCGGTCGCGCTCGAGGAGACCAACGAGGCGGTGATCTCGCACAAGCTCAACGACATCCTCCGCGTGCTCACCTCGATCAGCGTCGTGATCCTGCCGCTGACCCTGATCGCGAGCATCATGGGAATGAACTCGTGGGTGCCCTTCGAACACAACGAGGCCGGCTTCTTCATGGTGCTCGGCGTTATGGCGGCGATCCTGATCGGCATGGTGGTCTACTTCCGCCGGCGGCGCTGGCTATAGCCTGCCGTCAGTGGCCAACTTTCGGATCTGGGCGCCATGGCGCCTCTCCTACGTGAAGGACGCAGCGAAGGACAACGAGGACGAGTGCATCTTCTGCGCCAAGCCGGCGGCGGGCGATGACGAGGCGAACCTGATCGTCCACCGCGGCGAGCGCTGCTTCGTCATCCTCAACCTTTTCCCGTACACGAACGGGCACCTGATGGTCGCGCCCTACGAGCACCTCGGGCGGCTGCAGGAGCTGCCGGCGGAGACCGTCGCGGAAATGATGGGCCTCGCCCAGCGGGCGATGGGCCGCCTCGAGCAGGTCTACGAGCCGCACGGCTACAACGTCGGCTTCAACCAGGGCCGTGTGGCGGGCGCCGGGGTCGAGCATCACATCCACATGCACGTCGTCCCCCGCTGGGGCGGCGACACGAACTTCATGCCGGTGATCGCCGATACGAAAGTGATGCCGCAGACGCTCGAGCAGAGCTACGAGGCGCTGAAGGGGGCGTTTTGAGCGAGCGGCCGGCCCTGGCGCCCCCCGGCATCTTCAAGGCCTACGACATCCGGGGGCTGTACGGCGAGGAGATGGACGAGACGACGGCGCTGGCTATCGGCCGCGCCTTCGCTCGCGTGCTGGCGCGGCTGCGAGGCAAGGAGCCGGGCGAGCTGCGGATCGGGCTCGGGCGAGACATGCGCCTCACGGCGCCGGCGATGGCGGCCGAGCTGCGCGACGGGATGATCTTCGAGGGTGCGACCGTGCTCGACGCCGGCATGGTCGCGACCGAGATGCTCTACCACCTGGTCGGCTCGCGGGAGCTGGACGGCGGCGCGATGGTCACCGCCTCGCATAACCCGAAGGCCTACACCGGGGTGAAGCTGGTCCGCGAGGGGGCGCTGGCGCTCTCCGGGGACGCCGGAATCGGTGACGTGCGGCGTGAGATCGAAGCCGGCCTTGGCCATGCGCCGGGGGGTGGCTCGTTCGAGGAGGTCGACGTCTGGGACGAATACCGGACGCATGCGCTCTCGTTCATCGACCCATCGAAAATCGAGTCGATGAAGGTCGTCGTCGACGGCGGCAACGGCATGGCCGGTCCGATGGTCGGGCCGATCCTTCGCGAGCTTGGCCTCAACCTCGATGAGATGTACTTCAAGCCCGACGGCGAGTTCCCCGACCACGAGCCGAACCCGCTGCTGCCCGAGAACCGAGAGCTGATCATCGAGCGAGTGCGAGCGAGTGGCGCCGACCTCGGCATCGCCTGGGACGGCGACGCCGATCGCTGTTTCTTCATCGACGGCACGGGCGAGTTCTGCGACGGTGACTTTGTCTGTGCATTGTTGGCGCGCGCGGCACTCTCCAAGAACCCCGGCGCGACGATCCTCTACGACCCCCGCTCGAGTCGCGCCGTCCCCGACCTGGTCGCTGTCGAGGGCGGGCACTCGAATCTTTCCCGGGTCGGCCATGCTTTCTTCAAGGCGCGAATGCGCGAGGAGGGCGCCGTATTCGGCGGCGAGGTCTCGGGCCACTACTACTTCCGCGACTTCTGGAACGCCGATTCGGGAACGATCCCAGCGCTGCTGATGCTCGAGCTGCTCTCGGTCGACGGTCGGTCGCTGGCTGAGCTGATGGCCGAGTTCCGCTCGCGCTACTTCATCTCCGGTGAGATCAACTCCGAGGTGAACGACCAGGAGGCGAAGATGGTCGAGATCACCGAGCGCTACGCCGACGGCCGACAGACGACGCTCGACGGCATCTCGGTCGACTACGACGAGTGGCACTTCAACGTCAGGCCCTCCAACACCGAGCCGCTGTTGCGCCTCAACCTCGAGTCGCTGGTCTCGCGTGAGGACATGGAGACCAGGCGAGACGAGCTGCTCGGTCTCATTCGGTCATGACCCTGCCCCCCGAGGAGGCCCTGGAGCAGGCGGCTCTCGCCGGCATCCACTGCCTGCGCATCCCCACGCCCTTCGCCGTCGGGCGGGTCAACTGCTACCTGATCGAGGACGAGCCGCTGACCCTCGTCGACACGGGTCCGAACTCCGGTAAGGCGCTGGACGAGCTCGAGTCGCAGCTGGCGGAGCGCGGCCATTCGATCGAAGAGATCGAGCTGCTTATCGTCACTCACCAGCACATCGACCACCTCGGCCTCGCCGAGATCGTCGTCCAGCGCTCGGGCGCCGAAGTGGCCGCACTGGGAATCGCCGCCGAGCGCCTCGCCAACTTCGAGGAGGACGCCGAGGCCGAGGACAACTTCGCGATCGAGCTGATGCTGCGCAACGGCATCCCCGAGGAGGTCACGGTGGCGCTACGCAGCGTCTCACGCAGCTTCCGCGGCTGGGGCTCGCACGTCAGTGTCACCCATCCGCTCGAGGACGGCCAGGTCCTTTCCTTTCGAGACCGCACCCTGCAGGCGATCCACCGGCCGGGCCACAGCCCATCGGACACGGTCTTCTGGGACGAGGAGCGGCGAATCCTGATTGCCGCCGACCACCTGATCGCCCACATCTCCTCCAACCCGCTGATCAGTCGCCCGCTTGACGGCACTGAGAAGCGTCCTCAGGCCCTCGTCACCTACATCGAGTCGATGAAGAAGACGCGCGAAATGCCCGCCGAAATCGTCCTCTCCGGCCACGGCGAGCCGATCACCGACCACGTCGCCCTGATCGACGACCGCATCGCCAAGCACGATCGGCGCAAGGAGAAGATCTACAAGCTGATCGCCGAGCAGCCCCGCAACGCCTACGAGATCGCCCAGGCGATCTGGGGCAACGTCGCCGTCACCCAGGCATTCCTCACCCTCTCCGAGGTGATCGGCCATGCCGATCTGCTGATCAACGAGGGACGGGTGCGGGAAGTGGATGACGGCCAGGTTACTCGCTACGAAGCGATCAAGTAACACCCCCGGACCCGGCAAATCGCTGGGTCCGGGGGGGTGTTGTGCCTAAGTCGCGTTAGGCGTTTTGGTAACACTGAGCGAATTTACTGAACTTCTTTAACTGTGCCAATTTCGTATCGGGATCCTGCGCTGTCCGATGAGCAGATCGCGTCTTGGTATAACCCGTTGAGGGCCCGCTTGCGTATGCACTTTTCTGCATTTACGATCCAGCCTAATGGGCCGATTACTAATTCAAATTTACCGATATATGTCCCATGTGGCGTTGTGCATGAGCCGGTTAAGTATAAGCCAGTATTAGCTTTTTTGTATTCCACGCAATAATGTAACCCATGCACAATATACGTCGCTTCTAATGGCGTGGTCGTGATGTCTAATTTACTCGTGCTCGGACAGAACAGGCCGCTGACCTTTTTGGCCACCTGTTCTGTGATGACGACGCTTCCGTTCGTCTCGGACGATAATAACGGGCCCTTGCCCGTGCCGACCAGGCCTTCGCCGTTGTAGGTGCAGTTGAGGCCCGAGCAGTTGACGTGGACTTCGCCTTCGCCGGTCACTTTGGCCGTTTCGTGCCCTTCCTTTAACACTTCGATGATGACGCCGCCACCCACTTCTTCGACGGTGCAGCTGCCGCAGTTGGTATAGGTGAAGTTGCCTTCGACGACAAGCGGCGCGCCTGAAGTGGTATCGCCTAAGAATAAGACATCGCATTCGACGTTGACGATGCTGGTTAACAGTTTCCCCTTGGCGCCGGCTAACGTCGTTTCGTGGACGTGGGTGATTTCCTCGCACCCTTCTCCTATCTCAGACGAACATAGGCCGGTGGTTTCAGCCATCGCCGAGGAGGCGCCGACAAACGCCATCGCCAGCAGCGCCGCAATCGCAGCAAGGCCAAACATCTTGATCGGTTTCATTGCAACTCTCCCTTTTAATGTGGTGCTAACTTGGATAGATGTCGCCAAGGCAATCGCCCTGGGCATCGTCCATATAAAGCATTACTTCACCACAAGTGCAAAGTTTTCTGGATGATAAATGCGCTCAGCGAATCGGATATCGACAAACCCTCGACTTTTTCCTGCATGCACCGGCATCACGGGCTGGCGCACGTGCGTTTCAACGTATTCGTGAATGCGCGCTGCTTCCCCTACGAGATCGCCCAAGCATCTGAGGCAACGTCGCCGTCACCCAGGCCTTCCTCACCCTCTCCGAGGTGATCGGCCACGCCGATCTCCTGGTCAATGAGGGACAGGTGCGGGAAGTGGGTGGCGGCGACGTCGTTCGCTACGAAACGATCAAGTAACAACCCCGGACCCTGGTCGCTGCCGAGATCCGGGGCTGCTGTGCCTAACTCACGTTAGACGATTCTTCACTGCTCAATGAATTTTACTCAACCTTTGTGATTATACCATTTTCGTATAACTCTGCGTATAAGGTACCATCATCTAGGCATCCCAGGCCTGACAGTCGGTATGTTTTCCATAATCCTTCGTGGGATAACGTGTGGTAGCACCTCTTATCACCTACTAGGCCCCAGCCCCTCCATGCGTACACTAACGTGTATAAACCTGTATGGGGTACGCTAGCTTTTTTGGTGCATTCGCTGTCGACGTAGAGGCCAGTCGTGTGTTCGGTATCCACGCAGAAGCCTAACCACGCCGATACTAGGTACGTCGCGCTTAATGGCGTCGTCGTAATGTCTAATTTGCTGGTGCTCGGACAGAAAAGGCCGCTGACCTTTTTGGCGACCTGTTCGGTGATGACGACGCTTCCGTTCGTCTCCGACGATAATAACGGACCCTTGCCCGTGCCGACCAGGCCTTCGCCGTTATAGGTGCAGTTGAGGCCGGAGCAGTTGACGTGGACTTCGCCTTCGCCGGTTACTTTGGCTGTTTCGTGGCTTTCCTTTAATACTTTGATTTCAACGCCGCCACCAACTTCTTCGACGGTGCAGCTGCCGCAGTTGGTGTAGGTGAAGTTGCCTTCGATGACCAGCGGGTTGCCTTCTTCTCCAACCGTGTCGCCTAAGAATAAGACGTCGCATTCGACGTTGACGATGCTGGTTAACAGTTTCCCCTTGGCGCCGGCTAACGTCGTTTCGTGGACGTGGGTGACAGCACTGCACGAGATTGGTGCATCCGCCGCTACCGGGTCCGACGAACATAGCTTAGTTGTTTCCGCCATCGCCGAAGACGCCCCGGCGAATGCCATCGCCATCAGCGCTGCCAACGCAGCGAGGCCAAACATCTTGATCGATTTCATTTCAACTCTCCCTTGTCGCGTGGTACTAACTTGGATAGATGGCGGCCAAGACAACCGTCCAGGCCGCCCTCCTTATAACTCGACTTAGCCGCAGCGCAAAGCTTTTTGAGTAATGATCTTGAGCAGCGAACTGGATGTCAGCGAACCGCTCCATTTTTTCCTGCATGCACCTACATAACCGGTTGGCGCGCGCGCGTCTCAACGTATTCGTGAATGCGCTGCGTCCCTACGAGATCATCCGGGGGCGATCCACCCAAGCCTTCCTCACCTTCTCTGAGGTGATTGGCCACGTCGACCTGTTGGTCAACGAGAGGGGCGAGTGCGGGAGGGGGACGACGACGAGGTCATTCGGTACGAGGCGGTCAAATAGCAACCCCGGACCCTGGCGTTGCCCAGGTCCGGGGTTGCTGCGCCCAACTTGCGTTAGGCGGTTCCTCTTCTAACGCTCAACGTTTTACTGAACCGTTGTAATTGTGCCTTTTTCGTATAACGCATTGGTTCCGGGTGTCGTGCAGGCACTGTTGGTCCACAACCCGATATTTTGAAGCAGATCTACACACAGAACTTGACCCACTGTTTTGCCGGCCGGGCCGATCACTAACATGTATTTACCGGCTCGCGTTGCATCCCGTGTTGTGCATGTGCTGTTTAAGTAGTAGCCGGAGTTAGCGCGTCCGTAGTCCACGCAATAATGTAACCCCGTTACTAGGTACGTCGCGCTTAACGGCGTCGTGGTGATGTCTAATTTACCAGTGCTCGGACAGAACAGTCCACTGACCTTTTTGGTGGTTTGTTCTGTGATCACGACGCTTCCGTTCGTCTCGGACGATAATAACGGACCCTTGCCCGTACCAACCAGGCCTTCGCCGTTGTAGGTGCAGTTGAGGCCCGAGCAGTTGACGTGAACTTCGCCTTCGCCGACTACTTTGGACGTTTCGTGCCCTTCCTTTAATACTTCGATTTCAACGCCTTTGCTAACTTCTTCGACGGTGCAGCTGCCGCAGTTGGTGTAGGTGAAGTTGCCTGTGACCACTGCGGGGGTGCCTGCTATGGCGTCGCCTAAGAATAAGACGTCGCATTCGACGTTGACGATATTGGTTAACAGTTTCCCCTTGGCGCCGGCTAACGTCGTTTCGTGCACGTGGGCGACTCCCTCGCATACTTCTGCCTCAGACGAACACAGCGCGGTGGATTCAGCCATCGCGGAGGAGGCGCCAGCGAATGCCATCGCCATCAGCGCCGCCAGTACGGCAAGGCCGAACATCTTGATCGGTTTCACTTGATTCTCCCTTTCTCTTTTGTGTGCCCCGGGGATTCGCCGGAGTTGGGTTCTTTCTAGAGAGATGGGAACCAATGGTCAAATTTTCCTCTCCCATTTATGGATTTGGCCTTGAGGCGCTGCGTGCTTGCTTATCTTTTCCCTGGAAATATGGGGAACGCAGATCGGCGGATGCGCTAGTTCGTATGATGCGCGGGAACGCCCCGTCGGATCCCAAGCATCACGAGTCGCCGTCACCCAGGTATTCCTCGTTCTCTCCGAGGTGATCGGTCATGTCGACCTCCTGGCCAACCAGGAGCCGTGCGGGAAATGGACGACGCGAGATCATTCGGTACGAGGTCATCGGCTAGAGAAAATCTCCCGAGCAGAGGCACTGCCTCTGCTCGGGAGATTGTAGTTCCGCTTGGGTTTAGTTAGCCATCAACCAGCGTCCTAGACCCACTTTAATTCCCAGGTCCCTTCCATGCCAGGATCATCATTTGTACATTCCCTAGCAGTGCCAAAGGATAAATATAAGCCAGGAATTAACCCTGAGCATACCATTTTCTTTATGTATGTTTTTACTAACGGCGTCGTGGTGATGTCTAATTTGCCAGTGCTCGGACAGAACAGTCCGCTGACCTTTTTAGTGGTTTGTTCTGTGATCACGACGCTTCCGTTCGTCTCGGACGATAATAACGGACCCTTGCCCGTACCAACCAGGCCTTCGCCGTTGTAGGTGCAGTTGAGGCCTGAGCAGTTGACGTGTACTTCGCCTTCGCCAACTACTTTGGACGTTTCGTGCCCTTCCCTTAATACTTCGATTTCAACGCCTTTGCTAACTTCTTCAACGGTGCAGCTGCCGCAGTTGGTGTAGGTGAAGTTGCCTTTGATGACCAGGGGTGCGCCTTCTTCCGTGGTTGTATCACCTAAGAATAAGACGTCGCATTCGACGTTGACGATGCTGGTTAACAGCTTCGCCTTGGTGCCGGCTAACGTCGTTTCGTGGACGTGTTTGACTGCGACGCATGGGTTTTGATGTTGCATTTCTGCATCGTTCGAACAAAGCACGGTATCTTCCGCCATCGCCGAAGAGGCGCTGATGAATGCCATCGCCATCAGTGCCGCAAGCGCGACGAGCCCGAACATCTTGATCGGTTTCACTTGATTCTCCCTTTATTGTTTGTGTCGTCCGAGATCGCTCTCGGACTTCAAGCGTTTCTAGATCACTGGTGAGTCGGTAGTCAACTCCGCCGCCCGACAACGATGGCTTGGCTTTGAGTTACGACGTCAAGGCCATCTTTTGAGCTGCAAACCCCAGGAATGCAGATCGGCGAATGCGTGGATTCGCACGCTGTACGGGTGTGCTCGATACTTGCCTTCCCGGAGGCCAAGGTGCCGCGGCGAATCAAATGCGGAGTGCGACGCCAATGCTTAATGCTCCCCGGACCGAACAACAGCTCGGTCCGGGGAGCAACTAAATCAACGATGTGCTTCAAAGGGCAGCGTATTCAAACTGAATCTACACGTGTGCCGCTAGATATTCCTAGTCCCAAACTAATTCGAATGAGCCAACTAAAGTGGGATCCCCATTGGTACATTCCTGTCCATTGGGAGCATTTAAGTAGAGGCCTTTGTTGGCGCCTACGTTTTCGCATAACATTCTCTTCAGGTACGTCGCGCTTAACGGCGTGACGGTGATGTCTAATTTGCTCGTGCTCGGACAGAAGAGACCCGAGACCTTTTTGGCGACCTGTTCGGTGATCACGACGCTTCCGTTCGTCTCGGACGATAATAACGGACCCTTGCCCGTACCGATCAGGCCTTCGCCGTTGTAGGTGCAGTTGAGGCCTGAGCAGTTGACGTGGACTTCGCCTTCGCCGGTTACTTTGGCCGTTTCATGGCTTTCCCATAATACTTTGATTTCAACGCCGCCACCAACTTCTTCGACGGTGCAGCTGCCGCAGTTGGTGTAGGTGAAGTTACCGGTGATGACAAGGGGATTGGTCGTTCCCGCAGTCGTGTCGCCTAAGAATAAGACGTCACATTCGACATTGACGATACTGGTTAACAGTTTCCCCTTGGCGCCGGCTAACGTCGTTTCGTGCACATGGGTCACTGAGGTGCACGGACTTACCATCTGGTTGCCAGCGTCATTGCTACACAACCGAGTGTCGTTAGCTGCCGCCGATGAGACGCCCACGAGCGCCATTGCCATCAATGCAGCAAGCGCCGCAAGGCCGAACATCTTGATCGGTTTCACTTGATTCTCCTTTGCTCTTTGAAGTCCCGGGGTTTGCCCGGGATTGCGTTCTTTCTAGAGCAGGGTGAGCTAATGGTCAAACCTCCTTCTCGTATTGGCTGATTTGGCCTTGAGTCGCCGGGTGCTTGCATGCTTTTTGCCCGCAAATCCCAGGAACGCGGATCGGCGAATGCGCTGATTTGCACTTCGTGTGGATGCGCGCCCCTGCTTCCTGGCGAGTCCTGCGGCCGCCCTTTCATCAATTGGCAATACGCTCATGGGCGTGAATCCGCAAAGACCCGGTGGCCTCCGCTCCAGGATGTCGAGACGTTCTGCCAAGAAGCGGATGCTGCTGATCGTCAACCCCTACGCGACGACGGTCTCGGACAGGCTGAAGAACCTGGTCGTCTATGCGCTGCAGGGGCGTTACGAGGTCGAGGCAGTCGATACGGAGGCGCAGAACCACGCGACCGAGATCGGGCGCGAGGTGCGCGACCATGGTTATGACGTGGTGGTCGCCTTCGGCGGCGACGGAACCCTGAACGAGGTCGTCAACGGGCTGGCCGGAACCGACGTGCCGGTGTCTGTGCTGCCGGGCGGCTCCACCAACGTCGTCTGCCGCACGCTGGGCATCCCAAATGACGTCGTCGACGCGACCGAGCACCTGCTGGCCATGGTCGACGATTGGCAGCCTCGGCGCATCGACCTTGGTAGAGCCGACGACCGCCACTTCGTCTTCTCCTGCGGGGCCGGCATCGACGCTACCGTGGTCAAGCGGGTAGACGCGCATCCGAAGATGAAGTCGATGGCGGGCCCGTACTACTTCAGCTGGGCCGCGGTTTCCGCCTTCTATCGCTCCTACCTGGTCAACCCGGTGGGCTTGCGCGCACGAGTCGACGGGCAGGAAGCCGAGGGCGTCACCGCCCTGGCGCAGAACTCAGACCCGTTCACCTATTTCTCCGACAGCCCGATCAGGGTCTGCGAGAACATCGCAATCGACGATGGCACGCTGGCCCTCGGCGTGCTCAAGCGGGCGGCGACGCGCGACATGCCGACCCTGATCGCCCGCCTCTTCAGCGAGAACAGGCCCGCCGCCCGTCACCGTCAGATCGAGCACTTCCCCGGCATCACAGAGGCAACACTGACATCGATTTCCGAGACCAAGGAGGGAATCCTCCGTCCCTTCCCCGTCCAGGTCGATGGCGACTACATCGGCGAGAAGACCGAGATGACCCTGCAGGCAGAGCCGGGCGCCCTGACGATCATCTCCTGAACTATGCCGCCGGCGTGATCCGGTAGGCGTCGAAGACCGACTCGACGTTGCGCAGGCGGGCGATGCACTGCTTGAGCTGCTCGGTGTCGCCGACCTCGACCACGAAGCGGTTTTTAACCATCGGGTGGTTGGTGGTGCAACTGGCACCGAGGATGTTGATGCCGGCCTCCGAGAAGGTGCGCGAGAGGTCCTCGAGCAGCCGCGTGCGGTCGTAGGCGTCGATCTGCAGCTCGACCCTGTACGAGGACTCGTTCTCGCCATCCCAGCTCACGTCTACGAACCTTTCCGGCGCCCGCTTCAGCGCCTTCATGTTGTTGCAGTCCTTGCGGTGGATCGTGATTCCGCGCCCAAGCGAGACGTATCCTGCGATTTCGTCGCCGGGCACGGGCCGGCAGCACTTGGCCAGTCGCACGGCGACGCTGCCCGCCGCCCCCTTGACCCGGATGCCAAAGTTGGCGGCATCCTTGGTGCGTCGCGCCTTGTCCTCACGATGGCCGGAGAGCCCGATCGGGTCGGTCTCCTCGACCGCCTCCCCCGCTTTCAAGCGCTGCATCAGCTTGTTGGCGACCGCCTTGGTCGAAACCTTGCCCTGGCCGAGGGCGATGTAGAACTCGGTCGCTTTGCGGAAGCCCATCTCGCGGATCACGTCGACCAGCAGGGGCGAGGAGGCGACCTTCTGCATCGGCAGCCCGCGCGTGCGCAGCGCTTCCTCCAGGCCTTCGCGGCCCTTGCGCTCGGCGTCCTCGCGGCTCTCCTCCTTGAAGAAGGCGCGGATCTTGTTGCGGGCACGGCTGGTGCGGACCAGCTTCAGCCAGTCGCGCGAGGGTCCCCGCTTTTTCTTTGCGGTCAGCACTTCGACGATGTCGCCCGAGCGCAGCTGGTAGTGCAGGGGCACGATCGAGCCGTTCACCTTGGCGCCGACGCAGGCGTGACCGACGTCGGTGTGGACGGCGTAGGCGAAGTCAAGTGGCGTCGAGCCGGCCGAGAGACTCTTCACCTCCCCCTTCGGAGTGAAGACGAAGACCTCTTCCTCGAAGAGATCCACCTTCAGCGACTCGAGGAACTCGGTGGGATCCTGGTCCCCCTCCGACTCGACCAGCTGGCGCAGCCAGGTCATCTTCTCCTTCTGGGGATCGGCGACCTCGCCCTCCTTGTAGGCAACGTGGGCGGCGATCCCGTACTCGGCCAGCTTGTGCATCTCCTCGGTGCGGATCTGGATCTCCAGTGGCTTGCCCTCGGGACCGATCACCGTCGTGTGCAGCGCCTGGTACATGTTCGCCTTCGGCATCGCCACCCAGTCCTTGAAGCGGCCGGGCAGCGGCTTCCAGAGTGCGTGGATGACCCCGATGGCCCCATAGCAGTCCTTGACCGAGCCGACGATTACCCGCATCGCCGTGAGGTCGAAGATCTCGTTGAACTCGCGCCCCTTCTTGGTCATCTTCGTGTAGATCGAGTAGAAGTGCTTGGCGCGGCCTGAGATCTCAGCCTCGATCCCGACCTCGAGCAGCTCGCCGGCGAGGAACTCGCCGGCCTCCTCGACGTAGGCCTCGCGCTCGTTTCGCTGCTGGGCGACGAGCTGCTTGATTTCCGCGTACTTGCGGGGGTGCAGCGTTGCGAAGGCGAGGTCCTCCAGCTCCCACTTGATCGCGTGGATGCCGAGCCGGTGCGCCAGCGGTGCGTAGATCTCCAGCGTCTCGCGCGCCTTTGCCAGCTGCTTCTGCTTCGGCAGGGCGCCGAGCGTGCGCATGTTGTGCAGGCGATCGGCCAGCTTGATCAGGATCACCCTGACGTCGGTGGCCATCGCCACCATCATCTTTCGGTAGTTCTCCGCCTGCCGCTCGTCGCGGCTCTCGAAGGTGATCCCAGTCAGCTTCGTCACCCCGTCCACCAACTGCGCGACCTCATCGCCGAACTCGGCACGGATCTCCTCGAGACTTGCGCTGGTGTCCTCGACGGTGTCGTGGAGCAGCGCCGCGCAGAGCGTCTCGGTGTCCAGCCTCATGCCGGCGCAGATTTGGGCGACCCCGACCGGATGGGTGATGAACTCGTCGCCTGAGCGCCGCAGTTGGTCAGCGTGATGGTCGCAGGCGAAATCGAAGGCCCGCGTCACGGCAGCCCGGTCGATGGTTGCGGTGGAGACCGCGATGGCGCCCTCGCCAGCCCCATTTCCGGCAACGCCGTTTGGCTTGGACGTGGAATCGAACTCCTCGACCACGGCGAAGAGATCGCCCAAGAGCTCCTGGTTGACTACGGCTGTCTCAGTCCTTCTAGGTATCGGAGTGCCTCCTGATGACGAGAGCTGAACGCGCGGAAGGACGCGGATCGCTCCAGGTCGGTCCCCTCTGAGGATACGACCCGCACCTCGTCGCGGCCGCCATCCGGCTTTCCGGCAATCAAGCCCAGCTCGCTGAGGACCTTGAAACAGCGGGCTGCAACCTCCGGGCTGCGAGGGTGGGCACCGCTGCCACACAGGGCCTGGCGCAGGTCCTCGCCGCTTCCCCGATCCATGCTGCGAAGGTCGCGAAAGAGGCCGATGAGGACCGGGCGCTGCGCCAACTGCTCGCCGAGGGAAGAGAGCGCAAAGCGCCACTCCGCCTCTCCCCAGGCCTGGTGAAGGTAGCCGCCAGGCTTTTCCGAACGCGTCAAGATCGCCTCGAACTCCAAGCCCAAAGGAGGGTCGACGAGCACGACATGGGCGAAGCCGGCGCAGAGCCCCGGCGTGCGTTCGAGCTCGCCGTAGTCGGTAAGGCGCAGCCCGTCGCGAAGCATTGCCCTGCGCAGTGCCGCATCGGCGGCGACGGCGACCACTTTCTCACCGGAAGAGGCGATCTCTCCCGCGACCGCCGCGGGAGCATTGGCTGTGTCGAGAACCTGTCTCTCGTATCCGCCGGCCGCCGGCCAAGTCGCGCGCTCGGCAGGATCCCGAGACAGCTCAGCCTCGAAACGCGCCCACCAACCCGCCGGCTCGAGCGCTTCGCCTCCGGAGGGGCTCGGGTAGACCTCGCGCAGGACCACCTGGGGCTCGATGGCCCCGTTCCAGCGGTTGACTTCGAGCCGAACGGTCGCGTCGACCATGTCCTCCTCCCCCACGCCCAGGCTGGAGCGGCCGAAGGCGACCCCCAGCGCCCTGTGCGAGCCGCTGTGGAGGCTGAAGCGCGCGTGTTTGCCTTCGCCGATCGAGCGCACGTCGCGAACCCTTGCCGCCGGCACCAGCAGCCGAACCCCGGGATTGCCCATCCCGAAAGGCGCCAGCTGTCCCAGTTCTTCGGCCAGCTCGAGCCCCAGTGAGGATCCGCCCACCACGGCGTCGATCCGCTCCATGCGTACCAGGTCCTCGGGTGCGAGCGCCTGCGTCGCGTGGGCAGTGAACGCATCGCGAAAGCCCTCGAGCTTCGAGGCTTCGATCTCGAGTCCCGCCGCCGCTCGATGCCCCCCGAAGCCGATCAGGTGCTCTCCACAGGCCTCGAGCCCGGCCAGAAGGTCGAATCCGGAAATGCTCCTGCCCGAGCCCCGTCCACCCCCTTCGTCATCCAACGCGATGACGATCGTTGGCTTGTGGTGTTTCTCGACCAACCGCGAGGCCACGATCCCAATCACGCCCGGATGCCAACCCCTCCCCGCGACGACGATCGCCGGCGCTTCGCGAAGCTTGTCAGGCAACTCCCGCAACGCCACTTCGGCCGCCCGCAGCACCTGCTGCTCGGTTTTTCGCCGCTCGCTGTTGGCCTTGCTCAGCTCGACCGAAATTGCGGCGGCGCGCTCATCGTCTTCCGTCAAAAAGAGCTCGACCCCTGCATCCGCGCGATAGAGCCGCCCTGCGGCATTGATCCTTGGCGCCAGCCGAAACGCCAGGTCCCCCTCATCCATCTGACTGGGATCGCATTTGGCCGCTCTCAACAGCGCCCGGATTCCCGGCCGCTTAGCTCGCCTCAGCTCTTCGAGCCCCCTCCTCACCAGCGCCCGGTTCTCCCCGACGAGCGGCACCACGTCCGCCACCGTGGCCAGCGCAACGAGATCTAGGTCCGCCTCGGGCCCAGACGCCCTTTCCCTCAACGCGCAGACCAGCTTCCACGCCACTGCCGTCCCGCACAAATCCTCGAACGGATAGCCATCGAGCGCCGGGTGCAGGATCGGGCAGTCGGGCAGCTCACCTCCCGGCTGGTGATGGTCGGTGACGACGACGTCGATTCCGAGCTGCTTGGCGAGTTTGATCTCCTCTACAGCCGTGATCCCGCAGTCCGCGGTGATCAAAAGCTGCGTGCCGCGCTCGGCGAGTCTGCGGACGTTGTCTTCGCTCAAGCCATAGCCATCCGCCATCCGGTCCGGGATCAGCCAGTCGCACTCTGCGCCAAGCTCCCGCAGGGCGCCGACCAGAATCGTGGTTGCGCAGACACCGTCGACGTCGAAATCGCCGTGGACCGTGATCTGCTCTCCCGCCTCAATAGCGGCGAGCGTCCTCTTGACGACGACGCCCATCGAGCGGAATGCCTCTGGCGGATGCGCCTCGTCGGCGGCCAGGAACGCTCGTGCCTCCTCCGGTGTGCGGTACCCGCGCCTGACCAGTGCGATCGCGATCGGCTCACTCAGATCGAGCTGGTCCGCGAGCTCACGTGCCTCCTCGTAGGCGAAGGGCTCGGCTTTGTAGGCGCGCAGGGCTTCCGGCACATCCGCAGGCTAGGAATCGAGCCCGACGGATTCCGCTACTCGGCAGCCTGTTCGGTCCGGACGCCGATTGCGTAGACAACTGCAAGGCCGATGGCGACGCCGGGGATCGCCGTCAAGGCGGTGCCCACGTCGGTATCGCCGAGGCCTTTGCCGCTGGCGACCTCGACGATCGCGCCGAAGAGGACCGCGCCGATAACCGAGCCGAGGAAGGCGCCGACGATTCCCTGCCAGAAGCGATCGGGCAGGAAGACGGTGAAGTGCCAGAGGGCGATGCCCATCGTGAACCAGACGAGCAGAGCCATCAGCGGTTCCTCCCGTGCTTTCGCCGCTGTTTGCGCCGCTCCCGCCGCCGTTCTTGGCGTTCGCGCTCTGCGGCCGTAGCGGGGTCTGCAGCCGGCGGCTCGCCATTGCTCAGAGGATCGCCCCCGTCGGACTGAGGCTCAGCCTCAACGGTGGCCACCGCCCCGACCTTGGGTTGGGGCTCCTTCTCGGCGGCGATCGTCTGCTCGAGCTCGGCATCGGTCTCCTCGTCGTCTCCAAGCTTCGCCAGCTCGATCTCGTCGGCGTATGGGGGGACGCTGCCCTCCAGCGCGACGATTCGCTCCCGCCTGCGCACGAAGCCGGGCTCACGTTCCTTCCAGGCGGTGAGCACCGGTGAAGCGATGAAGATCGAGGAGTAGGTGCCCGAGGCGATTCCGACCATCATCGCGAAGGCGAAGTCCTGCAGCGTGGTACCGCCGAAGATGAGCAGCGATGTGACGGCGAGCAGCGTCGTGAAGCTGGTCGCCAGCGAGCGAGTCAGCACCTCACTCATCGAGCGGTTGACGATCTGCGAGAACGCCGCTCGCGGCATCCGCGGCATGTTCTCGCGTATTCGGTCGAAGACGATGATCGTGTCGTAGAGCGAGTAGCCGAGGATGGTGAGGAAGGCGGCGACGGTGCCGCTCGTCACTTCTTTGCCGGTCAGCGAGTAGATGCCAGCCGTTATCAGGATGTCGTGGAAGAGCGCGATCAGCACCGGGACCGCAAACTTTGGGTCGAATCGCAGCGCGACGTAGGCGCAGATCACCAGCAGCGAGAAGATCAGCGCATTACGGGCGCTATTCGCCACCGTTTGGCCGAAGGTCGGGCCGACGCTGGTGCTGTCGAAGCCGTTCGGCTTGATCCCGAACTCGCCTTCGAGTTTTTTCTGGATCTCATTGATCTGGCTCGGCTTCAGCGTCTTCGACTGGATCAGGAAGGCGTTCGACCCGAGGCCGGGGTTGCTCTCGCGCTGGACCTCGGCACTGGAAGAAATGCCGGCGCCGCTGAGCACTTCACGGACGGTTTCCTCGTCAGCCGTCTTGGCCAGCGCCACCTCGATGCGCGTTCCGGACTTGAAGTCGATGCCGAGGTTGAGCTGCTTGGTCGCCAGGGCCAAGGCGCCAACCAGCAGGATGCAGCCGGAGAGCGTGAAGAACCAGCGGCTTGCCCCCATGAAGTCGAAGTGCCAACGGAACCGCTGACGAGCGGCACCGAGGGCGCTTGGCGAGCGCAGCAGGCGGGTGCGGCTCATGCTGCCGAGCAGCGCCTGGGTGAAGACGACCGCGGTCAGCAGCGAGACGATCGTGCCGACGCCGAGCGTGAAGGCGAAGCCCTTGACTCCGGCAGTCGCGAGGACGAAGAGGATGAACGCGGTCAGCATCGTGACGACGTTCGCGTCGATGATCGTCGCGATTCCTCGCTTGTAGCCGGCCGAGATCGCGCTGGACATGGATCTCCCGGCGCGCACCTCCTCCTTGATCCGCTCGAAGATGACGATGTTCGAGTCGGCGGCAACGCCGATGGTGAGGATCAGGCCGGCGATCCCGGGCAGCGTCAGCGTGATCGGAATCAGTTTGATCAGGGCGAAGAAGATCACCCCGTAGGCGCCCAGCGCCACCGCGGCAACGAGGCCGAGGAAGCGATAGAAGATCAGCAGGAAGAGGATGGTGAGGGCAAGGCCGATGATCCCGGCCTTGATGCCCTCGTGCAGCGCTTCGCTGCCCAGAGTTGCCGAGACCTGCGACTGGCTGATCAGGTTGAGGTTGATCGGCAGCGCGCCGCGCTGCAGGAAGCTGGCCAGTTCCTGCGCCTGGGCGTTGCTCGTAAAGCCGCCGGAGATCTGGGCGCCGTTGCGCCCGTCGATCCCGTCGGGGTTTTCGGCGAAGTTGATGATCGGTCGCGTCTTGACTTCGTTGTCGAGCACGACCGCGAAGTGACCAGAGCGTTCCGCTGCTTCTTCGCCGGCGGCCGGTCCGATCGCACTCGCCGCGCCCCGCTGGGCGATCGTGCGCGTTACTTCCTGGAATGCCTGGCGGCCGCTGCCGGTGAATTTGAAGGCGACGTTGGGGCGGCCCACTTCGTCGGTTTCCTGCTTCGGGTGGGTGATTTCGGTGCCTGACAGGGCCCAGTTGTCCTTCAACGCGAACCAGCCCGGTTCGGCATTCTCGAGCGGGTTCCCGTTGGCGTCGCTGGGCTTTTCGGAGACGACGATCGTGCCCTGGGGAACGCTGACGACGATGCCCGCGTTCTTCGGGCGCTTCTTCCCGTTGGGATCGATGTAGAGGTCTTCGCGCGTGTACTCGGGTCCGTCGATCAGCTTGTGCGGTTTTTCCTTCTCGAACAGGTAGTAGGTGGTGGGCTGGCTGCAGTTTTCGCAGTCCTTGACTTCAGGCTGTTCGGAGGCCAGCTTCGCCGCGGCGTACTCGGTCGGGAAAGCGCCGGCGATGATCAACTGCTGGTTTGCGCGACTGCCGATGCTGCGACCCGCTTCGGTCCATTCTTTGTCCGCTTTCCCGAGTGGGCCACTCGGCGGTTCCTGGCCCGGGTGACCGCCGATCGCCTTCTCCGGGCCGATCAGGTTCGGTTCCCAGTCGTAGAAGTAGAGGCGTGCGGGCTTCGTCGCGCATTCGGTTGCCTTGCCGACGCTGGTCGCCCCCGGTATTCCGACCTGGATCTGGTCGTTGCCGACCTGTGAGACTTCGATCTCCGAAACGCCCAGCTGGTCGCAACCGGAGCGGATGATGTCGATCGCCCTTTCCATGGAGGCGTTGTCGATCGTCGGCTGCTGTGGCGTCGGGCGCCCCTGTAGCACTAGCTGCACGCCACCCTTGAGGTCGAGGCCCAGCTTCGTTTCCTTGCTCGCGATGACGATCGCCGAGACCGCGATCAGGCCGAAGACGAAGAGCAGGACGAAGAAGTGTTTGCGTCTGCTGCCCACTCGCTCAGGCCTCCGGGGTGAGGACGATCAGAAGACCGCCGTCGTCGTCGTACGCGGGAAAGACGTCAGCGACCGCCTCGGCTGGAAGATCGCCCTCGGCATGGACCGCGACTCGCTTGCCGAGCGAGCGCACACCCCACTCGAGGGACGTCTCGATCGGGTCCGTGGAACCGTCGCCATTGGTGTCGGCAGCCTCGTCGCCTTTACCGGGATCGCGCCACTCCAGGCCGAGCACTTCCTGCACCGGTCGCCCGATCACGTCCTCGTCGGTCAACCCGGTGAGCTCGTAGCTGCCGCGGCCGGCGTCGATCACCCGCGCCTGCTGGTCGCAGACGAAGAAGGCGGCGTTGGGCGCCGGGTAGTAGTCGTCGAGCAGCTCGAAGACGAAGCCGAAGCCGCATTTCGAGCAGCCCTTGGGGCGCGTGCTGAAGCCCGCCGTGCGCTCGGCGCTGATCTCCCGATGGCCGCAATTGGGACAGATGAAGAACGGCATCCCGCCAGGTTACTGAGAGTCGTCTTTAGAAGAGGCTTCTTGCGGCATCGGGCGCCGGCAGCCCGAGGTGCTCGTAGGCCCGCGGCGTCAACACTCGCCCGCGCGGGGTCCGCTTGAGAAGGCCCTGCTGCAGCAGATATGGCTCGAGAACGTCCTCAATCGTGTCGGGCTCCTCGCCGATCGCGACCGCGAGAGTCGAGAGGCCGACCGGACCTCCGCCGAACCGCGAGGCGATCGCGTCGAGCAGTGCCCGGTCGCTGCGATCGAGCCCGCCAGCGTCCACCTCGAGCATCTCCAAGGCCGCCAGGGCGACCGCACCGTCGATCGCGCCGCGATCTTTGACCTGGGCGAAGTCGCGAACTCGCTTCAGCAGCCGGTTGGCGACACGAGGCGTTCCACGAGAACGACCCGCGATCGTCTCCGCACCCTCTCCGTCGATCTCGATCCCGAGGATGCCGGCGGAGCGGATGACGATCTCGGCCAGGTGGCCCGGGTTGTAGTGCTCGACCCGCAACGAGAGCCCAAAGCGGTCGCGCAGCGGGGTCGTCAGCAGCCCGGCGCGGGTCGTCGCGCCGATCAGCGTGAACGGCGGCAGCGGCAGGGTCACGGTGCGCGCGCCTGCCCCCTGACCGAGGACAACCGGCAGCTCACCGTCCTCCATCGCCGGGTAGAGGGTCTCCTCCACTGCCCGACCGAGCCGATGGATCTCATCGACGAAGAAGACGCTGCCAGGCTCCAGCGCCGTCAGGAAGGAGGCGACATCGGCCTTGCGCTCGAGGGCGGGACCGGCGGTTTGCACCATCGGGACCTGCATCTCCTCAGCGACGATGTGGGCAAGCGAGGTCTTCCCCAGCCCGGGCGGGCCAGCCAGAAGAACGTGGTCGAGCGGCTCGCCGCGACCTCGCGCCGCCTCGATGAAGATCGCCAGCTGCTCGGTCACCTGCGCCTGGTTGACGAAGTCGGCCAGCCGTCGCGGGCGCAGAGAGCTGTCCAGCGCCTCATCGGGCGCGTCGGCGCGTGCGTCGTGGATGCGAACCTCCTCGCCAGTCGGCTCGTCGATCCCCGGGGTGCGGATCCGCTTCTCGCTCATGCCGCCTTGCTCTTCGAAGCGCCCGCCTTGCGCAGGGCGGCCGCGAGCAGCTGCTCCGGATCGGTGCCGTCGAGGCCGTCGAGCAGCTGCTCGGCTTCCAGTTGCGCATAGCCCAGGTTGACCAAGCCGTCGCGGGCGAGTCCGCGGGGGTCGCTTCCGTTCGAGCCCTCGAGCGCGACCTCCTCCTCGAGCGCACCGGCGACCTTCTCGCGCAGCTCGACGATGATCCGCTCCGAAGTGCGTTTGCCGATGCCGGGCACGGCCTGGAAACGCTTGGCGTCGCCGCTGGCGATTGCGCGCAGCAGCTCGCGTGCAGGACCGCCGGAGAGCGCTGCCAGGGCCACCTTCGGCCCGACACCGCTGACCGAAACCAGCTCGCCGAAGAGATCGCGCTCCTCCTCGGAGGCGAAGCCGAAAAGGGAGAGAGAATCGTCGCGTGCGATCAGCTCGGCATGTAGGAAGACGTCTCGGCCGGTGGCCGGGACCGCCTTCAGGGTCTCGGCGGAAACCGCAAGCCGGTAGCCGACGCCGCCGGCCTCGACGACGACGTGGTCCGGCCGGCGCACCATCACCTCGCCGCGCACCGCCGCGATCATCCGGTCAACCTCGCCTGTTGGGGAGACACGGAGCCGGCGACTGCCGCAAGCGCAGCCTCGCGGCCCGTGGTACCGCCGTGGCAGATGGCAACCGCAAGCGCATCCGCGGCATGGTCGGGGGTTGGCAGCTCCGGCAGGCCGAGCAGCGTCGCAACCATCCGCTGCACCTGTTCCTTGCCAGCCGCACCCGATCCGCAGACCGCCTTCTTGATCGCCTGCGGCGTGTAGACGAAGCAGCGCACACCCTGCTGGGCGGCGGCGAGCATCGCGGCGCCGCTGGCCCTTCCGACGCTCATCGCTGAGTGCACGTTCTTGCCGAAGTAGAGATCCTCGAGCGCCATCGCCTTCGGCTGGTGCCACTCGATCAGCTCTGCAAGGGCGCTGTGGATGCGCTCCAGCCGGCGCTCTATAGGCATTTCGGCCTCGGTCTCGATCACGCCCCCATCGAGGGCGACCATGCGGCTGCCCTCGACCCTGACGACGCCGAAGCCGAGATTGGCTGCACCTGGATCGATCCCCATGACGACCTGCATGGAGAGTGATTCTGGAACCGCTCTCGGATGCCTTCACCCGCGCTCAGGCGGCGGCGAACTTCTCGATGATCTCCTGCGGCACGTCGAAGTTGGCGTGCACGGCATTGACGTCGTCATGCTCTTCCAGCGCGTCGACCAGCCTGAGCAGCCATTCGGCCTCGCTGCCCTTGACCAGGATGCTGTTTTTCGGCTCCATCGCCAGGTCGGCGGACTCGACCTGAACGCCGGCGCCCTCCAGCGCCTCTCTCACCGCCTGCAGGTCCGCGGGCTCGCAGATCACGCGCAGCTGTCCGCCGTCCTCGCGCACGTCCTCTGCGCCGGCGTCGATCGCGACGATCAGATCGTCCTCGTCGTAGCGCTCGCCGTCGACCACCACGACGCCCCGTTTCTCGAAGATCCAGGCGACCGAGCCGGGCTCCCCCAGGTTGCCGTGGTGCTTGGTGAAGGCGTGCCGCACGTCGGCGGTCGTGCGATTGCGGTTGTCGGTCAGCGTCTCGACCAGGATCGCCGCGCCGCCGGGACCGTAGCCCTCGAAGAGAACGCTCTCGATCGCCGCGGCGTCGGTGCCGACGCCGCTACCCCGGTCGATCGCGCGCTGGATGTTTTCCTTCGGCATCGAGGCATCGCGCGCCTTCTGGACCGCCGTCGCCAGCGCTGGGTTCCCCTCCGGATCGGGACCGCCGTCGCGCGCCGCAACCGTGATTGCACGCGCCAGCTTGGTGAAGAGCTTGCCGCGCTTCGCGTCGGCGGCGCCCTTCTTGTGCTTGATCGACGACCACTTCGAATGACCCGACATGCCTGCCATTCTATGAACGTGGAGATGGCTACCGGTTCCCACAGCGCAGGCCCGGCACGAGGAATGGCTGCGATGGCGATATTCGTGGCGATGCTGCTGGCCGCCCTCTCGATCTGGACCGCAATCCCCCTGGGCTGGGTCTACATCGGCTCCAAGGTCTCCCAAACCCAGTTCCCGAGCGGCGGCCCCTATTTCGTCGTCGCGATCGGCATCGTCGTCTCGATCCTGCTGATCGCCTGGCTGATCGGGTGGCTCAACCGCCTCTACGTCCAGCTCACCGGCACCAACCGCCTCACCCCGATGCGCTCGGCCTGGCTGAAAAGCATGCGCGATTCCTCTCCGCGGCGCGGCACGACCACCGTCGTCGAAGCGGTCCTGATCGGCTCAGTCATCCTCGCCGCGATCGCCCTGACGCTCTGGTTCTTCTTCCTTGCGGGCTCGCCGATCCCGAATCAGTAGCAACGGCTTGCCTGTCCCCCGCTATTTGCCGCAACCGGCGCGCAGGACGGGTCGGAAGTCGTGGATCTTCCCGTTCTGGCCCGTGAACTGGGCGCTAGCGAAGTTGGCGTGCCGGCACAGGCCTTCGCTGTTGACCAGCAGCCCCTTCGATCCGCCCTGCATCGTCAGCACGAACTTGGAGACCGGCGCATCCGGCACATGCGCAAACGTGGTCCGGATGCCACCGTTCACCGAGTCGATCCGCCCGTCGAGGACGACGTGGATCTGCCCACGCAGGTCAGCCACCAGATCGGGCAGTCGGTTACCCGAGGAACGCAAGTAAACCGGGCCTTCGAGCGGCTGGTCGAGCAGCGGCGTGAACGCTCGGGCATGCCCGTAAACCGCACCCGCCGGACATTCTTCTGTCGCGAACTGCACCCGCGTGCAGACCGTATTGATGTGCCCCTGTTCGAGGAACTCGGAATGCGGTAGCGCGACGACCGCCCGCCCGATGTTGGCCCCGTGTTTGGGCATTTTCAATACTGCGCGTAGCTTCGGAAGGCCACCGCGATTCGTTTTCCCGCTCAGCTTCAGCGACAGCTTCGGCTTGAAGCCGAGTTCGCCGCAGCCACCGACCTGGAAGCGACTGCTGGGGTTCGCCGTCTCCCCTTGGTCGGAGGTGACGCTCGACGCCACTGCCATCGTTTCGCAATTGGTCGGGTTCAGCGCGAAATCAGGCCTGTCGATGTCGACTTGGATCGTTCTGTATCGGACCGGCACTCCTTCGAGGATCTGGGGCAGCGGATCCGACTTGACCGTCACCTGCGTGCTTTCCTGGTCTACGTAGATCCCGGCTCTCGTGACCACTGTGCCGAGATCGAACGGACCTGCTTGGGCTGGGACTTTGACCACGAGGCTATAGGGTGCCCCCTTGTACGGCCCGCCAAGATAAACGGCCGTCGGAGCCCTGTTCGGCTGGGGGAGCCATAGCGGCAACGAACCAGAGCCAACGGCGACATTGACCACGCCGATCTGCGACTCGGCCGGGCAATCGCCACTCGATGCTTGAGCGTCTCCGCAAACCGGTACTTTCGCAAGCTTGGCGAGCTCCCCTGGCGGCAAGGTGACATCGATGTCCGCGACATTATGTTCATCGCCTTGGCGCGTAACGCTAACCACAAATGGGGCGTATGCGTCAGCAACGGGATTGGTCGTGCCGGCGCTGAGGCTTGGCTTGAAATCATTGTTCCCGCAACCCTGATCGATGATGAATGGCGAGCCTCCGACGACGGGGGGCGTGCCTGACCAAGGGGTTAGTTCATAGCGACTTTCATAGTTCCCGCACGCGAGCGGTGTGGCCAGGACCCCACGTCCACCCCCCGTAAAGTGAAGCTTCAAGTTGCTGAACGGTTGCTGGGGGCTATTACTGAAAGTCGCTGTAATCCGACCCGTGACTGAATCCATGTCAAAACGGCCAGCCACCTTGATGATGACTCCCTTCCCTTTGGCCACCAAATAGCCAGAGAGAAGCGAGCCAAATGGATTTCCTTCTCCTTGTTTTGCCACATAAAGCGAACCTTCAAGCGGATTATGGAGGATTGGGGTAACAATCGTTGCGGTACCAACCTTCGACGAATCTGGACACTCTGGATCCGCCGCGTTGAAGCGGATAGGATTAACCGAGAGAAGACCAATCTCCGCCTCTGAGCAACCATCCAATCCGTCGGCGGCGGAAGGGTTTATCACCAAACCTTCGGGCATTGTAACTACCGCGTCCTTCAGGTGGGCAGTTGCAAGAAGACTCGGAATGCTCAAACCTGCCTGCGGCAACGAGAGGGCCACATCGAGACCCGTCGATGAATCGCCGCTGTGAGCGGTTGGTGTCAAGGACATAGTGGGGGCAAACGGGACTTTTTCGCAGTCGATCGTTTCAGGCAAGAAAGCCGTAGTGCTGACTACTCGATCGGGAAGCGGGTAGTTGCTTGCGAAGAAACCGACTTCCTGCGGTCCGCAATTGGTTGGGTTGCTCATAAACGCGCTCGGGGCGAGGCTGCTTGGCCGAGGTTCGACGCAGGAACCGAGAGGTATTCCCGCACATCCAACCGCTTCGAGAGGGTTGTAGCGTTCTCTATCGTGGTCCGCTTCGGTCGGGGCTCCCCAAGTAGTTACCTGTGAGCCTGTTAGCGGGAATGCGAGGGCGGCAGCGTTTGCCACTTCTGCCGTGACCGCATCGCCCCGTTCAGAGTCCACTTTGATGTCGATCAATATCGGGGTTGCCAGCGCATAGAACCCGAGCCTGGCAGCAACATCTCCACCGGGCGATTCCAAGTTGTAAAGCGGCTCGTTGAGCACGCCAATTGGGAAGATATTCCAAAGGCCTGGGCTTGCAATGCCCACCTGCGAATCGGCAGGACATCCTCCCGTTCCTGTTTTAATTAGGTCAGCTATCGCGGTCGAAAAGCGATCGAGCGAGCACTTTGGGAACGCCTCAGGATTACCGGTCATCCCCACGGGGAGCTCGACCCCTATGTGTCGCAGGCTCCCCCACGGCTTAGCCTGTCCGAACGGGTCGACTTTACTCGGATCCCCATTCAAATGGAAAACCGTTCTCACATCTGGATGGGACCCGGCTTCGACTTTTGTAACCGAAGCTCCAACCGATTCAAAATCAAAATTTTCAAAACCGGATTCCGCATGTGCCTTGACGTTTGACATCGCGGCGGCAATAACGACCGCAAACACCACCACTGTGCACAACTTCATCGACCCCAGAATCGTACGCCCGGTCATTTACATCCCCTCCCTGAGGTTCCCGTATCGCCTAGCCTGATTTCTATCTCCCTCGGGACGGTGGTAGCGTTTCCGGTGCTTATGATGCCTCCGATGTTTTCTGTGCCTATGGTGCTTTCGATGATGCCTTACGTTGCCAGCCCCCGTAAAGGTGGAGCTCGCGGGAGTCGAAAGCCCTGGAATCACAGAAGGCGGCCCTTGGCAAGCTTCTCCTGAGCAACCTGTCGACGATGACGATTCTGCGAAGCCGCCACCGACTCGGGCATCGTAGATCGCACCGTTTCCGCCATTTTCGTCGCGCGGGACGAGACCGTCACCGGTTAGGAAGAGAACATCACTACCGGTAGTGGTATTTGCATAGAGGTAGTCATTTTGTTGACTTTGACCAGAAGAAATCAAAAATAGGCTTCCATCTTTCCACTCATATACATCTTGCAAGCCATCATTATCCATAGGTACCAACGATTCTTCGCTTTGAAATAGCACCATTTTGCCATCGTTGGTTACGTTCGCCGTGGGATAGATGGCCGTTAGAGGCACAGTGGTAGACGTATCGCCTCCATTTGGTCGGATAGATTGAAGAGATGCATTGGCTGCCGCCGGTTTGACGTTTGGATTGCATGAAAGACAGATGAGCGATTCAGGTTCGGCTTGGTAGAGATAGACCTCAACATGACCGTCGTTTTCATAGGACGTCAGTTCACCTCGAGACTCGAAGGCGAGCGCCGTGCCCGTTGGATTGGTTCGCGACGCCTCCGATGCCCCTCCTATGAACTGTGCCTTGAGCGCTGCGGCGGGTCCAGCTGTCCAGTCCGTAAGAAACGGTTCTCCTGCCCCTCCGCTCAAATCGCCTTCGGAAACGACTGCAATAAAACGCGTTGTTTCAGTGCTCCGCGTCCACACGTATAGGTTTGGAGCGCCCAGTTTCCCATTGCTCCCATCCAATTGCTTGTGCGAGACAAAGTAAACGTGCGATCCATCGGCTGAAATATTGACCAATTCTGCATCTTCCGATTCGACGATGGTTGTGTGTTCATCAGCAACAGGGTCAAATGCATAGATGTTGCCATTTTGCATATAAAAAACATATTCACCATTTTGAGACACCCCGGCCGGCGTGACCGTTCCCGCTTCGCTGTTCGCTACTTCAACAGTTTCAGCGTCGTTGAGCCGCGCATACAGTATGGCGCCATTTTCAATAGGTGGAACGCCGATTTCAATCGGGGTTGCGGTTGGATTGACGAACAATGTCACAGATCCGTCCACCGAAGACCCCTCGAAAGCAGAGTCAGTTGTAGGAGTGACATCTCCAGGTAGCAACGACACTGTATGTAGTCCACTTGGTGTCCGGTCATATACCGCGTGCACTTCCGGAGGAGGCGAATCCTCCCGCAGCCGTACCGGCGGGGGTGTGAGATGATTTCCATTACATACCTGGTAGCCACTCTCAAAAATTATGTGCTCTCCGTCAGGGGCGATGTAGTCACCACACGACAAATTTTCGACTCCAAGTGGGCCTTCGCCGAGAGGAGTGAACTGTCCCGCAGGCCCCCAAAGAAGGCTAGCTTCCTTCCCTGCAAAGGGTTCCGTTTCTACCCCGAACGCTTCAACAAGGCTACCGCCTTGCCCGTCGACCTCAAAAAACCCATAGGAGTGCGTCGAATCGATTCCCCCCGGAAAGTTGAACTCCGCCTGGCTTGAGGTGGGGCCAATCAAGTTCGAGATCCAGCCTGCCGGTCCACGAGTGGCTTCGTACCTATCGGTCCTGCCTGTTCCTGGGGTGTTTGGCAAGGCCCCTCCGATCGCGTTGAAGATAACGCTATCTGCGCCGGTAGAAACCAACGCGCTATCAAAACCTCCCTTCGTATCCGTAAAGTTTGCGGCGACTGGCCGGCTCCCTCCTGTGTTCGCTGGAGTTACAAGCTCATATGCACGGCAGTCAGGAAGCGCAACGGAGGCGCCAATTCGAAGTGCTTCATTGGCACATGCTGCGTGGGCAGGTCTAGCCATCACAGCACTAGAGAAGAGAGCGCTACAGAGCGCGATACCGATCATGAAACTCGGACGGCGAACTGCCGCTAGTTCCATGTTCATCGGCAGATTTCCTTACGTTTTTTCATATCGCCTCCGTAGGTGCTCAATATTTAGAGGAAGGCCACGCGAGTGCGGGCCTTCCTCATTTACAGATGTGCCTACTTGCTATTTCTGATCATTCTCTAATCGTTAACGAGGAACAACGGGGTCGGACTCACGGTGTAGTCTGCCGTCCAAGTACCCGACGTCGGACATATGCCTGACGACTCTTTCAGTTTGACGGCTTCTGCTTTGATATGGGCGGGATTACCACCAACAACTTTGAGTATGGCTTCGGTCCCTTCGGTTTCGAAAACGCAGGTAGCAAACCCCAGGCAACCACCGAGCGAGGCCCCCGGCTTGCCAGACCCATCAGAGAAGACATTCATAGTTTGACTGCTGGCAAATGCTGTCACCATATAGGGGGTATGAATCGAGGTTGCTGACGTGCAGCTACCTTTGCAGGCGCTGAAGGTCAGTTTTTCAATTAACCCTAAGAGCCCTTTGCCAGCCCCTAGATCTTCGGTGGTTTTGCCTTCCACCGTTGATTCGCAGGTAACTTTGAATTCACCCGAGGTTAGTACGGCTTCTTTGCTGCTCCCTTTGAGCACTGTTCCGATTGCGTACTTGTTCGCTGCTGAGCAGGGGCTTTCGTTTACTTTGCACAAATCGTCGGCAGATGCCGAGCTGGCTCCAGCGACCGCCACCACTGCCATGGCGGCAACCGCAGCGAGTCCAATCATCTTTAGATACTTCATTGTCTACTCTCCTTACTCCCCAACGGCTATGCTGTTGAGGACGTTATTTGCGTCCTCGCGTCGGGCGTTCTGTCTAGGGACCCCGACGCGAGTTTTTTGTTTTCATTGACAGGTTGCGCCGCCGCCAATCGACAAGGTTTCGACTTGAAGTTCGGTTGGCGTCGCTTCCCGCCATCGCGACACTGCTTTGTCTCGCGATTGGGTTGTAGTAGCACGTGTCCACGGAACAATGCAAGGGTTGATCAAGAGAGCTGTACCTTATTTTCAGGAAAACCGCTGCAAATCGACGCCGTACGGTTTTCTCGCGCCGCAAAACCGCGTACCGTCCAATCTGGGGGGTTGTTTAAATTTCTTGTGCCCGACGTCACGAGCCCTACACAGGCTTCATGTAGTCCCCGTGCCAACGACGTCGTGAGGTGAATACCCCCCTGCATCTGGAGGGCGTCGCCGCGACCGTCGACAAGGGCTTCGATCCAGCTTCCCGCGGAGCCTGACAATCGACTCGGCTGGCCGCCCTCCGGTCGCAATGCATGGGTGGCGATATGGCCTTCGCCTGCAGTCACCGACAGGTCGACGTCTGCATCCATCCGCACCAGCGGCAGCAGCAGATGAAGCAGAGCCTCAATCTCCACTGGAGATAGTTGCGTCGCATCCTCTAGGAAGGTCCTCTCCCAGCGAATCGCGGCGGCTATGCATCCGGCCGAGCAGCGCGCCCACTCGGTCAGCGCATAGGGCTGTGCACGATCCTCGCTGGGGACCGGGGCAATCAAGCCGCTGGTCGACAGGGACTCTCGAGCATTCCGAACCCTGTGGTAAGTGACCTCGTTGGGGCTGAGTGCATGTAGCTCAGTCAGCGAGCACGGTCGTTCCGCCAACCAGCGCAGAGCGTTGGTTTCCCATGCCATCGCAAGTGCCTTGATCGTGCGCCCCCCGGCCACCTCGTCGGGACTGGATGACCCTTGGGGCGCGGTTTCCAGCCATCTTGCGAACTGGCCGACGACGGGCAGCAGTGCCCATCCAGCGGGAGAGAGCGAGCAATAGGCCACGGGTGGCACCCCGGGGCGCCTTTCCCGGACGATGATGCCGAGTTGCTCCAGATCGCGCAGCCGGCTGAAACGCGTAGTGCGAGAGGCCGGTCCTAGGTGCTGCGCGAGCTCCGAGACCGGCAACGGTCCCCGCAGCAGTGCTCGCAAGATCGATGCATTGAGCGCATCGGACAACACGGACAGGACAAGCCCCCCTGCCCGCGTCCGTCCAGCGATCGCTTCTCCGCTGGAGAGCATGGCACCGCTGAAGTACCCAGAGAAGAACGCATTGAAACCTAAGCTTCAGACGACGAATTTTCCGTCTTCCTGCATGACGACGCCGTCGACTTCGAGCTTGCCCCCGAGGCGCAGGTCGCAGACCAGGTCGGTATGGACCGCGGACTCGTTGACGCCGCCGGACTCGGGGTAGCTGCGGCCGATCGCCATGTGGACGGTGCCGCCGATCTTCTCGTCGAGCAGGACCTCGAGCGTGCCGCGGTCGATCGCGTAGTTGGTGCCGATACCGAGCTCACCGAGGCGACGCGCCCCATCGTCGGTGTCGAGCAGCTTGATCAAGAACTCCTCCCCGCGCTCGGCGCTGGCGTCGACGACTCTGCCGGACTCGAATCGCAGCCTCACCCCGGAGACCTCGCGGCCGGCGATCACCGCCGGCAGGTGGAAGGTCACCTCTCCTTCGACCGAGTCCTCGACGGGGCCAGTGAAGAACTCCCCGTCGGGCATGTTGTGCTGGCCGTCACAGGGGATGAACTTGCGCCCGGCGATTCCCAGGGTGATGTCCGTCCCGGGGGCCGTGACGTGGACCTCCTCATGCCCCTCGATCCACTCAGCCAACCGCACGGTCTCCTCGGAGGTGCGCTTCCAGGCCGTCAGCGGGTCGGGGTCGTCGGCCAGGCAGGCGCCGAAGTAGAAGTCCTCGAAGTCGGCCAGACTCATCTCGGCCTCCGAGGCGTAGGCGTTGGTCGGATAGAGCGTGTAGCACCAGCGAAACTCACCGCTGGCGCTGCGGTCCATCATCTTCGCCAGCAGCTCGCCGACGGCGGTCTGCCGGCGCGTCTGGCGCTCGGGAGGGACAGCGGAGAGTTCCCTCGTGTTGGCGCTGGCACCGACGGCGATGCGTACGTCAGCCTCCTCGGCCATCCATTTGGTCAGCGGCGAGATCCACCCCAGCTGCTCGTCGCTCGCCAGGTCGTAGAAGGTCGCGCCCATGCCGTCCAGGCCCACGTTCAGCATCGGGTGAGCCCCGGCCTTCAGTACCTCCTCGTAGACGGCCCGGAGCAACGGCTCGGCGCCGATGTCGCCATCGATCGAGACCACCTCCCCCGGCTGCACACCGGTCGAGTAGCCGACCAGGATCTTCGCCAGGTTTGCCGCCCTGGGGTCTCTCACGTTTCCGCCTCCTCTCGCTCCCGGGCCCGGGAGCTCGTCGTCATTGCCATGAACAGCGCATGCAATCGCGGGTCGTCGGTCAGCTCGGGGTGGAAGGCACAGGCGAGAACCGTGCCCTCTCGGATCGCGACCGGGTGCCCCTCGTAGGTGGCCAGGACCTCGACGTCGGGGCCGCATCGATCGACCCACGGCGCGCGGATGAAAACCGCCCGCATCGGCTCGTCACCGATGCCCTCGATCTCGAGAGCGGCCTCGAAGCTCTGCAGCTGCCTGCCGAACGCGTTGCGCTCGGCGGTCGCGTCGATCAACCCGAGGTGCTCGCTGTCGCAGACGATCATTCCCGCGCAGGTGCCGAAGACCGCTCGGCCCGCATCGTGGTGCGCCCGAATCGATCCGGCCAAGCCAGCCGCTTCGATCCCCTTCGCAATCGCCGTGCTCTCCCCCCCTGGGACGACCAGCCCGTCCAGCCCCACGAGATCAGCGGGCAGGCGAACCTCGCGCGCATCGGCGCCAAGCTGCCGCAACATCTCGACGTGGGCTTCGAAGCCCCCCTGGATCGCGAGAACGCCGACCCGGAGCTCAGGCACCGCGGTCCTGCAGGAGCGCATCGGCCGCGGCGAGGTCGGCGATCTCAAGCCCAGGCATCGCCTCGCCGAGTCCAATCGAGGCAGTTGTGACCCGCTCGGCGTCGTTGAAGTGCGTGGTCGCCTCGACGATCGCCTTTGCCATCCGCTCGGGATCGGAGCTCTTGAAGATCCCCGAGCCGACGAAGTTGCCCTCGGCCCCGAGTTGCATCATCAGCGCCGCGTCGGCCGGCGTAGCGATGCCGCCCGCGCAGAAGAGTGGGACCGGCAGGCGGCCCTTCTCTGCAACCTCCTGGACCACTTCCAGCGGTGCCTGGTGCTCCTTTGCCGCTCCGGCAAGCTCCTCGACTCCGAGCTGGGCAAGCCGCTTGATGCCCGAGGTGATTTCCCGCATGTGGCGGACCGCCTCGACCACGTTGCCGGTTCCGGCCTCGCCCTTCGAGCGGATCATCGCCGCACCCTCGCCGATCCGACGCAGTGCCTCGCCGAGATTGGTCGCCCCGCAGACGAAGGGGACGTCGAAAGCGAGCTTGTCGATGTGGTTGCGCTCGTCGGCGGGCGTCAGCACCTCCGACTCGTCGATGTAATCGACTTCCAGTGCCTGCAGCACCTGGGCCTCGGCGAAATGGCCGATCCGCGCCTTTGCCATCACCGGGATCGTCACCGCCTCCTGGATGCCCTTGATCATCGCCGGGTCCGACATTCGCGCGACGCCACCGTCCTTGCGGATGTCCGCCGGCACGCGCTCGAGCGCCATCACCGCGCACGCCCCGGCCCGCTCCGCGATCCGCGCCTGCTCAGGCGTGACCACGTCCATGATCACCCCGCCCTTCAGCAGCTCGGCCAGGCCGGTCTTCACACGGAACGTAGCTCTCTCAGCAGCCATGATCCGCATATTACGTGCATGGCCCGCGAGTCCTCTCGCCACCCGCGGAAGACATGCTGACCACACGAACGCTTCTCCCGCGGGTGGCGTGCGTGGTGGGTGGCCTCCGCCGCCCGGAGGCTTCTGAGGGCAGGGCTGCTTCGCTGGACGCGGCCAAGCCCTTCGCCCGAAGAAGCTCGTAGGGCAAGGACGGTTACCCCACTGCGCACGACAGGACCCGCGGTCGAGAGGTTCGAACTACTTCAGCTTGTAAGCCCGAATGCGATCTTTGTGCGTGTCTTCGTCACGAGCGTAGAGGCCGTGGGCCAGGGCCTGGACGAGGGCCATCAAGGCCGTGTTGGAGCGGGCGAAGGAGGGACTGTTGGAGGAGTAGTAAAGGGTCAGCTCGGTGTGCTCGCCGACCTCGGACATCGAGGCGTCGGAGACCGCGAGGGTGCGCGCGTTACGGTGCAGGGCGAGCTTCATCGCCCGCAGCAGCAGCGGGTGCGCACGACCCGAGGAGAGGACGATGACGAGGGTTTCGTCGTCGATGCGGCCGAGTCGCTGCAGGGACTCGCCACCGGTGCTGGCGACGATCTCGGCCCGGATGTCGAGCAGGCTGAGCGTATGGCGCAGGTAGCTGGCGAAGAAGGCCATCTGGTCGACGCCGACGATGACAACGCGTTGTGCCTCGGCGAGCGCGGCGACGGCACCGTCGACCTGCTCGCGGGTGAGTTTGCGCGCCGTTTCCTCGAGGTTGGCGTAGTCGGCACCGAGCGAGCCCTCGAGCTCCGAGTGGTCGAAGGAGAAGAGCGCCCCGGCGCTGGACGCGCTGGTCGTGGTCGCACCGGCGTTGCGGTACTCCTCGATCGCCGCCTGCTGCAGCTCGGGATAGCCCTCGAAGCCGAGAGCCTGGGAGAAGCGCACCACCGTCGATGACGAGGTGCTCGCTCTCCTGGCAAGCTCCTCGGCTGTGAGGAAGGCTGCCTCGTCGAGGTGATCGACGATGTAGCGGGCGACGTCCTTCTGCGAGCGCGAGAACTCGTCGAAGCGCTCCTGGATGTACTCGGAAAGGCTTTTGGTTTTGGTCGCAGTCTTGGTCACGGCGTCCAATTCGGCAGCAGCGAACCTTTCCCTTCCATGACGGAGCGAGCGGCGGTCCTCTCCATCTGGTTGGATGGGCAGCAATGACGCTCGAGCGGGCGCTGCGCCTGACCAACCGCAACATGATCGCCTTCGACCTGGTTCTGGGCAGCGCCGCGATCGCAGCGCCGGCGACGACGCTGAAGGTCCTCGGTCACGACCACCCCTCACCCGACGCGGAACACCTCTTCCGCCGCTGCGGCCCGATCTGGCTCACCTTCGCCGCGGCGCATGCGCTTGCCGCGCGGCGAGGGGAGCAACGCGACTGGTGGGCGCTCGCCTGGCTGCGCGGGACCGAGATCGCGACCGACGCGCTCTGGGCCTCCTCCCCAGCCGTGAGCCGTCCCGGCGCCAAGCTCGGCCTGCGCGCAGCGGGTTTGTCGAATCTGGCGATGGCCGTTGGCTTCGGCTGGCTCTCGCGGAGGTAAATCCCTTGGCGGACTTCGCTGGGCTACCGGACAAGCGCTGGAGCCTTCGCGGTCTAACGGAAGAGGGCGACGAGGCCTGGCTGATCCGGGGCATCTCCCGCAAGCTCTACCGCTGCCCTGCCTGTTACGGGGAGATCGAAATTGGCAGCGAGCACGTCGTCGTCCAGTACGTCTTCCGCCTCGGTGGAACCCAACACCACCACTGGCACAGTCGCTGCGCCGAAGAACTGCTCATTCCCGATCTACGCGAGGTGCGCCGCGTGCCGGCGGCCGAGTCGGCCCAGTCGAAGCTCGAACAACGCGGCCGCCACCCGTCGGGGCGCCGACGCAAACGCTGACGTGGACTTCCGCGCCGAGCTGGCCTCGGTCTACGTCAGGATCGGCAAGACGTATTTGCGCTGGGCACCGTCACTGTTGCTGCTCGCGGTTGTCGTCTTCGTACCGCTCGGCCTGATCCATGCGCTCGTTGCGGAAGCACACGTCGGTTCCTTCAGCTTCGGCGTCGGCCTCAAGCTGATCGCTCTCGCCGCCGCGGTCTTCGCCCTCGCGGCCACCGGCCTGATCGGCGAGATCTTCTACACGGGGGCGGTGGCGATATCCCTCACCCACCCCCATGACGGCCAGCCCCCGTCGCTGCGGGAAATCGTGCGCATGGTCAGTTACGGGCCGCTGATCGCGATCGACCTGGCTTACGGCGCCCTGGTCGCCGGAGGTTTCGCCCTCTTTGTCCTCCCCGGCGTCCTCATCTTTGTCTGGCTCGGGCTCGCGGCTCCCGCGGTAGAGATAGAGCGGCGCGGGGTTCGCGGCGGCCTCTCGCGCAGCATCGAGCTGGTCCGCGGCCGCTTCCTCCTCGTCGCAGCCGTCCTGATCCCGATCGAGCTGCTCGGCGACGGTCTCACCGACCTGGCCACAGCCCTCACCCACAACCTCTTCGGCAGCGAACTGCTCTGCGACTGGCTGGCCGACACGCTGGCCAACATCGCCTTCACACCTTTCTACGCCGTGGCGGCGGTGCTGCTCACGGTCGATCTGATCCGCGAGAAGGGTGGCGGCGCGAGGCTACACTCGAAACCGCTCCAGTGACCTACGCGTCGATCTTCACCGACTTCTGGGACCAGCTCGTCGAACACGATGAGCAGGGGCTCTTCCTCGTTTTCGTCGGCTTCATCCTCTCCTTCGCCTTCATCCGCATGAGTACGCGCCTGATGCGCAGCCCCAAGGTGCCGTGGTGGCCGGGGAGCGTGGTCAGCGACAGCGGCGTGCACGTGCACCATCTCGTCTTCGGAATCGTGACGATGATGGCCGCGGCGACGATTGGCTTTGCCGTGCTCGGGGCCAGCCCCCTGACCGAGATCTGCGCCTTCGCCTTCGGCATCGGCGCCGGCCTGACGATCGACGAGTTCGCCCTCTGGGTCTACCTCGACGACGTCTACTGGGCCGAGGAGGGACGCAGCTCGATCGACGCCACCGTAATTGCAGCAGCGGGAATGATCCTGCTGCTGCTTGGCTTCACCCCCTTCACCTTCGACACCAGCTCCCCCGCCCAGATCGTCGCCAGCGTCCTCGGCGCCATCCTCGTCCTCACGGTGGTCGCGATCTGCTTCCTCAAGCAGCGCCTGATGCACGGCTGGGTCGGCTTCTTCATTCTGCCGATCGGGATCTACGGCGCCTCGCGCCTCGGCAAGCCCGCTTCCCCCTGGGCTCGCAGGCGATACGGGGGGCGGAACCCGGCCAAGCAGAAGCGCGCCGAGGAGCGTTTCCCGCCGGACCGTCGCACCGAGCGCTTCAAGAACGCGTTCCGCGACATCGTCGGCGGCAAGCCGAGCGAGGGCGTCACCGCCGTCCAACAGGAGACCGCAGCCGCCACGCGCGAGGCGGTCGACGAAGCCCGCCGGCGGGCCGAACGGGTCGTGCACCCCAAAGCCGACTGACGCGCATCCGGACGCGCATCCGACATTTACCCCCTCCTGGTGTGGTGAATGTCGGATACGCCGATTCGAAGGTCATGTAGCCGTGTGGGTCTTCATCGACTTGCTCCCGGAGCGATGACCCCCTGATCGGGCCAGAACGGCCACTCCTCGAACTCGCGGCAGCGCCCATCCGGGTCGAAGCGGACGATCCAGAGGTCGCGGTACTCGAGGTGTTGCGGCGGACCGTACTCGACCTCTGCCCGGACCACCGCCGTGTCGCCCTCGACCGCGACGATCCGGTACTCCATCTCGAACTCCTCGTCCGGCCCCTTCCGCTCGCGCTCCCAGAGGACCCCGATCTCCTCAAGCCCCCTGGCGGAGTCCTCGTACGGACCCATCGAGTAGGTGGCGTCCGCGGTAAACAGCTCGCGCAAAGGCTCGGTGCCTGCCGTGCGCCAAGCGCGCTCGTAGGCGGCGGCCCACGCCTCGACGTGAGAGCGGTTCAAATCCGGCTGGCGCTGCACTCCTTCAAACCCTACGTCCTGGGGAACAACGCCTTGCTCGCCCCTTAATCCCTGCGCAACATCGCCGGCCTACACTGGCCCTGCGATGCTCAGGCTGGCCGCCGTCACCGTCTTTGCGTTCACGGCATTGGCCGCCGTTGCCGCACACGGCGAGGTCTTCCAGCACGAATCGTTGCGCGTCTCGGTCAATGCGAGCATCGCCCCGCGCGCCCTGCCACGGCAACGTCCGGCGCCCGTGACCGTTCAGCTCGGAGGGAAGATCTCCACCGCCGACGGCACTCGTCCGCCGGCCCTGCAGGAACTCTCGATCGAGATGAATCGGGCCGGCCTGCTCTCCTCCCGCGGGTTGTCGGTCTGCTCCGCTCCAAAGCTCCAACAGACGACAACGACGGCAGCGCTCGCGGCCTGTCGCGAAGCGCTCGTCGGCCACGGCAGCTTCGGCGCCAGCGTCGACTTCCCGGGGGCCCCCGCGATTCCCGCCGAAGGCAAGGTGTTGGTCTTCAACGCCCGCGTCGACGGGCGTCCCGGCATGCTCCTCCACCTCTACGGCTCGAGGCCGGTGCGGGCCGCCTTCGTCCTGCCCTTCGCCATCTCGCACCGGAGCCGGGGACGCTTCGGTTCGGTTCTCTCAGCTCGGATCCCAAACCTCGCCTCGGGACTCGGATACATCACGCGCCTGCAGATTCAGATCGGACGCCGCTACAGCTACCGGGGCGGACGCCGCAGCTTCCTCAGTGCAAGTTGCGCGGCGCCCGCGGGATTCACAGGCGGACCCTTCGAGCTCGCCAAGATGACCTTCTCGTTCGATGACGGCAGGCAGGTCGTCGCTCCTCTGGAACGCAACTGCCGCGTCCGCTGAGGAGCGGTCAGTAGCCGTACTTCCCGGTCTGCTTTTCGGCTTCTTCGATCGTTTCGTTGGCCTGGTCTTTGCCTTCTTCGATGCGCTTTTCGGCTTCCTTTTTGGCCGATTCGATCGCCTTCTGAGCTTCACCCTTGCCGTTTTCGACACCCTGCTTCGCCGCTTTTCCGGCTTCCTTGAAGCCCTTGCTGACTTCTTTCTTTGCGGTTTCGAGGCCCTTTTTGACTTCTTCCGCGCCTTTTTCGAGTTGCTTCTGCGCTTCCGAGGAGTCGTTGCCGTCGCTCCCGCCGCAACCGGTCACGACCGCCGCGGCGCCAATGATCGCCAGCGCCAGGATCGCCAGGCGGGGCGCCCGCCCTCTCCACCAACTCAGATCTTCACGGGACACGATTCGCTCCTCTCGTAGCAAAAGGGTTGTGAAGGCGATCTTCGCACTGGAGACGGCCGGATGCGAGAACTGGCCAGCCAGCCAGTCGGCGCGATAGCATCCGCCTCCCCGACCAGGAGCCCATGCGATGAATCCCGACACCGACAATCTCGACGACGTACAGGTCATAGAGCGCGAGCTCTGGCCCGAGGGTCCTCCCCACGCCCTCTTCAAGCAGATGCGCAGCGAGTGCCCGGTGCACTGGTCGGCGGGTGTCTCGGAGTTCCCGGCGTCGGCGGGCTTCTGGTCGGTGACGACCGCCGACGACGTGCACGAGGTGAGCCGCGACTGGCAGACCTACTCCTCCGAACTCGGCGGCGTCACCGCGGTCAGCGAGGTCTTCCCGATCGAGCTCTCGCGGGCGATGTTCATCGGCATGGACCCGCCGAAGCACGACCGACTCAAGGCCCTGTTCCAGGCCGGCTTCACCCCGAAGCGGATCGCCGCCCACGAGGACTCGATCAGGGAGATCGTCATCCGGGTGCTCGACCGGCTCGAGGGGCGCGATACCTGTGACCTGGTGACCGAGGTCGCACAGCCCGCGGTCGCGCGGGTGATCGGCAGCTTCATGGGGATCCCCGAGGAGGACGACGAGGCATGGGCGACGCTGATGAACGCGACCCTGGGGGCGGGCGATCCGGACCTCAGCCCAGGCGGCGTCGAAGAAGCGCTGGAGAAGCTCCTGCCCGAAATCTTCAGCCGCTGCAACGAGCTGGTCGCCGCCCGGCAGGAGAACCCCACCGACGACCTGACCAGCGTCCTGGTCCACGCGGAGGTCGAAGGGGAGAAACTCGAGGAACACGAGATCGTGATGGGCTTCTTCCTCCTCGTCGCCGCCGGCAACGACAGCACCAAGTCCACCTACGCGAGCGGCATGCGGGCGCTGATGGAGAATCCCGACCAGCGCCAGCTCCTGCTCGACGACCCCTCGCTGATCCCAGGCGCGGTCGAGGAGTCGCTGCGCATGTTTCCCGCCTTTGCCCACTTCCGCCGCACCGCCACCCGCGACGTCGAGCTGCACGGCCAGCAGATCAAGGAGGGCGAGAAGGTGGTCATGTGGTACGCGTCCTCGAACCGGGACGAGACCCGCTATGAGGACCCCGACCGCTTCGACGTCCTGCGCAACCCCGAGCACCAGGCCTTCGGCGCCGGCGGTCGCCACTTCTGCCTCGGCACCGCCCTCGCCCGCCTCGAGTTGAAGATCCTCTTCGAGGAGACGCTGGCCCGCTATCCGCAGATGAGCATCGAGGGACGGCCGAAATACACCGAGTCGGCCTTCCTCAACCAGCTGAAGACGCTGCCGGTTCGGCTTACGCCCTAGCCGCTCAGGCGAGACCGGGCGCCGCGTCAACGGGGTGCAGCTCGCCCCGCGTCAGCGCCTCGTCGCGCAGATGAGCGATCGCCTGGTACTCCTCCGAGCCGACCATGTCGAGAAAGGCCTGCCGCGAGGGGTATTCGACCAGGGCCACAAGGTCCCAAGCCTCCTCGCCGAGCAGCGGCGGCGAAGCCTCGCCGAGCCATACGATGCGACCGCCCACCTTCTCCAGCAGCGGAGCGACGGCGGCGCCGTACTCTTCGTAGCGCTCGCGCCCGCCGTCGGGCTTGAACGCCAACAGGTTCAGCATCGTCACCGGCGTTCCGTCGCCGGCGCGGGCGCTGAACGCCGCGAACCCCTCCTCGTTGGGCTGCTCCGGCATCGGCGGCATCCTATCGCGCGCCTTCAGAGGCCGAGCTCGCCTACCCCGCGCTCACCCCAACCCAGGTGATGCGCCAGCTCATGCCGCAGGGTCCGCTCGACCTGGGCGGCGAGCAGCTCGCGATCGTGCCCAAAGTCCCGTTCGAGGGTGTCGCGGTAGATCACAATCCGATCCTCATACCGCTGCCGCGCGATCCCGTCGCCGAAGTACTGCCCGTACGCCCGCTCCTCCGCCCCGAGCTCGGAGACCACCACGGGCACCGTCTCGAGCACCTCCTGGAACTGGTCCGGCAACCGATCGATTGCGTCGGCGACCATCGCCTCGAACTCGTCGAACCCAGGTGCGTCGCTGGTCATACCTCAACGGTATGGGGTCAGGCAGCTACTCTCAGCGGGCCGAGGCGCTGCTCGTATCGATTGGTCACAAAAGGACATTCACGACGTGAAGGGGCTGGACTCGAACCAGCGACCGACGGATTATGAGTTGAGCCAGAAGGCACCTGTAGCGGCGATTCGTGCCTAGCGGACGCGCTTAGCCCTCCGCGAGACCGAGTTTCTCGGCAAATTGACGACTCTGGTGGAATTCGGCTGCCTCTGGCGTATCAGTGAAGGTAAGTATGTCGCCTGCCACTGCAACGAGATGGGTTTTGACCTCCTCTGGGGTTGCGTAAAAGAACTCTCGGCGCAGGTTGACCCGGTTGACCCTCTTGTCCTCCATCAGCTTGTGAAGCTGGGCCTCAAGTCCGACCGCGTCCTCAGAGAAGACGAGCGCGTGAGTATCGAAGCGAAATGGAACGGATGCGTCTCCAAGCTCGCGAACCCGAATCTGGGGGTCAAGGCGGCGAGTGAGACCAACCTTGACCACACCCTCGCCGAAGGAGCCGATATTCGAGATCACATATACGTAGCCAGCCTTGATGTTCGCGGCTCGGTAGTCCACGTCCTCGATCGCACGCTCGATGTCTTTCAGCTCACCTTCCAGGCGAGCCACCGCCTCAGCATCACCCTTCGCTAGGAGCTGCTCGATCGAGTTCAGGTAATGGGCCTGCTCTTTTTCGAGTCGCGCGCGCTCGCGCTCCATTTCTTTCTGCGCTTCGCGCTCTTCCTTGAGCCTCGCCTTCTCTTCTTGTTCGCGCTCTTTCTCTTCAGCCTGCTTCTCTCGGTAGTCGGCAGTCAACTGCAACTCATATTCGCGCAGCTCGTGGTACTGACCCGATATGTGGATATCCATCGTCGTCCCAAGCTTGGCGATCGTGGCTGCAACTTTGGTCAATCGCTGAATCGAGGAGTCCAGCTTGTAGGGCTTCATCCCCCTCACCAAATTGTCGGCCTCTGCGTTGTAAGCCCGCAGCATCAGCTTTGAAAAATCACGAACCATCTTTCGGCCTTGCGCCGCTGATCCGTTGACCTGCCAGTTGGTGTTACCCCGGACCGCGCCCCCATCCTTCTTGGTCATCGCCTTGATCTGTTCGCGGACTCCATCTAGTGCGGCCTTGTACTGCACTGAGTCATCGAGCGGGTGCCGGTATTCGTAGACACCTGCCTCCTGCAGGAGCGCCGTCTCCTCGGTCTCGACCACATCCCGCCTCAGCTGCTCCAACTGCGCACCGATTTTTTGGCGATCGGCTTCGAGCACCTCTCGTTGCTCATCGACTTCCTGGCCGAGCTGACGGCTCTTCTCTTCGAGTTCGATTACCGAAAGACCCCCCAGGCGCTCTAGCTGGGTACGAAGATCAGAAACTTCCACCGCCAGCTCTCGAGCCTTCTTCCGCGCCCCGAACAGCGGCACACTCTGATCGATGGCTGCTACGTCATTGTCCAAGATCGCCTCCCGGCATTTGTGCCAATTTTTGCCTAACTCCAAAATGCTTTCTGATCAAATCTAACTCACCTGACCCGGACGAATAGCCCTGCCTTCTGCGCTCGCTCGAAGCTCTTGCGCCTCGCCCCGCGCGCCGCATCGACATTGCGTTCGTAGTCGAGCCGGGGGCCGCTTTGCCTCTGCGATTGCCTTCTCCTTCGAATCCTTTGGCGCCAACCGCAGCCTAAACGCCGAGCACGGGGATACCTTTCGACGATGGCCGATCCGTTCACCCGCCGGCTCTCTGCCGACGCGCGCATCCTGGTCGATCTGGAGGGACGCCCCATGGAGCGCTATGCAGTCATGCTCCAACTGCGGATCGAAGGCAAATGGCAGACGATCCGCTTGCTCGACAACGCCCATGGTGGCCACGATATGCACCGCTACACTGGCTCAAAGAAGCAGCCTGCGGAGCGGTTTGCCGAGGGTACGGTCAACGAGGTCGCACCAGAAGCCATCCGCTACCTGATCGATCATTGGGAAGCAATCGCAGAATCATGGAAGAGCTAGAGAGCAGCAAATTCACCCCCGCGGGCAAAATCGCCAACGAGCGGCTGATCGACGCTGTACTCAACCCTGACCGCTACCCCGAGGGCACCACCTTCATTGCTGCCGACCAGGAAGACTTCGGCGTGATCCTCGCCGAAGCTGTTGCCGAGCATCGCCCGCTCGCGATCGTCTATCCCGATGGCCGCGAGATCGTTGCCGCGCCTCGCGGAGGCGCTCTCGCCTTCTTCGAGCACCTGCTTACTCGTCGCCGTGCCCTCCAGGACGGTAAGCCCGCCATCCTTCCCGCCGACTATCAAGTGGAGATCAGGGACCGACGCCTCGCCGCCGCCTGAGCGCACCTCCTCATGGGGCGGGAAGGACTCGAACCTTCGACCGACGGATTATGAGTCGCGCCGGAAGCGGTCCGTAGTGGCGAATTGTGCCTGACGGGGTGGGCTCAGTCTGGGAGGTTCGGCTGAGACTGCTGGAGTCCGGGACAAATTTCGGGACAAAGTCTTGACGCCGTAGGGCCACCGGGCCATGGCTAACGGCGAGGGTGTTCCAAGTTCGCCCGGAATCCCGGACCGGTCAACGGCACATCAGACCGGCCGGGGAGATCGACGGCCAGGTTCCCAGTCCAGTGATTGGCGCCATGGGCGCTGACGCGGAAGCTCCCATGGCCAGAGAAGGGACCGGGAGGCCTCACCGTCGCGGTGCGAAGACGCCGGTCGTAGTGCAGCACGTTGGCGTTTGCCCAGGTCCACGTCGCTCGATGGATCTCCATTTCTCCGCGGTGTTCTTCGACTTCAGCTCCCACCTCGGTCCTAGCGCCCGGCCTGTTCTGAACCGCGTTGAAATCAAACCGGTACTGCTCGAAGCGCTCTTTCTCCACGCTGAGACGAGCTCCTGGCAAGCTCTTGCCGGCGGGCCGTCCACCCTCGGGGATGCCGCAAGGAGGCGGGTATACAAGCGGCGCGCTGGTGGCACCGACCTCGGTGAATCCCTCCTCGCCGTGGAACTCGATGGTCCCCTCGTAGCGTTCGGTCTTGACCCGCTGCGTGCTTTCCGACCCGCAGACTAGGTGCGCTGTCCTCGTCCGTCCAGTCGACACCCGGGTCACGGAGATCCTTCCTAGCTTGCCGAGGTCCGCATCAATGGCCTGGCCCGTCACCGTCGCCGGTGCCGCATAGGTCACCGCAGCGTGTCGGTCGCCTCTGACCAAGAAGAGGCCGATCCATCCTTCGTCTCCTTCAGACGGGGCTTCTCCCGCGAGCGCAAGGAATTCGTAGCCGTTGCTCGCCTCCAAACGAAACCCGGTGACCGACGGAGACCGAACTTCATCCCCTTGCACGACGGCAGGCAGCAACAGGCCAAGGACCAGGACCAGGACCAGCGCCGCTCCCACCCCACTCAGCGAGTTTCGCCTCATTCGGCGATCCTATCGGCGTGTCATGGGGCGGGAAGGACTCGAACCTTCGACCGACGGATTATGAGTCCGCTGCTCTGACCAACTGAGCTACCGCCCCGCTGGGAGGTGAGCCTAGCTCAGGCGCTGAAGAGCTGGGCGAGGGAGCGGCCGACGTCGGGGGGCTCTTCTTCGCCGTTGGCGGCGGCGGCGGCGCCTTCGGCGATCGCTTTGGCGGCGTCGGCGATCTGGTGGGTGCGTCCGCCGCGGATCGTGCCCGTCTTCTTCGCTTCGTCGAGGTCGGATTCCATCAACCCGGCCAGCTCGGCGAGGCGGCGCAGGCCGACCACGCCGGCCGCGCCCTTGAGCGCGTGCGCTTCCATGCGCATCGTCTCGAAGTCGGTCGTCTCGGTTGCGAGTCCGGCCGCGATCACGTCGCAGCGCCGTTTCGCCTCGTCGGCGAACGTGGCGAGGAGCTCGCTCTCGGAATCGGTTTTCTCGCTCATTCGCCCACGAGCTTTCGGACGACGCGCGTCAATTCCTGCACGCCGAAGGCTCCGTCGATCTCTTCCTCGATCCGGCCGTCCGACCCGATCGCGAACAACCAGGGCTCACTCGGCAGGTGGAAGGCGCTGACCTGAGACCGGACTTCTCCCTTGCTCGGATCGTTGTCCTTGTAAATCTCCATGTGGATGAACGCGGCCTTGTCGCCGTAGAGCTGCTTGAGCTGCTCGGCGACGTCGACAACCGGACCGCAAACCCGACTCTGGCAGAACTGGGGGGTCGCGAACAAGAGGACGATCGGCTTCTTCCCATATACGTCCGCGTAGTCGACTTCGTTCTGCGTGTCCGGCGGGATGCGCGTGGTGATCTTCGAGAGGTCGCCGCCGACGTCCGCCGGGGTGGGGGTGTGGATCAGCGGCGCCTTCTCCCCCACCTTCGGCACGCGTTTGAAGGCTCCGACGACGGCGCTCGGCAGGAGGCTCGTGGTCAGTTTGCCGTCCCGTTCGATCAGGGCAGCAATACGCCACTCGCCGTCACTCGGGAAGTCGACCCGGGTCGTGTAGACGACGGCTGCCGCGTCGGGGTCGCTGACGGTCGTCTGTGCCCGAAAGGCCGGCTTGGTCGCCAGCGATTCGACCGCCGCCGGGAAGGGGCCAACCGCGGGCTCGTCGAGAGCCCGTTTTTCGGCTTCCGGGTTGGCGCCCACCGACGTGCTGAGTTCGCCCGATTTGGCGCCCAGGGGCACCTTGGCGAAGTAGAGGGCGACCTTGGCGTCGGAGACCTGGGTGCGATCCCGTTCGAACACGCCGAACGGGTAGCGGTTCTCGCCCTTGTTGAAGACCTCCGCCGCGGGCGAGACGACCAGGGTCGAGCGTTCGGCGGCTTCGATCACTTCGCCGAGCGTTTTGCCCTTGGCACTCGGGAAGGCGCTCTTCGGGGGCGCCGGGCTGCTGCCCGCTTCCGCTGAAGAGGAGTCCGCGGGCGAGCTCGATCCGCTGCAGCCGGAGGCGAGCAGGGCGGCAGCGACCATCGGGGCGCAGAAGACTGCAAGGGCTCGGGGAGAGCGCACGCGCGGCATGTTATTGCGCAAAACGAGCTGACAACCCTCTCCTCGGGGCGCGCTCGCCCGACCGCGGATAGGGTCTCTGCCGAAGACGGCGATTACGAGGAGGCAGGAGTTGGCAGAGCGAGCGGCACTGATAACCGGGGCTTCCAGCGGCATCGGACTGGCGATCGCCAATGTGCTCGGCGGCGAGGGCTACGCCCTGACGGTCGCGGCGCGCAGGCCGGAGAAGCTCGAGGCGGCGGCGAGTGGGCTGCGCGACCAGGGCTTCGAGGTGGAGAGCGTGGCGGCCAACATGGCCGACGAGGACGGCCTGGTCGGGGTCTTCGCAAGGCATCGCGAGCGCTACGGCCGCCTCGATGTGCTCGTCAACAACGCCGGGGTTGGGATCGGGGCGCCGATGGAGGAGATCCAGACCAAGCACCTCGACATGCAGCTCGGCGTCAACCTGAGGGCGCTGGTCATCGGCACGCGCGAGGGTCTGCCCCTCCTGCGCGAGGCGGGCGCCGAGCATGGCAAGGCGCTGATCGTCAACACCGCTTCGATCGCCGGCAAGAGCGGCCAGGCCTGGCTCTCGATCTACGCAGCGACGAAGGCGGCGGTGATCAACTTCACCCAGTCGACCCATCGTGAGGTCGGCAGCGCCGGGATCCAGTGCACCGCCCTGGCCCCGGGCTTCGTCGAGACGCCGATGACCGAGTTCGTCCAGGGCCAGATCCCGCCCGAGGAGATGATCCGGCCGGAGGACATCGGCGAGGCCGTGCGGTTCCTGCTGCGGACCTCGAAGAACTGCCATGTCCCGGAGATCGTCTTCACCCGGCCAGGTGAGGGGCTCGACACTCCATAGGGACGCTGCTGCTGCGCCGAGCGGTGACCGACGGTTGCGCCTCCTCGTCGCCGCTTTCGGCGACGCGGGGCACGTCTTCCCGGCGATCGCGCTCGGGCGAGCACTGCGGGCGCGCGGCCACGAGGTGACGATCGAGACCTGGGAGGAGCGCCGCGAGGTCGTCGAGGGTGCCGGCCTCGGCTTCGCCGCGGCGGAGGAATACCGGATGTTCCCCCCGCCCGATCCCGACTCGCCCGAGGGAGCGCACGCGGCGGAGGCCGCGCGAGCCCTGCTGCCTCTACTGGAGGAGATGCGGCCCCACGCGGTGATCAGCGACATCCTCACGCTGGCACCGACCCTCGCCGCGGAGAAGGCAGGGGTGCCGCTGGCGACTCTGATCCCCCATATCTACCCAGTCGTCGAGTCCGGACGTCCCTTCTTCGCGGTCGGCCTGCAGCCGGCCCGAACGCCCGCCGGGCGAGCGGTCTGGCGAGCCGGCCAGCGTGCCCTCGACATCGGCCTCGAGCAGGGCCGCCGGGACCTGAACCGGCAGCGGGCAAGGCTCGACCTGCCGCCAATCGACCGCTTCCATGGCGGGATCAGTCCCGACCTGGCGCTGGTGGCGACCTTTCCCCAGCTGGAGTACTCCCGCCGCTGGCCGGCTGGGGTCGAGGTGACCGGGCCGATGACCTTCGAGATGCCGCATCCCGATATCGAGCTACCCGCCGGCGACGATCCCCTCGTCCTCGTCGCGCCGAGCACGGCGCACGATTCGGACAACCACCTCGTGCGCACGGCGCTCGCAGCGCTCGCCGACGAGCCCGTGCGCGTGGTGGCGACGACCAACCGGGTCGTGCCCCAGCGGCCGATCGACGTCCCGGCGAACGCAGTATTGGTCGACTGGCTCAGCTACAGCCAGTTGATGCCCGCTGCCTCGCTGGTCATCTCGCACGGCGGCCACGGAACGGTGGCCCGGGCACTGGCGGCCGGGACCCCGGTGCTGATCTGCCCGATCATCGGCGACATGAGCGAGACGGCGATGCGCGTCGCCTGGGCGGGCTGCGGCCTCTCGTTGCCCTGGCGCCTCTGCAGGCCCGCTCCCCTGCGCTGGGCGACGCAGCGCCTGCTCGACGAGACCTCCTTCGCCGAACAGGCCGGTGAGCTCGCCGCCTGGGCCGGAAAGAACGACGGCGCCGAGCGCGGCGCCGAGCTGGTCGAGCGGCTCGCCCGCAGCCGAACGCCAGCCTGAAAGAGCTCCGGGGGTGGGACTCGAACCCACAACCTCTCGGTTAACAGCCGAGCGCTTCTACCAAATTGAGCTACCCCGGACCGATGAGCTACTCAGGACAACCTCAGCAGCAGGCCAACTCTAGCGATCATCGGCCGACACATTTCTGACACCCGCCTCCACCAGGGCATGGCAATTGGCACAGAGCAGGACGCACTTCCGAGCCTCAGCTCGCATTCGTCCAATGCCGCGCGTCATTCCTCCATGGCTGAGATGGAACTCCTTTGTGGCCCGATCGCGATGATGGAACTGGAGGGCCGCAGGATGCTCGTCGAACCCACAGAGCCTGCACTTGCCTCCGGCCTCTTCAACCAGCTTGCGCTTCACCTGCCGACGTCGCTCCGACACCGCAGCTGTGTTGCACTTCGAGCACCGGAACCCACCGTCGGGACTCTCGAAGAAGACGGTGTGGCCGTGCTTCGAGCACCGGAGATAGGCCTTTCGAAGACCTGCTTCCCGCGCGGCATTGCCTGCTTTTCTGCGGACCGATCTCTCGGTCTCGAGGTTTAGTCGCTTGAGCCAATAACGAATCGTCGAATAGCCGACCCCGAGCTCCTCACCGATTCCCCTGATCGAAATCCCCTGCTCGACCAGTGCACGCAATCGCTCCACATCGAGATTGCCCTTCGGGGAATGCCTTGCACTCCCACACGCCTCCAGCCCGTACTTTTTCAGCCAATGACTGACCGTCGATGGATGCTTCCCCGCCCTCTCGCCGATCGCTTCGAGCGACATTCCCTTCCCTAGGCAATCCTCCAGGAACCCCTTCTCCATGCGGAAATCATCGCATCGGCCGCAGACAGAAAGCTTCGCTGAAACTACCCGCGGACGCGCTGGGCGTGGGCGATGCGTTCGACGAGCGCGGCGCGCTCGCGGCTGAGCGCGGCGCGCTTCTCGTAGTCGTCCTGCTCGCCGGCGGCCGCGATCTGGGCCTCGATGCGGCGCTGCTCGAGCAGCAGAAAGTTGAGCTCCATCGCCTCGGGCGAGGCGGGCTCGTCATGGGCGACGATCACCAGTTCGGCGATCAGACCCGAGAGCTCGGCATCCTCCCGAGGAAGGTCCGACGCAGGGTCGTCCGGATGCTTGCGCAACCAGGCCGCGGCGCGGGCGCCAAGCGGCGAGAGATGCCCCTCTTCGAGCCGGGCAAGGAACTCGCTGCCCTCGTCGGGAAGGGCGATGCACATCGCCAGCAGCGCCCGCTCACGCCGCTCGCGCGAGGTCAGCTCCCCGCTGTGCCTGGGCGTGGACGCACTGGCCGCCGCGGCCGACGACCCGCCAGGACCGCCGCTCGCCGGTTGCGCGACGACGACGCGCCCCATCACCATCGCCGGCTCGAGGTCGAGCCGCTCGGCGACGCGGCGCACGAGCTCGTCGCGACTGGCACTCTCTCCCATCCCGGCGAGAATCGGGGCGACCTCGGCCAGCGCGCCGTCTCGCTCCGCAGGCGAGCCGACGTCGGTGCGGCCCAGGACCAGGTCGACCTGGAAGGCGGTCAACTCGACAGCGCCGTCCAGGAGCTCGCGGAAGCGGTCCGCGCCGCCCTCAGCCGCCATCATCTCGGCCGGATCTTCGCCGTCGGGCATGGCGGCAACGCGCAGCCGCATCTTGCGGCCGGCGGCGACCCGCTGGGCGCGCAGCATCGCCTCCTGGCCGGCCGCGTCGGCGTCCAGCGCCAACACGACCTCGTCGACCATGCCCGAAAGCGCGGCAACCTGCTCCTCGGTGATCGATGTGCCCATCACCCCAACGGCCTCCTCGATGCCGGCCTGGTGAAGGGCGAGCACGTCCGTGTAGCCCTCGACGACGACGGCCCGGCCGGCCTTGGCGATCGCCGCCTTCGCCAGGTCGATCCCGTAGAGCATCTGGCTCTTGTGGAAGAAGTCGGTCTCGGCGGTGTTGACGTACTTGGCGCCCTGGTCGGAGCGCATCGCCCGCCCGCCGAAGCCAAGTGTGCGTCCGCGCCGGTCGCGAATCGGGAACATGATCCGCGAGCGAAAGCGGTCGTACTCGCCGCCGCCGCGCCCACGCTGGACCAGGCCGACGCCGCGCAGCTCCTCGACCTTGAAGCCGGCCCGCTGCCCGCGAAGGAGCACCTTGTCCCAGGCACTGGGGGCGAAGCCGACGGCGAAGCCCCGCAGCACCTCCTCACTCAGCCCACGCTGCGAGAGGTACTCACGCGCCTTCGCCGCCTCGTCGGACTCCCACAGGTACGCCGCATAGAAGGCGGCGGTCCTGTCGAGCAAATCGCTGAGCCGGCGGCGCTGCTGACGGCGAGCCTCGGCCTGCGGGTCCTCCCTCTCCCGCTCGAGCTCTACGCCATAGCGGTCGGCGAGCAGCTCGACGGCCTCGGCGAAGCCGAGCCCCTCCTTCTCCTCGACGAACTTGATCGTGTCGCCGCCGGCGCCGCAGCCGAAGCAGTGGTAGAGCTTTTCCTGCGCGTCGACCGAGAACGACGGCGTGCGCTCCTCGTGGAAGGGACAGAGGCCGACCCAGCGCGCTCCCTGGCGACGCAGGTCGGTGTGCGCCGAGACCACCTCGACGATGTCGGCCGCCTGCTTGACCCGCTCGAGGCTCTCGGCGGAGATCAGTGCCACAGAGCGTCCTCGGGAATCGTCAGTTCGGCGAACTTGGAGATGCAGTAGCGGTCGGTCATCCCCGCGAGGTAGTCGGTCACCCGCGCGCATGCGTCGGCGCCCGGATCGATCTCCGGCACCTCATCGAGGTGATCGAGGTAGTGGTCGAAGAGCTCCCGCATCGCCCGGTGCACCCGCTCGTGCTCGCTGCGCGCGACGGGCCCGAGGTACACGCGGTCGAACATGAACTTGCGCAGGCGCAGCATCGCGCCACCGGTCTCCTCGCTCTGGACGATGTCGCCAACCCCGCGGGAGCACTCGACGATGTCGCGCACGAGCGTGTCGATCCGTTGCGATCCGCTCTCGCCCAGCAGCTCGATCTCCTTCGCCGGCAGGTCGCCCGGGCTGAGGATCCCCGCCCGCAGCGCATCGTCGATGTCGTGGTTTATGTAAGCGACGCGGTCGACCAGCTTGACGATCCGTCCCTCGAGGGTCGCCGGCTTGCGTGACCCGGTGTGGTTGAGAATGCCATCCCGTACCTCCTCGGTCAGGTTGAGGCCGCGTCCGTCCCGCTCCAGAACGTCGACGACGCGCAGTGAGTGCTCGTTGTGCTTGAAGCCGGTGCCACAGCGCTCGCGCAGAACCGCGTCGAGCGCCTCCTCCCCGGCGTGCCCGAAGGGCGGATGGCCAAGGTCGTGGCCGAGCCCGATCGCCTCGGTCAGGTCCTCGTTGAGGCTCAGGGCGCGGGCGACAGTGCGAGCGATCCCACACGCCTCCAGCGTGTGGGTGAGGCGGGTGCGGTAGTGGTCGCCCTCGGGCGCGACGAAAACCTGGGTCTTGTGCTTGAGGCGCCGGAACGCCTTCGCGTGGACGATGCGGTCCCGGTCACGCTGGAAGGGCGTGCGTACAGGGCTGTCGGCCTCCTCGGCCCGCCGCCGCGCCGGGTAAGAGCGCGTCGCCTCTGGAACGAGGAACTGCTCCTCCCATGCGGAGACCCGATCCTCAAACGTAACGATTGCGTCCATCCCTTCGATCCTAAGGGCCGATCCCGGTGGGGGTGAAGCGTCTTGTACTTTTTCTGCACCGACGCTGACGGACTGTAGGCAACTGTCTTCAGAAAAAGTTAAGCGGAACCCCTACCGGGATCGGCCCTCATGCCGCAGGCCTCAGCTGCACGTGGGCGTGATGCTCGAGGGTCTCGCCGACGGCCCGCTCTGCCTGGCGCAGCGCCAGCTCATCGGCCGTCGGCGCCTCTGCCAGCGGCTGTCCGATCGCCTCAACCATGAAACGGTGCGCATCCTCGCCGAAGGGGAAGGAGCCCGCTTCGCAGCTCGAGCAGACGACGCCGCCCGCCGCGCCAGAGAAGCCGCTCAGGTGCTCGGTGTCGCCGCAATGCGCGCAAGCCGCAAGCTCCGGCGCGAAGCCCGCGGCGAGCGCCAGCTTCAGGCGAAACGCGAGCGCCGTCTCCAGGCTCGCGGCTCGCGCGGCACTGGGATCGTCGAGCAGCGCCAGGTAGCGGCAGAGCAGGTTGTAGGCGGGCGGATTCGGCTCGGGCGTGTCGAGCAGGCGCAGGACGGCGTCGCAGGCACGCGCGGCCGCGCCCAGGGCCGACCCGGACACCCGCAGTCGCGGAAAGCCGTCGACGGTGGCGACGTTGGTGACGGTGAGCAGCTCGCCGCGTCCTTCATGCAGGACGAGATCGAGGCGGAAGAAGGGCTCCAGGCGGCCGCCGAAGCGCGACTTGGGCCGGCGCGCGCCCTTGGCGATGGCCCCGAACCGGCCGCGGGTCCGCGAGTAGAGATGGAGGATGCGGTCGGCCTCGCCGTAGCGGATGCTGCGCAGCACGACCGCCTCTGTCTTCAGCGTCTTGCCGGCCACCGGTACCCCTCGTCGATTTTCTCGTCGTCGGGCATCGCGACAAAGTTGCCGCAGTGCCCGGACGACTACCTGCGGGCCGCGTGGGTTACAGCTCGACTTCGGTCGGCTCGCCCTGCTCCAGCCAGCGAACCCGTCCGGCGATCCCGGCCTTCTCGAACTCCCGCCGCGCCGCCTCCCGTCCCTGTTTGAAGTGCGACCAGCCCTCGAAATGGATCGGGATCGTCTGCTCGGCGCCGATCTCCTGCACCGCGCCCGCAGCCTCGCGGGCGTCCATCGTGTAGCGGGCGGGGCCCGTCGGCCGGAAGCGGGCGGCGCCGAGGTTGACGATCGCGGTTCCGATCGGTCCGTTTGCGGCCAGGGCGTCTCGTATTGCCCCGTACCAGCGTGTGTCGCCGGAGAGCCAGACGGGGCGTTCGAGCTGCTCGTGACGAAGGAGGAAGCCGACCACCGGTCCCGCCATCTGACCGATCACGGGTGGCCCGTGGCGCGCCGGCATCGCGGTCACCTCGAGGGCACCGCCGGCTGCTTCGACCGTGAACCTGTCTCCCGGGGCGAGGCCGACGGCATTGCCGCCCAGCCGCTTGGCGCCGGCTTTCGTCGTCAAAACCGTCCCCGCCGAGGGCAGCAGCTCCCTGCCGCTGTCGTCGAGGTTGTCGAAGTGGTGCTCGTGGCTGAGCAGCACGACGTCGATTCCCTCGATGCTATCGGCGCCGAGCGCCGGACTCTCGCTCCTGCGCGAGTTGAAGAGACCGGGAACCGGCCGCGGCACGGTGTGACGGGTGCCGGCCCGGTCGAAGGCGGGGTCGGTCAGCAGCCGCAGCCCGCCGAGCTCGAGCAGCAGGGTCGCCGCTCCAATGTGGGTGAGACGCGCCTCCATCGCGGCCACACTCATAGCACGACGCTTGCGCTTATCGCCTGCGACGCCGCGGTCGTGGCCGTCGCCGCAGGCGCACCTGGCAACTCGGGCAGTAGTAGGTCGAACGACCGGAGACGACGATGCGAACGATCGACGTCCCGCACTCCGGGCAGGGCTCGCCCTCGCGGGTGTGGACGAGGAACTCGTCCTGCATCGCCCCCTTCTCGCCGCGCCCGTCGCGGTAGTCGTCGATCGAGGCGCCACCGCCGTCGATGCCCGCCTCCAGGGCAACGACGATGGCGTCGCGCAGCGCCTGCATGTGTTCGGGCCTCATCGAGCCGGCAGGAGAGAGCGGGTGCAAGCGGGCGCGGAAGAGTGCCTCGTCGGCGTAGATGTTGCCGACGCCGGCCAGTCGCGACTGGTCGAGGAGGAAGGACTTGAGCGGCGCGCTGCGCCCCGCTGCCATCTCTCCCAGGTGCTCGGCGGTGAACTCCTCCGAGAGCGGCTCGACGCCGAGCTTCCCGAAGCGCGCGGCGAGCGCGGCATCTCCTTCGACCAGAAATGCCTCGCCGAAGCGGCGCGGATCGGTGAACCAGAGCTCACGTCCGTCCGCAAGGAGAAAGCGTGCCCGCAGGTGGCGTTCGGAGACCGAGCGCTCCCCCTCGTAGAGGCGGCGTCCCTCGGAGGGGTCGAGCTTGCTCTCACCCTCGACGAGAACCAGGTTGCCGGTCATCCGCAGGTGCATGACAAGGGTGCGATCGCCGCCCAGCCGCAACAGCAGGTACTTGCCACGTCGCTCGAGTCCCTCGATCGCCGCCCCGGCGACAGCCGCCTCGAGCTCGACGGGTGGAACCGGCCTGCACCAGCGAGCGTCGAGCACTTCCAGCGCATCGATTCTCAACCCAGCCAACTCCGGGTCGAGCTGGCGGCAGACGGTCTCGACCTCGGGCAGCTCGGGCATGGGCCCGGTTCTATCAACCGCTGGTGGCGCGAGGGTGCGACTGGAAGTAGACCTCCTTGAGGCGCTCGCCGGAGAGGTGCGTGTACATCTGGGTGGTGGAGATGTCGGCGTGACCGAGCATCTCCTGGACGGCGCGCAGGTCGCAGCCGCCCGCGAGCAGGTGCGTGGCGAAGCTGTGTCGCAGCGTGTGCGGGCTCAGCTGCCCTCCCAGGCCGGCCTCTCGGGCGTTGCGCTGGACGATCTTGTAGAGGCCCTGGCGGCTGAGTGTGCCACCGCGGAAGTTGACGAAGAGCTTGACCTCGTGACGTTCGCCGACCAGCTTGGGACGACCGCTCCGCAGGTACGCGGAGATCGCCGCGATCGCCTTGCGCCCGAGCGGCACGAGGCGTTCCTTGCCGCCCTTGCCGCGCGCGCGCAGGAAGCCCTCGTGCATGTCGACGTCGGCGACCTCCAGGCCGATCGTCTCCGAGGCGCGCAGGCCACATGCGTACATGACCTCGAGCAGAGCCCGATCACGCAACGTCGTCGGCTCGTCGCCGCGCGGTGCCGCGAGCAGCTTCTGCACCTCGGCGTAGTTGAGGACCTGGGGCAGCTTCTTCGCCCGTCGCGGCGCGCTCAGCGCCGCCGTCGGGTCCTCGCCGATCAGCTCGTCGCGGCGCAGGTGCTTGTAGAAGGAGCGCAGGCAAGCCGCCTTGCGATGGACGGTGGCCGAGGAACAGGCGGGTCTCCCGTCGCCGGTCGCCAGGCCGGCGAGGAACTCGCTCACGTCGGCAGGCCGCACGGCAAGCGCATCCAGCCCGTGCGCGCCCAAGAACTCCCCGTACTGGTGCAGGTCGGTGCGATAGGCGTCGAGGGTGTTGCGGGAAAGTCCGCGCTCCAGCTCCAGGTAGGAGAGGAAGTCGAGGACGAGACCCTCGAAGCGGGTCTCGGTGCGCGGTGCAGTGGCGACTGCCATCGGGCGGCTGTTTCTCGCCGCCCTGTCTCAACCCTTGTGTCGCAAGGCTGCGCCCGCGGCCAGCGGAGCGGCGAAGAAGAGCGGGTCCTCCTCCAGCGTCCGCCCCATCGTCTGGGCCGGCAGCCCACTCCGCGAGTAACCGGCGAGGTCCGCGGGCAGCTCGTGCAACCGGTGTCGCCATGCCGCCGCCTCCGCCAGCACCGCCGTCGCCACTGGATTGCCCGTCGGAACCGGGATCTCCACCGGAGCGAGCAGCATCTTCAGGACCGTGAGCGTGTGGTGGCTCACGGGTCGGTGCCTCTCACGCGAATCGGCGCCGGAGAGGCGGGGTGAGACCAGTGTTGGCAGCCCGAGGGCGAGCGCCGCATGAGCCGTGTCGAGCGCCGCCATCCCCCCATGGCCAAGGCGGCTGTCGGAGCCGATGATCCCGGGCCCGGGACCGGCGACCGCCGCGTCCCAGCCGAGCTGCTCGACCGCCGCGTCGATCGCCCCAGCCACCGAGATCGCATCGTGATCGCCGCCGTAGGCAGGAGGTGCAGTCACGTGCCCGGCAAGCAGGCCGCGCTCGCGCAGCTCGGCGACGTCGCGGCTCAGCGAACCGGGCAGTGCCCCTCCGCCGGTCTGCACATAGCCAACCTTCAGCTCGGGCTCGGCCTGCTTCGCCGCCCACACCGCCGGCGCCAGGTGCCCGTGCAGGGGAATCACCAGCACGGGAACCCCACCCCCCACCCGTTCCGGTGCGCTTTTTGTGGTCATATCCCCCATAAAGCGCACCGGAAGCTCGATCGGGTCGACGGGGTGCTGGAGAGAGGTGTAGTTGAGCTTCATCACGTGATCGCCGCCAGGGGGCTCGGCGGCAAGGCCGCGGGTCAGGTTCACGTGGACGACGTCGAAGCCGCCCGAGCCGAGCCCGAGGTCGAGGGCGGCGACGTTGACGACCACCTCGTCCCCTTCGTGCATCTCCCCCAACAGGACGGTGTCGGCCCAGGCCGGACGCCGGGCGCCGTCGATCTCGACGGTCAGCGGGTCCTCCTGGACGACGATCCCACGCCGCAGCTTCAGACGACCGCTCACGCCGCAGTGGCCGCCGCCTCGGCGACGACCCCCTCGCATACCTCGAGCATCGCGTCGAGGTTGCGAGCGCTCACCGCCTCGTCCGGCGTGTGGTTTGCCTCGGTGCCGTTGGCCAACAGCACGCAGTCGAAGCCGTCGAGCCTCAGCGCGTTGGCGTCGCTGCCACCGCCGGTGGATGTGCGTTCGGGCTCGAATCCGGCTCGCCCCAGACCGGCCTCGGCCAGCGCCAGGGCACGTGAGGAGACCGGCACCTTGTAGCCGCGGAAGAGCTCTTCGATCCGCACGTCGGCGTCGCAGCCATGCTCGCTGGCACCCCATGCGCAGGCATCGCTGAGCGCGCCCGCGACCTCGGCGGCCCGTGCCGCATCGAGACTGCGAGCCTCGGCGACGATGTCGCAGTGGCCAGGGACGACGTTGCCCGAAGTCCCGCCCGAGATCACCCCCACATTGGCCGTCGTCTCCGCGTCGAGCCGGCCAAGCTCCATCCGCGAAATCGCCGCCGCGGCGGCGGCGATCGCATTGTTGCCGTCCTCCGGTCGGATGCCGGCATGGGCCTCGACGCCGACGAAGTCGGCGAGCACCCGCTGCTGCGTCGGCGAGGTGACGATCACCTCGCCGATCGCGCTCGCGTGGTCGAGGACGAAGCCGCACTCGGATCGCAGGGTCGAGACGTCGAATGCCTTCGCCCCGCGAAGTCCCTGCTCCTCGGCAACGGTCAGCAGCAACTCGATGCCCACCGGAGGTGGATCGTCGGCATGGCGGGCGACCAACTCCATGAAGACGGCGACGGCGGCCTTGTTGTCTGCCCCGAGGATCGTGTTGCCGGCACTGCGAAAGACCCCATCCGTTTCGACGACCTCGATCTGGCCGGCGTGGGGAACCGTGTCGATATGAGCGCAGAACATCACCCACTCGTCGCCAGCTCCCGGCAGCCGCGCCAGGATGTTTCCGGCACCGGCTTCCGCCGGCCCCGCGGCGTCGTCCTCGCTCACCTCCAGGCCCAGTGCCCGCAGCTCAGCGACGATTGTGTCCGCAACCTCGCGCTCCTCCCCTGTCGGGCTGCGGATCTCGCAGAGCCGCAGGAACGTCTCATGAAGCCTCTCCACGCGGAGAAGGCTAATGGGCTACCGAAGAATCCTCGTGACGCGGCAGCTCTTCGCCTTCCGCGGGTCGCTTGCCCGCCTGCCGCGCCGCGGCGCCGACGAAGTCGCGGAAGAGCGGCTCGGGCCGGTTGGGCCGCGAGTTGAACTCCGGGTGGAACTGTGAGGCGACGAAGAACGGGTGGTCCGGGAGCTCGACCATCTCGACCAGGCGCTCGTCGGGCGAGGTGCCGCCGCAGACGAGACCCTCGTCTTCGAGCCGGCGGCGCAGCTGGTTGTTGACCTCGTAACGGTGGCGGTGGCGCTTGTAGATCACGGCCTCCCCGAAGATCTCCCGCGCCCGCGTCCCGTCGTGCAGCTTCACCGGGTCGGCGCCGAGCCGCATCGTGCCGCCCATCTCCGAGACCTCCTTCTGCTCGGGCAGCAGGTCGACCACCGGGAACGGCGTCTCGGGGTCGAACTCCGCCGAGTTGGCGCCTTCCATGCCGGCCACCGTGCGAGCGAACTCGACGACCGCGATCTGCATCCCGAGGCAGATGCCGAGGTAGGGAATCGAGCGTTCGCGGGCGATTCGCGCCGCAGCGACCTTGCCCTCGATCCCGCGCTCTCCGAAGCCGCCGGGGATGAGGATGCCATCGATGCCCTCGAGTCGCTCGGGATCGAAGTTCTCGGAGTCGACCAGCTCGACCTCGACCTCGACGCCATGGTGGATGCCGCCGTGCTCGAGCGCCTCGATCACAGACTTGTAGGCATCGGCGAGCTGCACGTACTTGCCGACGAGGGCGATTCGCACCTTGCCCTCGGCCGCTTCGGCGCGCCGCACCATCGCCTCCCATTCGGCGAGGTCGGGCGCCGGCCCCTCCATGCCGAAGTGGTCGAGAACCAGGTCGTCGACGCCCTCGGCCCGGAAGACGAGTGGCACCTTGTAGATGTTGTCGACGTCGTTGGCCGAGATCACCGCGTCGACCGGCAAGCTGGCGAAGAGCGCGATCTTCTCGCGGATCTCGCGGTCGAGCCGTCCCTCGGAGCGGCAGACGAGTGCGTGCGGCTGGATGCCGATCCGGCGCAGCTCGTTGACCGAGTGTTGGGTGGGCTTCGTCTTCAGCTCGCCCGCGTGGCCGACGTAGGGCACCAGCGTCAGGTGGACGAACATCGAGCGTCTCGGCCCCAGGTCGGTGTAGAGCTGGCGAATCGACTCGAGGAACGGCAGCGACTCGATGTCGCCGACCGTGCCGCCGATCTCCGTGATCACGAAGTCAACCGACTGCGACTCAGCGACGATCCTGATCCGGTTCTTGATCTCGTCGGTGATATGGGGGATCACCTGCACCGTGGCGCCGAGGTAGTCGCCGCGGCGCTCGCGGTTGATCACCGAGTTGTAGACGGCGCCGGCGGTCACGTTGGAGGCGCGCGAGGTGTTCTCGTCGGTGAAGCGCTCGTAGTGGCCAAGGTCGAGATCGGTCTCGGCCCCGTCCTCGGTGACGAAGACCTCGCCGTGTTGGAAGGGACTCATCGTCCCCGGGTCGACGTTGATGTAGGGGTCGAACTTCTGCAGCTGGACCCGGAAGCCGCGCGAGACGAGGAGGCGACCGATCGAGGCGGCGGCGATCCCCTTGCCGAGAGCCGAGACCACGCCGCCGGTGACGAAGATGAAGCGGGTATCTCCTTGGGGGGGGCGACTCATGCTCTGCCGAGCGAGTCTAGCCAGCGCAGTGGCGGAACCGACTCGATCGTCGCTGAGATCGAACGCAACTCACCGTAAATGGTCAATCCGCCGACGATGACAAGCGCGACGAGGCGCGCGTCGGCGCCGAGTGTGGTCAGCAACCACACCCCCGCCACCGCGCCGAGCAGGTTCGATCCGGTGTCGCCCAGCATCGCCCGCTCGCGCAGGGTGAACCAGGCACCGACCAGGATCGGGCCGGCGAAGATGCCGAGCAGCTCCAGCGGAGCCAGCGTCCAGACCCCCAGGCAGAGGCCCACGCAGAGCAACCCGAGGCCCTTCTCGGCGCGCCCCGGGCGCAGGTCGAGCAGGTTGAAGAGGTTGGTGGCGAGGATCAGCAATGCCACGTCGGCCAGGTAGCGCCACGATTCCATGCCTCGCCCCGAAACGACGTAGGCCGCCAAGGCCAGCGCGCCCACCGCCTTCACGGCCCCCGTCGAGAGGCTGCCCGCCCGCAGCGCCCGCGCGTGGCCGCGCCAGCCGCGTGGCGCTCCCTCCTCTCCCCCTCCAAGCGAATCGTCGAGGAAGCCGAGGAAGGCGACCCCGAGCAGGTAGGGCATCCACTGCCGCAGATCGGGAGCCAGCAGGTCGAGGTCGGCCCGGTCGTTGAGGAAAGCGAGCGGGGCGAGAGCCACCAGCGCCGCCGTCGCCAGCACGGCACCGAGCGGAAAGGCGGCGTCCACCCCCCGGTAGTTGGACCGGACCAGGCCCCCGTCGGCGAGCCCGCGAACCCCGGCGGGAACGACGAGAAGCCCGACCGCGATCGCGACCGGAAAGCCGACCCAGGTCACGCTCAGCTCGACCCCGCCGGGGGCAGCAGGTCGGGCAACAGCCGGTCGGCAGACCCCTTGACCCCGAAGCTGCCCTCGGCGCCGAGCAGGGCGAACACCGTCGCCACCCTGCCGGCCGCGGTGTCGACGTCGTCGACGCTGGAGAGGTCGTTGCCGTTGAAGAAGGAGACCGACGACGGTTCGGCGGTCGAGGTCTCGACCCCGACCGCCGCGACGCGGGTGCCGGTAACGCCGGCCATCAGGGCCGATTCCAACCGACTCGCGTTGCCATGCTGGACCGTTCCCATGTCTTCAGGCACCTGGCGGACGACGATCACGCCATCGAGGGCTCCGAAGTTGCCGCTCGCCCGCGAGAAGAGCTGCTTGCGCACGCGTTCGAGCAGCGTCCCACCGCGGACCAGCTGACGACCGATGCCCACTCCGAAAGCCGTGAGCGCATCCGGGTTGCGGCGCAGGGTTGCGAAGCGTGTCTTGGCGAGGTCGTTGGCCAACCCGCTCAGGTCGACTGGCTCGCGCACAACGCCGACGCCGACGAGCCGCGCCCCGGTCGGCCCCAGCGTGTCCTCGATCGCCCCCACCGTCTCTCCGGGCAGGTCGCCGAGGGCGATCACGCCGATCCGCCGCCCGGCGAGCCGGTTGTGAACCAAGGTCGGGTAGACGCGACTGGCGAATTCGTCGGACTGCGCCAGCTTGCCGCTCAGTTCGTCGGCTCGCGAACGGGCGTCCTGCAGGTTGCCGGTCAGGCTGTGCTCGAGGTTGCGGCGCGTACTGGTCAGCGCATCGCCGCCGAACTCGGCGCCGACCAGGATCCCGACGGCGAGCGCGAGGAAGACCGCGATCAGCGAGGTCGCGTGGTATCTGGCGCTGTAGCCCATCAGAGCCCGAGCCAGATCCTGATCTTCAGCCAGACGAGTTGGAAGACGTCGTTGAGCGCCGGCGAGGTGATCACCAGGATCGTAAGCAGAACCGCGAAGACAGCGAGGAAGAGGAGTAGCGGTCCGACGGTAGGGGCGGGGTTGTAGAGGCGGCTGACGCCCTTGGCGTCGACCAGCTTCTCGCCGATCCGCAGCCTGGTCAGGAAGGTCGAGGACATGCCGCCGCGCTTGCGGTCGAGGAACTCGATCAGATTGAAGTGGGCACCGACGCTGACGATCAGCGCGGCGCCCTTCTCGTAGGCCATCAGCATCGCCACGTCCTCGCTCGTCCCGGCCGCGGCTAGCACGGTGTGGTGCAGCCCCATCTCGAGCAACCGCTCGCGACCCGGGGCGCGACCGTCCGGGTAGGCATGGACGATCAGCTCGGCGCCGCAGCGCAGCGCCTCGTCGCCGGCCGAGTCCATGTCGCCGACGATCACGTCCGGCTTCATCCCCGCTTCGAGTACGCCGTCGGCGCCGCCATCGACGGCGACGATCAGCGGGCGGACATCGCGGACATACGCACGCAGGGCTTTGAGGTCGCGTCGGTGGCGGTCGCCGCGGACGACGATCAGCACGTGCCGGTCGCGGAAGGAGGCACGGGTGGAAGGAAACTCGACGCTGCCGGTGAGCAGCTCGGTCTCCCCGCGCACGTGTGCGACGGTGTTCTCGGCGAATTCGGCCAGCGCCCGATTGACCCGCGCGAGCTGCTCCTCCTGTCGCCGTTCGAGCTCCTCGACCTCGAGTACACGACCGCGCACGACGACCTCGCCCGCGGCCAGGATCGAGTCGCCGGCAACGGTGACCCGGTCTCCGTCCCGCAACAGCTCGAAGGGGTCGCCTTCCTCAATGTCGATGAGCTTGACTCCGGCCCGGACCAGCACGAGCGGTCCGGCGTTGGGATAGAGGCCGTTTGAGGAGGGAGAGGCATTGACCACGACGCGCACTCCGGTGGCGATCAGCTCCTCGGCCGCGATGCGGTCGATGTTGACGTGGTCGATCACCGCGATCTCACCCGGCAGCAAGCGCTTTGCAAGGTGCTTGGTCCGCCTGCCAAGCCGGGCCCGTCCCTCGATCGCCTCTACGGGGGCGGCGCCGTTGCGGCGGGAGAAAAGGGCGGGAAGGCGACGACTGGCGGTTGCCACCCGCAGGAGATTAGCCGCCCTCTCGCGCGGCGCAAAGCCGGATCAGGCAGCCGCAAGCAGCTCTCGTGCGTGGCGCGTCGCGGCCTCGTCCGACCGCTCCCCGCCGAGCATCCGGCGGATCTCCTCGACAACCGCCTCGCCGTCGAGCCTGCGCACCGTCGCGGTGGCGCGCTCGCCGTCGACGTCCTTCTCCAGCGTGAAGTGCGTGCCGGCCAGCGAGGCGACCTGCGGCAGGTGGGTGATGCAGAGGACCTGGCGATCCGCACCGAGAGCGCGCAGGCGCTCGCCGACGGCCCTTGCCGTCGTGCCGCCTACGCCCGCATCGATCTCGTCGAAGACCAGCGTCGCCACCCCAGCCGAGCCGCCGAGCCGCGACAGGGCCAACATCGTGCGCGAAAGCTCGCCGCCGGAGGCGGCATCGCGAAGCGGCGCCGGAGCGAGTCCGGGGTTGGGCGCAAGGAGCAGCTCGACAGTCTCGGCGCCGACTGGGCCGAAGCCCTCCGGGTGCGGCTCGAAGGCGACCTCCAGCTGCGCTCCGGGCATCGCCAGCTTCTCCAGCTCCTCGGCGACCGCTCGTTTCAGCGGGCCGGCTGCCTCGTGCCGGGCCGAGGTGAGTTTCTCGCCGAGTGCCGCACGCTGCTCTTCCGCCCGCCCAAGCGCCGCTTCGACCTCGGCGTCCCGTTCCTCCGTCCCCTCCAGGCGGGTGATCTCGGCGCGGCAGTGCTCAGCGTGGGCCAGGACCGACTCGATGCTGCCGCCGTGCTTGCGCTCGAGCCGGTCGACCGCGTCGAGCCTCTCTTCGACCGTCGCGAGCCGTCCGGGGTCGGCCTCGAGGCCTTCGGCGTAGGAGCGCAGCTCGGCGGACACCTCCCCCAGCTCGATCGCCAGCGCGGCGAGGCGCTCTGCCAGGCCGTCGACCTCGGCGTCGACGCCGGCGACGCCCTGCAACAGGTCGCCGGCATTGGCCAGCCGCTCCGACGCGCCGCCACCGTCCTCCTCCGCCCCCGCCGCGGCGGCGTGGGCGCCGGCGACGGCCTCGCGCAGGGCCTCGGCGTAGCGCAACCGCTCGCGCTCGGTCCCGAGGTCGGCCTTCTCGCCGGCATCGGGCGCGACGGACTCGATCTCGGAGAGCTCGAAGCGGAAGAGGTCGAGATCGCGCTCGCGCGAGCCGTCGCGCTCGCGCAGCAGCGCCAGCTCGGCGGCGAGCGCCTGGCACTCGCGATGGGCAACCCGGTACTTCTCGCGCAGGGCGAGGTGCTCAGGCCCCGCGAACCCGTCCAGGACCTCCATCTGCGCCGATGCGATCGTCAGCTTGCGGTGCTCGTGCTGGCCATAGAAGGCGATGAGATGGCTGCCGAGTGCCTTCAGGTCCGCCGCGGAGGCGGCGCGCCCGCCGACAAAGGCGCTCGTCCGCCCTCCCGCCGACACCCTCCGTCCGAGCACGATCTCCTCCGCACCATCCGGCAGCCGCTCGGCCAGCTCCGCCAGCTCGGGCTCCTCCAACAGGCCCTGCGGCAGGTCGAACACACCCTCGACCCAGGCCTCTTCGGCGCCGGGCCGTACGATCTGGGGCCGCGCCTTGCCCCCCATCAGCAAGTCGAGCGAGTGCGCCAGGACGGTCTTCCCCGCCCCGGTCTCGCCTGTGATCGCGTTGAGCCCCGCGTCCAGTCGCAGTTCGGCCTTCTCTATGAGAAGCAGATTCTCGATGCGCAGCTCACGCAGCACGCGTTCTGTCTAGCAGGCGGTGCGGCGGGTCCTACGCAGGAACAGGCTCGGCGGCGTCGGTCGAAGGAGCCTGTACGAAGTCGCTGGAGCGGACGAGGAGGAAGCCCGCGGCAGCGGCGGCGAAGGAGAGGATCGCGCCGATCAGGAGGATCTCGTTGAAGCCGCTGACGAAGGCGACCTTGGCGGCCTCCGCGACTTCCGCCCGCTGGCCGGGCGGGACGACCTTGGCGGCAGCAACGGAGCCTCCCGAGGAGACGATCTCGGCGAGGCCGTGCGGCGCGTTCGGAAGCACTTCGGAGAGCTTCGAGCTGACCTGAGCCTGAAAGACGGCGCCGAGCGAGGCGATCCCGGTCGCGATGCCGATCTGGCGGAAGCTGGTGTTGATCCCCGACCCCATCCCCGCCTTCTCGACGGGGACCACTGCGATCGCCGCCTGCCCGATGCCGGGATTGGCGGTGCCGATGCCGATGCCGGCGAGCAGGAAGCCGGCGAGCAGGTCACTGACGGGCGAATCGGCACTCAGCCCGTGCATCAGCAGCAACCCGACGCCGACCAGGGCCAACCCGAGCCCGAGCAGGACGCGGATCGGGATGCGATGCGAGAGCGAGCCCGCGATCGGCGAGGCGACGAAGGAGAGGAAGGTGAGGGGCAGGAAGCGCAGGCCCGTCTCCAGCGGCGAGAACCCCTGCACCCCCTGCAGGTAGATCGTCAGGTAGAGGAACATCGCGAACATCCCCGCCGAGAGGCCGAAGGCGACCGCCGAGACGCCGTTGAAGGCCGGCTTGCGGAACAGCGTCAGGTCCAACATCGGGTGCCTGCTGCGCGCCTCGATCGCGACGAAGGCCACCAGCATGGCAACGGCGCCGGCGAGCGAGGCGACGATCGTCACGCTCCCCCACCCCTCCGGGTTGCCGCGGATCAGGCCGAAGATGAGCAGGAAGAGACCGAGCGAGAAGGTGACGAGGCCGGGGAGGTCGATCCTCTGCGGGTCCTGGGCGGCGACGTTGGCGAGCCGGATCTCGGTCAGCGCGATTGCCAGGACCCCGATCGGCACGTTGACGAAGAAGATCCATTCCCAACCGAGGTGCTCGGTGATCACACCGCCGACCAGCGGCCCGATCGCGACGGCGCCGCCGACCGTCGCCCCCCAGACGCCGAAGGCGGTGGCCCGGTCCTTGCCGTGGAACTCCTGGCCGATCAGCGCCAGCGAGGTGGCGAACATCGCCGCGCCGCCGACCCCCTGCAGCCCGCGCGCCAGGTTGAGCAGCGTTGGGTCGCCGGCGATCCCGCAGAGGAACGAGGCGAAGGTGAAGATGCCGAAGCCGAGCGAGAAGACCCGCCGCCGGCCGAGCCTGTCGCCGAGCGACCCCGCGGTGAGCAGGAACGCGGCCAGGGTCAGCGAGTAGGCGTCGACGACCCACTGCAGGCTGGAGAGGCTCGCATTGAGGTCGCGCTGGATGTCGGGCAGGGCGACGTTGACGACCGTGATGTCCAGCAGCAGCATGAACGTCGCGATCGAGATCAGGACCAGGGTCCACCACTTGCGCTCCATGCGCCGAACCCTAGAGAACCAAGATGTTCGGCTTAGACGGCCAGATGGCCGAACTTTTCGCGTATGCGGTGATAGAAGCTCGTGCCGGGGAGCTGGGCAAGGGTGCCGACGGCGTCGACGAAGCGGACGTCGAGCGTCGCCCCCGGTGCCAGCGTGGCGACCTGAGATCCGTCGACCGAGACGTCGACCGGCTCCCTCCCAGCGGCGTTGCCGACGCTGAGCACGTCACTGGGGGCGACGACCAGTGCCCGCGCCGTCAGCGAGTGCGGCGAGATGTAGCTGACGACGTAGCCCTTGACGCCCCAGGCGAGGATCGGGCCCTGGTTGGCGAGGTTGTAGCCGGTCGACCCGGCGGGGGTGGCAGCGACGAGCCCGTCGCAGCGCACGTTGCCCACCTCCTCGCCGGCGATCCGGTAGGCCAGCTCGGCGACCCGGTCGTGAGGCCTGCGACTGAAGCTGACGTCGTTGAACGCGAACTGCCGGGTCCCGTCGGCCTCGATCGAGAGGGCCGGCAGGGGGATCGTCTCGGTTTCGCCGGCGAAGGCGCTGCGGATGCCGCGCTCGGCATCCTCTCGCTCGACCCCCGCAAGGAACCCGACGGTGCCGAAGTTGACGCCGAAGACGGGAACGGTCGTCTGCGCGAAGCGACGCAGTGCGTAGAGGATCGAACCGTCGCCGCCGAGGACCAGGCAGAGATCCGGATCGGGCGGCAAGCCCTCGACCTGCTCCACGCTCGACGCCCCGCCGCCGTGCTTGGCCAGCTCCTCCGGGGTGGCCACCAGGCGCCAGCCGGCCTCGTCGGCAATCGATTGGACCATGCCGACGGCCTCCGTGGTCGCCGGTGGGTGCGAGTGGGTAATGAGGACGGCTGTCTTACTCATCCGGATCGACCTCCGTGATCGCTGCCTCGAGATCGTCCAGCCCGTCGCCCGTCGTCGCACACCAGACGAACGTCTCGCGGTTGCCCTTGGGGCCGGGCAGACCCGACGCAGCGAAGCCGCGCACCGCGAGACCGAGTCCCTGGGCGTAATCGGCGACCGCGAGGATCGCCTCGCGGCGGTCCGCGGCCTTCCGCACCACGCCCTTGCCGACGCGCTCGCGTCCCAGCTCGAACTGCGGCTTGACCATCGCCAGGATCACGCCATCGCCGGCCAGGCAGCCGACGACCGCCGGCAAGATCTTCGTCAGCGAGATGAACGAGACGTCGACGACCGCCAGCTGCGGCTCGAAGGGCAGGTCGCTCGGCACCAGCTCACGCGCGTTGAGCCGCTCGATCGCCGTGACCCGCGGGTCCTCGCGCAATCCCGCGTCCAACTGCCCGTAGGCGACGTCGACCGCGGCGACCCGCGCCGCGCCGCGCTGCAGCAGGCAGTCGCTGAAGCCGCCGGTCGAGGCGCCGACGTCGAGGCAGTCGAGCCCGGCTACGTCGATCGCGAGCGTCGTCAGCGCGTTCTCCAGCTTGGTGCCCCCGCGCGAGACGTAACGCGGCCCCTCGTCGACGATCAACTCAGCGCCGGGCTCGACCAATTGGCTCGGCCGCAACGCAATCGGGCCGTCCTGGCCGATGCGAACCTCACCCGCGCGCACCGCGGAGGCAGCAGCCGTGCGCGAGGGGAACGCCCCCCGCTCGGCGAGCACCGCGTCGATCCGTGCCTTCGTCATCGCCGGGAACGGTAGCGCCATGCGGCGGGTTATCCGCAAAATGCGGCCCTCTACCGATTTTTAACCGGCCTTTCGATTGGCCTGATTGCATAAAGCGTGATACGGGTAGCAGCCTATGAGGCGTCCGACTCAGAGCAACGTCCAGCCATATGTGAGCGCACTCACATAAAAAGCGCACGTATGTTCGTATGATGTCTCAAGGAAGCAGAGAGGACGACCGATAAGGAGATCGAACAAAGACTTCATGGCTGAGTTCCGCGCCGCCAATATGGCGCTCATCGCCTCCCACGATCGAGCGTTCGCGACGCATCAACGGGCTCACCAACCTCCCACGGATCCACATATATAGAGATACATATCTCTCCTCCCTGTAGTAACCCCAGATAGCGCCCCTCCTCCCCGGAGGGGCGTTTTCTGTTGTGGGGCTCCAGCAAGCGGAATTTCGATGCACTCGCGCGGGCTTACGAGAAGCGCCCCTTAACCCGAGTGCGTCGTGCCACAGCCCCATGCCACAGTCCTGCGCCGGCGCCAACCTTCCCGCCGGAGGCCGCCGAGCAGGACAAGGCCGACGACGTCGAGACCCATTGCCTCTTGAACGAGTTGCTCGACCGCGCCGGGGCGATCGAGGCAAAGCTCGACGATCGCCTGCATTGAAATCCGAACATGGGGCGAACTACGGATGCGCGCCGGGCGAGCCGAAGCCAAGCTGTTTGTCGCCGTGGCCGCGAAGGTGAAAATGAAAGCGGCCGGAGACGCCGCGGATGCGCTGAGGGCCGAGCAGAGCGCCGCCGCCGGCAAGGCGGCACGCGAGGAGGCTCCGCGCGCCGCGCACGGCGACTGGGAACCCGCCGCGAATCGCCGAAATCCGGTCGAGGTGCTCGAGCAGCAGGCCGAGAGCCGGGTCCCGGAGCTGGTGCCGATCCGCTACGGGCGGATGCTGGTCTCGGCGTTCACCTTCTACCGCGGCGCCGCGGCGATCATGGCGATGGACCTGGCGGGCGGTCCCGAGAGCGGACTGCAAGTGCAGGCGTGCGGCGATGCCCATCTCTCCAACTTCGGCGCCTTCGCCGCCCCGGATCGTCGCCTGGTGGTCGACGTCAACGACTTCGACGAGACGCTTCCCGGGCCCTGGGAGTGGGACGTTAAGCGGCTCGCAGCGAGCTTCGAGATCGCCGGGCGGGATCGCGAATTCACCGCCGAGGAGACCCGCGCCGCCGTTATCTCCGCCGTCCGCGCCTACAGAGAAGCGATGAGGAAATTCGCCGAGATGAGGAACCTCGACGTCTGGTACGCCCGGCTCGACGTCGACACGCTGCTCGGCGAGATCGCCAGGGCCGGCGACCGAAAGCTGACCAGGAAAGCCGAACGGAGCGCCGAAAAGGCGGGGAAGAAGAACAGCCTCAAGGCCTTCGATCGCCTCGTCCACGAAGTCGACGGCGAACCGAGGTTCATCAGCGATCCCCCGCTCCTCGTCCCCGTGCGCGAGCTGATCCCCGACGATCAGGTCCATCTTCTCGAGGGAAGGCTCCTCGAGGTTCTCGAGAGCTACCGCGAGAGCCTGCAGCGGGATCGCCGCCGCCTCTTGGACGGCTACCGGTTCGTCGACCTCGCTCGCAAGGTGGTCGGGGTCGGCAGCGTCGGCACCCGCGCCTGGGTACTGCTGTTCATGGGACGGGACGGGCAAGACCCCCTGCTTCTGCAGGCCAAGGAGGCGGAGGCCTCGGTGCTCGAGCCCTACGTCGGGGCCAGCGAGTTCGGGAACCATGGTGAGCGCGTGGTCGAGGGCCAGCGCCTGATGCAGGCGGCGAGCGACATCTTCCTCGGCTGGGCGCCGGCCCTCGGCGTCGATGAGCGCAAACGAGATTTTTACGTCCGCCAGCTCTGGGACGGCAAGCGCTCCGTCGAAGTCGAGATCCTTCCCCCAAGCGGCCTGGCTGCATACGGGCGGGTCTGCGGCTGGACCCTGGCCCGGGCACATGCTCGCTCCGGCGATCGGATCGCGATCGGCGCCTATCTTGGCAAGGGGAAGAGCTTCGACGAGGCGATCGCCGATTTCTCCAGCCTTTACGCGGATCAGAACGAACTCGACTACAGCGCCCTCGCCGAGGCGGCCAGGTCGGGGGAGATACAGGTCGAGTCCGACCTCAACTGATCGGCAGCGTCACTCGCGGGCCGGCCATCCATGCATGTCCGCAAAGGTGAGGACTGTGGCGGAGTACGGATGCGGGCAGCACCGCGGGATGGGAGGCTGGGCAGCGGAAGTTCGCGGTCGCGGAGGAGTCGGAAGTGGAAGAGGGCGCCGCGCCCTTCGTCAGCAAATCCGAGCAAAGGAGTCGAAATGGAAATGCGAGGCGCAGGACGAGTCGTGTTTGCCGCGATCATGCTGCTGATCGTCGGCACGCTCAACGTCATCTACGGCATCGGCGCCCTTGCCGAAGCGAACATCTACGTCAACGACACGAGGTACGTGCTGACCAACCTGAACGTCCTCGGCTGGGTGCTGATCATCCTCGGCGCGATCCAGCTCACGGGCGGCTTTTCGCTGATGTCGGGCAATGTCTACGGCCGGGTGATCGGCATCATCGCCGGCAGCCTCGGCGCGATCGGGGCTCTTCTCTCGATCGGAGGTGCCTTCCCCTGGTGGTCGCTCGCCATCTTCTTTCTCTGCTGCTGGATCGTCTACGGGATCACCGTCTTCGGCGAGGACGAGGAGGCTCCTTTGCCGCCCCCAGACAGCCCGAGAGCGCCCTACTAGGCCCGGATCGCGCTCGGCACTCCAATGCCGGCTGAGAGCAGACCACCGAACGCCCGTAAGGAGGCCGGGCCTGCTCCTCCGCGCCCAAAGCCCGGCCATCCGTGGGTGGTCGTCGCCCTGCTGGCCCTCGCCACCCTGCTGACCGTGGTCGGAATCTTCAGCGCCTGGATCAATCGCCAGGCGCTGAACACCGACAACTGGGTCGACACCAGCGCCAAGCTGCTGCAGGACGAAGACGTCCAGGAGCAGCTGGCGATCTACCTCTCCGACCAGCTGATCGCCAACGTCAACCTCGAAGAAGAACTTGAAAAGGCCCTGCCGCCGAAACTGGCGCCGCTCGCCGCCCCCGCCGCCGGAGCCCTGGAGCAGCTGGCGCCGCAGGCCGCCGAAAAGGCGCTGGAGAGACCGAAGGTTCAGGAACTGTGGGCAAGCGCGAACCGCGCCGCCCACGAAGCCCTGCTGAAGGTGATCGACGGCGGCGGTCCCGCCGTCTCCACCAGCGGCGGTGAAGTGACCTTGAACCTCGGCACGCTGCTCGGGCAGATCAGCGAAAAGCTCGGCGTCGGCGGCAAGATCACCGAAAAGCTCCCACCCGAAGCCGGCCAGATCACCGTGCTGAAGTCGAGCCAGCTGTCGACCGTGCAGAGCATCGCCAAGCTGATCAGGCGCCTGCCGATCGTGCTCGGGCTGCTGATGATCCTGCTCTACGGGTTGGCGATCTACCTGGCCGGTCCCCGCCGGCGCGAGGCCCTGCGGTCGGTCGGCATCTGCCTCTTCATAGCCGGGGCGCTGACCCTGATCCTTCGCGGCTTCGTCGGCAATGAAGTAGTCGATTCCCTCGCCAAGTCGGAATCCGTCAAGCCGGCGGCGGAAGCGGCGTGGAGCATCGGCACCTCGCTGCTGGTCACCGTGGCGACGTCGGTGATCGCCTTCGGGATCCTGCTCTTCGTCGCGGCCTGGCTGGTCGGGCCCACTCGCTTCGCCGCCAGGCTCCGCCGCGAGGCCGCCCCCTATGTCGAAGAGCATCGGGGCGGCGCCTATCTCGTCGCCGGGCTCGTATTCCTGGCGCTGATCGCCTGGGCGCCAATCCACGCTTTCAGCACACTCCTGGGAATCCTCCTCTTCGCGGTGCTGTTTGCGTTCGGCACCGAGCTCATCTGTCGCCAGATACTCCGCGAGGCCTCCGACAGCGGTGCCGCTGAGATTGACAGACGGACGACCGCCGCTGAGACGTAAGCGGGCTGGAGTGAGAATGGCCGATAGCGGTCTGGGCCCGCGGTAAGAAGCCTCCAGCAGGCCGAGAACGACCGACCCGATTGTCGAAGAAAACGAAACCGCACGGATCGTCGGGCTGCGCGCGGCACTCTCGGTGCTTGCGATCTTCGCGGTGGTCGGGTTCTTCTTCACGGGTCGGATTCCGACCAGGCAGCCGGCAGCGGTGGCTGAACCTGCCGGGGTGGCGACTTAGTCCGTCACGCTCGGGGGATCCTTCGCGGTCGGTGCTACCCTCGATAGACGGTCAACAGGTGGTGAAGGCCCGCTTTGGGCCAGCTAGCTTGACCGGAGGAAGGATCACATCACTCCACGCGTTCCCCGGCGTCGGCGCTCCGAGCATCTGGATGCCGATCAGTCGGCTTCCGATCTAGACCAGACGGCCTCCGACACCGACCAGACTGCCTCTGATACCGACCAGACCATGGCCGACCGCGACCAGGCGGCCTCAGAAGCCGACCAGCGCGTCTCCGACCGAGACCAGGATCTCGCCGACCGCGAGCTGGAGACTTCGCCCGCCGATTCGACCCTGCTGCACGCCCATGAGCGCGCCAAGGCCGACCGGGGCGAGGGGACGATGGCGCGGATGGCGACCACCGCGGTCCGCGCCCAGGTCGCTGCCGAGCGCCGCGACCAGGCATGGCGCCGCGATGAGATGGCTCGCCACCGCGACGAGGTGGCGACCAACCGCGACCGCGAAGCCGAAGAGATAGACGAATCCGCCGAGAGGATGGCGGGCGAGCTCGGTGCCGACAGCCCCGCTGCCAAGGTGGCCGCCGTCGCGAGGGCTTCGGCCGCCGCCGCGAGGACACGCGCCGCCGAGGATCGCGAACGTGCCGCCCGCGACCGAGAGGACGCCGCCCACGACCGCGAGCTGCTGATGGCCGAGATCGAGCGCTCCCACATGGACGAGCCGAGCGGCGCCTACGGACGGCAAATCGGGGAGGTGCTCTTGCGCCACGAGATCGAGCGCGCTCAGGGCACGGGCGCGCTCCTGGTGCTCGGCATCGTCACGATCGAAGAGACCGCGAGCGCCGCGGAAGGCGACGGCGATCCCGCGCGCGACGCCCTGGCTCGCGATCTCTTCTTCGCCCTGCAGGCGAAGATCCGTCCCTACGACCCGATCGTTCGCTGGGGCGAGAACGAATTCGCCTGCGCCGTTAGCGCGGCCACCGAAGAGGAGGCAAGCAGCTCGCTTGGCGATGCGTGCTCAGGCGTCGCCGAGCGTCACGTCGGTGCCCTGGTGCGCATCGGCGTGACGGTGCTCCAGGAGGACGACACCCTCGACAGCCTGACCGAGCGCGCCAGAAGCTCTGGCTAGTCGGCTGTGGCGTTTTTCTGTTGGGCGGGTGCGCGATAGTTCCCGCGTGACGCGAAGGTGGGGATTGATCGTGAGCGGTATCGCAACGGTGCTGCTGCTCCTGGCGATGTCGCCGGCCGACAACCGGATGAAAGACACGGGCGGCCCGGGGATAGTTCCCTTCGAGCTCACCGGCGGACAGCAGCGGGCCGACGAGATCCTCGCCGAATGGGGCGAGGACGGCCAGGATGCGGCGCGGGAGTCGCTCTGGATCGACTTCGGCTTCCTGCTCTCCTACGGCACCTTCCTGACCCTTGCGTTGCGCGCGGTGCGCGAGATGGCAGCGACGCGGCACTGGCGCCGGCTCCATGCGCTCGGCGCCGCCGCGATCTGGTTCGGCGCAATCTGCGCCGGCTTCGATGCGCTCGAGAACGTCTGCCTGCTGCTGACGCTCGGCGAGGCGGGTGCGGCGTTTCCGCTGCTGGCGACGATCTTCGCCTCGTGCAAGTTCGCCTTCTTGGCGATGGCGATCGCCTACCTCCTCGCCGGCCTGGCGATGCGGGTTTCAGGCCGCCAGCCGATCAGAGATATTTAAGCGGTGCGTTAACCGCGATCCGGTGCTTTTCGGCACCGAACGCGGCTGACGTTGCAGACCTCGACGCTCTCCCTAGATGCGTCGATCCACAGCGATAGAGATGTCTCTCCTCCCTCTAGTAACCCCAGGAGAGACGCCGGAAGGCTAGCCGATTGCGCGATTTGGTGCAAGCCTGGACGAGTACGCCCGTGTTCAGCTCAGCGCCGGCTCGCCGGAGCGAAGGGAGGTCAGAACGCGGTCGGCCACCGCGGCGCCGGTCAAGCCGGCCTCCTCGCGCAGCAGGGCGGGCTTGCCGTGGGTGACGTAGCGGTCGGGCAGGCCGACGCGCATCACCCGTGCCCGCTCGCCGGGCCGGTCGGAGAATGCGTCCTCGAGGTGCTCGAGCACCGCCGAGCCGAAGCCGCCGGGCAGCACGTTCTCCTCGATCGTCACCAGCAGCTCGTGGTCGCGCGCCAGCCCTTCGGCCAACTCGGAGTCGAGCGGCTTGGCGAAGCGTGCATCGGCGACCGTCACCTGGAGGCCGTGCTCGGCCAGCAGTCGGGCCGCGTCGAGCGCAACCGTCACGCCGTAGCCGTAGCCGAGCAGGGCGACCCGCTCGCCATCTCGCAGCAGCTCGCCGACGCCGATCGGAATCTCCTGCGCTTCGCCGGGAATCTCGGAGCCCTCGGCGGCCCCGCGCGGGTAGCGCAACGCCGCCGGCCCGTCGTGGGCGATCGACGTGCGCAGCATGTGCACGAGCATCGCCTCGTCGCGGGGCGCCATCAGCACGACGTTGGGGATCGGGCGGAAATAGGAGACGTCGAAGGCGCCGTGGTGCGTCGGACCGTCGTCGCCGACCAGCCCGGCCCTGTCCATTGCGAAGACGACGTCGAGATCCTGTAGGCAGACGTCGTGGATGATCTGGTCGTAGGCGCGCTGCAGGAAGGTCGAGTAGATCGCGCAGACCGGCTTCGCCCCCTGGATCGCCAGCCCCGAGGCGAGCAGGACCGCGTTCTGCTCGGCGATGCCGACGTCGTAGTACTGCTCCGGCGCCTCGTCGGCCAGCTTCTGCAGGCCGGTCCCCCCCGCCATCGCCGCGGTGATCCCGACCACGCGGCTGTCGCGCCGCGCCTCGGCGACCATCGCCTCGGCGAAGACCTGTGTGTACTGGGGCGGCGAACCGGCGGCCGGCGGCTTCTCCAGCCGCTCCGGCGCGATCGCCTCCGGCGCGTCCGATTCCTGCACCGCGACGGGCTTGGCCGGGGCGCCGTTGACGATCGAGTTCGGCTTTGCGGCATGCCACTTCTCCATCCCCTCCAGGCCGCCCTCCTCGGCCGGGGCGAACCCCTTGCCCTTGACCGTGTGGATGTGGACGACGACGGGACGGTCGGCGGCGAAGGCCTCGCGCAGCGCCTCGCGCAGCGCGTGCACGTCGTGGCCGTCGATCACGCCCATGTAGGCGAGGTCGAGCTCCTCGAAGAAGAGGCCGGGCGCCCAGTAGGCCTTGATCGCCGACTTGATCTCAGGGCCGAGGCGCTCGATCCGCTTACCGAGCCCGAGCGGTAGCTTCGTCAGCCTGTCCTCGACGCCCTCGCGCGCGTGGTAGAGGCGTGGGTTGAGCCGCACCCGGTTGAAGTAGCGGGAGAGCGCCCCCACGTTCGGTGAGATCGACATGCCGTTGTCGTTGAGGACGATCACGATCGGGGTTTGCAAGCCACCGGCCGCCTGCATCGCCTCGTAAGCGACGCCGCCGGTGAGGGCGCCGTCGCCTATGACTGCGGCCACTCTCCCGTCCTCGCCGATCCCCTTGCGCATCGCCTCCTTCAGCCCCACCGCGTAGCCGATCGACGTCGAGGCGTGACCGGCGCCCATGATGTCGTGCTCGGACTCGAAGATCGAGCAGAAGGGCGCCAGGCCGCCGTACTGGCGGATCGTCGGCAGGCCCTCGCGGCGCCCGGTGAGGACCTTGTGCGGGTAGGCCTGGTGACCGACGTCCCAGAGGACCTTGTCGCGGGGCGAGTCGAGCAGGCTGTGCAGCGCGACCGCCAGCTCGCAGGTGCCGAGATTGGCACCGAAGTGGCCGCCGATCTCGCCGATCGTGTCGATGATGTAGGTGCGCATCTCCTGCGCGACCTGTTGCAGCTGCTCGTCATCGAGCCCGTGCAGGTCGGCCGGCTCCGCGATGCCGTCGAGCAGCGAACCTTCGCGCTGGTCTTCTGAGCCGTTGTCGCTAGTCGTCATGCGTCTCTGGTGAAGATGTAATCGGCCACGCTGCGCAGGTCTCCGGTCTCGCCGGCCGCATCGGCCAGCGCCTCGGTCGCCTTGGCGTGGGACTCGGCGGCGAGCTCGCGGGCCCGATCGAGACCGAAGAGGCTGACGTAGGTGAGTTTGCCATGTCGTTCGTCCGTTCCGCGGGGCTTGCCGAGCTTCTCGGCGCTTCCGGTCACGTCCAGGATGTCGTCGACGATCTGGAAAAGGACGCCCAGCTCGGCGGCGAAGCGGCGAAAGGGAATTGTCTCAGGTTCGGCCACCCCCTCGAGGATCGGCACCACCGCCACGCTGGCGGCGATCAGGCGACCCGTCTTCAGCGCGTGCATGGTGCGCAGCAGCTCGCCGTCGCGCTCGGCGACGGTCATGTCGACGTACTGGCCGCCGACCATGCCGTCGACTCCCGTCGCGCCGCTCAACTCGCCCAGGGCCGCGAGGACGCGGGCGGGGTCTCCCGGCTGCTCGCAGAAGAGCCGCACCGCCTCGGCGAAGAGGGCGTCGCCGGAGAGGATCGCCACGTCCTCCCCGTACTTCAGGTGCGAGGTCGGCTGGCCCCGGCGCAGGTCGTCGTCGTCCATCGCCGGCAGGTCGTCGTGGATCAACGAGTAGGTGTGGATCAGCTCGATCGCGCAGGCGACGGACAGGAAGCGCTCCGGGTCGACCCCGAGCGCGCGAGCCGTGGCCAGAGTGAGGACGGGACGCACGCGCTTGCCCCCGGCAAGCAGCGAGTAGCGCATCGCCTCGGCCAGCCCGGCCGCTGCCGCCGGGGCGGGAAACTCGAGCCGCTCGAGCGCGCCGTCGACCAGCGATCGCAGGTCTTCCGGATAGCTCACGCGGTCACGCCGAGGACTCGCCCTCGCGGATGCGCCGGTTAGCCTCCTCGACGGCCTCGGCGGAGAGCTCGGCCGCCTCGTGCGACAGCTCGGCGGCCCGCGCGTCGTCGGCTCCCTCGCCCTCCAGCTCGCGGGCGATCGCGGCCAGGCGATCGGAGATCTCACGCAGGCGGTTGCTCACCCGACCTCCTCCCGCTCGCGAACGATCGCGCCCAGCACCCCGTTGACGAAGCCCGGCGCATCGGCCCCGCAGTACTCCTTGGCCAGCTCGACGGCCTCGTCGATCGCGACCTCGACCGGCACGTCGTCGCGGTTTTCGATCTCGTACAGGGCGACGCGCATCGCGTTGCGCTCGAGCGGCGCGATGCGGTCGATCGCCCAGCCCTCGGCGTGCTGGGCGATCGCTTCGTCCAGCGCCGCCTTGCGGGCCTCCACCCCTTCCGCCAATTCCTTCGTGAAGGGGCGCGATCCGGCGACCAGCTCGGGCAAGGGACGACCGGTGACGTCGCGCTGGTAGCAGGCGAAGACCGCGTCGCGGCGCTGATCGGACCTACGCATCGCCTTCCATTCTCGCGCTTTCGCCGGTCGGGCTAGGCCCGCGAGACGTACTCGCCGCTACGGGTGTCGACGCGAACGGTCTCGCCCTCCTCGATGAAGAGGGGAACATGGATCGTCACGCCCGACTCGAGCGTCGCCGGCTTGCTGCCCCCGCCCGAGGCCGTATCGCCCTTCACGCCGGGTTCGGTCTGCGTCACCTTCATGTCGATCGCGCTCGGTACCTGCACGTCGCTCGGCTTTTCGTCGACGAAGAGCACGTCGACCTCGGCGTTGGGCACGAGCCAGCGCATCGTCTCGCCGGCGACATCGCGCGGGATCTCGATCTGCTCGTAGTCGCGCGTGTCCATGAAGACCGCCGCCTCGCCCGAGTCGTAGAGGTATTGCATCTTGCGCGACTCGGTGTGCACGGGTCGGAACTTCTCCCCGGCGCGGAAGGTCTTGTCCTGGACCGTGCCGTCCTCGATCTTGCGCAGTTTGGTGCGCACGAAGGCTCCGCCCTTGCCCGGCTTGACGTGCTGGAACTCGATGATCTTGAAGACCGTCCCGTCGATCTCGATGTGCGAGCCGTTCTTGAACTGGTTGGTGCTGATCACGGCGGCGAATCCTAGACGGCGAAACCGGCGGGCGTGCCGCGAGTTATATGCCCATATGGGCACTCGACTGACGGCACGTCTAAGCTGGCGGGGCCAGGGGATGAAGGGGACGCTTTCAATCGCATTGCTCGTCGTAGCCGCGACGCTGCTCGGCGGCGCCGCCGCTGCCGCTGCCGAAGAGCCGGCGGCGCCGACCCGTGCCGAATACGTCCCCCAGGTCGAGTCGATCTGCCAGGCGAACACGGAAGTCGACAAGCGGATCCTCAAAAACGTGCAGCAGAGGGTCCGGCAGGGCAAGCTCAAACAGGCGGGTAAGCAGTTCATCCATGTATCCGCCGCCTTCGGCTCCGCGATCGGCGAAATGATGGCCGTCCCGCGGCCGCCCGAAGACGAAGCGCGGCTGCTCAAGTGGTTCAAATTCCTGCGCATCGTGCAGACCGACCTGCGCAAAGTCGGCAAGGCGTTCAAGGCGGAAGAAAGGATCAGGGCGACCCACGAAGGGATCCGCGTCGAACGCGCCAGCAACGCAGCCAACAACGTCGGCTTCGTCTTCGAATTCCACTACTGCCGGCTGACCCGCTCGCGCTTCAGCTGAGCGCGCGGGCTCAGGGGGTTTCGTCGGCGGTGCGGGTGGTCAGGTCCTGCGCCGCCCCGCCGCCAAGCACGCGGCGCACGAGGCGAGGCGAGAGGATGCGGGCGACCGCGGCCATGCCGTAGAGACGCGGCACGTAGCGCTCGGCCTTGCCCCGGATCCCCGTCTCCACGATCGCCTCCGCCACCCGCTCGGGCTTCGAGACGATCCAGCGGGTCAGCGCTTTCTCGCGCAGCTCGGTCGCCGGGAAGCCCTCGGTGGCGATGAAGCCCGGCAGCACCATGCCAACGTGGACGCCGTGTGGCCGCTCCTCCGTGTAGAGGGCGTCGGTCCAGCCGATCAGGGCGAACTTGCTCGCCGAGTAGGCGCCGGAGCGAGCGCGGGCGACGCGCCCAGCCGTACTGGCGACGTTGACGATCGCGCTCGGCGCCGAGGAGCGCAGCAGCGGCAGCAGCCCCTCGGTCAGGCGAACGACGGCGTCGAAGTTGAGCTCCATGTGGCGGTGCACGTTGGCGTAGCCGCTCTCGGCGAACGAGCCCCGCCAGGCGGCGCCCGCGTTGTTGACGAGCAGCGTCAGGCGCCCGCCCCGCTCGGCGAGGTGCTCGCGCACCCGCGCGGGAGCGTCGGCCTCGGTCAGGTCGAGCGCCAGGCAGGAGGCCTCGCAGGGGAGCGACTCGGCCAGGGAGCGGAGGCGATCCTCGCGACGGGCGACGAGGATCAACTTGGCGCCGGGCTCGCGCGCCAGCCGTCGCGCGGTCGCCGCGCCGATGCCGCTAGAGGCGCCGGTGATCACGGCGATCATCCCGGTCGAGTTCACGGGGGCAACGCTATTCGATGCCTGACACGCCAGGGTCGCGATTCGACATACTGCCCCGCACCCGTGGCCGAGACTCCCCGACTACTCGATCGACTCCTCCGCGTCCCAGGCCCCTCCGGGTATGAGACGCCGGCCGCCGAGGTGTGGCGCGAAGAGGCCTCGTTCGCCTCGCTGGAGACTGACGGGATCGGCTCCTCGATCGCCCGTGTCGGGGAGGCCTCTCCCCTGCTCGCCGTCGTCGGCCACATCGACGAGATTGGCCTCGTCGTCCGCCACATCGACGAGAAGGGCTTCCTCTGGTTCGCCCCGATCGGCGGCTGGGATCCGCAGATCCTCGTCGGCCAGCGGGTCGAGGTGCAGGGCAAGGAGGGGCCCGTGCCCGGCGTCGTCGGCCGCAAGCCGCTCCACCTACTCGACGCCGATGCCCGCAAGAAGGTCGTCGAGCTGAAAGGGATGCACATCGACATCGGCGCGGCCGACCGCGACGAGGCGGCGGCTTCGGTCCGGGTCGGCGACCCCGTCGTGATCGCGGCCGAGCCGCAGCTCCTCATCGGCGAGCGCGCGGTCTCGCGCTCGATGGACAATCGGCTCGGCGCCTACGTCGCGCTCGAGGCGCTGCGACGCTGTCATGAGCGTGGGCCGCTCGACGCAAGCTTCGCCGCGGTCGCCGCCGTACAGGAGGAGATCGGCCTCTTCGGCGCCCGCACCTCCTCCTTCGCAATCGAGCCCGACCTCGTCGTCGTCGTCGACGTCACCCACGCCACCGACGCTCCCGGAGTCGACGAGAAGGAGCTGGGGGCGCACGAGCTCGGTTCGGGCCCGGTGATCTACCGCGGCGCCACCCTCTCCCCCCGCGTCTTCGAGCTGCTCGTGGAGACGGCCGAGGAGGCTGGGATCGAGCACACCCTGGGCGCCACCGGCAACTCGACCGGCACCGACGCCGACGCCGTCCAGTTCGCCCGCTCGGGCATCCCGACCGGCCTCGTCGCAATCCCCCTTCGCTACATGCACTCGCCGGTCGAGATGGTCGACCTCGCCGATGTCGAGGCCGCGGTCGAACTGGTCGCCGCCTTCGCCGCACGGCTCGACGGCGACATCGACCTCAGCCGCTAGAAGCGCCGATTACCACGGTGTCGCGGCCGCCCGCCTTCGCCTCGTAGAGCGCCGCATCGGCACGCGCGACGAGGTCGTCGGTATCGACGGCATCCGGCCGCGAGACGGCAACGCCGACGCTGACCGTCACCGCCACGCCGACGGGACGGCGGAGGCGCACCGCCTGTCGCACCCGCTCGGCGATCTCCAGCGCCGCCCCCTCGTCCGCCCCTGGCAGGATTACGAGGACCTCCTCGCCGCCGACGCGGTAGATCGAGTCGCCGGCCCGAAGCGCCGCCCGCATTGTGTAGGCGATGTCCTGCAGGACGGCATCCCCGGCGGCGTGCCCGAGCAGGTCGTTGATCCGCTTGAAGTGGTCGAGGTCGCAGAGCAGCAACGCGTGCGACAGCCCCTCTTCCTCGTTCGACGGCTGACCGTCGAGCTCGGCCAGTCGCTGCTCCAGCGCGTTGCGGTTGAAGAGCCCGGTCAGCGGGTCGAGCGTCGAGCGGCGCCGATGGGCGCGGTCGGACTCGACCAGGGCGCCGGAGAGGATCACCGTACTGAGCACCAGCGCCACCGCGGCGACCACGTCCTTGTGGTGCGCGGAGGCCGAGGCGTAGTCGAGGCCGTAGGTGCTGCCCAGCAGAAGGGCGAGGGTGTAGACAGTGCCGATGACCATGCCGCGCGGCGAGAAGCGGGCACCGAGGGTCACGGCCGGCAGGGCGAACCACATCAGCACGGGGCTGCCCCCGCCCCCGGTGGTGAGGACGGCGTCGGCGAGAAGGAACGGCAATATCCCCCAGGCGGTCGCCGCCCAGAGGCCCGGGTGGCTGCTGTTGCGCATGAAGCGGTCGGCCACCATGAAGCCGGCAAAACCGGCGCTCAGCGGCACCACCCACCACCAGCCGACCTCCGAGGAGGCCGAGGCGAGGGCGAGGGCGAGGATCACGAAGCACGCGATCCGGTAGGGGCGAAGACGCACCTGCATGTCGAGCAGGCGCTCGCGGCGCGCGTCGTCGCGCATTTCGGCCAGCGAATCGGGCGGCCTGTGCGCAACCGCGACCTCGGTTTCGAGCATCGCGTCGCTTTGGCTGACTGTGGCCACGAGGTGGCATCGACCACACCCGGGGGTTACTTGAGGTCGCGGTGAAGCCTGCCCAGAGGAAGGTATTGTCTGCGTTGCTTCAGTCGACGATCTGCAGCTGCTTCGGCAACCCGCTGAGGTTGCGATGGCCGTCCTCTGTGACCACGACCAGGTCCTCGATCCGCACTCCGAATTTCCCCGGCAGGTAGACGCCTGGCTCTATCGTCACGACTTCCCCCGCGGCCAGAACGTCCTCCGAGCGCTGCGAGACGCGCGGCTCCTCGTGAACCTCGAGGCCGACGCCGTGCCCCAGCCCGTGGCCGAAGCGCTCGCCGTGTCCGGCGGCAGCGATCCGCTCGCGGGCCACCCCGTCGACCGCCTCAGCGCGGGCCTCGGCACGCACCGAGTCGAGCGCCTCCTGCTGCGCCTCTCGCACCAGCTCATAGACCTCCCGCGCTCCTTCACCGGGCTCGCCGGTGGCGAAGGTGCGGGTGCCGTCCGAGCAGTAGCCGTCGAGCTTGGCACCCATGTCGAAGACGACGAGCTCGCCGCGGCCGATCTCGCGCTCACCGGGCTCGGCGTGGGGAAGCGCCCCATTCGGCCCCGCGGCGACGATCGCCGGAAAGGAGGGTTCGGCTCCCAGCTCCCGCATCCGTGCTTCCGCCGTGCGGGCAACGGCGAGCTCGGTATGTCCCGCCAGCCCGTCTTCCAGGGCACGGCGCCAGACGTCGTCGGCCAGCTCCGCCGCTGCCGCGATCGCCGCCAGCTCGTCCTCGTCCTTGACCCGGCGCAGCTTCTCCACTGCTCCGCCGGCCCCCTCGAGCTTGACTCCTTCGGGCAACTTCTCTTCCAGCTTTCCGAGCGTCCGAACCGCCATCTTGTGGTCCTCGAAGCCAGCTTGCCCCGAGAGGTGCGAGGCAATCTCGCCCAGCCAGTCGTCCTTCGCCGTGACCACCTCCCAGCCGTCGACCTCAGCCTCGGCCCGCTCGGTATAGCGAAAATCGGTCAGGAAGACGCGCGCGTCCGGCCCGCAGACACAGGCCCCGTTGGTGCCGCCGAAGCCGGTCAGGTAGTTGACGTTGACCAGGTCGGTGACGAGCAGACAATCGAGCTCACGCTCGGCGACCACCGCCGCGAGCCGGTCGCCTCGCCCCGGGCTCACCTCTTCCCTGTCCCGAGCTCGGCGGCGAGCAGCTCGAGCGCCTCGCGATAACCATCTGGCCCCTTGCCCGAAACCTTCGAGAGCACGAGGCCGTCGAAGACCGAAGCCTTGCGCCAGTCGTCACGGTTCTCGACGTCGGAGAGGTGGACCTCGACGGTCGGCACGGCGGCGACGGCGAGCGCGTCGGCGATCGCCCAGCTGTAATGGGTCCAGGCGCCCGCGTTGACCACAGCGGAGTCGGCCAGCTCGGGGACGCGATGCAGGTATTCGCAGAACTCGCCCTCGGCGTTGGTCTGGAAGAAGATCGTCTCGAGGCCGAGCTCACGCGCCCAGGTCTCGATTTTCGCCTCCAGCTCGTAGAGCGAGAGCCCGCCGTAGATCTCGGGATCGCGGCGCTCGAGGATGTCGAAGTTGACCCCGTGCAGCACCGCGACGCGGTTGTGTGCGGTGGTCATGTGAGCAACTCCTCCACGGCTGCCTCGACCTTAGCCGGATCGACCAGCTCACCCGTGTGGGGATCCCCCGGCTCCGGGAGGAGAACGAAGCCAACGCCGGCCGCCGTGCGCTTCTTGTCGCGCTGCAGCGCGGCAACGACATCAGTTGCGCCCCAAGCAGGACTCTTTCCAAGTGTCACTGGAAGACCATGTCGCCGCAGCATTTCCTCCACTTCATCGCGCAAAGAATCGGCGCCCGAGAGACGCAGGGCAGCCAGCAGACCCAAGCCAACCGCTTCACCGTGGCGATACTGCTCGTACCGACTTACCGCCTCGATCGCGTGGCCAACCGTGTGCCCAAGGTTGAGCACCTGGCGCAGGCCAGAGTCGCGCTCGTCGGCGGCAACGACCTCGCACTTGTAGCGAGCGCAGGCGAAGACGACGTCGTCGAGGCCCACTGGATCGAGCGTCTCGATCGAGCGAGTCCGCTCCCAGAGCTCGCCACCGGCCAGGAGGCCGGTCTTCAGCACCTCGACGAAGCCGGCTGCCAGCTCCTCGTGGGGAAGCGTGGCCAGGGTCGAGGTGTCAGCGATGACCGCGGCCGGCAGTTGGTAGGCGCCCGCGTAGTTCTTACCGGCCGAAAGGTTGACGCCAGTCTTCCCTCCGTAAGCGGAATCGACCTGAGCGACAAGCGTGGTGGGAACGTGGACAACGGGAACGCCGCGCTGGTAGATGTGGGCACAGAAACCAGCCAAATCACCAACTACGCCGCCCCCCAGGGCAACGACGTGATCCTCCCGTGTCATCCCAGCCCTAGCGAGTCTCTCCAACACGTCCTCCGCCCTGCTCATGGTCTTTGACTCCTCCCCCGGCCCTATCGGAACGCGGCGTACCGGCTGGTCCCCCGACTGCTCGATATCTGCCGCATAGAGAGCTTCGACTGCCGTGTCCGTAATGCAAAAGCGCCGACCCGGCAAGGGCCAGGGGATCTTCCCAAGCAGCCCCGGGCCGACGAAGATCGGATACTCGCCCGAGGCGCTGGCAGCCCAGAGCAGCTTCGTGCCGGACGGGAAGTCGGCGAGAGCCTGAATCGAGGGCAGGGCCCGCAAGACAAGGTCGGGATCTCCGGTCGACAAGACAACGTCCGCAAGCCGTTCGTATATCGGCCTCCGTTCATCAAGCAGCGCATCGAAGCGCTCCCTTCCGCGGGCCACGAGAGGCCGGTCGCTTTTTGACACGCGCCCCCATGCAGTCTCAGCGTCAACGTCAAGCCAAACGACTGTGTGACGATCCAGCTGCGAGCACACCTTGGGTGAGAGCACCGTTCCGCCTCCCAATGCAATCGCGCCACCATCCGCATTCGCGAGCAGATCGCTCGCAACTTCCTCCTCCACGCGCCGGAACTCAGCTTCATCGCGGCTATCGAAGAACTCGCGGACCGACATCCCCACACGACGCTCAATCAGCTCGTCTATGTCGAATGCGGCACCCGCCAAGCTTTCGACGCTAGCGACGGACCACGACTTCCCCGCCCCCATGAAGCCGATGAAGACGATCGCGGGCTTCAACCGCCCTATCCTCGGAAGTCGATGCGCTGCTTGTAGGCATCGACGGCGGCGAGCACGTCGTCGATGTGGTCGCCGCCGAACTTCTCGCGGTAGCAGCGGGCGAGGGTGAGGCAGACCATCGCCTCGGCGACGACGGCGGCGGCGGGCACCACAGTCGAGTCGGTGCGCTCGCGCAGCGCCTGCGCCGGCTCCTTGCTCTCGGTGTCGACCGAGCGCAGCGGCTTGGTCAGGGTCGAGATCGGCTTGATCGCCGCCCGTACAGAGAGCGGCAGGCCGTTCGTCATCCCGCCCTCGAGGCCGCCGGCGTGGTTGGTCTCGCGGTGGTAGCCGCGCTCCTGCGACCAGAAGATCTCATCGTGCGCCTCCGAGCCCGGGCGCCCGGCGACGTCCCAGGCTTCGCCGATCGAGACTCCCTTGACGGACTGGATCGAGGCGACGGCGCCAGCGAGGCGGCCGTCGAGGCGGTCTTCCCAGGAGATATGGGAGCCGAGCCCGGGCACGAGCCCGAAGGCGCGCACCTCGAAGGTGCCGCCGAGGCTCTCGTTGGCCTTGCGCAGGCGGTTGATCTCGGCCACCATCGCGGCGCTCGCCTCGGCGTCCAGGCAGCGCACCGGGTCCTCGTCGACACCGTCGAAGTCGCCGGGACCGAGGTCGTCGCGCTCGGGTGCCCTGACCGAGGCGATCTGGGTCACGTGGCTGTAGACGCCGACGCCCAGCGCGGCGAGGAAGCCGCGGGCGATCGATCCCGCCGCGACGCGGGCCGCGGTCTCACGGGCGCTCGCCCGCTCGAGCACGTTGCGTATGTCCGTGTGGCCGTACTTCTGGGAGCCGACCAGATCGGCGTGGCCCGGGCGCGGCAGGTGCACCTCGTCGACCTCGGCGTCGACCGGCCAGGGGTTCATCCGCTCCTCCCAGTTGGCGTAATCGCGGTTGGCGACGAGGACCGCGATCGGGCTGCCGAGCGTGCGGCCGTGGCGCACTCCGGAGCGGACCTCGACCGTGTCGGTCTCGATTTTCATCCGGCCGCCGCGACCGTGTCCGAGCTGGCGCCGCGCCATGTCGCGGTCGAGCGCCTCGCGGTCGAGCGCGAGACCGGCCGGCATCCCCTCGACGATCGCGACGAGGCCCGGCCCGTGCGACTCGCCCGCGGTTGTGAACCGAAAGCTGCTCATGACTCGGCCAAGGCTATAGCCGAGCAGCGGACCGCATCGTGTCGAGCGGCGCCTCGCGCCCGGTCCAGATCTCGAAGGAGAGGGCACCCTGCTGGACGAGGACCTCGAGGCCGTCGACGGTCGTCGCGCCGATTGCCTGCGCCGCAAGCAGCAGCTCGGTCGGTTTCGCGCCGTAGACCATGTCGACCACCACCTGGTCTGGCGAGAAACCCTCACGCCGCAGCGGCAGCTCCGCGAAAGGGTCCTCGCCGCCGAGGCCGACTGCGGTCGAGTTGACGATCAGCTCGTAGGTGGTGGGGTCGGGGTCGGCGACGGTCTCGCCGCCGAGCTCCTCGCAGAGGTTGCGCGAGCGAAGCTCTGTCCGGTTCCAGACCTCGACCGTGGCGCACTCGCGCAACAGGGCCCAGACGATCGCGCGAGCGGCGCCGCCGGCGCCGAGCACCAGCGCCCGCTTTCCCTGCGGTGAGGACGGCAACGCCCGCAGCAGGCCCTCGGCGTCGGTGTTGTCGGCGCGAACCTCGCCGCCTTCGAAGCTCAGCGTGTTGGCGGCGCCAATCTCGCGACAGGTCTCAGAGAGGTCGTCGGCGAGGGCCAGGGCCGCCCCCTTGTGGGGGACGGTGACGTTGGCGCCGACGAAGCCTTCGCCGGGCATCGCCAACACCCGCTGCTCGAAGCGGTCCGGCGCAACGTCGATCGCCTCGTAGCTCCACTCCTCGCCCAACCCGACCGCTGCCAGCGCCGCGTTCTGCATCGCCGGCGAGCGCGAGTGCTCGACCGGGTGTCCGAGGACGGCGAGCCGCTTCATCATTCCCCGCAGGTGTCGGGCGAGTTGCCCCCCGCGGCTTCCCGCGCCGCGTTGTATTCGGCGACGTCTTCTTCGAATTCGGCTTCGGTCGAGGCAAAGGCGAGTTCGTTGCAGGTACCGGGCTTGACCACGTAGTAGAGGTAGTCGACCCGCGCCGGGTGCACGGCGGCTTCGATCGCGGCGAGGCCGGGGCTGTTGATCGGCCCCGGCGGAAGGCCGACGTTGGTGCGGGTGTTGTAGGGCGAGTCGATCGCCAGTTCGGATTCGGTCAGCGGCTGCGTGTAGTTGCCGGTCGCGAAGCGCGTCGTCGCGTCGATGCCGAGTGGCATCCCTTCGTGCAGGCGGTTGTAGATCACCGCCGCGACGAGCTTGCGCTGGCTCGCCAGGCCCGCCTCGCGCTCGATCATCGAGGCGATCGTCACCACGTCGTACACCGTCAGGTTCTTGGAATGGGCGTAGGACATGTCGACGTCGGCGATCCGGCTCTTGAAGTCTTCGAGCTGGCGCTGCACCAGGTCGGTGACCGGGGCGTGCCGTTCGAGTTCGAAGGTGTCGGGGAAGAGAAAGCCCTCGAGGTTCTTCGCAGCAGCGCCGCCGTACTTAGCCGGGTCCAGGTAGGGGGATTCGATGCTTGCCTGCTCGTAGCTGCCGCGCAGCCCTTCTTCCTTCGCCAGCTCAGCCGTCTGCGAGCGGTCGTAGCCCTCGGGGATCGTGATCGAGAACGTCTTCAGCGCCACCGGTGCCGGTGCTGAGCTGCGGTGGAAGTGTCGGTAGCCGAGCACCGCCGCGACGCCGGCAAGCGCCGCGACGCCGATCAGCAGGCCTGCGGCGGCGAGCCGGCGCCTCCTGTACCTATCCATCCTCGCCTTCCAGTTCGGGGGCGCGACTCGCCAGGTATGCCTCGAGCAGGTGCGCCGCGGCCAAGGAGTCGCGTGCGGCGCTCGCTCCAGCCCGCTTGCTGGCGTCCGCCATCCGCGTCGTCAGCCGCTCGTCGTAGGTCTCGATCGGGATGTCGAGGATCGCCTCCAGTTCGGCGCAGAACGTCCGCGCCAGCGCGGCCTGGCTCCCTTCCTCGCCGCTCAGGTGGATGGGCAGTCCGACGACGATCAGCTCGACGCCGTGCTCGGCGGCCAACTCCGCCACCGAGCGAGCCTCGGGAGGCTCGATCGTCGGCAGCGGCGTCGCCAGGGTGCCGCTCGGATCGGAGATCGCACAGCCGATCCGGACCGTGCCATGGTCGAGGGCAAGGACGCGCATGGCTCAGCCCAATTTTTGCTCGATCAGGGCTCGACCCGCCGCCAGCGCCTCGTCCAACTTGGCCGGGTCCTTACCACCGGCCTGGGCCATGTCATCGCGCCCGCCGCCTCCGCCACCGACGATCGGGGCCGCCTCACGGACCACGTCCGCGGCGGAGATCCCGCGCTCGACCGCGCCCTTGGAGGCAAGGACGACAAGGGCGACCTTGCCGTCGCCGCTGCCGCCGAGCACCACGGCGGAATCGTCGCCGAGCTTGGAGCGCACCCGGTTGGCCAGCTCGAGCAGGACCTTCTGGTCGCCCGGCTCGGCGCGCGAGCAGACGACCCGAACGCCATCGACGTCGGCCGCTTCGGAGACGAGGCGCTCGGTCTCTTCGCCGAGCAGCTGCTTCTGCGCCTGCTCCACCCCGGCGCCCGCCTCCCGCAACCGCTCGGCAGCCCGCCTGGCACCACCGACGGGATCCTGAGGCGAGCCGAGCAGCCCGCCCGCCTCGCGCAACTCGTCCTCGCGCTCGCGGTACCAGTCGATCGCCGCGGGGCCGGTCAGCGCCTCGATGCGCCGTACGTTGGCAGCGCTGGAGCCCTCGGAGACGATCTTGAAGATCCCCACCTCCGCCGTGTTGGCGACGTGGGTGCCGCCGCAGAGCTCGCGCGAGACCTCGTCGACCTCGACCACCCGCACCCACTCGCCGTACTTCTCGCCGAAGAGCGCCATCGCTCCCAGGCGCTCGGCCTCCTCGCGCTCCATCTCCAGCCAGCGCACCGGCCGGCTCGCCTTGATCCACTCGTTGACGCGGTCCTCGATCCCGCGCAGCTCCTCGGCGCCCAGAGCCTGGCCGTGGGTGAAGTCGAAGCGAAGCTTGTCGGGACGCACCGCCGAGCCGGCCTGGCGCACGTGGGTGCCCAGCGCCTCGCGCAGAGCGGCGTGGAGCAGGTGAGTGGCGGTGTGATTGCGCATCGTCGCGTGGCGGGTCTCCCTGTCCACCTCGGCCTCCACAGCGGTCCCGGCATCGAGAGCTGCCGTCGCCTCGACCTCGAGCGCCTGGTCCTCGCCGACCCGGTAGACGTCGACCACCCTCGCCTCCCCCCCGTTCCAGCGCAGGGTGCCGGAGTCGGCGACCTGGCCGCCGCCCTCGGCGTAGAAGGGACTCTGCTCGAGCTTGACCAGGGCGCGGCCGTCGTCGGTCTCGACCGCGGCGAGGCCGGTCGTCGTGCGCAGGGTCTCGTAGCCGACGAAACGGGTCGGCTCCGCGGCGCCGGCGAAGGCGATCACCCGCTCGTGGCGGTCCTCTGCGCCGTGCGCAGTCGCGGCGCCGACGCGGGCGCGCTGGCGCTGCTCCTCCATCAGCTCCTCGAAGCCGGCGTCGTCGACCGAGAGGCCGCGCTCGGCGAGCAGCTCCTTGGTCAGGTCGTAGGGGAAGCCGTAGGTGTCGTGCAACATGAAGGCATCGGAGGCGTCGATCCACGAGGTCCCGCTCTCCTCGGCATCGACCACCAGCCGCTCGAGCAGCTCGCTGCCCCGCTCCAAGGTGCGACCGAAGCTCTCCTCCTCGTCGCCGACCCAACGCGCGATCGTCGCCCGCTCCGCCGTCAGCTCCGGGTAGGCGTCGCCCATGATCTCGATCGCCCGTTCGGCGAAACGGCCGAGCCAGGGTGACTCGAGCCCCAACGTGCGGCCCTGCTGGATCGCGCGTCGCATGATCCGTCGCAGGATGTAGCCGCGGTCTTCGTTTGAGGGAACGACACCGTCGGCGATCAGGAAGGCCGCCCCCCGCGAATGGTCGGCGACTATCCGCATCGCCCGCGTCACCGCCCCGCCCTCCGAGTAGGAGCGGCCCGACATCTCCTCCGCGAGGTCGACCAGCGGCCGGATCAGATCGGTCTCGAAGACCGAGGGGACGTCCTGCAGGATCGCCGCCATCCGGTCGAGGCCCATGCCGGTATCGATGTTGCGCATCGGCAGCTCGGTGAGGGTGCCGTCCGGGCTGAGGTCGTAGGTCATGAAGACGTGGTTCCAGAACTCGAGGAAGCGGTCGGTGTCGTCGCCGGGGCGCTCGCCAGCGGCGCCGAACTCCTCGCCACGGTCGAGGTAGAGCTCCGAGCAGGGGCCGCAGGGGCCGCTCGGGCCGGCCTGCCAGAAGTTGTCCTCGCGTCCCAGTCGCACGATCCGCTCGTCGGGCACGCCGACCTCGCGCCAGACCGCGATCGCCTCCTCGTCGGGGCCGAGGCCGAGCTCCTCGTCGCCGCCGAAGACGGTCACCCAGATTCGATCGGGGTCCATGCCGAAGCCCTGCGTGGAGAGCTCCCAGCCCCAGGGGATCGACTCCAGCTTGAAATAGTCGCCGAAGCTCCAGTTGCCGAGCATCTCGAAGAAGGTCAGGTGACGGGCGGTGTTGCCGACCTCGCCGATGTCGGTCGTGCGGAAGCACTTCTGCACGTCGGCCAGCCTCCGGGCCGGTGGCTCCTCCCGCCCAAGGAAGTAGGGCTTGAAGGGCTGCATGCCTGCGGTCGTCAGCAGCACCGAGGGATCGTGGACCGACGGCACCAGCGACGCCGAGGGCACGATCTTGTGCCCGCGCTCCTCGAAGAAAGAGAGATATGTCTTGCGAATCTCGACGGCATTCATGGAAGCCAGAGCCTAAGCGCCGCGCGGCCGGCACGCAGTAACCCCGACTTCTTTCGGAGATAGGGCCTGACATTTGGCCGTCTCGTTCGTTGAATGACTGAAGGACCTGCCCCTAACCTTGACTGGATGGCCAGAAATGTCGAGACGAGCAAGAGATGAGCGCGGACGCCCAACTCGTTCGACGAGCCGTGCGACGCGACGAACGCGCGTTTGCCGCGATCTTCCGTCGCTACCACCAGGAGATCTACCGCTTCTGCCTGGTCCTGCTCGCCAACCAGGAGGATGCCCGCGACGCTCTTCAGAACACGATGGTCAAGGCCCTGCAGGCGCTGCCCGGCGAGAAGCGCAACATCCAGCTTCGGCCCTGGCTCTACCAGGTCGCTCACAACGAGTCGGTCGAAATCATGCGCGGCCGCGGCAAGACCGCGCCGATCGACGCCGAGCTGGTCGACCCGGCGGCCGAAATCACAGAGACGGCGGCCGAACGCGAGCGACTGAGGCAGCTCCTGCGCGACCTGGACGACCTGCCGGAGCGTCAACGTGCGGCGCTCGTCCTGCGCGAGCTGGGCGGGCTCGAGTTCGTCCAGATCGGCGAATTTTTCGACAGCTCAGAGGCCGTGGCCCGGCAGACGGTCTACGAGGCGCGCCTCAGCCTGCGAAGCCTGGAAGCGGGGCGTGCGATGAGCTGTGAGGAAGTCATGCACCGTCTTTCCAACGCCGACGGGCGGGTCAGCCGGCGCCGCGATCTGCGCGCGCACCTGCGTGACTGCCCGGATTGCCGTGCCTTCCGCGATGCGATCGAGTCGAGGCGGCGCGACTTCGCCGTCATCGCTCCACTGCCGGCGCTCGCCTCGGCGGGGATCCTGCACGCGGCCCTCGGCAGCGCTCCGAGCGCGGTCGGCGGAACCGCGAGCGGGGTCACGGCAGCCGCTGGAGCGGGCAAAGCCCTGAGCGCCGGCCTGCTCGCCAAGTCGGTCGCCACCGTCGCGGTGGCGACCGCAATCGGGGTCTCGGCGGCCGACCGCAGCGGGTTGATCCACACCGGTCTGCCTGGAGGGTCCGGCACAGGCGCTCCAGCAGGGCAGGTCGAATCGTCGGATGACGCCGGCGGGTCCGAACCAGCGTCGGGCGACAGTCCCTCGTCCAAGGGCTCCACCCAGGGTCATGAGTCGGGCAAGTCGAAAGGTGCGTCACAGGCGCACGGCAACGAGGGCAAGCAAGCGCATCGGCAGAGCGGGGCAAGCACGAGCGAATCGGCGTCCCGGCATGGCCACGAAACGGCCGCCGCCCACAGCCACGGCGCTTCCACCGGTCAGGGCCATGCCGGCCGAAGCGCCCACCATGCTTCGCACCACAGCCACGGCCGAGGGCAGGCCAAGCCAAAGCACGTCCCGCCACCCCCGCACCCCCCGAGCAAGCCCAAGCAGGAAGGCAGCGCCCAACAGCCAACAGAAGAAATCTCGCCCCCAACCGAACAATCGTCCGGATCGGGGACCGAAAAATCGGGATCCGGCGTCGAATCCAAAGGTATGCCCTGACAAATCGGCTGTTTGCCCGTTTCATCTACGAATCGCAAACCGTTCCGCTCGACGGACGTCGAAGGAGGCACGATGTTGAAAGCAAAGATCGCACTCGCCCTAGGAGCCCTCGCGCTGGCCGTCCCGGCCATCGCGCTCGGCAATCCCGAAGCCACGCCCAACGAAGGCCAGGGCCATGAAGGCTCGCCGCCGCCGAAGGCCAAGGCCTACGGCAAGTACTGCCAGGGCGAAAGCAAAAAACACGTCGCGGGGGAAAATGGCACGGCTTTCTCGCGCTGCGTGAACACGATGTCGCACGCCGCCAACCACGAAAATCAGTCGCCGCGCGAAGCCTGCAAAGGCAAAAGCAAGAAACACGTCAAAGGCGAGAAGGGCACCGAATTCAGCCGTTGCGTGACGGCGGTCGCCAAGCTGCGCCATGACGAACACCAGAAAGAACAGGAAGAAAAAGCGCAGGAAGAAGCGACGGTCTAACTGCAGATCGTGCCGTGACCGACGATCGTCTCCCCGGCCAGCAGCACCGCCGTCTGGCCGGGTGAGACGCCGGCGAACTCCTCTTCGAGCCGGATGTCGAGCTCGAAACGCTCCCCCGTCCCCGTCGTATCGAGCACGGCGGGGACGGGACGAGAGCGGTAGCGCAGGCGGACCGCGTCGACGGTCGCCCCGTCGCGGTGCAGCACGGCATCGCGAACCCTCACGCGGGTCGATTGCAGCTCGGCACGAGTCCCGACGGTGACGGTGTTCGCCTCCGCGTCCTTGTCGAGGACGTAGAGCGCCTCCGGGGCCGAGACCCGGAGACCGCGCCGCTGGCCAACGGTGAAGTCGTGGTGGCCGCGATGGCGGCCGAGCTTGCGGCCGGAGCGGTCGACGACGTCTCCCTCGCGCTCCACGAGGCCGCCGTGGCGGCGCAGGAAGTCGGCCTTGCCCTGGCCGGAGAGGAAGCAGAGATCCTGACTCTCGGGCTTGCGGGCGACCGTGAGGGCATGGCGGGCGGCGATCTCCCTCACCTCCGGCTTGGTCAGCTCGGTCAGCGGGAAACGGACGCGCTCGAGGATCGCCGGCGGCAGCGCCGCAAGCATGTAGCTCTGATCCTTCTTCGCATCCGCCGCCGCAGCGAGCAGCAACCCCTTGCCGTCGTCGACGAGGCGGGCATAGTGGCCGGTGACGAGATGGCTGGCACCGAGGCGAGTCGCCAGGTCGACCATCGCGGCGATCCGCACCTCGCCGTTGCAGGCAATGCAGGGGTTCGGCGTCCTCCCCGCCGCGTAGCCGGAGACGAACTCCGCCACGACGCGACGGCGGAACTCCTCCTCGAGATCGAGGGTCAGGTGGGGAATACCGAGCGAATGCGCGAGGGAGCGGGCGCCGAGAACCGCCTCCGGTGAGCAACAGGCCTTGGCGCCGTCGGTATCCGGATCCGCCCAGAGCTTCAGCGTGATGCCGACGACCTCCGCCCCGCGCTCCCCTTCGAGCAACGCGGCGACGGCGCTGTCGACTCCCCCTGACATGGCGACGAGGACGCGGCCCTCGGCCCCGCCGGCGAGCACCTCGTCGGAGGCGGCCGCCCGGGCCAGAGCCCGGTGCAGCGCGTCGGCTGCAAGCTGGGCGGCATGGCGCTTTGCCGGCGCCAGTCCCCCGAGGGCGGCTTCCACTTCGTCGGTGCCAATCCGCGCGACGTCGAGCACGCTCGCTCCGTCGATCGCCTCGGCCACGGCGGCGGTCGCGGCGCGGGTTGCGCCGCACCCCTCCGCGTCGAACGTAACGCCACCGATCGTGCCATCGTCGACGAGCAGTGAGATCCGCGCCAGGTCGCCACAGGCGGCGCCACCCGCGGCACCGGTGAAGGCACCGTCCGCGGCGGGCCCCAAGCGCGCCTCGTCACGCAGGTATGCGTCGAAAAGATCGGCGTCCATATCCGTGTGGACATGGTGCCAGGCGGTGATACGGTTGGCGCCGAGGCTCGAGCCCGTGCGTGAGCCGCTTCACCGTTTGACCCAACACAAACGGCGAGGGAGCCGGACTCTCTCGGTTCTTCGGGACTGCGAGGAGGTTCCCACCCTTTACTTCAAGGGATCAAAGCCAGAGGCGGTATCGGCGGGCTGGAGTCTCGGTTTGCTCAGTCGTCGAGGTCGATGTCGAGGTCGAGGTTGGAGAGCAGCAACTCCGCCTCGCTCCAGTCCTCGTCCTGGACGCATAGATAGATCTCTCCGTGCCCGAAGCGATCGAGCGGCCAATCGGAGGTGAGGACGGTCTCGATGCCGGTCTCCGACAGCGCCTGATGCCAGGCTCGGGCGGTCCTCACGTCGGCGAACTCGCGCACCGACTCCCAATCGTCGAAGCGCGGGTCCGCGATGTGCACGGGCGTTATTCCCGGGCCGGGCATCCGTGGTCCGAAGACTGCGCGGATGCGGCGGAAGACGCCCATCTCAGTGCCCCGCCAGGCCCCGCTTGTGCAGTCCGATCCCGAGCTCCTTCAGCTGCAGCTCGTCGACCGGCGCCGGGGCTCCGGTCAACAGGTCGAAGCCGGATGCCGTCTTCGGGAAGGCGATCACGTCGCGGATCGTCTCGGCGCCGCTGAGGCGCTGGACGATGCGGTCGACGCCGTAGGCGATGCCGCCGTGCGGCGGCGCCCCGAAGCGCAACGCCTCGAGCAGGAAGCCGAAGCGCGCCTCGGCTTCCTCGGCGTCGATGCCGAGTGCGGCGAACACTGCCTGCTGCGTGTCCGCGTCGTGGATACGGATCGAGCCGCCACCGAGCTCCTGGCCATTCCAGACGACGTCGTAGGCCTGCGCACGCGCCGAGCCGGGGTCGTCGGGGTCGAACTCGCCCGCCGGCGCCGTGAACGGATGGTGCAGCGCATCCCAGCGCCCCTCCTCGGCGTTCCACTCCATCAGCGGCCAGTCGACGATCCAGACGAGACGGTGCTCGTCGGGATCGATCAGCCCGAAGCGCTCGGCGAGATCGAGCCGCATCTGGCCAAGCACCGCATCGGTGACCGGGCGCTCGTCGGCGACGAGCAGGAGGAGATCCCCCTCCTCGGCGCCGAGGCGCCCGTTGAGGTCCCGCAGCTCGTCCTCGCTGAGGAACTTCGCGGTCGGCGAGCGCCAGCCCTCGCCCTCGCGGAATGCCCAGACCAGGCCCTTCGCGCCCAGCTCCTGGGCCCGCGAGATCAACCCATCGAGCTCGGATCGCGGCAGCTCCCGGCGCCCGGCGTTGATTCCGCGCACCGCCCCGCCACCGTCCAGGACCGAGCGGAAGACCTTGAACTCGGTCTCGCCGAGGGCCTCGCCGAGGTCGACGAGCTCGAGGCCGAAGCGCAGGTCCGGGCGGTCGGTGCCGAAGCGACCCATCGCCTCGGCGTAACACATGCGCGACATGGGCAGCTCGATTTGCGGCCCTCCGGCGCGCTCGAAGACATGGGCGAGCAGCCGTTCGTTGAGGTCGATCACGTCCTCGCCGTCGACGAAGGACATCTCGACGTCGAGCTGGGTGAACTCCGCTTGACGATCGGCGCGGGTCGCCTCATCGCGGAAGCAGCGCGCCACCTGGTAATAGCGCTCGAAGCCGCCGACCATCAGCAGCTGCTTGAAGAGCTGCGGCGATTGCGGCAGGGCGTAGAAGGAGCCATGCTGCAGGCGGCTGGGGACGAGGAAGTCGCGAGCGCCCTCGGGAGTCGAGCGGGTGAGCACCGGCGTCTCGATGTCGAGGAAGCCCTCGCCGTCGAGGAACTCGCGCATCGCGCCCACCACCCGGTGGCGCAGTTCGAGCGCCTCGCGCATCTGCTCGCGACGCAGGTCGAGGTAGCGGTAACGCAGCCGCGCGTCCTCGCCGGCCTCGCCGGCGAAGCCCTCGATCTGGAAGGGCGGCGTCTCGGAGTCGGCGAGCAGCTCGGCGGCGCTCACCTTGAGCTCGAACTCCCCCGTCGGCAGCTCCGCGTTGACGGTGTCGGCCGAGCGGCGCACGACCGTGCCGCCGGCGCTGAGCACGTCCTCGGCGCGCAGCTTGTGGCCGAGCTCGAAGGCGCCGCCGGCCTCGTCGGGGTTGAAGACGAGCTGGACGATGCCGGTGCGGTCGCGCAGGTCGATGAAGACGAGACCGCCGTGGTCGCGGCGACGGTGCACCCAACCGGCGACGCGGACCTCGCCGTCGACGCGGTCGGCGAGCACCTGGCCACACCAGGTGTCGCGAAACCCGTTCGGCCGCAGGGCGGGGAACTCAGTCATGCGGTGCCTCCGGTGATCTCCTCGACCAGGTTGCCGACGTCGACCGGGCGCTGCTCGCCGCTCACCATCGCGCGCAGCTGGGCGCCGTCCTCGTCGAGGATCAACACCTGGCGGGCGCCGATCCGGTCGGCGTGCTTGAGCTGTCCCTTGAGCCCGCGGCCGGCGAGATCGAGCTCGGCTGAGAGGCCCGCCTTGCGCAGCTCTGCGGCGATCACCGCCGCCCGCGACCGGCTCTCACCCTCCCCGTCGGCAACGGCGACGAAGACGTCGCGTCCCACCGTCTCGTCCTCCTCGTCGAGGGCGAGCAGGATGCGCTCGATGCCCGCGGCCCAGCCGACCGCCGGGGTCGGCCCGCCGCCGAGCTGTTCGACGAGACCGTCGTAACGGCCGCCGCCACCGATCTCCGACTGCGCCCCGAGTTGGTCGCAGACGAAGGAGAAGATCGTGCGCGTGTAGTAGTCGAGGCCGCGGACGAGGGTGGGGTCGATCACGTAGGAGACTCCCGTCGCCTCGAGCAGCGCCTTTACCTCCTCGAAGTGCGCCGCGTCCTCGCCCTCCAGCCGCTCGACCAGCTTCGGCGCCTCGGCCATTACCGCTCGGGTGCCCTCGTCGTCGGAATCGAAAGCGCGCAGCGGATTGGCGTCGATCCGCCCGCGCACCTCCTTGGCGAGCTCTCCCTCGTGTGCGTGCAGGTAAGCCTTCAGCTCCTCCAGGTAGGACCTGCGCGCGTCGAGCGAGCCGAGGCTGCCGAGTCGCAGCTCGACGCCGGGCACGCCCAGCTCGGCCAGCAGCTCGGCAAGCAGGCCGATCAGCTCGGCGTCGGCGAGGGGGGAATCGGTGCCGATCGCCTCGGCGCCGAGCTGGTGGAACTGGCGATAGCGGCCCGCCTGCGGCCGCTCGTGGCGAAAGAACGGCCCGACGTAGGAGAGCTTCACCGGCTGCGCCAGCTTCTGCATGCCGTGCTCGACGTAGGCGCGACAGATCGGCGCCGTCCCCTCGGGCCGCAGGGTCAGGCTGCGCCCCCCCTTGTCCTCGAAGGTGAACATCTCCTTGCGGACGATGTCGGTCGAGTGGCCGACGCCCCGTTCGAACAACTCGGTGTCCTCGAAGCTCGGCGTCGCGATCCGCTCGTAGCCGGCGCGGGCGAAGATCTCGGCCGCGGTGCGTTCGACCCGACCGCGAGTGCGCGCGGCTGCAGGCAGGACGTCGAAGGTCCCTCTCGGCGCTTGGTACTTGTGTCCCGCCACCTGCGCGACCTTACCTGCGCCGGGCGCCGCTCGGCTTCTTAGCCCGGGAGTCCCGCGAGGAAGGGGTTGGTCGCCTGCTCGGCGGCGAGAGTGGTCACGCCCATGTGGCCGGGGTAGACGGTCGTCTCGGGCGAGTGGGCGTCGACCAACGTCTGGATCGAGCGCAGCAGGGTCGGCCCGTCTCCCCCCGGCAGGTCGACCCGCCCGACGGACCCCTGGAAGAGGACGTCGCCGGAGAAGATCGCCTCCTCGTCGCGCACGGAGTAGGTGACGTGACCGGGGCTGTGGCCGGGCGTGAAGATCACGTCGAGCGTCAGTCCCGCCAGCTCGAGCGTCTCGCCGCCGGCGACGGTCTCGTCGGCCTCGTAACCCTCGAACGGACCGAAGCCCGGCATCGTGAAGGACATGATGTCGGCGAGCGCCGGGACCTCGATCTCGGGGCAGTAGACGGGGGCACCGGTGGCCCGTGCGACGGGCGTGACCGCGCCGACGTGGTCGAAGTGGGTGTGGGTGACGAGAATCGCCTCGACCGAGGCGCCCATCTCCTCGACGCTCGCCAGTATCCGCTCGGCCTCTTCGCCGGGGTCGACGACCAGCGCCTTCTCGCCGCCCTCCGGGCGGACGATGAAGCAGTTCTCCGCGATCGGCCCGACGGTGAGCTGTCGGACCTCGATGCTCACTTATCGCCGCCGGACCGCATCCGCGCCCGCTCGCGGCGGCGCCACATGAAGGAGTCGATGTAGTAGCCGGCCGGAATGTAGAAGACGAGCATGAAGGCACCGAGGGAGAGCGCGGCGGCGGGCGGGCGTTTGAAGATGACGAGCAGCAGCACGGTGAAGATCGCCGCGGCGGCGATACCCCGGATCGCCGAGTTGCGCCAGGTTGGCGGCAGATCGCTCTTGGGTCCCTTGGAGCTGGTGCGCGCCCGGGCACGGGCCTGCGCCTCGGCGCGGGAGCGCGGGCGCGCCGCACGGCGGTTGGCGTCGACCCGTCCCCCCTGGGTGCCGCGGTGCTTGCGGCGGCGCTTCTTTTTCGTCTGGGCCATCGGTACGTGAATCTAGCGCCCGCGAGCGCTCATCGGTCCGTCGCGAGCCGCGCCTCGATCGTTCCATGGGCCGGGTCGAAGTCGCGGATCGGCACGTCGGGCGGATAATCCGCGAGCGCTTCGGCGGGGACGAGGCCGACGATCTCGGCCCCCAGCGGGTGAGCGCCGAGGGGAGCGGCCAACTCCCGCACCTTCGCGACGACGTCGCGCAGTGGCACGGCGAACGGGTCGTGGACGTTGGTCGACACCTGGACGTGCCCGTCGGCGAGCACCAGGCCGATCGCGCGAACCCCGTGCAGGCCGCCGCCCGACTCGCGCAGGCCCGCCGCGACCGCCCGGGCGACCTCGATGTCGCCGCTGTCGAGCTCGACGTTGAAGGCGGCGAGCGGCGGCCGAGCCGTGACCAAGGTGACCCCCGCCGTCCGGTGTGGCTCGGCCGGGCCGTAGTCGGGCCGCAACTCTCCCCCCTCCATCCGCAACCAGAGCTCGGAGAGTCCGCCGTTGCGGAAGTAGGCCCGCTCCGCATGCTCGGGACGGCTGGCCAGGGATCCGTAGAGAAAGACGGGGACGCCGAGACCACCAACCTGCTCGGCGACCTCGAGGGCCGTGGTGCGAGCGGCGGAGCGGGTCGCCGGGTCAAGCCAAACGAGCGGGCAGACATCAAGCGCACCGACCGCCGGGTGCAGTCCCCCGTATGCGGTCATGTCGATCGTCTCGACCGCCTTCTCGGCGCCCATCGTCAGCGCGTCGCGCAACACGTCAGGCTCCCCGGCGAGCGTGAAGACCGAGCGGTCGTGGTCCGGGTCCGAGTGGGAGTCGAGCAGGCCGGCGCCCTGCCCGAAGGCCCCCTGCAGCTCCGCGATCCGCACGGCCTCGCGACCCTCGCTCACGTTGGGCACTGCGAGGAGCTGGGGCATCGGCTCAGACCAGCAGCTCGCCGCCGCGGGCGACCTCGTTGCCGTCGATCTCCACGGTCGGTTCGACGATCACACAGTCGAGGTGCACGGGGACCTGCACGTTGCCGCCGATCGCCGCCGAAGCGCCGAAGGCGACGTGCGCGGTTCCGAGGATCTTCTCGTCCTCGAGGATGTTGCCGGTCAGGGTCGCCTCTTCGTTCGTGCCGATGCCGAGCTCGGCGATGTTGGTGCCGTCCTCGCCGTGCTTGGTCAGCAGTTCGAGCAGCTGCTCGCCCTCGGGGCCGGTCGCGTCGACCAGGTGGCCGTCGCGGACGGTCAGCTCGACCGGAGTTTCGACCTTGCCGACGCCGGCGATCGAGCCATCGACGACGAGCGTGCCCTCGGCCGTCGTCGGCGCGATGAAGGCCTCGCCGCAGGGGAGGTTGCCGAAGGCGCCGGGAGCATGCAGGTCTCCTGCGTCGGCGATCGGCGTGCGGTCGCCGAGCTTGATCAGCAGGTCGCTCCCGTGTCCACAGGTGATCCGCACCTCCTCGCCCCTGCGCATCGCGTTGGCGAGGACCGAGCCACGCCGCCGCAGCTTGCGCATGTCGGCGTTCATCAGCCTGGCGAGCATCTCCTCGGTGACGCCGGGCAGCGTCGCGATCCGCACGCCGGCCTGGGTGGCGGCGTGCCGGGCGGAGGTATGCGAGAGCGACTGGATCGTCGGCGCCAGGACCACCTGCGCGGCGACCATCGCGGCGGCGACCGGCGTCGGCGGCTCGGCCCCGTTCGAGTCGAGCTCGGAGATCACCGCCAGCGTCGCAAAGGCGCCATCGCCCTCGGCCTCGATCCGCATCAGCGAGCCGATCTCCTCGGTCACCGGGTTGCAGATCACCAGCAGCTCTTCGCCCGGTTCGACCCGCAGGCAATCCCGCAAAATCGTCCGCACCGCCATGTCCAGCTCCTGCATCATCGCCCCAAGGCTAAGCCCTCGCGCGCCCACGCGACCGCCGCCCCCGCACCGCTACGATCCCTCCCCCCGCCGGAGTAGCTCAGCTGGTCAGAGCAGCGGAATCATAATCCGCGTGTCGGGGGTTCGAGTCCCTCCTCCGGCATCGCGTGCACGTGGGCATTCTCTGAATGGACCCTTGATGGCTTCTTAACTCACTTATCTCCAACGGCACGCTCATCGCAGCACGACGCCGATAGGGACGATACGGTCGATCAGATGAAAAGGATTCCTTGGGACAAGGTGCCATGGCGGGCAATACTCGCCATTGTTGGTCTCATCATTCTTTTTGCGCTAACCGTCGTTGTCACAGCCAATAAGGACGCTTCAGAACTCAGCAAGGGACTTCTGCAATTCATTTTTTTTCTTGCAGCCTCAATCCTTGCCATCGATCTAGGCCGTCAATCTCTTAAACGAGCAGCCTCTGATGTGCTCAAACCACATGGGCGTAAGGCGGTACGTCGAATTTTGCGACTCGGACAAAGCATTGGCAGCTTTAGCGAGACCATTGAGACCCAACGGGCACTCATGCAGCACCGTGGCTCCCAGCGAGACGGCACAGTTGAAGTCTTCGAGATTGAGGGAGCATTCGCGATGCTGGAGGATCATGTCGCTGCGCAACTTGGAATCGTCGAAGACGCCATAGAGGACTGGCGGGATGTTGTGCCCACCGATGTAGAAGCAATCGAGAGCCAGGCGAGAAAGACGGAGGACGATGGCTAGGGAACCAATACGAGGGCAGGTGGCACGCGTTTTGAACACACGTGAGCTCGCAATAAACCGCGGCACCTCACATGGTGTGTCAAAGGGAATGAAGTTCGCGGTACTCGATACGGCCGCCGAAGGCATTGAGGATCCGGAGAGCGGGGAGGTTCTAGGCTCGGTCTATCGAGCCAAGATTCGCATCCAAGTGGTTGCCGTTAAGGAGCGACTGGCAATTGCTCGAACCTACGTGACCAAACAGGTCAACGTTGGCGGCGTGGGCATCGGTGCGTTCGGCGACGCTTTCAAGCCGCCAAAATGGGAGACGCGTTACGAGACCTTGAAGGCTGAGGATGCTGCCTGGCAAGAGATAAGCGAGGCCCAGAGCATAGTCAAGACCGGTGATCCAGTTGAGCAAATTCTGGAGCAAGCGGATGTCGACGACGCAGAGAGCCATGCTGCAGATGTCGGCGAGGATCTGACCACGTAGCAGCAGTCACTCTGCGTGATGCGGAATGCTCGACTGCATCCGACGAGCGCGGGAAGGCTCGGGCAGATACTCAGCAAAGTAGCCAAAGGCTGCTCCGCTTGCAACGGCAACTACGCCAAGTGCGGCAACCGCGATACCGGCGCTCGCGTCAAGGCCATTAACGAGCAGAACCAGCACCACCGCCGCGAGGACAGGGCCTGCAAAAAGTCCGATGCGAATCGCCATTGAGCCAGTGTAGATCACGTCAAGGAGTCCATTGCAAGGATCAGTGCCCCCACCGTGAAACCGGCAAAAAAGCCGAATGCGGTGGCACGTTCGATCTTTTGCTTCGAGCGGCCTGCAAGCACGGAGCCGTAGTGCGCAGCCCCTCCAAAGAGGCCTGTAAAGGCGAGCAACGCCGCGACTGCTCCCGACAGTTCATCCGTAAAGACGCCGGCATAGACGAAGACGACCATCCGGCGAGCCTACAGAGGACTGCAGACAAAACATTGCGGCCTTTCAGGACGCCCGCTGCTAGCTCAGCGCGGCGCCGACGCCGTGCTGGCGAAACTCGTTGAGCATCTCGGACATCGAGTCGACGTCGCAGCTGACCATTTCGGGCCAGGACTTGTCGGGGTGCTCGTCGAGGGTCTTGTAGCCGTTGCCGCTGACGATCGCGACGACGGTCTCGTCGGGGCCGATCTTGCCTTCGTTGGCAAGCCTGGCCGTGCAGGCGATGGTGGTGCCGCCGGCGGGCTCGGTGAGGATGCCCTCGGTGGCGCCGAGCAGGTCGATCGCCTCGAAGATCTCCTGGTCCGTGGCGGTGGCGGCTGAACCGCCGCGAGACATCACCGCGTCGACGACGAGCGGCCCGTCGCCGGGTGCGCCGATCGCGATCGAGTGCGCCGCCGTATGCGGGGTCTGCGGCTCGATCTCGCCGCTGCCGTCGTTGATCGCGGTCGCGATCGGGCTGCAGCCCTCGGCCTGGGCGACGTTGATCCTGGTCGCCGCGGTCTCCGCCAGGCCGACGATCTCGAGCTCGTCGAGGCCCTTGTGCACGCGCGAGGAGAGCGTCCCCCCCGCCGCCGGGATGACGAAGTGATCGGGCGATTGCCACTCGAGCTGCTCGACCACCTCGTAGGCCTCCGTCTTCGCTCCCTCGGCGTAGAACGGCCGCAGGGTGATGTTGGCGAACTGCATTCCGGTGGACAGCGCCAGCTCCCGGCAGGCGCGGTTGGCCTGGTCGTAGTTGCCGTCGAGCTGGATCACGGCGGCGCCGAGCGCCCGGCAGGCGCGCGCCTTGCCGCGCTCCATGTTCGACGGGTAGAAGACGTAGGCGGTGACGTCGGCCTTCGCCGCCAGCGACGAGACTGCGGTTCCGACGTTGCCGGTCGAGACGCAGCCGATCTCCTTCTCGCCCAGCTCGAGCAGGCGGGCAACCGCCATCGAGACGACCCGGTCCTTGTAGGAGAGGCTGGGGCGCGAGGTGCTGTCGTCCTTCAGGTAGAGCTTCTTGAGGCCGAGCTCGGCGCCGAGCCGGTCGGCATGGATCAGCGGCGTGCGACCGCTGTAGCGGCCGACGCGAGCCTGCGCCCGCGCGTCGACGATCGGCAGCAGCTCCTCGAAGCGCCAGATGTTGATCTCGCGCTCCGCCGGCGGGATCTCGCCGAGGCGCTTCTTGGCCAGCTCGTAGTCGTAGTCGATGTCGAGGCCGTTGCCGCAGCCGAGGCACTTGAAGGTCGTATCGAGAAGCGGCAGGCGCTGCCCGCAGTCACGGCAGACCAGTTCGGTCGCGCAAGAGCGGGTGCGGTCCTCTGCGTTCAGCATGGCGAAAACTCTCCCCGGCAGGGTACTGGCACCAGGGGGGCGCTGTCGAACGATCGTCTCCTTCGCCTCTCGCGCATGAACGGTGGGTATAACAGACCGCTCGCAACTGATCAATCTTTCTTGTTCATTCTCGGGGAGAGCCATGGCTCCCCGACCCGGAAAAGGAGCGGGCCCGCCCCCGTCGGTGTCAGCGTCCGCGGGGCGGGCCCGTTCTCCCGGCCTCTGGCCCTAAGGGCCTCGGCCTTCGGCGCGCCGTCGGTACCTGGTCCGGCGCCGCCGCTATCGCTGTGGCCCGGTTCTCCGGGCAGACCAGCGCCACGGCCCATTACATGGCCGCCCCCCCTCTCCGGGGGCTTGGCTGCCAGAGGTGAGAGGGCGTTCCGGCCGTCGGTGTGGGCAGCGCCACGGGCTCGAGGTGGGGCAACGCCGGCGGCGCTGTCGCCTCCCTTTTACACCCGAAACGGCCGTCGTCTCGACTCATGACTGGACACTCCTCGTCTGCCATCGCAAGGCGAGTCGCCCCTACTTGGGTGCCCACCTCTCCGCTGGCGCTTGGTCGTCAGCGCGTCTAGCTATAACAGACCTCAAACGATCGGTCAAGGCTTCCTGCGCAAACGTATCTAGGACTTGGAAATCCGGGCTGAAACTTCGCGCAGGAAGAGGGTCGGGGGCGGTGGATAACGGCGAGAAGGGCCGTTACCGAATCCGCGGCTCTTGAACTGACTCTCCCTTTTGCCGTGCCAGGCGAGCCCCTCGTGACGAGACCCCGCCTCTTCACTGCGCTTGATCGTCAGCAATTCCATTCATAACAGGTTTGGGAATTTCAGTCAACCCTTTTTGTGTAATCGACAAGCCTAGCGGGGGTGACCGCTCTGGGCCACAGCATCAAGCTCGAGGCTGGTGGGCCAGGAACCGTCCGGTATCGCTCCGCCGCTCTCGTTGGAAAGCAGGAGTGCCTCGCCCAGGTGCGGCGCAAAAGGCACCAGTACTCGTGCGAGCAGCTCCAGCCCTGCGAGCAGCGCCTCGGCGTCGGTCCGGTTCAGCTCGCCCCTTCGCTTGACCACCCGCTTCTCGAAGTCCTGGATGCGCTCGAAGAGGCGGGTCACGTTGCGCACGGCCTTGTGCATCTGCAACTCCTCGAGGTCTGCCGTAATGCGGGCGAGGCCGTTGTCGCACCACTTGCAGAGACGCTCGCGCATGAACTCGGTGTCGGCGGCGGCCTCGACGTCGCTCGGCGCCTCCGCCGCCAATTGCCGGCGCGAGTGCGTGTACTCCCAGACGTTGTAGAGGAACCTGCTGGCGAAGCGCAGCGCACCGTCGTTCCAGTTCAGCGTCTTGGCCGGCCCGGCCGCGTAGAGGATCGCAACGCGGATCGTGTCGGCGCCGTAGCGCTCGACCAGCTCGTCGGGGTCGACGACGTTGCCAAGGTGCTTGCTCATCTTGCGCCCGTCGGCGATCACCATCTCGTGGAAGAGACAGCCCGAGAACGGCTCCCCCTCCCCCATGAACGCAAACGGGCCGATGTCCCGCAGGGCCTTGGTCACGATCCGCTGGTCGAAGACGAAGCCGCCGCTGTCCGAGCCAGCGACGAGCCGCTCGGAGGGCAGCCATGCACGCAGCTCGGGGTGGGAAAACATCTCGGTGGCGCGCGCCTCCGAGGGAACCGCCGAGGGAACCCAGAGCCAGAGCGCGTCGAAGTGGCAGTCGAGCGTGTCGGTCTCCCGCTTGGCCGGCTCGCCGCAGCGCGGGCAGTCGACGTCGACGAAATCCTCGAGCTCGGCCAGGGGGTTGCCCTCGCCCGTTGGCTCGACGTCGCGCGGCAGGACCACCGGCAGATCGGCCTCCGGTACGGGAACCGGGCCGCATGACTCACAGAGGACGATCGGGATCGGCGTACCCCAGAAGCGCTGACGGGAGATCGAGAAGTCGGCGGCGCGGTAGCGAACCGTCGGCCGTGCATCGAGCGTGGCCTCTCCCTCGTCCAGCAGCGACGACTCGGCTAGTCGCTCGATGCGCGCCGCAACCTTGGCGTCGGCCTCGTCGACGGTGGGGATGCCCAGTGCCGCGGTCGGACCGTAGCGAGCGTCCACCAGGGGCGAGACGAGCAGCGGAAGCTCGCGATCCGAAAAGGACGTCCTCGCCGAGAGGCCCGTGTCGACCAGGGGCACGGCACCGGCGTCGCGGGCGCTCCGCTCCCAGCCGCCCGAGCGGAGATCGTCGAGCCTCTCGCGCACTGCGGAGTCGCCCGCCCATGCATCGACGTCCGGGTGGCGCGGGGAGACAAGGACGAACGTGGCGGCGGTCGCCGAGTCGGCGTGCGGGCTGAAAGCCGTAAACGTCGTATCGCCGACGGTCAGGTCAACCTCAACGCCCTCGCTTCGCCCCAGGATGTAGCGCTGCGTGGAGAGCGAGATCTCGTCCCAGGCGCCTCCTCCCTCCAGCTCGCCGAGTCGCCGGTCGTTCTCCTCCAGATAGGGAGTGATCCGCAGGAACCAGGTCGGTCGCCGGATCAACCGCACCTCGTTATGGCAGCGCCAGCAGCGGCCGTCCTCAACCTGCAGCGCGGCCAGCGTCGTGCGGCAGTGGTCGCACCAGTCGACGGTCGTATCGTCGCGGTAAATGAGGCCTGCCTCGAGCAGCTGCAGGAAGAGCCATTGCGACCAGCGGTACTGGCCCTCGTCCGAGCTGTAGAAGACGCGGTCGTAGTCGAAGGAGAAACCGAGCCGCTTCATCTGCTCGAGCATCCGCTCGCCGCAGCCCTCGACCCACTCGGCCGGCGGAACCCTGCGCTCGATTGCCGCCATCTCAGCGGGCAGGCCGAAGGCGTCGAAGCCGAAGCCGAAGAGGACTGCATCGCCCCGCGCCCGTCGAAAGCGCGCGTAAGCGTCCCCGATCGAGTAGTCGCGCACGTGACCCATGTGCAGCTTGCCGGAGGTGAACGGACTGGACGGCTTCACGTACACGCCCCTGCGTCCCTCCGGTGGGGTCGGCGCCTCGAACGTGCCATCCCCCTCCCAGGCGGCCCGTCGCTCGGCCTCGATCGCCGCCGCATCGTAATTCGATCTTGCGCTCGTCATCTTCGACTCCTGCCCGTGCCTGCTTTTTGCCTCACGGGCGAGATAATTTGACCATTGCGCGGCGGGGGCTTATTGTCTTCAGGCGAGTCTACAACGCCCCCAAGCCACAAAATACGGCCCCGGCGGCGCTTGCGACACCCCGGGGCCTGGCCGAGACCTGAAGAGGAGGTCCCAACATGACAGAGGGTAGAGCAGTTTCCGCCGTAGTCGAAGGTCGTCTGGACGAGCGTCTCGTCGAGCGAGCGCTCGAAGCTGCCGCCTTCGCCCCCGAGGGCGGACGCATCCGCGATGCGGTCGAAACCGTGGTCGACGTCTCCGAGCTGGACCCGGAGGGAACCCGCGAAGCGCTCTGGTCTTTGCGCGGCGACCCCGTGGCCCTCGAAAGGCTCGAGGCCTGCCTGGAGATGGGCCCCGCCAGGGCGACGCTGGCGCTCGGCGCGGCAATCCAGATCTGCTCGGCCGAGCTCTCGTCGGTCGAACCGGACCTGCGCGAGCGCCTGCCGGAGCTGCTGCGCTGGCTGGAAGGACGTTGGTAGGAACGCTAGGCGGGCTTGCGGCCCGCAATGAATACCTCGAACTGACTGTCCTTCGGCGGTCGCGGCTTGCCGTTACCCCTGTAGGCGCCCTCGAGCTCCATGCCCACCGAGCTGTAGATCTCGGCCAACTCCTCAACCGAGTAGAGGCGCTGGCGAAATGGGATCGGATCGACTCCCTCGAAGACCTCGCCGACGAGGATCGGGGTCGTCGAGCCTTCTAAGTAGCGGGTGCGAGATTCCCAGCGGTGGTCGATCAGTTCGACCATGCCGCCGCCGGCGATCCAGGTTTTCTGCGGCAGGTGGGTTTCCGCGTAGAGCACGTTCGGCAGTTGCAGAAGATTGCCGCCGCTTGGGCGAAGCGCGGCGGCAATCACCTCGAAAGTGCGGTGGTTCTCCTCCTCGGTCTCGAAATACCCGATCGCGCCGTCGTTGAGGTTGAGGACCATGTCGAACTCTTCGTCGAACTCGAGCTTGCGCAGGTCGGCTTCGAGGAAGGAGGCGTCGACCGACGCTTCCTGCGCGTCTTGCCTGGCGACCTCGAGCAGGTCTGGTGCGATATCGACGCCGACCACGGAGAAGCCGCGGCGCGCCAGCTCGATCGAGTGGCGCCCGGTCCCGCAGGCGAGATCGAGCACTCGCGCTCCCTCCGGCGGCCGAAGGATCGCAACCACGCGGTCGATTTCTCCTTCGGTCTGCTCGGCCCAGGGCCGGGCAAGCGTGTGCGAGGCCGGAAAGGCGGAGCGATACCAGTCCTGCGGCACCTCGGTTGCGCTGGCCTGCTCCATTGCTCAGAAATCTTAGCGGCTAAGAGCCGGTCGGAGCCGGATCGGAAGCCGCGCGCGCTACGCGAAGGTCCAGAGCTTGTTGCCGAGGAAGTTGAACGGCATCGCGACCGCCACGGCGATCGCCTGAGCCGAGAGATCCCCCAATGAAGTCGCCATCACCAGCGCTTCCAGGACTACGAGGTTGACCGCGAGAGCGCCGACGCTGACAGCGAAGAAGCGGGCTGCCTGGAAGCCGGCGTGACCGTCGGTGGCGGAGAAGGTCCAGTGCCGGTTCCAAAAGAAATTGCTCGTCACGGCGACGCAGAAGGCCCCAACCGCCGCCAACGCTTGGTGCAAGCCAAGATCGCTGCGCAGCAGCGAGAAGACCGCGAGGTTGATCAGGTAGCCGGAGCCACCGACGAGCCCAAACTTGGCCAGCTGCCACCAGCTGGCGGGTTTGCGGGCCGCCATACCCAGCCTGTAGACAAGCTCCGAGGCGCTCACGATCGAGGTCGAAGCCTAGCGCCTAATGTTCCCGCCACCATGCGAACCAGAACCGCCATCGTCGTCGTTGCCTGCACCGCGGCAGCGACCGTCGCCGCTGTGCTCGCCCTTGGCGGCGGCAAGAGCGAGGTCACGGCCGACGCGTCGGCGCCGCCGGCACCGGGGGAACCCACCGTCACGGTGATCTCGCCCCGCAACGGTGCCCGCCAGCACAGCCGCGCGGTCGTCGTCAAGGTCGAGGTCGAAAACTTCCACCTCTCCCCCCAGCACTTCGGCGGTGAACCGCAACTCGGCGAGGGCCACATCCGCTTTGGCCTCAACCGGGTTCCCGACTGCGTCGATCCGGCAAAGCTGCAGCGGGCGATCGAAAGCCCCTTCGGCAAGGGGCGCCTCGTCGGTCGCTCCTTCGACTATCCGCAGTACTCGGGGCCGAATGGGGTCCTCGCCCAGCGGATCGGCTCGACGGGGAGCTACTCGCCGGCGACCAGGCCCGAGATCTACTACCACGACCTGAAACCGGGCTTCTACCGCCTAGTGATCACCCTTGCTCAGAACGACGGCTCGACGACGCCTTTCCACGCCGTCACCAACTTCCAGATCCTTGCCCCGCCCGGACAGGGGACCCATTGCGGTGGCGGCAAGGTGCCGAGCGCCAAGGCCGCCGCCTTCGACTGAATCGGTCTCGACACCCTCTCGACACAGATTTTTTCGATTCTGCGCGCCACACCGTGCAGACATCTCGTTACGGTGCGATCATGGAGACCGTGAGAGAGCAGTGGACGGATGAGAGACTCGACGACCTGAAGGACGAGGTGAGTGCGCTGCGCGGCGAGATGCGCGACGAATTCCGGGCCATCCGCTCTGAGATGCAGGAGGAATTCCGGGCTGTGCGCTCCGAGATGAAAGAGGAATTCCGGGCCGTGCGGGATGAGATGAAAGAAGAATTCCGCGCCGTGCGGACCGAGCTGCGGGGCGAATTCAGATCGGTGCGACACGACATGCAGGCCGGCTTCGACTCGCTGCACCGCACGATGATCCAGTTCGGCGGCGTCCTGATCGCGGCTCTGATCGGCCTGATCGCAACGCAGCTCTGGATCGCCAGCCAGCTCTGAGCCGCGCGTTTCGACCTCCATTACTTCACTTTGTATAGTCGTCTCGATGCGGACCTATCGCCGCCTGCTGGGATTCCTGCGCCCCTATCGCCGCCAGCTCTGGGGCTCGCTGGCCTTCGCCTGGGCGGCAATGGGCATGACGGTGCTGATCCCGTGGCTGATCGGCCAGGCGATCAACGCGATCCAGGACGGCGACAAGCCGGACCTCCTCCCCCTCGCCCTGGCGATCGTCGCCGCCGGGGTGCTGCGGCTGGGGCTGACCCTGGTGCGCCGCGTCGTCGCGGGAAAGGTCTCGCTGGCGGTCGAATTCGACCTGCGCGAGCGCTTCTACGCCCACCTGCAGCGCCTCGAGCTCGCCTTCTTCGACGGTCAGCAGACCGGGCAGCTGATGTCGCGGGCGACGGTCGACCTGCAGGCGATCCGCTTCTTCCTCGGCTACGGGCTGATCTTCATCACCCAGAGCATGTTGACGATCGTCCTCGCCGCCGTGGTGATGGTCGCGATCGACCCACTGCTCGCCCTGCTCGCCCTCCTCCCCGCACCCCTGGTCGTCTACACCGCCTCGCGATACAACCGCGTCTCGCGCCCCGCCGTACAGGAGGTACAGCAGCGAATCGCCGAGCTGACCGCGGAAGCAGAGGAGGGCATCTCCGGAATCCGCATCGTCAAGGCCTTCGCCCGTGAGGAGCACCAGCTGCACCGTTTCCGCCGCGCGGTCGCCCGGGTCTTCGACCAGAGCATCTACTCGACTCGCCTGCAGGCCATCTTCTCGCCGCTGATCGGGCTGCTGCCGCAGGCGGGCGTCGCGCTGGTCCTGCTGGTCGGCGGCCGGCTGGTGATCGACGGCAACCTCAGCCTCGGCAACTTCACCGCCTTCTACACCTACGCTGCGATGCTCGCCGGTCCGACGCGGATGCTCGGCATGTCGATGGGGATGGCACAGCGCGCGATCGCCTCCGGCAACCGCCTCTTCGAGGTACTCGACCGCGAGCCGCAGATCGAGAGCGTGCCGGGGGCGCCAGCGCTCCCCGACGGCGGCGGTGCGGTCGAGCTGCGCGGCGTGACGCTCCGCTACGACGGCTCCCGCACCAGCGCATCCGACATCGACCACACCAGAGTGGGGTCGATGTCGGATGCGGCCCTAGCCGGAGTCGACCTCGATGTGCAGGCCGGCAGCACGGTGGCGCTTGTCGGCCCCTCCGGGTCGGGCAAGACCAGCCTGGTCGCGCTGGTCGCACGGCTCTACGACCCGACCGAGGGGGCGGTCCTGGTCGATGGCGTGGACGTGCGGCAGGTCGACGTCGCCTCGCTGCGCTCGCAGGTCGCCTTCGTCGCCGACGACAGCTTCCTCTTCAGTGACACGGTTGCAGAGAACATCGCCTATGCCCGCCCGAGCGCCGCCCGCGAGGAAATCGAAACGGCGGCGCGGCGGGCCCAGGCGGACGAGTTTATCCGCGACCTGCCCGGCGGCTACGACACCGTCGTCGGCGAGCGCGGCCTGACCCTCTCGGGAGGGCAGCGCCAGCGGGTGGCGATCGCCCGTGCTCTGCTCGCCGACCCCCGGATCCTAATCCTCGATGACGCGACGTCTTCCGTCGACGCGACGACCGAGGCGGCGATCAAGCGTGGCCTGCAAGAGGCGATGGCGGGGCGCACGACCTTCGTCATCGCCCACCGGCTCTCGACCGTTTCGCTGGCCGACGAGGTCGTGGTGATGGACGCGGGCAAGATCGTCGACCGCGGCACCCACGCCGAGCTGCTCGAAGGTTGCAGCTTCTACCGCGAGATCGCCGAGCACGGCCTCGCCGACTCTGTCTTCCTGCAGCGCGATCTCGAGCAGCGCGAGGAGCTGGCGAGACTATGAGGAAGGCCCGCTTCGTTCTTGCCCTCCTCTGGCCCTACAAGGGCCGGGTCGCTCTCGGCCTACTGGCGATGCTGCTCGCGACCGCGGCGGGGCTGGCGCCGCCGCTGCTGGCCAAGGAAGCGATCGACGCCGGCATCATCCCCGGCGACGCCTCGGCCCTCGACTGGGCGGTGGCGGGCTTCCTCGCCGCAGCAATCCTCTACGCCGGCGCCACCTACCTGCAGACCTACATGGTCGGCTGGGTCGGGACCCGGGCGTTGCAGGACCTGCGCGAGCGCATCTTCTCCCACCTGCAGGAGATGTCGATCGGCTTCTTCACGAAGCGCAGCCCCGGAATCCTGATCTCGCGCCTGACCAACGACGTCGAGGCGCTCAACCAGCTCGTTTCCACCGGGGTGGTGACGCTCTTCTCCAGCTCGCTGACCCTCGTCGGCGCCGTCGTCATCCTGCTCGCGCTCGACCTGAAGCTGGCGCTGGTCACCTTCGTCACCTTCCCCCTGCTGATCGCGGCAAGTGCCATCTTCCGCATCGTCTCCCACGGCGCTTACCGGGCGACGCGTGAGCGGATCGCCGCCGTCACCGCCTACCTGCAGGAGACGCTGAGCGGCGTGCGGATCGTGCGCAGCTTCGGCCAGGAGCCGCGCCACGCGAAAGCGATGACCGAGCTCAACGAGGCCAACCGAGACGCGAACCTGCGCACCGTCTACCTCAACGCAACCTACTTCCCCGGCGTCGAACTGCTCTCCGCCATCGGCACCGCCGTGATCCTCCTCTACGGCGGCAGCCAGGTAATCGACGGCGCGATCGAAATCGGCGTCATCGTCGCCTTCGTCGGCTACCTGCAGATCTTCTTCGAACCGATCCAGCAGCTCTCCAACCTCTACACAACATGGCTGGCGGGCGTTGCCGCCATGGACAAGATCTTCGAGCTGCTGGAGACGCCGGCCGACATGCCCGACGCGCCCGGCGCGATCGACCCCGGCGACCTGCGCGGCGAGATCGAGATGCGCGGCGTCTGGTTCTCCTATGGGGACGATGACGATTTCGCGCTCGAGGGCATCGACCTTCACGTGCCGCCAGGGCAAACCCTGGCGCTGGTGGGGACGACGGGGGCGGGAAAGTCGACCTTCGCCAAGCTGGTTGCCCGCTTCTATGACCCGCAGCGGGGAACAGTGCTCGTCGACGGACACGACCTGCGTGGGCTGCGTCAGCAGGCACTGCGTCGCCAGCTCGGGATCGTCCCCCAGGAGGGCTTCCTCTTCTCGGGCAGCGTGCGCGAAAACGTTGCCTTCGGACGACCCGACGCGACCCTCGAGGAAATCGAAGCGGCGATCGCCGCCGTTGGAGCAACGGACTTCGTCGCGGCGCTGCCGGAGGGAATCGAGACCGAGGTCGGCGAGCGCGGCGTACAGCTTTCCGCTGGCCAGCGGCAGCTGGTCGCTTTCGCCCGCGCGCTACTGGCGGAACCGAGGATCCTGATCCTCGACGAGGCCACCTCCAACGTCGACGTGCGCACCGAGAAGACGATCGAGCGTGGGCTCGAGCGCCTGCTCGCCGGGCGCACCGCGATCGTCATCGCCCACCGCCTCTCGACGATCCGCCGTGCCGGCAAGATCGTCGTCCTCGAGCAGGGCCGCGTCGCCGAGGCCGGCACGCACGACGAGCTGATCGCAGCAAACGGACCCTACGCACGCCTCTACGGCGCCTGGCAGGAATCTTCAGTCGCCTGAACGGAGGCGCTTATCCGGGGCCGATGCCGCCGGAGGAACCTTCGCCGCCACCGCCGCCGGTCGAGCCGCCGCCACCGGTGCCGCCACCTTCAGGTTCCCCGCCCGCGCCGCCCGTTTCGGGCGCCGCTTCGGGAGCTTCTTCGGCTGCTTCGGGAGCTTCTTCGGCTGCTTCCGAGCCGGGCGCTTCCGCCCCACCAGATTCGACTTCGCCCGTCGTGCCGCTGCTCGGCGGTTTCGGCCCTTCGCTGCACTCTTCGAAGCCGTATTCGCCGGCCGCGGCCTGGAACGAGGCGAGCGCCGACGAGGCGTTCGATTCAGCCGATCCGAGCGCAGCCGTGTCGCTGCGCTCGGAGGCGAGTTTGACTTCGTCCTCCGCCGTCGCCAGAGCTTCGGCGGCGGCGATCAATTCCGAGTAGCCCGCCGCTTCCTGCGGCGTGCCGAGGTTCTTCAGACTGGCGACCATGCCGCTGTACAGGCCCGCGGCCTGAGCGGAGGGCGAAGACGATGTTTCGGTGCTGCTCGCTCCGAGCGTGCCGACGGCGGCATTGACCTCGGCGCAGATCGCGTCGCCCCGTTCGATCAGTTCGGCCTTGGTCAGCGCCGTCGTCGTGGCCGTCGTCGTCGGCGCCGATTCAGTCGAGTCGCCGCCCCCGCCGCAGCCGACGACCAACAGGGCGGCGAAGGACAGAGCTGCAATCAAGGCACAAAGCGACTTCACGAGTGGCGCGAACCTAGCAGAGCCGCGCGACGCCGAACTGCATCAAATTCCCTACCTGCCAGAGAGGGAATTTGATGCAGTTCACAGGGGAGACTGCGGCCCAGGGACTCGAACCCCGACTACCTCGTCCAGAGCGAGGCGTGCTGCCATTACACCAGGCCGCAATGGAGCCGCTTCAGGATATCGACGCCAGATCGCTGTCGGCGTCGGCGATCGCCTCACGCGCCCCCGAGACGTCGACGCGGTCCGCCAGCAGACGGCGCGCTTCGGCCAGGTCTTCGGAGCGGCCGACACTGAGCGCGCCGGCGACCAGCCCGTCCTTCAGGTACCAGACCGAGAATTCGCCCCCGTCGCGGTCGCCACGCCAGATCTCCTCGTCCCATTCGTACGCGGGCCCGACGTACTCGAGGCTCGCCCAATCCGCCAGGTCGCTGAAGAAGTAGGGAACGACGGTGTAGTCCTCGTCGGCACCGAGCATGTTGCGCGCGGCGTGCATCCCCTGCTGCATCGCCACGTCCCAGTGCTCGACTCGCAGCCGCCGGCCATGGACGACGCTCTCGTAGGAGCAGCAGTCGCCCGCCGCGTATATCCCCGCCGCCGAGCTGCAGAGTTTGGAATCGCAGACGATCCCGTCCTCGACCTCGAGCCCCGCCCGCTGGGCGAGCATCGCGTCGGGGCGCACGCCCGCTCCGACGACGACCGCGTCGCACTCGATCGCCTGTCCGCTCTTGGTCAGCACCGCCTTGACCCGACCGTCGCCCTCGAAGGCCTCCAGCTCCTCGCCGCTGAGCACGGTCACGCCCCGCGTTTCCAACTGCTCCTGGAACCAGCGTCCGGCGTCCTCGCCGAAGGTGCGGGAGAGCGCCACCTCCTCCATCATCACGATCGTGCACTTGGCTCCCCTTGCGGTCAGCGAAGCAGCGACCTCGGTGCCGATGTAGCTGCCACCGACCAGAACCACGTGTTCGGCCGCCTCGGCATCGGTGCGAATCGCATCCGAGTTGCCAAAGGCGCGCAGGTAGTGGATGCCCTCGTTCTCGGCCCCCTCGACTCGCAGGATGTTGACCATCGCGCCGGTGGCGAGCAGCGCCTTGTCGAAGGAAACCTCCTCCCCGCCCTGCAGCTTCGCCGTTCGGGCGGAGGGGTCGAGCGACATCGCGTTGACGCCGGTAAGCAGCTCGACGCCGTTGTCCTCATACCAGCCAGCCGCGTTGACGTAAGCGTCCTCGCGCGACGCCTCTCCCCGCAGATACTCCTTCGTCAGCGGCGGCCGTTCGTAGGGCGGCTCGGGCTCGCGCCCGACGAGCAGAACGGAGCCCTCGGCGCCGCGCTTGCGCAGCTCCGCCGCGCAATGGGCCGAGGCCATGCCACCGCCGATCAGGAGGAAGTCGACCTCGCGCACGGCTCAGGCGCCCGCGCCGGCGCCGTTCTGATCGGGTCCGAAGAGCTGCTTGAGCTGCTCCTCGTGGCCTGGATCGAGCACTGCGAGCACCTCGTCGCCCGCTTCCAGGACCGTGTCGGGACCCGGCACGAAGCCCTTGCCGCTGCGCAGGATCGAGATCAAGAGGCTTCCTTCCGGCATGTCGAGATCGCCGACACGCCTCCCGGTTACCCCGGAATCCTTGCCGAGCAACATCTCGATGATCTCGAGCTGCTCCTCCTGCAGGTCGAGCAGGTGGACGAGCCCGTACTCGGGGACCTCGTGCTCGAGCAGTCGCAGGATCAGGTCAGTCGCCGAGACCGAGGGCTTGATCCCGAGCAGGTCGAAGTGCGGCTTGTTGCGCGGGTTGTTGACGCGGGCGATGATGCGGTCGACCTGGTACTTCTCGCGGGCGACCTGGCAGATCAGCATGTTGTCCTCGTCGTCGCCGGTGACCGCGATCACCATGTCGGCGCGCTGGATGCCGGCCCGCTCCAGGACCCAGAGCTCGGACGCATCGCCGTAGGAGACGTTGTGCTCCAGTTCCTGCTCGACCCTCAGGTAGCGACGGCGGTCGCTCTCGATCACAGTCACCTCGTGGCCCTTCTCGAGCAACTCGCGCGCCAAATTCCAACCCACCTTGCCCGCGCCGACGACGATGATGTACATGCGGCTCCCTACGCCCCTTCAGCCGGCTCGTCGGCCTGCCCTGGAGCTTCGCGGCTCGCCCCTTCGCGCACGGCGCTCTCCAGCATGTTGATCGCGACGCTGGTCGGGCAGACCGTGTGCATGCCCTGTCCGGCATACCATTCGGCGCGCAGCGGATCGAGGATGCGGGCGATCACCGTCGGCACCTCGTAGTGTCGCTGGGCGATCTGGGCGATCACGATGTTGGTGTTGTCGCCGTCGGTCGAGGCGATGAAAGCGTCGGCCCGCTCGATCCCGGCCGCCTCCAGCGCGTCCGTCTCGAGACCGGCGCCGACCGTGAACTGCCCGCCGAGGTCCTCCCAGCCCTTTTCGAGTCCGACCTCGAGGCGCGCGTGCGACTCGGGGTCCTCGTCAAGGCAGGAGACTTCGTGCCCCTCGCGCAGCATCGCGCGGGCGACCGAAGATCCGACGCGTCCGCATCCCACGATCAAGATGAACACGCGGCGGATACTAGACGGCAGTGGGCGCAGGTTCCCCCTGCGCGTCCTCGGGGGGCGCGGTGAGGAGGACGCGGCAAGGCGCCTTCTTCAGCACGTACTCGGTAGCGGAGCCGATCTCGGCCGGTTTCGCCGCTCCGATGCCGCCGAGCATCGCACCGCCCTTGATCCTGCTCGGCGGCTCGCCGCCGATCACGATCGCCTCGGCGCCGCTGCTCCGCGCCGCTTCGACGATGCCGGCACCGACGTCGCGGGCACGGATCACCTGCGGCACGACCTTGACGTCCTCATACTCCTCGCCGACGTCGCCGGCCCGCTTCAGCGCCCTCTGAGCTTCCTCCTCGACATCGGGTGGCAGCTCCGCGTCCAGCGGCAGTGTCAGTGGGATCTCGATCACGTAGACGATGTCCAGGCGCGTCTCGTCGTCGTCGGAGGACTCCTCCTGCTCCGCCGCCGCCAGGCGCCCCGCCGTGGAGACGATGTCGTCGTCCAGCTTGGTGCCGAAGACGGGCACCAGGATGTTGCGGAAGGCGACTTCCGGCACCTGCTTGGTCAGCGCCTTCTCGCTCACCGAGACCCGCTTGGTCAGGGTCGTCCCCTCGACCACTCGGCGGTAGACGACGTAGAAGAGCAGGCCGAAGGTCATCCAGCCGAGTCCGACCCAGCGGGCGCGCTCGTGGTAGGCGAGCACGCTGAGGAAGGCGAGGCCGCTGAACAGCGCCGCGAAGAGCGCCGGTATGGGCAGCTTGGCGCCGCGCCAGGAGACGTCGAAGGGGACGCGGAAGGGCCGCGGCCTGTCCGGTTCCGTGATCCGCAGGCGGATCACGGAGAGCTGGGCGATCGTGATCGCCAGCATCGCGCCAAAGGCATAGAGCCCGGCGAGCAGCTTCACGTCGGTCGGAGCAACCAGGCCGATCGCAATCGCGCCGGAGATCGCGATCGCCACGTGCGGCGTCGCATGGCGACTGTTCAGCTTGCCGAGCCAGCTTGGGATCTGGCGGTTGATCGCCAGCGTGTAGATGTGGCGCGAGACGCCGAGCATCGCCGTGGTCACGGCCCAGAAGAGCACGGGAGTGGCGACCAGGGCCACGACCCAGCGCATCACGTCGGAGACCCAGACGGGGTGGTAGGCGGAGACCACGCCGAGGATCGGCGCCTCGACGAATTCGTTGCCGAGCGGGGTCTTCGGACCATGCGGGCCGGCGACGACCGGCACCGCCATCAGCGCGATCGCCGCCATGCCGGCGTAGACGAGCGGCACGGCGACGGCGCCGAGTGAGACGATCCGCTTCAGGTCGCGGGGCCGCACGTCGATGTCCGGTGCCAGGTCCGAGGCGGCCTCGATCCCCGCGTAGGCGAGCATCGCGACCACCGCGGCATAGACGATGCCGTGAAAGCTCGGTGTCGCGAAGAGGTCGATCTGGTCGGTGAGGCGGTCGGGATGGAGGACGGTGAGGAGGCCGACGACGATCACCGCCAACTGCAGGGTGATGTCGGCGAGGGCGAGGATCGCCAGCGGACGCTCGCGCTTGCGGCCGGTGACGTTGAGTACGTTGAGGACGCAGGCGGTGACGATCACCGCGCCAGCGACGCCGATCTCCCAGCCGGCCTCCGAGAGATTCGACGAAATCGGCTCCAGGTAGTGGGGCACCGAGATCGCCGCCAGCGCCGCGACGATCAGGTAGTCGATCAGGATCGCCCAGCCGGCGATGAAGGCGATCAGCTCGTTGAAGGCATGGCGGGCGAAGCTCGAGGAGCCTCCGCGCTCGCGAATCATCGCGCCCCCCTCGACGTAGCTGAGCGTCGTCAGCACGAAGAGCAGGCCGGCGGCGAGGAAGATCAGCGGCGTCAGGCCAAGGCCGCGATCGGCGACGACGCCGAGCGAGAAGTAGATCGAGAAGCCGACCGCCGAGTAGACGGCGACGAAGAGGCCGGGGACGCCGAGGCCGCGGCGCAGCAGGGGCTCGAGGCGCGGGCGCTGCGGTTTCTCGGGCTCGCTCAGCGCTGCCTCCCCAGCCAGAGTCGCGCCACGCCGATGGCGACGAAGAGGACGCCGAGCAGGACTCCCATCGAGAGGGGGCCCCCGCCGTTGGCGAGGGTCAGCGCGAGGATCGCGATGCCAAGGCCTACGAAGACGAAGGAGAGGGCGCGGACAGAGCCGCGGTAGATCCGTTCGGCGGAGTCCACGCCTGCGATTCTAGGGCCGGCTCGGAGACGACGATCACGCGGCACGGGCGCTCGCCGAGAACCGTCTGCAGAGTCTTGTCGTAGTGCGGACGGCCGTTGCGGTAGCGAAGGCCGATGACCACCGCCGCGGCTTTGATCATTTTGGCCTCGTCGGCGATCGCGTAACCGGCCTGGCCGGGACGCACGCGCTCGACGTGGCCCGTCACCCGCTGGCCGCCGATCAGCTTCGCCTGCTCGATCTTCGACTGCGCTTCCGATTCCTGCGCGGACAGCTCGGCGTCGAGCGGCAGGTGGGTGGGCACGGTGAGCATCGAGTGGACGTGGATGCCGCGGCGACGCTTGGAGGCGAGCTTTACCGCGGTGGCGACCATCTGCTCGGAGAAGGGCTCGTCCTCCTCAAAGGCGACGAGGACGCTGCGGTACTCGATCTCCTCGACGCCGAGCGGCTCCGGCAGCAGGACCTTGACGGTTTCGGTCAGGGGCAGGCGCTGGTTACGCCGGTAGAGGACGTAGACCGTGATGCCGAGGATCATCCAGCCGGCGCCCACCGCCAGCGTGCGTGGGTTGAGCGCCATCACCACGATCCAGGCGGCAAAGGTCCCGAGCCCGCCCAGGACGGCGGTAAGTGGCAGCTCGGCTCCGAAGGCACGGAAGTTGAGGGGCGGCCTCCATGGTCGCTCGACTTCCCCATGCCTTCGCCGCAGCTGGATCACGGCGACGTGGGCGATCGTGAAGGAGAGCATCGCGCCAAACGAGTACATCGTCGCCAGGAAGTCGGTCTTGCCCGGGATCAGCGTCAACATTGCCACCGCGCCGAAGACGAGGATCGCGATGTAGGGGGTGCGGTAGCGGGGGTGGACCTGACGCAGGCCCTCGGGCAGCTGGCGATGCTGACCCATCGAGTAGGTCAGCCGCGAGACGGCGATCAGGCCCGCGTTGGTCGCGATCAGCAGGATCACGGCGGCGAGCACGCCGACGTAGAAGCGCAGGATTTCGGTGGGGCCGGAGCTGAGGCCGAGGTTCTCGACGATGCCGAGGATCGGGTCGTTGGCAAACTCGGTGCCAAGGGCCGTCGTGTAGTGGCCGCCATGCTGGACGACGGGCATCGCCGAGAGGGCGACGACCGGGATCAGCAGATAGAGACCGAGGACGGCGGCGACGACCAGCCCGACGCTGCGCGGAATCGTCCGCACCGCGTCCTTCGCCTCCTCGGCCATGTTCGAGATCGTCTCGATCCCGGTGTAGGCGATCATGCCCACCGCGATGCCGAGCGCAAAGTCGCTCCAGGTCGGGGCGACGCCGAGTTGCACGTTGTCGACCAGCACTTCCGGGCTGAGGACGAGGACGACGCCGATCCCGACCAGCACGACCTGGGTGGCGAGGTCGGCGACGGCGAGGATCAAGTTGAGTTTCGCCGACTCCTGCGAGCCGCGGATGTTGAGCACGGCGAGACCGACGATCACCAGGCAGCCGGCGACGATGTCGCCGGGGCCATGGCCGAGCGGCTCCCAGAAGACCGCGAGATAGTGGGGCACGAAGTAGGCCGAGATCGCGACCGTGATCACGTAGTTGAGCATCTGGCCCCAGGCGGCGATGAAGCTGACCAGCTCGTTGAAGGCGTGGCGGGCGAAGCTCGAGGAGCCGCCGGCCTCGGGGAACATCACCGTCGCCTCGGCGTAGGTGGCGGCGGTGGCGGCGAAGATCAGCCCGGAGATGACGAAGGCGACCGGGGTCAGCCCGAGGGCGAAGGCCGCGGTGACGCCGAGCGCGTAGTAGATCGAGGAGCCGACGTTGCCGTAGGCGGCGGCGAACAGCGCGCCGACGCCGTGGACCCGACTCAGCGATTCGTCGCGTGGGATCCGCTGCGCCATCTGCTTCCTGCCTGGTTGGCCATCTAGGCCGAATATACGGACGCGGCCGGTGCCCGACGCACGTGCTCGGGCCCGAGCTCGGCCGGTGAGGCACAACCGCAGAGGGCCAGCGCCAGCTCCAGCTCGGCCCGCAGCAGCTCGAGCACGCGAGCGGCCCCCGCCTGGCCACCGGCGGCCAGCCCCCAGAGGGCCGGTCGGCCGACGAGCACGGCATCCGCTCCCAGCGCCAGGGCGATCGCCACGTCGCTGCCGCGCCTGATGCCTCCGTCGACGAGGACGGCAGCCCGCCCGGCCGCCGCTTCGACCACCTCGGGCAGGGCGTCCGCCGTGGCGAGGGCGCAGTCGAGCTGGCGACCGCCGTGGTTGGAAACGACAACGCCCGCTGCACCGTGCTCGACGGCGAGCGCCGCGTCCTCGGCGGTGAGGACGCCCTTGACCAGGACCGGAACGCCGGAATCGGAGGCGAGGCTCTCGAAGTCCGACCAGGTGAGCGCGGGGTCCATCAGCGCGAAGGTCTCCTCGATTGTGACCGCGCGTTCGGAGCCGAGCGCCGCTTCGACGCTCGGCACGCCGAGGCCCTCGGGGATCCGGAAGCCGGTGCGCAGGTCCCGCTCGCGCCGCCCGCCGCGCGGAGCGTCGACCGTGACGACAATCGCCTCGAAGCCCGAGTCGATCGCCTCGTCCATCAACGCCTTGGTCACGGCGGCGTCGCGGAAGCAGTAGAGCTGGAACCAGCGGCGGCCCTCGGGAACGGCCTTCGCCAGCTCCGACGGCCGCGTCGTCGCCAGCGTCGAGAGACACATCACCGTTCCGGCGGCAGCTGCGGCCCGCGCCATCGCGACCTCGCCCTCCGGATCGACGAGGCGCTGATAGGCCACCGGCGCGATGAGGATCGGCATCGACGCCTCGGTGCCGAGAACCTCCGCGTGGGTGCCCCACTCCCCCAGGCCCGCCAACGCCCGCGGCCTCAGCCGCCACCGTCGCCACGCATCGCAGTTGTCGCGCAACGTCACCTCGTCGCAGGCACCGCCGAAGAAATACCCCGCGACCCCCTCCTCGAGCTTCTCCTCAGCCACCCGCTCGAAGTCCGCCACGCAGATCAACTCGTCCATCGAACCAACCCTAAACAGCCCAGGGGGAAGAGATCCGCCGTCCCTCGACTTAGCCCTCAGTGGTCGAGCGCCCAGACAGGCCAAAAGTCCCCCATCGATTCGTATGGACTTCTCACGCTGAAATGCGTTGTCGAGAGCGTGGTTTGGACAGGCTCGCCGTTGAGGTGGTCGTTCGGCGGCGCCACCTCGCGCGGGCGATCAACCACGGACGAGCTCAATGGAGAGTCATCGGCAGAACCCTGGGAAGAAGGGTCGTAGTGGTCTACGACCATCCCCACGGCCCGGATCATCGGACGGCAAAGATCGTGAGCGCATGGCCACTCCCGTAGACAAAAGAATGCTGCGCTACTCTCGAATTGCGATGCGTGCGCACTATGACCCGGAAGTCGACATCGCGCTGCTCTCCTTCGAGCAGGGCGATGCCGTCAGCGAGGAGCACTCCTGGGGGTTGGTTGATCGCGACCCGACCGATGGTCACCTGATGGGCTTCGAGATCTGGGAAGCAAGTCACCACCTGCCGCCGGAGCTCGTCGCCGCGCTCCCCATAGCCATTCAGAACTCCGACGCCGCCTGACCCGGACCACCCCACGGAGGCTGGCCAGCTACGCCACGAGTCGGCCTTCCGATCATCCCGATCGTCCGCCTGGTGTCGTTGGGAGGGTGTGATGCCCCTCTCCAGGAAGCTCTGAATCCACGCCCGAGCCCTCGGCAGCGATTCAGCTGCGCGACGGCTTCCGGGGGAGGGGCATCACACCCCTCCCCCAGCCGAACTCCTAGAAGTGAACGATCGGGATGATCAGGATCGCGACGATGTTGGCGACCTTGATCATCGGATTGATCGCCGGCCCCGCCGTGTCCTTGTAGGGATCGCCGACGGTGTCGCCGGTGACCGAGGCGGCGTGCGCCTCGGAGCCCTTGCCGCCGTGGGCGCCGTCCTCGATCAGCTTCTTCGCGTTGTCCCAGGCACCGCCGCCGGCGGTCATCGAGATCGCGGCGAAGAGGCCGACGACGATGACGCCGATCAGCAGCCCGCCGAGCGCGTCGACGCTGAGCAGGCCCACCACGACCGGGATCACGATCGGAATCAGCGAGGGCAGGATCATCTCCTTCTGCGCCGCCAAGGTGACGATGCTGACCGTTTTGCCGTAGTCGGGCTTTTCGGTCCCCTCCATGATCCCCGGGTGCTCGCGGAACTGCTCGCGGACCTGTTCGACGACCTGACCGCCGGCACGACCGACGGCCTCGATCGCCAGCGCAGCGAAGAGGTAGACCATCATGCCGCCGATGATCAGCCCGATCAGCACCGCCGGGGTCGTCAGGTGGAAGAGGCTGTTGAGGTCGAAACCGGCCGGCTTCTCACTCGCAAGTTCGCTCTTGAAGGCCGAGAAGAGCACCAGCGCCGCCAGCGCAGCGGAACCGATCGCGTAACCCTTGGTCACCGCCTTGGTCGTGTTGCCGACCGCGTCGAGCGGATCGGTGACGTTGCGCACCTCCTCCGGCAGATCGGCCATCTCGGCGATGCCGCCGGCGTTGTCGGTGATCGGCCCGAAGGCATCGAGGGCGACGATGAGCCCGCAGAGCGAGAGCTGCGCCATCACGGCGATGCCGATGCCGTAGATGCCGGCCAGCTCGTTGGCGCCGAGGATCGCCATGGCGATCACCAGCGCCGGCGCCGCCGTCGACTGGAAGCCCTGCGCAAGGCCGGCGATGATGTTCGTCGCATGGCCGGTCTCCGACGCGTCGGCGATCAGCTTCACGGGCCGGAAGCGGGTCGAGGTGTAGTAGTCGGTGATGACGAAGAGCAGCGCTGTCACGGCCACGCCGATCACGGCGCAGAGCCAGAGATCGGTGGTGGTGACCGACTCGGCGGCGGCGCTGAGCCCGAGCCGCACCGGATCGCTCATCAGCCAGTGGGTGATCGGGTAGAAGGCCGCGATCGAGAGGACGCCGGAGACGATCAGGCCCTGGTAGAGCGCGCCCTCAACCCGGTCGGACTTGGTCCGCACCGAGAGCGCCCCGACGATCGAGGCGAGGATCGCGACGCCGCCGATCACCAGCGGGAAGATCGCCACCTCGCGCGAGAATTCGCCGCCGGCGCCGGTGAAGGTGAGGACGCCGAGCAGCATCACGGCGACCGAGGTGACCGCGTAGGTCTCGAAGAGGTCCGCGGCCATGCCGGCGCAGTCGCCGACGTTGTCGCCGACGTTGTCGGCGATCACCGCCGGGTTGCGCGGATCGTCCTCGGGAATGCCCGCCTCGACCTTGCCGACCAGGTCGGCGCCGACGTCGGCGGCCTTGGTGAAGATGCCGCCGCCGAGCCGGGCGAAGACGGAGATCAGCGAGCCGCCGAAGCCGAGGCCGACGAGCGCGTCGACCGCCTCCTTGTCGGAGCTGCCGGTGATGACGAGGATGCCGAAGTAGCCGGCGACGCCGAGCAGCGCCAGGCCGACGACGAGCAGGCCGGTCACCGAGCCGCCCTTGAAGGCGACGTCGAGGGCCGGCGGGACGCCGCCGCGGGCCGCCTCGGCGACGCGCGCGTTTGCGCGCACCGAGAGGTTCATCCCGATGAAGCCGGCCGCGCCGGAGAGGATGCCGCCGAAGACGAATCCGATCGTGGTCTTGTAGTCCTGCAGGACCCAGAGCACGATCGCGATCGGAATGGCAACCGCGGCGATGATCGTGTACTGGCGGCTGAGGTAGGCCTTGGCGCCTTCCTGCACCGCGCCTGAGATTTCCTGCATGCGCTCGTTGCCCGGCGAGCGGGCGAGCAGGCGCTGCGTGATGATCAGTCCGTAGACAATCGCCGCCCCCGCGCAGACGAGCGCGACGACGACTCCGTATTCGGTCAAAAAGCTGGTCAAGTCAGTTCCTCCGGCTGGGTTCTAAGCGGCGCGGGAGTCTATCTACGCGCGCCGATGTCGGCCGTGTAGGTGCGTTTCGTCTCCGCGACGGCGTCTCGATAGACGTCCTCTATCGAGACGCCCGCGTCGAGCGCCTCGCGCGCCCGCTGGGCACCGTTGCGGGCCGGCAGCTCGACCTCGATACCGAGCTGCGAGCGCGCCGGCTCGCACCAGGCGAGGAGGTCGTCGAGCGCTGCGACGGCCTCGACCTCCGCCGCGCGACGGAAGTCGATCAGGCGACCGCTCATCCCATGGCGAATCGCGCGCCAGAGGTTCTCCTCGATCTCGCGGTCGGCGAGCAGGGCCGTCGCGTCGCCCCCCTCGTCGTAGTCGAGCGCCGCCTGCGCGATGCAGGCCGCAATCAGGCCGGCCAGCGCGAAGGACTCCTCGCCCCGCGTCTGCGCGTCGCAGATTCGCACCTCGACGGTGCCGAAAGAGTGGTGCGGCCGCACGCTCCACCAGAGCTGCGTCGACTCGACCACGGAGCCGCTGCGCTGGAGCAGTTCTATGAACTCCGCGTACGTGCGCCAATCCCCAAACGGGCTGGGTACGCCGCAGCGGGGGAAGGTGCGGGTGAAGATCTCGGTGCGCACCGTGTGCAGGCCGGTGTCGCGCCGGTCGAGGAAGGGGGAATTGGCGGAGACCGCCAGCAGTAGGGGCAGCAGCTCGCGCATGCGGTCGCAGACGGCGATCGCCCGATCGGCGCCGCGAACGCCCATGTGCACGTGCATGCTCCACGTGTTGTTGCGCTGCGCAACCCAACCCAGTTCGTGCCGCAGTCGGTTGTAGTGCGGGGTGTCGATGATCCGTTGGTCGAGGTAGTTGGCCCACGGGTGCGTGCCCATGGCGCCCAGCGCCAGCCCCATTCCCTCGACCAATTCGAAGAGCCGGCGGCGACGCTCCCGCTGCATGGTCATCGCCTCTGTGAAAGTTCCCGCCCGACCGGAGCGGATCTCGATCTCGGAGGCGATCAGCTCGCCCGCCGCCGACTCAGCCAGCACCTCGTCCGCCTGGCAGGCGGCATAGACCTCCTCGAAGCGGTGCTCGAGCTCGAGCGTTCCCGGGTCGAGGATCGCGAACTCCTCCTCGAGGCCGACGGTGAAATCAGTCGAGGACTCGAATCTCTCCCGAGCGAGGTCGAGGTCGAGGGGCAAGTCGGGTTCCTCAGGTCAAATAGAAGTAGAGGGCGTAGAGGAGGTCGACCGCCGGGCTCGAGGTGTGCACCGTCACCTCCGGCGGCACCTGCAGCAGCTGCTCGGAGTAGTTGAAGATGATCTTGACGCCGGCCTCGACCAGCCGATCGGCCACCGACTGAGCGGCGGCCGCGGGCACCGCGAGGACGCCGACGACGATCTCCTGCTCGGCCACCACCGCTCCCAGGTCGTCGAAGTCGCGCACCGTCATGCCACCGACCTCGCTGCCGACCACCTCGCTGTCGACGTCGAACATGGCGACGATCTGGAAGCCGTGGTCGGCGAAGATGTCGGAGCTGGCGATCGCCTGGCCGAGGTTGCCGGCGCCGAAGAGAGCGATGTTGTGCTGGCCAGAGGTGCGCAGGATCTTGCGGATCTCGGCGACGAGGGACTCGACGTTGTAACCGACCCCCCGCTTGCCGAACTTGCCGAAGCCGGAGAGATCGCGGCGGATCTGGGTCGGGTTGATGTGCGTGTACTCCGAGAGCTCCTGCGAGGAAATCGTTTCCCGCCCCATCTTGCGCGCTTGCGTCAACACCTGCAGGTAGCGCGATAGACGCGCGGCGACCCCTAGGGAGAGCCGCTCGCCGTCGACGAAAACCGCCCCGGGTACGTCCGTCTCTTCAATCGCCGCGCTCACGCCCCCACAGTATCGAGCCTCGCCCGCACGGCTGTCTCGTCGAGGACCAGCTCGGAGACGATCTCGCCATCCACCTCAACCACTGGAATTTTCTCCAGCATTCGTCGCAGCAGCGCCTCCTCGCTCTCGATGTCCACCTCGTGCAGCTCGAAGCGATAGCCATCGTTGCGCAGGGTGACGAGCGCGTCGACCGCCTCCTCGCAGAGGTGACAGCCCGGCCGCGAGTAGACGACCACCTGGTTCACGCTGCCCGCTTGGCCGTCGGAAAGGCATCGTAGGAGAGGTAATCGGGATACGGCATCGGCGTGCCGAAGCGTGCCGCAGAGCCGATCATCGCCGCGTTGTCGGTGCAGAGCTCGAGCGGCACCAGCTTGAGGCGCACGCCGCGGCGCTGGCAGAGGTCCTTGACGGCCTGCCGCAGCGGTCCGTTGGCGGCGACGCCACCGCCGAGGGCGACTGCCTCCCACTCCCCCGCCCGCAGCGCGCGCTCCAGCTTGGCGATGAGCTGGCCGACCGCGGCCGCCTGAAAGCTGGCCGCCAGGTCGGCGCGTCGCTCGGCGACGCCGTCGGAGCCGAGGTCGCGGATCAGGTAGGCAAGCGCCGTCTTCAGGCCGCTGAAGCTGAAATCGAGGCCAGGGTCGCGGCTCATCGCCACCGGCAGTTCGAAGGCCTGTGGGTCGCCCTCGCGAGCGAGCTTCTCGAGGGCTGGCCCGCCGGGATAGCCGAGGCCGAGCAGGCGGGCAACCTTGTCGAATGCCTCCCCGGCAGCGTCGTCGAGCGTCTGGCCGAGCGGCTCGTAGCCGGCGTGTTCGCGGACCCCGGCAAGCAGGGTGTGACCGCCGCTGGCGACCAGGCAGAGAAAGGGGGGCTCGAGCGGGTCGGGCTCGAGGAAGTTGGCTGCGACGTGTCCCTGCAGGTGGTCGACCGGCACCAGTGGCAGGCGGCGCGGAGCGGCGATCGCCTTCGCCGTGCTGACGCCGACGAGCAGCGCCCCGATCAGCCCCGGGCCGACCGTCACGGCGATGGAATCGATGTCGTCGAGCGTGACGTTCGCGGTCCGCAGCGCCGCATCGACGACCGGCGCCGCCAGTTGCAAATGGTGTCGCGAGGCGACCTCCGGCACCACGCCGCCGAACTCGGCGTGCGCCGACGCCTGCGAGGAGATCGTGTTGGCGAGCACGCGCGGGCCGTCCAGCACGGCGGCGCAGGTGTCGTCGCAAGAGGTCTCTATGGCGAGGATCAAGGACTCAGTCCAGCCACATGATCAGCGCGTCCTCGCCGTTGTCGCGGTAGTAGCGAGGCCGCACTCCTGCTGAGCGGAAGCCGAGTTGCTCGTACATCGCGATCGCCGGCCGGTTGGAGACGCGCACCTCGAGGGTGAAGGGAAGCCTGCCGCCCCCCTCCTCCACCAGCTGCCGAATCAGGCCACGGGCCACGCCGGCCCGCCTGCGCTCGGGCGCGACCGCGACGTTCATCAGGTGCCAGACCTGGTCATAGCGTGAGCAGACCAGGTAGCCGAGCAGCTCGTCGCCATCGCTCGCGGCGAGGCAGATACCCGACGGCTTCGAGAGCTCGAGCACGAACATCGCCAGCGACCACGGCGAAGGGAAGGAGCGCCGCTCGATCGAGATCACGGCGGGCAGGTCGCTGTAGGCGAGCCGCCTGATCGACACCGCGCCGGTTATCTCACTCGGATCTCTGGGAAGTGTCTCTGTCACGCCATCGCTCCGCGTCGGGAGGTCTCAGGTAGATCGGTTCGAGTGCGCCATCGGTGTCGCCGGCCACGGCCGCCAGCGCACACAGGTGACGCGCCGCCACTCGGTGTACGGGATCCGAGTCATCGGGAACGTCGGCACCGCAATGCACCAGCTTCGCTCGAAATCGTACCGCGCCGGGTCCCCCCGCCAGAGGGGGCGCCGGGCGCTCGACGAGGCGCTCGGCGAGCTCGTCGGGGGTGACGACGAACGGCTCCCAGATGCGCTCGCCGGTCGGCGCGTAGAGCGCGGCGAAGACCTCGCCGCGACGCGCGTCGAGGACCGCGAGGCATTCGCGGCCATCGTCGCTCTCGCGCAATCCGGTCGCGACCGCGTCGAGCGTGCAGACCCCGGTCAGGGGCAGGCCGGTGCTTGCCGCCAGGCCCTTGGCGGTGGCGATTGCTATGCGAATGCCGACGAAGGAGCCCGGGCCGAGGCCGACGGCGATGCGATCGACCCCGCTCCAGCCACCGGCGGTCGCAGCCGCCGTCTCGACCGCGGCGAGGAGCGCGGTCGAGTGCCGGGGACCGCTGTCCACCGGGCCGATCAGCTCCTCGGCGAGCACATCGCTGCCACGCGTCGCGCCGACGGCGGTGTCGGCGGTCGCGGTGTCGAAGCCGAGGACCGCAATCTCGACGGGTGCGACCGATTCAGCCAGAGATCGTGAAATAGAAAGAGCCGACGCGCTTGCCGCCGACGAACCAGGTCACGCGGTGTTTGCCGGGGATGTTCGAAGTGATCTTGTTCACGTAGAGGATGTGCGCTTCTGCTTGCTGGGCTTTCGCGCAGATGCTCTTCCCGGTCGGGAACTTGACGCAGATGCTGTAGGAGACGTTGCCCTTCAGGCTCTTGAAGAAGGCGCCCTTCTTGCCGCGCTTGGGGCACTTGTGGGACGCCTTGGCGGTTTCGGCGGTACCGCAGGCGACGTAGTGCTTGTAGGCGACGGCGCCCGCCGTCGCCGGCGCCACGCAGGCGGCCAGCACGATCGCCAGCAGTGCCGCGAGCAGTGTCTTCTGTCCCTTCATTCGGCGTCCTTTGAATCGAGGTCGAGCATCGGCCCGATGCTACATGCACTGTTCCCCGAACACAGCTACTCGCTGGCCGATGCGGCCGGGAGCTCGACCTCGCGGCGGTCGCCGCCCGCGTGGGCGAGGCGCACGGCGACCGTGCGGCGCCCCTCCAGCTCGGGCTCGGCGACCACGGGCCACTCGATGAAGGCGACCGCGCCGGGGGCGAGATAGTCGTCGAGCAGGGCAGGGTCCTCACCGGCGAGCCCCTCGAGCCGGTAGAGGTCGAGGTGAGCGACCGGCAGCCGTCCGCCCTCGTAGCGCTGGCCGATAGTGAAGGTGGGCGAGGTGACCGGAGTCTCGATGCCGAGCGCGCGGCAGGCGCCACGGATAAGGGTCGTCTTGCCGGCGCCGACCTCGCCGCTGACGATCACCACGTCTCCAGGGCCCAGCCGCTGGGCGAGCCGCGCCCCGAGCGCTTCCGTCTCGGCGGCAGAACGAGTCTCGAGCGCGGTCATCCGAAGAAGCCGAGCTGCTCGTCGCTGGGCTTCGACGGCTCCTCCGGCTCCGCCGGGGAGGCCTCCTCGAGCTCCTCGTCCGTGGGCCCCGCAGCGGGAGCGGGACCCGCCAGCAGATCCGAGATCAGACCGAAGTCGCCACGCAGCGTCTCCTTCACCGCAGGGGTGCGCAGGGCTGCGGCCGGGTGAAAGAGGGGGAGCAGGAAAACGGTGCGGCCGCCCAGCTCATGTACCTGCGGAGTGCCGCGCACCCTCGTGATCCCAGCCGGATTGCCGCTCAGCAGCTTGGTCGCGAAATTGCCCAGCGTGCAGACGACCTTCGGCTCGATCAGGCGGACCTGTTCGAAGAGGTAGGGCCGACAGGCCTCGATCTCCAGCGGCTGCGGGTCGCGGTTGCCCGGCGGACGGCTCTTCAAGACGTTGGCGATGAAGACGTCCTCGCGCGACATGCCGATCTCTTCGAGCAGCTGGTTGAGCAGCTGCCCTGCCCGGCCGACGAACGGCAGGCCCTGCCGGTCCTCTTCGGCCCCCGGCGCCTCGCCGACGAACATCAGCTCGGCGTCGGCGTCGCCGGCGCCGAAGACGGCCTTGGTGCGCGTCTCGTGTAGGGGACACTTTGTGCAGGCCTGGACCTCTTTGTAGAGGGCGACGAGCTCCTCGCGTCTTTCCTCAGCCGTGGCCATCAGAGCCCCCTGTCGCACGCTTGCGCTTGGTCTCTGCGAGGCGCTCGCCACGTGCCGCTTCCCGCTCGGCGCGTTGCGATTCACCAGAGCGCACCTGGGCCCCTCGCGGCTGGCGGCTGGGTGGCGACACACGCGAAAGCAGCCGGCGCGTCCGAGCGGACCCACACTCCGGGCAGGCAAGGCGCTGGGTATCGCTCGGCGTCAACTCCTCGAAGCAGCCGCCGCACTTCTCGCACTCGAACTCGTAAACGGGCACTCTGGCGCCCATCTTAGGTCGCCACGCCAACGCCGCCCCGCCACCTCGAGCGGATCTAAGGCTCGTCGGTGCGCAAGTCTTCGACTTCGCACCCGAGATCGCCCGCTCGATCGATGATCTCCGGATCGCCGGTCCACAGCGGCATGGCCAAGCGTTCGGCGGTCGCGATGCAGAAGGCGTCGGCAAAGGAGAGACCGCCGGCTACCTTGACCCTGGCCGCCGCGCTCACCAGGTCCCAGTCGGGATCGATGACGTTCAGCTCCCGACGCGCTTGGTCGATGGTGTCGCCGGCTCCGCCCGGGCCGAGCACCCGCATTTCGAGATACAGCGCCTCTCCGAGGTTCACGGAGCACATCGCCGCGCCCCTCTCCACCCACTCCTCCCGGACTTGCTTCCCCGCCGGCTCGTCGCGCAGGTGCGCGAGCAAAGCCCAGGTATCAAGAATGACCAAGGAGCCCCCGTGCCTTGCGCTCCTCGAGCTCCCGTTCTTCACGCCGAAGGACGAGCAGATCATCCGTGCCGAGGCCCGGAACACCCGCCCAAGCCCCTCGCAACGCTTCGATCCGCTCGCGGTGCGTATCTGAGTCGTCGGTTACCCGGCGGACGCGGACATCCTTCCCGTCTGGCTCGAACACCACCTCGTCGCCCGGCTTGATGCCGATCTCGTCGCGAATGGCCTTGGGAATCACGACCTGGCCCTTGACGCCGACCTTATGAGTCATACGGAACAGTATAACTATGCCAAATGCTCTACGACAGCGGCTCCCAGTCCCACGCCTTCGCCGAGGTGAGGCTCTCCTGCTCGAGGTAGCGCCGCAGCTCGGCCAGCTCGGCCGGTTCCACCCCGTAGACGTGGTCGGGCTCGGGGAAGTGGCGTGAGCGGACCTCGTCGACGTATTGGCGGACGCCTCCGACCATCTCGTCGTGCACGTGGGCGTACTGCTTGACGAATTTGGCCATGCGGCCGGTGGTGATACCGAGCAGGTCGTGGAAGACGAGGACCTGGCCCGATGTGGCGGGGCCGGCGCCGATGCCGATCGATGGGATCTCCAGCTTCTCGACGATCGCCTCGGTGACGGCAGCCGGAACGGCCTCGAAGACGATCGCGAAGCAGCCGACCGCCTGCAGGGCAAGGGCGTCCTCGCAGAGCTGGATCGCCTGCTTGGCCGTCTTTCCCTGCGCCTTGTAGCCACCGAGCGCGGTCGCGGTCTGCGGCGTCAGGCCGACGTGGCCCATGACCGGGATGCCGGAGCGGACGATCGCCCGGGCGCGCTCGACCGAGATCCCCCCCGCCTCGAGCTTCACCGTCTGGCAGCCGGTCTCCTTGACCAGGCGCTGGGCGTTCTGCACGGCGAGCTCGTTGCTCGCCTCGTAGCTGCCCATCGGCATGTCCCCCACCATCAGCGGCGTCTTCAGGCCGCGCCGCACGGCCTTGCCGAGGACGATCATCTCCTCCATCGAGACCGGCTCCGTGCCCGAGTAGCCGAGCACGACCATCGCCGCCGAGTCGCCGACGAGGACGATGTCGGCGCCAGCCTCCTCGGCGACCTGGGCCGAGGGGTAGTCGTAGGCGGTGACCATCGCGATCGGCTGGCCCTTCGCCTTCATCTCCATCAGGCGTGGCAGGCTCATCGGCACGCGGCCCTCGGGAGGTGCTGTGTGCGAGCGGGCGCCGGAGCTCATCAGGCCATCTCCGCATCGGAAGCATGCGCGGGCTCGGCGAGCAGCACCTCGGGGTGGCTGTCGACGGCGACGATCTCGTTCTCCTCACCGACGTGGACGACGACCGGCGAGTAGGACTCGAGGTCGCGCTCGTCGTAGGCGCCGAAGGAGGCGACGATGATCTTGTGGCCGGGCCGCGTCAGGTGGGCGGCGGCGCCGTTCACCTGCATCGTCCCCGAGCCGGGCTCACCGTCGATCACGTAGGTGACGAAGCGCGCCCCGTTGTCGATGTCCCAGACGTGGACCTGCTCGTTGGTGATCAGGTCCGCGCTCGCCATCAGCTCAGTGTCGATCGTGATGCTGCCGATGTAGTCGACGTCGCAATCGGTCACCGTCGCGCGGTGGATCTTGGACTTGAGCATCTGCCGCTGCATGGGCCTCCCTTTTCAGCCGCTCGTGTTCGCAGGTTGGATCAGGACGTTGTCGATCAGGCGGGCACCGCCGACCTGGGCGGCGACCGCGATCAATATGGGCCGGTCGCCGAGCTCGGCGACCGGGGTCAAGTCTTCGGCATCGCGCGCCTCGAGGTACTCGGGCTCGACGCCGGCTGCGCGCAGCTCGACGCGTGCGGCCTCGAGCACGGCACTCAGGCCCTTCACGGGCGCGTCCTCCTCAGCTGCGCGGAGCGCCCGCGAGAGCGCCGTCGCCTGCTCGCGGGCCCGTGGGTCGAGGTAGGCATTGCGCGAGCTCATCGCCAGGCCGTCGGCCTCGCGCACGATCGGCAGCACCTCGATCCGCACCGGAAAGTCGAGGTCGCGAACCATGCGGCGGATGACGACGGCCTGCTGGGCGTCCTTCTGGCCGAAGTAGGCGACGTCGGGCTGGACCGAGTTGAAGAGCTTGGCGACGACGGTGGTGACGCCGCGGAAGTGCTCGGGACCGCGCCGCGAGGGGTCACCGCAGAGAACCTCGGTCAGCCCCTCGACCGCGACGCTCGTGGCGAAGCCCTCGGGGTAGATCTCCTCGACCGGTGGCGCCCAGACGTAGTCGGCACCGGCCTCGGCCGCCAGCCGCAGGTCACGCTCCTCGTCGCGCGGGTAGCGCTCGAGGTCCTCCCCCGCCCCGAACTGGGTCGGGTTGACGAAGAGGCTCATGACGACGACGTCGCACTCGGCGCGCGCGGCGCGCAGCAGCGAGATGTGGCCCTCGTGCAGGAAGCCCATCGTCGGTACCAGGCCGATCGAGCAGCCCTCGCGTCGCGCCGGGGCAAGCGCGGCTCGAAGCTCCTCCCTTGCGCGGATGAGCTTCACGTCCTGGGCGTGAGTCGGTTCGGCGAGTTCGACGAGATTCATCTGGTCCATGCCCTTCGGGTCACGGCCGACCATGGATTATAGGCACGAATGTGCGACTTCTACGCGCGTTTCGTCACACCGCGCTCAGACGACGCTCAGCTCTCGCCCAGCCAGAAGGCAAGCTCGCGCTGCTTTGCCACCGCATCCGGCCCGGTGTAGTAGGCGTCCTGCCAGGAATCGCCGTCTTCAGGGCCCTCCCATGCCTTGCCGGCGGCTTTGGCCCCAGGTGAGGAGACGTAGCGCCAGCGGTAGGCGTTGTAGACGGAGATGATGTGGGTGGCGTAGGCGGCTGCCAGGCGTGACTCTCCGAGGATCAGGTTGAGGTTGTCGTCGTTCTTGCCGCTCGCCCGCGGCCCGAGGTTGTGCGAGCCCGTCATCACGACCGGCTTCTTCCCGAACGGGTCGAGGATCACGACCTTGGAGTGGATCATCACCAGGCTGAGCCTGCCGATCTCTTTTTCCCAGCCCGCAAAACGGGAGTCGACCTTGGCCGGCAGCACGATGTCGGGGTTCGCTTCGTCGATCTGGCCGCGGTGGACGAGGTTGACGAGAGCGGGATCTTTGGAACCTGCCTCCGGATCCTGGTTGAGCACCCCATGGACGTAGAGGTCCACCGCTCCGTCATCGTCCTCTTCGTCGGTTTTGACCCTGTCCATGATCGCGTTGAACAGCGTCTTCTCGCGGCCCGGGTTGAAGAACTGGAAGAGGATCCCGTTCTCGGCGCCGGCGATCAGCTCGCGGGCGGCATCGAGATCAACTTCTTTGTGCACGGACGCGAACCAGGTCCCAATCTTGCCTTTGCCCAGTGAGGCCGTGCGTTCGGCCCCGTTGCCGTCCACCAGCGTCGCCGGAAACTCGTCGCCGGCCGCCAGCAGCGCGTCCCACTCCTGTTTGTAATAGCTCGCGACGTCCGCGCTTTCGATCAGCAGGCCGTTGTTCACCTGGGTGCAAAGCCCGGTCATCGTCCAGTTGGTCGAGCCGGTCCAGGTCAGCTTCGGGGAGGCGGCGCCGTCGCAGGCGACGAGGAACTTGTTGTGGGCGAGGCGGCTGCCGGTCATCCGTTTGTGCACGTCGACCTCGGCTTCCTCGAGCGCTTTCCGCGCCTCCTCGTTCTCGTCGCCTTTGTGATCGGCGCCGTTGGCGAGAATCACGTGGGCGCGGGCGCCGAGGGCGCAGAGGTCGGCGACCAGCTCCGGATCGTCGAGCTCGAAGAGGGCCGCGTACAGCTCGACCTTCGGGTCGGCGAGGGCGTCGGCCAGCACCTTGCGCAGCCCCAGGCGCAGTTCGCCGGAGAGGTATTCGCGGGTGATGTTGCCGGGGGTCGCGATCATCTCTTTGAGCTGTTTGGTCCACGGCTCATCGCCCTTGAGACGGCGGGCAACCGATTGCGTCGCCAATACGCCGCGGTTGAAGTAGGCGCGCAGGCCGTCGCCGGCCTCGTCGGTCACCGAGACGGGGTCGCTCCAGGGACTCGCCTGGTCCTCGGCCTCCTCAAGGGCACCGGCCTTGCCGACCATCGGCACCACCCGATAGCTCACCGTTTCGCCCGAGCGGGCGAGGACGTCGGTCCAGCCGAAGCGCTGGATCGGCCACTCCGTGCTCGGCCTGTGCTCACCGGATTTGCGTTCTTCGCCGGCGAAGGAGGCGAAAGTCTGCACCGGCTCCGGCTTGCCGCCCCGAGGCCGGCGGTAGAGGGCGAAGCCGCGGCAGCCGGGGATCGCTTTCGGGTAGCGCCAGACGACGTAGGCGTCATCGCAGTTGGCGTGAGCCGCGATCGATACCTCGTCGCTCACAGGTGCGCCTCCGGGCGGTGGCGACGTAGCGTGCGGAGGCGTAATCGGGCGTTGCGCATGGCGACGGCGGCACCCACGGCCACCAGGTAGATCGCCGCCGGCCCGCCCAGCGCGAGCAGCGTCTCCTCGACTGGGACGCCGGCGATGTGGGCGGCCGGCATCGAGACCCTCAGTCGTAGGTAACGAGCGAAAGGCGCTCGAAGTGGAGGGTGTCGCCGACGTCCTCGTCGTGAGCGTTGCTGGGCACGATGGTCACCCCGACCTCCTTCGCACCGGCATCGATGCGACGCCGCAGGGCGTCGGTGATCGTCACCACTGCAACACGCGGGTTGAGCCCATGCGGCCGGCGATAGTCGAACGGGTGGATCGGCCCCTTGGGCACCTCACAGTGGCCCTCGTCGCCGTAGCAAGGCCCATGTCCGAAGACATAGAAGGAGCCGGCGTATCCGGACTCGGCCTCCAGCGGAGTGCCGGGGTCGGCATCCGGCGTGTCGAGGAACACCCGTCCCTCGTAGTAATCGCCCCGGTGCTCGAGCCCGGAGACGTGCAGGTCGGCGCGGTAGAAGGTCGGCTGGTCCTCCCAGACTGGTACCTCGAACGGCTTCTCGGTCGTGTAGCGATCCATCAGTTCACGGTCCGATGTGCGGTGCTGGCTGCGTAGTCGTAGCCGAGCGCCGTCGTGTCGAGCACGTCACCCACCGTCATGTCGACGCCGCGCAGCACGACGCGCCACTGGTCGGGACGAGGTCCGCGGCTGGAGTGGCGCACCTGCCACAGGGACCAGAGCCGGTCGACCATGGTGTGATGCGCCCAGAAGATCGGGTCGAAGGCCGCGGTGGGGATCTGGCCCATCGTCCCCCCCACCCAGCCGTGCACCGAGTTGTGGAGCTGCTCCTCGAGCTGAAGCGAGAAGTCGTTGAAGTCCCGCAGGGCGAGGACTTCCTCGACCAGGTCCCGGCTCGGCAGGCGCGACGGAGGGCCTGGCCTCCGCGACGTGTGCCGTGGCCAGCCTTCGCGTTCGGTGAGCAGCGGCGGCAGGGTGGAGCCGGCGAGCGGGTTATCGCCTCCGCCTACATGCTCTTCGGCGTATGCGGCCGGTATCCCGTCGGTCCTAGACGCCGGCCAATCCCACCAAGGAAGGGTGCACTCCGGCACCTGCGTCTGCAGCGAAAGCTCCAGTCGGTACAGGTAAGCCCGATGCCACGGTAGGAACAAACTGTCGAAGCTGCGCAGCGAGTGCTCGCAGTCATAGGCCGGGGCGCCGTGCAATCCCGCCCAGTACCAGAAGCCGCGATTGTCACGAAGGCGCTGGATCGCGGCGAACCCCCGGCGCAACGCATCGAGCTGATCTGGCCTGAGCTTCTCGATGCTCTTACGGTGGCGCAGGCGGGGCTGTGACTGGATCGGCGAACGGTGGGGAGAGACCACGCAATGAACTTATGCCGATCCGTACTCTATTGTCAAGTAAATTTAAGTAAACTTTTTTATCTTACTTATCATGACGGGATGGTGTTAATTGGTCGTGCTGGCGCCCCCACTGCAACGGTCCCGGGGGGCAGGTCGCTTGTCACTACGGAGTTTGCTCCGACCACACACCTGTCGCCGATCGTGACGCCGCTGGTGACGACGCAGTTGACTCCGAACCAGCAGTTGGAACCGATCTGCACCGGCCCCTTCGAGGTGCAGCCCTGCTGGGTGATCGGCGTCTCGAGGTCGTCGAAGCGGTGGTCTGAATCGCCGACGAAGCAGCCGTTGGCGAACATCGTGTGGTCGCCGATCTCAATCGACTCGAGCGCCGCCAGCATCGTGTTGCGGTTGAGGAAGCAGTCCGCCCCGATCCCGATCCGCGCCTGCGGGGCCAACGTCAGCCAGCAGCCCGGCTCGAGCAGCGTCCCTTCGCCGATCCGCAGGCGCCCCTCGTCGAGCGCCTCGAGGATCTCCCCCTCGACCGGCTGGCGTACGTAGAAACCGCCGCGGGCGGCATGCCGGGCGAGACGCCAGCGCCGCAGCCTCCGGCGGTTGCGCTCGTACCAGCGTCGCTTCGCCCACCAGACTCGCCAACCCGTCTGCTCCGTGGCCATGGGTACTAGCCTTCCAGAGGGCACGGCAGTAGGGTCGGCAGGCAACCGCCCCGAGAAGGAGATCGCATGTTCGAGATGAGCGAGAAGGACGTTGCCGATTGGCGGCAAAAGTGCCGCGACCTCGTCGCCAATCGGGTCAACGGAGAAGAGGTTCTCGCCGCCGCCGGCTTTCGCCAAGGAGGCGCGACAGCGAACTACGTCGCTTCCAAGGCGCAGATGGGCGGCCTCGTCTACGCCGGGATCAAGATGCTGCGCAAGAAGAAGGCAGGCGGATTGCCCGACAAGGTGATGCTCGCCGTGACGCCGAACAGGCTCTACGCATTCAAGCTCAGCGTCGGCCGCAACTACAAGCTGGGCGACGAGGTAGGAGTCTGGGAGCGACCCGCGCTGAGGGTCGGCACGGATAACAGCGGCGGCATGACCGCACTGACGATCGAGTCCCCGGTCGAGAGAGAGAAGGCGACGCTAGTCGGCATCAGCGTCAAGGACGACCCGGTCAGCCAGGAGCTGATGGGCGTCCTGCAGGGCAACCCCTCAGCCAGCGCCTGAGGTGCCGGTTTGAGCGAGGCAACATCCAAGCCGCGGGGAGGTATCGACCTCGGCGGGACCAAGATCCAGACGGCGATCGTCGACCCCGGCGGGAAGGTGCTGGGCCAAGCGCGACGGCCGACGCCCACCGAGGGCAGCCCTCCAGACGTCGCAGAGGCGATGGCGCTGGCGCTCCGCGAGGCGGCCGAGGATGCCGGGGTCGAGACGGCCGACCTACAGGGCGTGGGCGTCGGTTCGCCCGGCGACGCCGATGGCAAGACCGGCGTCGTCAGCGGAGCGCGCAACCTGCCCGACTGGGCGGGCAGCTTCCCGCTCGGCGAGACGCTGTCCAAAGCCTTGGGCACGGAGGTGCGGATCGGCAACGACGTGCAGGTAGCCGTCGAAGGCGAGTACCGCCTTGGCGCAGGGCGGCCGTTCGACTCGCTGCTCGGGGTCTGGTGGGGAACCGGCGTCGGCGGCGGAATCATCCTCAACGGCAAGCCCTGGCTCGGACGCGGTGCTGCCGGGGAGATCGGCCACGTGGTCGTCAAGCGCGGCGGCGCCAAGTGCCCCTGCGGGCGCAAGGGCTGCATGGAGGCCTACGCGGGGCGGGCAGCGATGGAAGCCGAGGCCCGACGACAACACGAAGAGGGCGCCAAGACCGACCTCTTCAAGCTGATGCACAAACACGAGCGCACGCGCCTCACGAGCGGCATCTGGGAGCGGGCGCTCGACCACGGTGACCAGATGGCGACGAAGCTGATCGAGCGTGCGATCGAGGCGCTCGGCACCGGGATCGCCTCCGCCGTCAACCTGCTCGACCCGGAAGCGGTGATCCTCGGCGGCGGGCTCGGCGACCGCCTTGGCGACCGCTACAGGGACGCTCTGTCGGAGGAGATGGGCAAGCACCTGTTCGTCGACGACCGTCCTCCTGCCCTGCTGGGCAGCGAACTGAACGACCTCGGCGGCGCGCTCGGCGCCTCGCTGCTCGTCACCCCATAGCCAGGTGCAACGCTTTTTCCATCCATTACATGGAAAAAGCGTTGCACCTGGGGCGCTAGACCCGGCCGGCGGCCTGGCGCTCTTTGCGGGCGACCGCGTCAACGATCACCGCCAGCAGCAGGACGCCGCCGGTGACCATGAACTTGACCGCCGAGGAGAGGGCGAGAAGATCCATCCCGTTGGAGATCGAGCCGATCACCAGGGCGCCGAGCAGCGCCGTCCAGACGGCTCCGCGGCCGCCGAAGAGACTGGTGCCGGCGATCACCGGGCCGGCGATGGCGAGCAGGAGCAGTTCGCTGCCGCCCGAGCTCTGGTTGACCGCAAGCAGACGGGAGGCGGCGAGGATGCCTCCGATCGCGGCCATCGTCCCGGAGAGGCCGAAGACGACGACGCGGATCGTGTTGACGCCGATGCCGGCGCGGCGCGCCGCCTCCGCGTTGCCGCCGACGGCGTAGACGTGGCGGCCGAAGCGGGTGCGCTTGGCGACGTATTCGAAGCCTGCGACGAAGGCGAGCAGGATCAGCAGCGCCAGCGGCACGCCGCGATCGGAGTTGAGGATGGCGACGACGACGATCGCAATCGCGGCGACGAGACCGATGCGCACGACCAGCGGCGCCAGGCTCTCGTCGGCGGTCAGGTCGTGCTTTTCCCGGCTGCGGCGGCTGGCGAGGGTGACGCCGGCGTAGGTCCCGATCACGACCAGGGCCATGATCCAGCCGACGGCGTCCGAGTAGAAGGTGTTGGCCAGCCCGGTGATCTTGGAGTCGGTGATGTTGATCGACCCGGTCGAGCCGAGCACCTGCAGCAGAGCTCCCTGCCAGGCGAGCAGGCCCGCCAGGGTGACGACGAAAGAGGGGACGCCGAAGCGGCTGAAGAGAAAGCCCTGGAGCAGGCCGATCGCCAAGCCGACCGCGATGCCGGCGGCGATCGCCAGGTATGGGCTCCAGCCGTGCTGGACATTGAGCACCGCCATCACCGCCGCCGCGAGCCCGCTGACGGCGCCGATCGAGAGGTCGATCTCCCCCAGCAGCAGGACGTAGACGATGCCGATCGAGATCAGGCCGACGGCGGTGATCTGCAGCATCAGGTTGGTCAGGTTCTCGGCCGAGAGGAAGCGGTCGTTCTGAAGCTGGAAGATCACCCAGATCACCGCGAGGCCGAGGACGACCCGCAGCGAGGCGAGGTCACCCTGGACGAAGCGCCGCAGGCTATCCCTGCTCATTGCCCTCACCGCCAACGCCCGTGATCGCGGCGACGACGTGCTCCTCCGTCGTCTGCTCGGCCTGGAAGTCGCCGGCGGACTTGCCCAGGCGCAGGACGACGATCCGGTCGGCGACCTCGAAGACGTTCGCCAGGTTGTGACTGATCACGACCACGCCGAGACCGCGCTCACGCAGGCGGGCGATCAGCTCGAGCACCTGCTTGGTCTGCGGCACGCCGAGCGCCGCGGTCGGCTCGTCGAGCAGCACGACCCGAGGCTCGCCGAGAAGCGAGCGGGCGACGGCGACCTGCTGGCGCTGCCCGCCGGAGAGCGTGCCGACCTCGGTGCGCAGGCTCGGGATCGTCACCGCGAGGCTGGAAAGCAGCTCGCCGGCGCGGTGCTCCATCTTCGCCTCGTCGAGCTGGCGCGTCGCGTGCGCCGGTCCGCTCGAGACCTCCTCCTGGCCGAGGAAGATGTTGGCGACGACGTCGAGGTTGTCGCAGAGGGCGAGGTCCTGGTAGACGGTCGCGATGCCGAGTTCGGTCGCGTCCTGCGGCCTGGAGACGGTCACTTCCTCGCCTTCGAACTTCATCGAGCCCGCGTCCGGACTGTGAATGCCCGCGATCGCCTTCACCAGGGTCGACTTGCCCGCGCCGTTGTCGCCGACGAGGCCGACCACCTCGCCGCCGTGCACGGCGAAGTCGACCCGGTCCAGAGCCTGGACCGGGCCGAAACGCTTGCTTACTCCCTCCAGCTCGAGGAGCGGAGCGCCGGTGGCCATCTCACCCCGAGATCCCGGCTTCTTCGCACGCTTTCGCGTAGCTGCTTGTGCACAGTTCGGATTCCGTGATGAACCCGTCCTTCACCACGGTGCTCTTCACGTTGTCTTTGGTCACCGCAACCGGTTCGAGCAGCACCGACGGGACCTTGGTCTTGCCGTTGTTCGGTTCGTCGGTGATCTGCGATTTCGGGAATTCTTTGCCTTCGGCGAGGGCGACGGCGATTTCCGCCGCGACCTTCGTCTCCTTGTCAGTCGCCTTGTAGACGGTCATGTACTGCTGCCCGGCAAGGATGCGCTGGACGCCGGCGACGGTCGCGTCCTGACCGGTGGTCGGCTTTTCTTCGGGGTTGATGCCAGCACCTTTCATTGCCGCGATCGCGCCGCCGCCGGTGTCGTCGTTGGCGCCGTAGACGCCTTCGAAGCCGTTCTTGCCAAGCGCCGTGATCGCCTGCTGCATCTCGTTCTGGGCGTTGGTCGCCGACCATTCCGGCGTGTCGTACTCCTTCGCGATCTGCACGCCCGCGGAATCGAAGCCGTTGTGCGCTCCTTCCTTGAAGAGCGCCGCGTTGCTGTCGGCGGGGTCGCCGTTGATCATCACGATCGGGCCACTGGCGCTGCCGTCTTCCTTCAGCTTCTTCGCCAGGGTTTCGGCCTGCAGTTCACCGACTTTGACGTTGTCGAAGGAGACGTAGTAGTCGACTTCGGCGTTTTCGATCAGCCGGTCATAGCTGAGCACCGGCACGTTCTGGGCTTTCGCCTTTTCGACGATCGCCGCCGCCGAGGCGGCGTCGACGGGATCGAGGACGAGCACTTCGGCACCCTGGGTCAATGCCGCTTCGGCCTGGCTCTGCTGCTTGGAGGCGTCCTCGGTCGCGTTGCTGTAGAGGACTTCGCAGTCTTCGCAGAGCTCTTCGACGTTTTCTTCGAATTCCGGGCGGTCGTGCGCTTCGTAGCGCGGCGTTTCGTTCTCGGGCAGGAGGAAGGCGATCTTCGGTCCTCCCCCGCCGCTGCTGCCGCAGCCGCTCGCCACCCCCATGAGGGCCAGGACGATCACCACTCCCAGTGGAATCAACATCCGCCTCAACGTCGATTGGGACATCGTCTCCTCCTTGTTCGAGCTCGCCAATGGCGTGCTACCCGGAGGAGCCCTTCTTTAAGCGGCGACAGGCTCGCGGCGCTTGCGGGACGTGCGCTTGGCGTGCGCCGTTTCGACCAGCTCCGCCAGGAAGCGCCCGGTGTAGGAGTCCTCCACCGCGGCGACCTCCTCGGGAGTGCCGGTGGCGACCACCTCTCCCCCCTCCTCGCCGCCCTCGGGTCCGAGGTCGATGAGGCGATCGGCGGTCTTGATCACGTCGAGGTTGTGCTCGATCACTACGACGGTATTGCCGGCGTCGACGAGGCGGCCGAGCACATCGAGCAGGCGCTGCACGTCGGCGAAGTGAAGGCCGGTGGTCGGCTCGTCGAGGATGTAGAGCGTGTTGCCGGTGGCGACCTTGGAGAGCTCGGTCGCCAGCTTCACACGCTGCGCCTCGCCGCCGGAGAGCGTCGTCGCCGCCTGGCCGAGGCGGATGTAATCGAGGCCGACGTCGTGCAGGGTGCGCAGGCGGCGGGCGATCTTCGGCACGTTCTCGAAGAACTCGACCGCCTCCTCGACCGACATCTCGAGCACGTCGCCGATGTTCTTGCCCTTGAAGCGGACCTCGAGCGTCTCGCGGTTGTAGCGCTTGCCGTGGCACTGCTCGCAGGGCACGTAGACGTCAGGCAGGAAGTGCATCTCGATCTTGATCTGGCCGTCACCGCGGCAGACCTCGCAGCGCCCGCCCTTGACGTTGAAGCTGAAGCGGCCCGGCTTGTAGCCCCGCGCGCGCGCCTCTTGGGTCTGGGCGAAGAGCTGGCGGATGTGGTCGAAGACGCCGGTGTAGGTGGCGGGATTGGAGCGTGGCGTGCGCCCGATCGGCGACTGGTCGATGTTGATGATCTTGTCGATCTGGCTGAGGCCGTCGACGCCGTCGTGGGCGCCTGGGCGCAGCTTCGCCTGGTGCAGGCGGTTGGCGACCGCGTGGTGCAACGTCTCGTTGACCAGGGTCGACTTGCCCGAACCCGAGACGCCGGTGACGCAGCAGAAGACGCCGAGCGGGATTGCAACGTCGATGTCCTTCAGGTTGTGTTCGCGGGCACCGCGGACACGCAGGGCGCCGCTTGGCTGGCGCCGCTCGGCGGGAAGCTCGATCGCGCGCTTGCCGGAGAGGTACTGACCGGTGAGCGAGGTGGCGTCCTTGGCGACCCTGTCCGGCGGGCCGGCGGCGATCACGTGGCCACCGTGTTCGCCGGCGCCCGGGCCGAGGTCGACGAGATGGTCGGCGGCGCGCATCGTGCCCTCGTCGTGCTCGACGACGATCACCGTGTTGCCGAGGTCGCGCAGGCGGTCGAGGGTGGCGATCAGCTTCTCGTTGTCGCGTTGGTGCAGACCGATCGAAGGCTCGTCGAGCACGTACATGACGCCCACCAGGCTGGAGCCGATCTGGGTCGCCAGCCGGATCCGCTGCGCCTCGCCGCCGGAGAGCGAGCGGGCCGAACGCCCCAGCGAGAGGTAGCCGATGCCGACGTTCTCGAGGAAGGCGAGCCGTTCGCTGATCTCGCGAACTATGAGGCGGGCGATCGCACGCTCGGTCTCGGTCAGCTCGAGGTTCTGAATCCACTCGGCCGCAGCGCGCGCCGACTTGCGGCTGAAGTCAGCGATGCTGATCCCACCGACCTTGACGGCGAGGCTCTCTGGCCGCAGGCGATCCCCGTCGCAATCGGGACAGGGCTGCTCGGCCATGTAGCCCTCGATCCGCTCGCGGTTGACCTCCGAGTCGGTCTCCTCATAGCGACGCTGGAGCTGGTTGAGGATCCCCTCGAAGCGGACCTTGTAGGAGCGGCGACGGCCGAAGCGGTTGGTGTAGGTGACCTGGTGGCGCTCGCCGCCGGTGCCGTTGAGGAAGATCTCTTTCTCCGATTTCTTCAGCTTCGACCAGGGCCTGTCGACGTCGACTCCGTACTCCTCGGCGACGGACGCGATCAGCCGCCGCCAGTAGGCGGTGACGCCGCGGTTCCAGGGCTGCAGCGCACCCTCGGCCAGCGAGAGCGTCGGGTCGGGGACGACGAGGTCGGGATCGATCACGCGCTGGAAGCCGAGCCCGTGACAGCGCTCGCAGGCGCCATGGGGCGAGTTGAAGGAGAAGATCCGCGGCTCCAGCTCGGGGATCGAGGTGCCGCAGTTGAGGCAGGCGAACTGCTCGCTGAACAGCAGCGTCTCGCCGTCGACGATCTCGACTTCGACGAGGCCGCCGGCGAGGCCGGCGGAGGCCTCGACCGACTCGGAGAGCCGGCGCCGAAGGTCCGGCTTCATCACCAGGCGGTCGACGACGACAGAGACATCGTGTTTGAACTTCTTGTCGAGGACGATCTCCTCGTCGAGCCGGCGCAGCTCGCCATCGACTTTCACCCGCGAGTAGCCCTCGAGCCGAAACTGCTCGAACAGCTTGCCGTACTCGCCCTTGCGTCCGCGTACGACGGGCGCCATGACCATGAATTTGATCCCCTCCTCGAGGGTCATCAGGCGATCGACGATCTGCTCTTGGGTCTGGCCGGTGATCTCCTCCCCACACTCGGGGCAGTGCGGAATGCCGATTCGCGCCCAGAGCAGGCGCAGGTAGTCGTGGATCTCGGTCACCGTGCCGACCGTCGAACGCGGGTTGCGAGAGGTCGTCTTCTGGTCAATCGAGATCGCCGGCGAGAGTCCCTCGATCGAGTCGACGTCGGGCTTCTCCATCAGGCCGAGGAACTGGCGCGCATAGGCCGAGAGCGACTCGACGTAGCGTCGCTGTCCCTCGGCGTAGATCGTGTCGAAGGCGAGGCTCGACTTGCCCGACCCGGAAAGGCCGGTGATCACGATCAGCGCGTCGCGCGGCAGCTCGAGGTCGACGTCCTTGAGGTTGTGCTCGCGAGCACCCGAGATAACGATCCGATCCGAAGCGGCCACCGGCGTCGATTCTACGCACACGAACAGATGTTCCCCTGGCAAAGGATCCGATTCATCCGCCTGGTGGGCTCAGGGCGATCAGGGCGTCGAGGCTTGCGCCGTAGTGGGACGTGAGTGAGATGTGGCCCTCGCCCTCGAGCAAGTGAAGCTCTGCATTCGGAAGGCGATCCGCAAGCCACTCAGCGTGGCGGCAGGGGATGATCAGATCGTCTCGCCCGTGCCAAGCGGTAGCCGGAGCCACGCACTGCTCGAGCCCGAAACCCCACTCCTTGCCGTGCGCCAAGTCGTCGTCCAGCCAGCCCCAGATTTCGTCTTCGCCGACCTGCCGCCAGGCAGCCAGCAGATACTCGCCGAAGCCTCCGTCGATCGCCGCCCGATCGGCATCGCAGAGATGAGCGTCGAGGGCGGCAAGCAGTTGCGCTTTGGTTTCGATCGAACGCAGCGCTCGGACTTCTCCTTCCAGGTACTCCCGCAGCGCATCGACTCCCTCTCGCATCGCAGCGAACTCCATGCGGTTTCCCTCTCCCATCCCAGCTTCCCAATCCAAGCCCTCGGCGTCGATTGGCGCGCTGCCGGCAAGGACCGCCACCGCCCTGACGCGACGGGAAAGCAAGGCCGCGCAGGCAAGGGCGTGCGAGCCGCCCCCGGATTCGCCGACCACATAGAAGTCGTCGATTCCCAACGCGTCGGCGATCGCCTCCACGTCCGCTGCGCAATCGGCAATCGAGCGTCCGGGCAGACGATCAGACCCCGCATAGCCCGGGCGGGAGTAGAAGACGTGGCGCAGGTGCCGACGAGCCCCTTCCTCGAGTTCCCGCTCGTACAACCCTCGTATGCCGGGCGTCCCGTGGAGGAAGAAGATGGGATCGCCTCCCGGTGGCCCCTCGGCAAGGACCGAGAGCAGGCGTCCGTCCGGAGCACGAACCTTGCGTTCGGAGGACTGCACCGACGCAACCTAGCGTCTCAGCCTTGCGGCGGAGCACCAGGAGGCGTACCTTGAACCGAGGCAGGGCCAAGCCACTCCGACCAAGGAGGAACGATGTCGAACATCGACACAGCCCGGTCCGCCTACGAGGCTTTCGGCAACGGAGACCTGGAAGCGCTGAAGGAGATGATGGCCGAGGACGGCACCTGGCTCACCTCCGACGAGCTGCCGCTCGGTGGAGAGACCCACGGACGCGACCAGATCATCGGCAACTTCGCCCAGCTCCCCAACTACTGGTCCTCGTTCAGCGTCGAACCTGAGGAGTTCATCGACGCGGGCGAGTGGGTGGTTGTGCGGGGAACGCAGCGGGCGAGTCACAACGGCGACAGCTTCGAGGCGCCGTTCGCCCACCTGATCAAGTTCGCCGACGGCAAGATCGCCCGCGGCGAGTTCTACGCCGACAGCGCCAAGGCAGCGAAGGTTCTCGCTTAGCCCGTAGCGACGGAGGAAAGTCCGGCGACCGCCGACCGCTCCCCGACGACAGCGCGCTGCTCGGGGAGCGGGCGGCCGCAGGAGCCGGGCTCCGAGCCCTCGACGACCTTCGTCGATCCGTCCCGCATGCGGATTTTCAGACGGCTGGGGAAGGTCATGCGAAGAGCGGCGGTGTCGAGCCCGTCGATGCCGGCGTCGCCGCGGCCACCCCCCGTGAAGCGCCTGCGCAGCGAGCGGCCGAGATGGCGGCGCAAGCCGGGATCGGCGCGGATCGCGCCCAGCACCGCCGGCGCCGGATTCGCCTCCCGCATGTTGGCGTCGCCCAGTCGCCGGCGGATGCGCAGCAGGTCGCCGAGACCGAGGTCCGGCGAGGCGCCGGCGTCGAGGCTGCCGCGCAGGGTAGCCGCCGTCAACGCCGGGTCGTGACGCAGATCGATCCGGGCGGCGAGGGCGCGGATCTCGTCCTCGTGGTCGCTCAACCAACTCGGGCGCAGCTCCGCGGGCGTGAGCCGGCCGGCAATCAGGGCGATCGCCGTCGTCAGCGTCGCGGAGAAGTTGACCCGCACCGGGGTCAGGTCGGACCCTCGGCCCAGCTCCTCCATCTCGCAGGTGAGCCAGCCCGCCTCGATCTCGGCGCTCGCGACCTCGCCCGCAACGACATCCGCCGCCAGCGCCGCCTCGGCGACCGACTGCAGGTAGGCACAGCCGGGCAGGCGCTTGTAGGCCAGCGTGTCGGTGAGCCAGACGCGGCCGAGCGCGCCGAACATCGCCGGCCGGGGGGCGAAGGAGAGCGCCGCGAGCACCCCGCGGGGATGCTCGATCACGTCGAGCGCGCCGGTCACGCCCTCGGCCGAGAGCAGCGCCGCGCGGGCTCCGGTTGCTGCCGGCTCCGCCGCGGTCAGCAGCTTGCTGCCCGGACCCATGAATCCGGGCCACATCCCGTAGGGCGGCTGGTAGAGGGCGATCGCCAGTGCATGGGCGGTGCGCTCGGCGTCCAAGCCCAGTCCGACAGACGCGGCCACTGCCGCCGAGGCGCAGTGGATCGAGGCCCAGAACTGGCCGTTGTGTGGTCCGAGGAAGAGCGCGGCACCGAGGCGGCCGGCAACCTCGTTCGCTGCTACCCGGGCGACCCGGGCCGTCTCCGCGTCATCGGTGAACGCCGCCGCCGCGGGGACCGCGGAATGGCCGGTGTGTCCCATGAACAGGTAGTCGTCCCAGTCGTGGGCGATCGAGGCCGCCGCCGAGCGGTAGACCTCGCCAACTGGTCCGCCTGGAGCAACGGCGGCAAACGGCGCGGCCGCCTCTTCCCCCGCCGCACGCGCGGCGGCGATGCATTCGGCCTGCAGCTCGGCCCGCTCGCGCACACTGCTCGGCAGGTCGTCGGCCCGCAGGCCGACCGCCCACTCGGCGATCGCCTCGCAGATCGTCATCGTCACGCGCCCGCGCGCATCCCGTCGAGGTCGCGGCGCAGCTCTTTCAGCTCGTCGCGCAGGCGCGCCGCCTCCTCGAAGCGCAGGTCGTCGGCGGCGGCAAGCATCTCCTCCTCGAGCCCGACGATCGCCCGCTCCAGCTCGGCGGGGTCGGCGAACTCGGCGGCCCGCTTGCCACGGCGCTTGCGCGGCGCCCGGTCCTCCATCGCCAGGAACTCGCTCATCTCGGAGATGCCCTTGCGCACGGTCTCAGGCGTGATTCCGTGCTCGGCGTTGTAGGCGAGCTGGATCACGCGGCGGCGGTCGGTCTCGCGAATCGCCGCCCGCATCGCGTCGGTCTCCTTGTCCGCGTACATCAGCACTCGTCCGTTGACGTTGCGCGCCGCCCGCCCGATCGTCTGCACCAGGCTCGTCTCGCCGCGCAGGAAACCCTCCTTGTCGGCGTCGAGGATCGCCACCAGCGAGACCTCAGGCAGGTCGAGCCCCTCGCGCAGCAGGTTGACCCCGACGAGGACGTCGTACTCGCCCAGGCGCAGGTCGCGCACGATCTGGATCCGTTCCAGGGTGTCGATCTCCGAGTGCAGGTAGCGCACCCGCACGCCGTACTCGAGCAGGTAGTTGGTCAGGTCCTCGGCCATCTTCTTGGTCAGCGTCGTCACCAGGACCCGCTCGCCGTCCTCGGCCCGTGCCCGGATCTCGTTCATCAGGTCGTCGATCTGGTTGCGCGTCTCGCGCACCTCGATCTCGGGGTCGACGATTCCCGTCGGCCGCACGATCTGCTCCACCACACGGCTCGATTCCGCCCGCTCGAACGGCCCGGGGGTAGCCGAGACCATCACCAGCTGGTCGACTCGGTCGAGGAACTCGTCGAACTTGAGCGGCCGGTTGTCGATCGCCGAGGGCAGCCGGAAGCCATAGTCGACGAGGGTCTGCTTGCGCGAGCGATCGCCCTCGTACATGCCGCCGATCTGCGGGACTGTCTGGTGGGACTCGTCGACGAAGACGACGAAGTCGTCGGGGAAGTAGTCGATCAGCGTGTGGGGAGGGCTGCCCGGCGGCCGGCCGTCGAGGATGCGCGAGTAGTTCTCGATCCCCGAGGTGAAGCCGATCTCTTTCAGCATCTCGATGTCGTAGGCGGTCCGCTGGCGCAGCCGGTGCGCCTCGAGCTGCTTTCCCTCGGCCTCGAGCTCCGCCGTACGCGCGTTCAGTTCGGACCTGATCTCCTCGACCGCCCGCTCCAGGGTCTCGTCCCTGGTCACGTAGTGCGACGCCGGCCAAACCGAGACGTGGTCGATCGTGTCGAGGATCTCGCCGGTCAGCGGGTCGAAGTGCTGGATGCCCTCGATCTCGTCGCCGAAGAGCGCGATCCGGTACGCCGACTCGGCGTAGGAGGGCATGATCTCGAGCACCTCGCCCCGCACCCGGAACGTCCCACGCGCCAGGGTCGAATCGTTGCGCTGGTACTGCATCTTGACCAGCTTGCGCAGCACCTCGTCGCGGTCTATCTCCTCGCCGACTTTGAAGAGCTGCATTTTTTCGTTGTAGACCTGCGGCGAGCCGATCCCGGAGATGCAGGAGACCGAGGCGACGATGATCACGTCGCGGCGGGCGAAGAGCGCCGCCGTCGCCGCATGGCGCAGGCGGTCTATCTCGTCGTTGATCGAGGAGTCCTTCTCGATGTAGAGGTCCTGCGCCGGGACGTAGGCCTCGGGCTGGTAGTAGTCGTAGTAGGAGACGAAGTACTCGACCGCGTTGTCGGGGAAGAACTCGCGGAACTCGTTGCAGAGCTGCGCCGCCAGCGTCTTGTTGTGGGCGATGACGAGCGAGGGGCGCTGCACCGCCTCGATCGTGGCCGCCATCGTGAACGTCTTGCCCGTGCCGGTCGCCCCGAGCAGGGTCTGGAAGCGTTCGCCCGCTTCCAAGCCCTCGGCCAGCCCCGTAATCGCTTTCGGCTGGTCGGCGGTGGGGGTGTAGGCGGGGTTGAGCTTGAACTCCGGCACCGGCTGACCTTAGCGGGCGGTTTAGACTGCGCCGCCGATGACACGGTCCCAGCGACTGATCGCCGGCTTCTTCGCCTTCGCCGGGGCGATGCACTTCGTCATCCCGCGCGCTTACGAGGCGATGATGCCGCCCTCGCTGCCCAGGCACCGCGAGGCGGTGGCGCTCAGCGGAGTGGCAGAGATCGTGGGCGGTGCCGCGGTTATCGCCCCCTCGACCCGGCGCTTCGCCCGCTGGTGGCTGCTCGGCCTGCTGCTCGCCGTCTTCCCGGCCAACGTCCACATGGCGGTCAACCCCGAGCAGGTGCGGGGGCTGGACCTGAATCGCATGCCTCGCTGGGCCCTCTGGGCGCGTTTGCCGCTGCAGCCGCTGGCGATGTTGTGGGTGTGGCGCGCAACCCGCGATTGATTCGTATATAAACATGCAGTTTCGTCAAGAGGTGTTTTGGCTGTAGCGCTTCTGTCTAAGCAGACAGAGAATTGCCGCATGAAACCACGCGAACGTTTCGCCATTAATCTGCGCAAAGCGCGCAAGAAGTCCGGAATCTCACAGGAGGAGCTCGGTTTCCTCTGCGACCTTCACCGCACCGAGATCTCCTTGCTCGAGCGCGGCGGCCGCGAGCCCAGGCTGGGCACGATCGTGAAGCTCGCCGGCTCGCTTGGCACGACGCCCGAACAGCTTTGCGAGGGCGTCAACTGGCTGCCCAAAAAACGCAGGTTCCAAATCAAGAAATAGCTAGGGGAGAAAGCCTTCGAGCAGGCTCTGGGCGGGTCCGAGGAAGCTCTGGGCCTGATCGAAGATCGATTCCGCGTCGTTGATCAGTTCGATCGCGCGGTCGAGGGGGATTTCCCGCAGGGTCGACCGCAGCGGTCCTGCGATCAACGGGCTCAGAGCTCCTGCTTCTTCGGCGTCGTCCACCGCCCGCACCAATCCGGCGCGCACCGCGCGGGCTAGCTCGGCGTCGCCGATCCCGTAGCGCTGCATGAAGCGTTCGCGAGACTCAGGAGTCGCCAGCGCCTGGGCCAGCGTCTCCCGGCTCACCCCCAGCTCGCAGGCGGCGCCGTCGAGGGCGGAGAGCGTGAACTGCTGGACGATCTCCTGCAGGCCTTCCGGGTTGCGCCAGGGCCGATGCTTACAGGGGTCCTGGGTCTTCGCCGGCTCATACGACGATCCGCCGGCGGCCAGGTAGACGCCAACCAGGAGCAGAGCTGCCACCGCCGAGCCGATCACGAGCAGCGAGCCCCTCATTTCCCTGGGAGCGCTCACAGATCCAACCTCCGCGCCAGGCCGATCGGAATCAAGGCCAGCAGGCCGAGCAGCGCGGCCAGCCCAAAGGAGGCGCTGAACGCGTGGGTCGCACCACGGTCGAGCTGATCCTGCAGTTCTTCACGCAGCTGCACCACCTGTTCCCGCTCGCCGGCGTCTTCGGGCAGCGGCTCGAAGGCAGAACCGATCGTCGGCACCCTCCCCCGCTCTTCTTCGAGACGCTCCTCGATTCGCTGCGCGAGGTCGAGCTTGAGCAGCGGTGGCACGCGCGAGTCGAGGATCACCGCGGTGCCGGCGTCGATCGCGTCATGGCGCTGCTGGGCGATGTCCGCGGTGAAGATCGGCGTCAACGCCAGCAGGCCGACAACGACGCCCGCGTGACGCGCCGAAATGGTCCAGCCCCCATGGATCGCCTGCGGCGCCCGCCCCGCAAGTGCCGTCTCAGTCAGTGCCGAGAGGACCAGGGCGAGCCCGACCCCAACCAGCACCTGGGGAGGCAGCGTAAGCACCACCTCGGCTTTCGGCAGCAGCGCGAGGGCACCAAGACCACCGGAGACGAGGATCGCCCCTGCCACCGCCCGCGCCCTGGCGCTCGGCACCCGATCGCCGAGCCGGGCTCCGGCAAGCGCCGCGAGCGGCATCGCGCTGACGACGATCGCGGCGCCGATCGGGCTCAGACGCCAACCCTCGATCAGCAGCAGCACGAGGAGAAAGAGCGCCGCGGCGATCGCGGCCGAGATCATCGCCAGTGCCAGGTTGGCGACCAGGTGCGGCCTGCCCGAGGGACGCAGCTCGGACGAGAGCACGCCGGTTGCCGCCTCGTGCTTGGCGACCGCGAAGATCGGCACCGCCGCCACCAGCGCCAGTGGGGCCTGGAGAAGGAAGATCGACTGCCAGGAGACGAGCTCGGTGAGCAGCCCGCCCACAGCGGGCCCGAGTGCGGCGCCGGTTGCTCCGGCCGTGGCCCAAACCGCCGTCGCACGGCGCTCGGAACCCACCGTCGCGGGAAGCAGCTCGAGCACCGCGGTCACGGCAGCGGCACCGCCCAGGGCCTGCACGCAGCGGGCGGCGATCAGGGTCTCCAGGTGCGCCGACAGCCCGCACGCGATCCCCGCCCCGGCGAAGACGGCGAGTCCGACCGCGGCGACCCGGCCGGGGCCGGTGCGCCTCGCCAGGTGGGCGGCGGGTACGGCGGCAAGCGCCATCACCAGGTTGAAGGAGACGAGAACCCAGGTCACGCCGGCAACCGTCGTGTCGAGCTCGCGGTATATCTGCGGCAGGGCAAGGACGACGATCGAGGAGTCGGCGAGGACAAGCCCCACCGCGAGGGCAAGCGCCGCGACCCTGGGCTTAGTTGCGGCGCTCAATAGCCCAGCTCCTTTCCGTACTTCTCTCGATAGGCGCGTTGCTTGTCGAGCACCTCTTCAACATATGCACGAGTTTCAGGGAAGGGGATTCCCTCCAGCGTCAGCCCGCTCCCGCCCCAGTGTTCGACGTTGGCCGGGCCCGCGTTGTAGGCGGCCAGCGCGGCGACGACGTCGTCGTCATAGCGATCGAGCAGTTCGCGCAGAAGGAAGGTGCCGTAGCGGATGTTGATTTCGGGGTCCGAGAGGTCGCCAAGCTTGAATGTCGTGCCGCCGCTGTGGCGCTCGATTTCGTTGGCCGCTTCAGGCGTGATTTGCATCAGCCCGCGCGCCCCCGCGCTCGAGGTCCTGTCGCTGAACTTGGACTCCGAGTAGATCACCGCTGCGATCAGGGCGGCATCGACGTCCTTTTCGCGGGCCTGCTGGCGGATGATGTCCTCGTGGTGGAGCGGCAGGGTCAGCTCCTGGATTGCCTTGTCGACGATGCCGCGCAGCACGAAGAAGGCGGCCACCACGGCGATGAGCGCCGCTGCGCCGACGAACAGGCGGCGGCGTCGCTTCCTCTGCTTCATCCATCAAGCTTCGCGAGCAGCGCGGACAGGCGCTGCTCGAGATCCTCGAGCGAGCCGTCGTTCTCGATCACGTGCTCGGCCCGAGCCGCCTTCTCCTCCTGAGCCAGCTGCCGCGCCTCGCGCTCGTCGACCAGCGCGTGGCCACGGGCCTCGGCGCGCTCACGCCGCACCTCATCGGAGGTGAGCACGGCGACGGTGGTGTCGAAGACGCTCTCCATCTCGGACTCGAAGAGCAGCGGGACCTCGACCACGGCGACCGCGACGGCGTCCCCAAGCGAGACGAGCCAACCGCCGATCCGCTCGCCGACCAACGGGTGGATCTGCGCCTCCAGCCATTCCAGCTGCTCTGGATCTGCAAACACGATCTCGCCGACCTTGGTGCGGTCGACGCGACCCTCGGGCGCGATCTCGTCCCCCCACCTCTCCCTCAACCGCCCCAGTAGCGGTTCGGCCTCCAGCAACTCGTGCACCACCGCGTCACTGGAGATCGTCGCCGCCCCGAGCCGCTCGAAGGCAGCGAGAGCCTCGGACTTGCCCGCGGCAATCCCGCCCGTCAGCCCGATCGTCAGCATGGGGGTTGGGGTGACGGTCTATCCCGGTAGGGGTTCCGCTTAACTTTTTCGAGGAACGTCAGATTGCTGGCGCCTCGGGCGAGCACTCACGAAAAAGTACAAGACGCTCCACCCCTGCCGGGATAGACCGTCAAGACTCCGAAGCTTCTTCGGGAGACTCCTCGGCATCGGCAGCGGGCTCCTCAGCAGGAGCTTCCTCGGCCTCGGAAGTCTCGTCAGCTCCATCCTCATCGGCGTCGGCTGGAGCCTCTGGCTCAGCGATCTCGGCCACCGGCTCCTCCGTCTCTTCCGCGGGTGGCGCGGACTCGGAGGGGTCGAGAACGGAGGCCTCGCCCCCGCCCGCAGACCCCTCCGAGGCCGCGTCAGGACCCGCGGTCGATTCCTCTGAAGTCTCGTCAGGCGAACCCTCGCCGGCCGCCTCGATCTGCTCCCCCAGGTCGCCGAGCGCCATCCGGTTCTCCTCGACCTGCTTGATGCTGAGCGAGAGCCGCCGCCGCTCCTCGTCGATCTCGAGGATCTTGACGTTCAGCTTCGTGCCCGGCTCGACCACCTCGTTCGGGCTCTCGACGTGATGGTCGGCGAGCTCGGAGATGTGGACCAGCCCCTCGACGCCCGGCAGGATCTCGACGAAGGCGCCGAAGGCGACGACCTTGGTCACCTCGCCCTCGAGCACGTCGCCCGGGCGGTGCGAGCTGATCACCCGCTGCCAGGGGTCCTCCTGCGTCTGCTTGAGGCCGAGCGAAATGCGCTGGCGGTCGCGGTCGATGTCGAGGACCTTGATCCGCACCGTGTCGCCGATCGCGACCACCTCGGACGGGTGGTTGACGTGGCTCCAGGAAAGCTCGGAGATGTGGATCAACCCGTCGATGCCGTCGAGATCGACGAAGGCGCCGAAGTCGACGATATTGGAGATCTTGCCCTCGACCACCTGGCCCGGCTCGAGCCGGCCGAGGATCTGCTCGCGCACCTCCTTGCGCTCTTCCTCGAGCACGGCGCGGCGCGAAAGGACGACGTTGTTGCGGCTGCGGTTGAGCTCGATCACTTTGCACTCGAGCGTCTGGCCGGTGAACTCGTCGAGGTTGTGGACGCGGCGGATGTCGACCAGCGAGGCGGGCAGGAAGCCGCGCACCCCGAGGTCGAGGATAAGGCCGCCCTTGACCACCTCGATCACGTTGCCTTCGACCGGTTCGCCCGACTCGGCCGCGGCCTCGATCTTGCGCCAGGCCTTCTCGAAGCGAGCGCGCTTCTTGGAGAGCACGAGGCGGCCCTCGGAATCCTCCTTGGTGAGGACGAGTGCGTCGACCTCCTCGCCAAGCTCGACCTCGTCCGCCGGGTTGACCGACTTGCGGATCGAAAGCTCGTGGGAGGGAATGACCCCCTCCGACTTGTAGCCGATGTCGACCAGGACCTCGTCCTTGTCGATCCGCACGACCTTGCCTTTGACGACGTCGCCCTCCTCGAAGGAGACCATCGTCGCCGCGTAGTTGGGCACGACCTTGCCGTCGACTTCGACAAGCAGGCCGCCGGAGCCCTCGACGGGAGTTCCGGCAATCTCCGGGGTAACGGTCGTATCGGTCACGGACACAGCCGCGCATGATTGCAGGTGGATACGCTCTGCGTCGTGCCGATCCGGGCGACCAAGCGCGGCGAAGAACGCACCTCGTTGCAGGGCAGTCACGACGTGCTGATCTGCGGCGCGAGCTTCGCCGGGCTCGCCGTGGCACGCGAGCTCGCCGGCTGCGGAGCCGACGTGTTGGTGATCGACCGCTACGAGATCGGCGAGCGCCAGACGTCCGCCTGCGGCATCCCAACTTCGTGGCTGGAGGCGACCGGGCTGATGGGCGCTGAGCGACAGCGCTTCGACTCCCTCCTCCTTCACACGCCACACGGCGACACCCGCTTCCGCCTGCCCTGGACCTTTTCGACCTTCGATTACCGCGAGCTCTGCGAGCTGCTCTGGGAGCAGGGCGACGCCCGTTTCGAGACCGCGAAGGTGAACGGACTCGCCCAGCCGAGCAATGGCGGCGGCGCGATCGCGGTCGAGACCGACCGCGGCACGATCTCAGCGCCGCTGGTGGTCGACGCCCTCGGCTGGCGCCGCATGCTGGCCGGAAACGACGGCTACCAGCCCCCGGACGCCCCCCTCTCGCGCGGGCTCGAGGTGCACCCGAACGGTGCCAGTGAGGACCTCGAGGTCTGGATCGACCGTCGCTATGTGCCGGCCGGCTATGGCTGGTCGTTCCCCGCCCGCGACGAGCTGCGGATCGGCGTCGGCTCCTTCGACCCCCGTTTCCACGTCCGTGAGACGACCGAGCTGCTGGCCGAGGATCTCGGCAGTGAGCGGGTCCGCTACCAGGGCAACTGGATCCCTCACAAGCTGCGAGGGGCGACTGAGGGTGGCGTCTTCTTTGCCGGCGACTCGGCCGGCCACTGCCTGCCGCTGACCGCCGAGGGAATCCGCACCGCGCTCTACTTCGGCATCGCCCTCGGACGCGAGCTGCGCGGGGTCGTCGACGGCTGGCAGGACCGCGAGCAGGCCGCGGCCCGCTACGCGCGCTTCCACGACTCGCACGAGTGGAAGTTCCGCTGGATGCTGCGCGCGCAGCGGCTGGTGCCGCGGATACCGCCGCGCCTGCTGGGGCCGCTGATCCGACTGTGCGGGACAAAGCGCTTCGTCGACTGGTCCTTCGGCCACTACCTGCGGATCGCACCGCCGGAGCCGGCGGTCGGCTCAGCGCACGACGAGCACCGTGCCGACCATGAGAAGCCCAACGCCGACGATCCGTTCCGGGCCGACCGAGATCTGGTCGAGGCCGAATAGGCCGAATCTGTCTATCGCGAGCGAGGCGACGAGCTGGCCCGTAACGGTCAGCGCCGCCACTCCCCCGGCGCCGATCACGTCGATGGCGATCAGGGCGTTGGTCACGTAGACGGCGCCGAGCAGGCCGCCGACCAGGTAGTACCAGCGGAGGTCGAAGGCCGAGTCGAGCCCCCCCGCCTTGCCGCTGAGGACGACGATCGCGCCAAGCGCGATCGTCCCGATCAGAAAGGAGACGAAGGCCGCGGCCAAGCTGCCCGTCACTCGCCCCAGCCCGGCGTTGATCGGCGCCTGCAAGGCGATCAGCCCACCGGCCCCCGCGGTGAGGATTATTGCCAGTCCCCGATCCATGCCCCGCGTCATTATCGGGGATGCGCTTTCGGAGTGGAGGCAATGCGGCAGAGCATCGGCGCGTGATCCTCATCGTTCGTCCGTGTTGCACCGATACAAGGGGTCAGTCGAACCTTCTCATCGTCGTCTCGGTACCCCCCACATCATCGCGAGCCAGATGCCACCGCCAGCAGAGGGATTCGTCGCCCGTCATCTCGTCGGTCCGGCGCTGCGCACCCAACCCGACGGGAGACTCGTCAAGCTCGTCCGCGAGGGCTACGAGACGGCTTTCGAGGAGATCGTGCGCCGCTACGGCACCGCGCTGCGGCGGTACGCGGCCGGGATCGTCGGCGGAAGGGCTGAGGACGTCACCCAAGACGCCTTCTCGAAGGCGCTGCTGGCACTGCGCCGCGACGACAAGGAAATCGAGCTGCGGCCGTGGCTCTTCCGAATCGTCCGCAACACGGCGCTCAACGACCTGCGGGACAGCCCTCCCTCACCCCGCGAGCTGGCCGAGACGATTGCCGGAGATGACAGCCCGGCCGAGCAGCTCGAACGCCGTGAAGAGCTCGTCGAGCTGATACAGCGTCTGCAGGCGCTGCCCGAGTCGCAGCGAGCGGCGATCGTCATGCGTGAGCTGGAAGGACTCAGTCACGAGGAGATCGCCGCGGCACTGGGCCTCAGCGGTGGCGCGGCCCGACAGGCGATCTATCGGGCGCGACGAACCTTGCGTGACGGCTTCGGGATGTTGTTGCCTGTGCCGCTGCTGAAGGCGCTGCTTGGCGCGACGAGCGCCTCGGCGCCGGTCGAAGCCGCCGCCGGGGTCGCGGGAGCGGGCGGCGCCGGCGTGGCGCTGAAGGCAGCGACGGCAACCGTATTGATCGCGGGAGCGGTCGGGGCGGGCGTCACGATCGACCGCGGGCATCCCCACGATTCACCAACCGACGCCAGCGCGGCGCGCCCGCACGGCGATGCCTCCCCGCGGGTCTTCCACGGCGGCCCACTTGCGGCCAACCAGGGTGAGACGACCGGCCGCGAACGTCGCGACGACCGCGGCCCCTCGACCGGCTCGGGCACCGGGGGTCACGATGGCCACGGCTCGGGCCCGGGGGACGATGGAGGCGGCAGCGGGACGTCCCACCACGGCGACGGCGGACCCGATGGATCGTCGTCGTCAGGCCCGGGCGGCGGTGACGACGGCTCCAGCAGCGGTCCGGGCTCGGGAGACGAGTCGCCTTCGACGTTGACCGAAGAAAATTTGTCTTCCGGTGGGGGCTCAGGCTCGAACAGCGGTCCGAATTCCGGCGAGGGAAGCCCCGAACAGACGTCCGGCACCGATGACTCCGGTGATTCTGACGGCGCCGGCGGGTTCTCCGTGCAGGCAACGCAACCGTAAGGAGGACCGATGAAACGCAGTCACAGGCTCTTGCTCCTCGTAGCGCTGGGCCTGCTCGCCCTGGCCCTGCCCGGGGCAGCTGGCGCCAAGACCCGCGACCGTAACCACGACCGCATCCCCGACCGCTGGGAGAAGCGCCACCACCTGTCGACAGGGGTGAACCAGGCGCGACGCGATCAAGATCGCGACCACCTGCGCAACCGGGGGGAGTTCCTGGCGGGGACCAACCCACACGATCGCGACAGCGACGACGACGGGATTCCCGACGGCGAAGAGCACGCCGGCACGATCCAGTCGTTCGACCCGAGCACCGGCACGCTCGTCGTCTCGCTCTTCGGCGGCGGCTCGGTCGAAGGCTTGGTCAGCGAAGAAACCGAGATCGAGTGCGACGACGGGGGCGGCGGCGGTGAAGCTTCGGCGTCCAGCTCCTCGAACAGCGGCGAAGGCAGCGACGAGGAGGGAGAGGGCGAATCGGGCGACGACGGGTCCGAGGGCGAGGGCGGCTCGGAATGCACGATCGCCGACCTCGTACCCGGCGCCACCGTCGACGTGGCGGAGCTCGAGCTCGAAAACGGAATCGCGGTCTTCGAGAAGGTCGAGCTGGCCGGCTGAGCTACTTCGCGTCGAGCCAGTCCTCGCCGACGCCGACGTCCACCTCCAGCGGTGGGTCGAGCTGGTAGGCGGCGCACATCTCGCGCCGCACCAGCTCGACCGCCGCGTCCATCTCGCCCGGCGGGCCCTCGAAGAGCAGCTCGTCGTGGATCTGCAGGACCAGGCGCGTCGCCATCTCCTGCTCGGCCAGCGCCTTACGGCAACGGACCATCGCGACCTTGATGATGTCCGCTGCGGTGCCCTGAATCACGGTGTTGACGGCGAGGCGCTCGCCGAGGCGCCGGGTATTCGGATTGCCGGAGCGAAGCTCGGGGATCGCCCGCCGACGCCCCAGCAGCGTCGTCACGAAACCCTCCTCCTGCGCCTGCTCGACGATCTCCTCCCGGAAGGCGCGTACGGCCGGAAATCGCTCCAGGTAACGGGCAACGAATTCCTCGCCCTCTTTGCGCGGGATGTTGAGGCGGTCGGCGAGGCCGAACCCCGTCAGTCCGTAGACGATGCCGAAGTTGACCATCTTCGCCTTCGAGCGCTGGCCGACGTCGACCTCGTCGCGTGAGACGTCGAAGACCTCGGCAGCCGTCGCGGCGTGGACGTCATCGCCGGCGCGGAAGATCTCCTTCAGCACGCCCTCGTCGGCAACATGAGCGAGAACACGGAGCTCGACCTGGCTGTAGTCGGCTGAAAGCAGCCGCGCCCCCTTCTCGGCGACGAAGCAGGCGCGTACCGGGCGGCCGATCTCGGTGCGGATCGGGATGTTCTGCAGATTGGGGTTGGTGCTGGAGAGCCGGCCGGTGGTCGTTGCCGCCTGGTTGAAGGTCGTGTGCACGCGGCCCGTGTTGGGGTCGATCAGGTCCGGCAGCGAATCGAGGTAGGTGTTCTTCAGCTTGCTCAGCTCGCGCCAGCTCTCGATCTTCTCGACGATCGGGTGCTCATCGCGGATCTGGGCAAGGACTCTGGCGTCGGTCGAGTAGCCGGTTTTTCCCCGCCGCTTGCGGGTCAGGCCGAGCTTCTCGAAGAGGATGCGGCCGACCTGCTGCGGCGAGCCGATCGTGAACTCCTCCTCGGCCAGCTCGTAGATCTCCTTCTCCAGGGTCTCGATGCGCTCGCCGAACCCGGCTCCGACCTCGGCGAGGCGCTCGGCGTCCAGCCTCAGCCCCTCGCGTTCCATCGCAGCGAGGACGTGGACGAGCGGCAGCTCCACCTCCTGCAGCAGGCGCTCGAGGCCCAATTTGGCGATGCGTGGGCGCTGGACGTCGGCGAGGGCGGCGACAAGACGAGCCTCTTCGGCAGGGTCGAGGCCGGCCTCGCCTTCGGCGTGGCCGTCGAGCGAGAGCTGCCCATCGTCCTCTCCGCTCGCGGGCGCAGCCTCGGTGGCGATTCCGATTCCGGCGTCGGCGGCCAGCTCGATCAGGTCGTAGGTGCGCCGCTGGGGCTCGAGCAGGTAGGCGGCGAGCATCGTGTCGTGCTCCAGCCTCAGCTCCACCCCCTCGCGCGCCGCGGCAGCGAGCAGGCCGTGCCTGCCTCCCCCCAGGGACTTGGCGTCGTGGGCGACGAGGTCGCGACCGGCCAGGGCCACCGCCAGCTCGTCGAGCGTCCCATCGCCAGAAACGACACGCTCGCCCGCGGCGACCCAGCGATCGCCGGCGACGGCAAGCGCCAGCGGCCCCTCCCCCCCGCTCAGGTCAGATAGCCCTCCTTCGACCACCTCCAACTCCAGCTCGGTCTCGACCTTTCGGCCGGGCACCGTCTTGCCCTCTGGAAGCGCTTCTTCCAACCGCTCCATCACGGCGCGCAGCTCGAACTCGCGCATGAAGTCGCGCAGGACGCCACGGTCGGGCTCACTGCCCATCACCGCGTCGAGGTCGACGCCCGTCTCGATGTCGTAGTGGAGGGTCGCCAGCTGCTTGGACATGCGCGCGTCGTCGGCGTGCTCGACCAGGTTCTGCTTGCGCTTGGCGCCCGAGATCTCCTCGACCGAACCGAGCACGCCCTCGAGATCGCCGAATTTCTGCAGTAGCTGCGTCGCCGTCTTCTCGCCGATCCCCGGGACGCCGGGGATGTTGTCGGAGGTATCGCCTCGCAGGCCCATCAGGTCGGTGATCAGCTCCGGCGGCACCCCGTAGCGCTCCTCGACCGCGGCGCTGTCGTAGACCTTGGTCTCGGTGATGCCGCGCGAGGTGCTCATCACCCGCACGCCCTCGCCGACCAGCTGGTAGGCGTCGCGGTCGCCGGTCACCACCATCACCGGGATGCCCTCTTCGCGCGCCTGCCGAGCGAGCGACGCGATCACGTCGTCGGCCTCGTAACCCTCGACCTTGACGTTGGTGTAGCCGAAGGCCTCGACCAGCGGCATCAGGTGCGGCCACTGCTCGCGCAGCAGGTCGGGGCGCGGTTTGCGCTGCGCCTTGTAGAGGTCGTAGGTGACCTCGCGTCCCGACATCCCGGCGTCCCAGGCGACCACCACCCCGGCCGGCGAGTGCTCGTCGATGATCTTGACCAGCATCGAGGCGAGCCCGTAGATCGCGTTCGTCGGCCTCCCGTCGCTCGTCCCGATCGACTCCGGCAGGGCGAAGAACGCCCGGTAGGCGAGCGAGTTGCCGTCGATCAGGAAGAGCTCGTGGTCGGGCGCCATCGCCCGGCACTCTATGAGGAGGTGCGCCTGGCGGGAACGAGCGTCGCCCTGAACCCGGGCCCGGTCAGGGGAACGTTCGACCTGCCGGGGAAGTCGATCGCCAGGGACCCGGTCCAGCGGTTCGACAGGGGTGCGTTTCGGTGAAACGCCGCCGAACCGGAAAACGGTGTGGGAGGATCGATGCGGGCAAGACGGAGATCGTCGCCGAATGCGAATGCGCCTCCCGGGGTCGCGCCCTTGATAGCCCTGGAGATCGCGACACTTCCCCGCCGTTCGCTCGTATGGGCTTCGAAGGTCATCCGAGCTCCGGGTCGGTTCTCGTTGAACTGCACCGAGAGGTGGCGGCGAGGAGCGATCGACCTGACCCTCAATCGCGCGCCTGGTATGCCGGTAGCGCCGAAGTCAGTGGTTTCACTCGACCCGCTCAGCCCGGAACACACAGGTTCGAAGAAGGGCTTGAATTCGACGGGAGTCTGAGTCGCGCTCGCCTCGGTGTACCCCTCCTCGCCGTGGAATTCGATCGTTCCCTGGTACGTGCCGGCGTCGAACTGGACGAAGTCGCCTCTGGGGCATCCCGTCCTTTCTTCCGCGATCGACCCGGAGGGCACGAAGGCAACAGAGATCGCGCCCACCGAGCCGAGGTCAGCTTCGATCAGCGCGTCCGTCACCGTCGCCGGCGCGAAATAGGTGACGTCCGCCCGCTTTCGGTGGACGGACACCAAGACCCGACCCCGTCCGTCCGCTCGCCGGGAGTAGGCCAGCACGGTAATCGAGTAGCCGTGGCTGCCCTGGAGCGTGAAGGCGCCGCTCGCACCGGCCACGTCCGCGATGGCTCCCGAAGGGAGGAGCGCCGCCATGATCACCGCTGACGCCACTGAAAGCATCTGCCTGAGCCATGTCACCCCCATCAGCGCCAACTCTATGGCGAAAGGGCGCCGCGAACCACAGCGGCGACGCGCTCCGGTTCGCGGCTCACTTGCCGGTAGCTGAAATGCAACACGTCATATCCCTTGGAACGCAGGTCGAGATCGCGGGACCGGTCGTCCTCGAAGGCTTGGCGCCCCCGGTGGTAGCGGTAGCCGTCGGTCTCGACGACCAGCCGTCGCTCGCGCCAGAGAAAGTCGACGAGGTACGAGCCGATGCGAACGTTGACCTCCGGCGTCGGCAACCGGTGCCTCTTGCACAGCCGCAGGAAATCCCGCTCGAGATCGCTGCGGGTCCGGTCCCGAGAGGCTTCCGAGCCGATCGGCAATCCGAGCACGTTCGCTTGCCGAATCGCGCGGCGCAGTTCCTTGTCCGACACGACGGTCCGCAGGTCGCCGATCGTCTGGGCTGGCTTCGTCACGGGAATTCCATATCGACGCGTAATCGCTGCTGGGCGAAGGGCCGTTCTGCGGTGCAGGCGAATGCCGGGGCGAGTTCGCCTGTTGCCTCCCAAAAGAGAAATGTCGACACCACCCCCGCTGGGAGGGAGCAGCCCCCAAAGCTCGGCGGCGCTCCGGTGACTGACGGCCGCCCCCTCCCCGCAGGCGAGGGCGGCCGCTATCCACCTGCCGTAGCGAGAAATTCCTCGGTGACCCACCGCGTACACCCCGCGATGAAGCCGATGCAGTCGACCGGTGCGAACCCGACCGAGGACCGCGTCATCGCTGAGGCCCGCAGCATGAAGCTGCGAAATCGAGACGACGCCATGTTGACGTCCCGCGATTCTCGATGTCTGGAGATCTGGATTGTCACTTTCCTCGGCCATATGCCGAGTAAGTCGCCAGACCGCTTGATTCTCCCCCTAGCGTGCCCGGATCAGACGCTGCGCTGGCGACGGCTAACCGATCGACCCTGGGCTACTCGCAGCCGTATCCGTCGCCATCGGCGTCGAGGCCATAGTGGTCGGTGCCGACGACTACCACTGCTCCCGTGTACTCGGGACCGTTGCCGCTGCCGCCTTCGCAGTCATAGTCCGACGCGTAGGGATCGAGGCAGGCGCCGCTGTAGTTGGAGTCGCATTCGCTCGCTTCCGCTTCTTCTTCGACTTCTTCATCTTCGGCTTCTTCTTGCGCTCTTGCTTCTTCGCGAGCCCTTACCAGCGCGGCGTGCGCCCGTGCCCGGCGCCGCGCTTCTTCGTGCCGTTCCTGGACCACGATCCTCCGCAACCGTCGCCGTTCTGCTTCTCGGTGCGCTTCCCGCGCTGCCTGTTGCCGCGCTTCTCCCTGGGCATCTTGGGAATTGGCGTCCGAGCCACAGCCGGCGAGAGCCAGCAGCAGGGCGAGCAGGAGAAGCACAACTGCCGACCGAGACGTTTTCAAAGCGAACTTCATGAGTTTCCGGATGCAGCATATGGAACGTGTCCGGAGCGGGGAGCACGAATCTGATTCGATAGCGCCCATGGCCGTCAGCGCCCAGTACAGCGTCACGATCCGGGTCGAGCTCGACGCGCGGCAGGAGCCGCTCGGCAAGCTGACCGCGTCGATCGCCGAGGCGGGCGGCCAGCTGCAGGGCGTCGACCTGGTGCCGGGTGCCGGCGGTGAGGGCAAGCGGGTGCGCGAGTTCACGATCGACGCCCAGGACCGCGAGCACTGGGAGCGGATCCTGCGGGCGATCGGCTCGACCCGCGGGGCGAGGGTGCTCGACTACGTCGACCGCACGATGCAGATGCACCGCGGCGGCAAGATCTCGGTCGAGAACAAGTACCCGCTGAAGACCCGCGACGACCTCTCGATGGCCTACACGCCCGGCGTCGCCCGCGTCTGCCAGGACATCCACGCCGACCGCGCCAAGGCCTTCGAGTTCACGATCAAGAAGAACACCGTCGCCGTCGTCTCAGACGGCAGCGCCGTGCTCGGCCTCGGCAACATCGGGCCGGAGGCGGCGATGCCGGTGATGGAGGGCAAGGCGATGCTGTTCAAGGAGTTCGCCCAGGTCGACGCCTTCCCGATCTGCCTCGACACGCAGGACCCGGACGAGATCGTCAAGGCGGTGGAACTGATCGCCCCCACCTTCGGCGGCATCAACCTCGAGGACATCTCGGCCCCCCGCTGCTTTGAGATCGAGGACCGGCTGAAGGAGTCGCTCGACATCCCCGTCTTCCACGACGACCAGCACGGCACCGCGATCGTGACCATGGCGGCGCTCTTCAACGCGCTGAAGATCGTCGGCAAGCCGATCGAGGAGCTGCGAGTGCTGATGGTGGGACTCGGCGCCGCCGGGGTGGCGGTGACGAAGATGATGCTCGCCAGCGGCGTCACCCACATCGTCGGCTGCGACCGCCAGGGCGCGCTCTCGACCAGCCGCCCCGACTACGAGTCGGGCGAGATGAGCGGGATCAAGCGCTGGTACGCGGAGAACTCGAACCCCGAACAGCTGAGCGGCGGTCCCAACGAGGTAATCGAGGGCACCGATCTCTTCATCGGCCTCTCCGGCCCCGGCCTGATCGAGGCCTCCTCGCTGGGCAAGATGAACGACGATGCGATCGTCTTCGCGATGGCCAACCCGACCCCCGAGGTGATGCCCGAGGACGCCGCCCCCTACGTGCGGATCATGGCCACCGGCCGTTCCGACTACCCAAACCAGATCAACAACGTGCTCGCCTTCCCTGGCATCTTCCGCGGCGCCCTCGACGCCGGCTCGCCCAGCATCACCGAGGAGATGAAGCTGGCGGCAGCCAATGGCATCGCAATGGCCGTCTCCGAGGCGGACCTCTCCGAGGACTACATCATCCCCAGCGTCTTCAACCGCGAGGTGGCTCCGAAGGTCGCGGAAGCCGTGGTCGAAGAGGCCCGCCGTGAGGGCATCGCCCGCCTCAGCGAGGAGACGGGAACCTTCTCGACCGTGGACGTGTCGCAGCCGTGAAGGTCCTCGTCACCGGCGCCAGCGGCTTCATCGGCGCGGCGCTGTGTGACGCCCTATTGGTACGAGGCGACGCGGTGGTCGGGCTCACCCGCGACCCGAAACGGGCCCGGAGCACGAACCCGCGGGTTGACTGGCACGCCTGGGAGCCGACCCTGGAACGACCGCCCGAGACCGCCTTCGAGGGCGTCGACGGCGTCGTCAACCTGCTCGGCGAGAAAATCGACCAGCGCTGGACCGACGAGGCCAAACGGCGGATCATGGAGAGCCGCCGCACCGGGACGCACAACCTGGTCGGCACGATCGCGGGTCTCGAGCGCAAGCCGCGGGTGCTGGTCAGCCAGTCGGCGATCGGTTACTACGGCGACCGCGGCGAAAGTCTCGTCGACGAGTCGAGCAACTCGGGCGAGGGCTTCGATGCCGAGGTGACCCGTCAGTGGGAGCAGGCGGCGCACGAGGTCGAGGGAGCGGGCGTTCGCCTGGTCGTCGTCCGCACGGGCCACGTGCTCGACCCGCGTGGCGGCTTCCTCGCTGCGCAGCTGACGCCGTTCAAGCTCGGTGTCGGTGGCCCGCTGGCCGGCGGTGCGCAGTACGTCTCCTGGATCCATGTCGAGGACGAGGTCGGCATCCTGCTCTGGGCGCTCGACAACGACTCGGTGAGCGGCACGGTCAACGCGACGGCGCCGAATCCGGTCACCAACAAGGTCTTCGCCAAGGCGCTCGGCAAAGCGCTCGGACGACCGGCTGTGCTGCCGATTCCAGGGTTCACGCTGGATCTGATGTTCGGGAAGGAGTTCGGGCAGGTGCTGCGCGGTGGCCAGCGTGTGATGCCGCGACGGGCGTTGGATCTCGGGTACGAGTTCAGGCATCCGGATCTCGATGAGGCGTTGGGCGACCTGCTCTAGGGGTTCAATTAGGAGGGATGGATGGTCCCCTCCCCTGACAAAGTGCGCGCTAATGAGCGCGCACTTTTGAGTATCCGTCAGTTGAGGGGACCATCCATCCCTCCCCGCAACAGGTAGAGCAGGTTCCTATTCCAGCTCGCTGGCTACCGAAGCACGAAGGGAACCTGAGGTGCCGGCGTTGTCGATGGCACGGAGGAGCTGGGCCATCGCCTTTGTTCCCGAGCTGTCGTGGATCGAGGGGATCTCGGCGGATTCGAGGATCGGTTCGGCGAACTGATTGCCCGGACCAGGAGCTTCGATGAATGCAACCGCAGTCGAGTCCTCGGTAGCTCGCCTGGCGTTGGCACCGGCCCTCGCGAGCTTCAACTGGCCATCGCTTTCGACACTCGGCAGGCAGATGGCTTGGACGTGCACCTCGCCTGCGCGGCCTCCAGCATCTTGGAGCTGCTGTTCAGCTCCCGCGCAGAGCGGCTGGACGACATACGCCCGCACGGTCGCCCCCGCTTCCACCCCTTCAGCCCCACCACATCCCGCAAGAGCTACGAGCAGGCAGGCGATTACGACCGCGGCCATGCCCCTGGTTCGGCCGGCGGGAGGGACGGGCAGTCCCTCGGACTGGCGGATACTCAAAATCACGCGCTAATTAGCGCGTGATTTGTCAGGACGAGGGACTGCCCGTCCCTCTCCCCCCGCCTACCCAAAGAACACCTCAGCCTCGGAATACAGCGACTCCGGCACAGTCTTGAGCTCGGCCGTGGCCTCGCCGAGGCCGACGAGCTGGATATCGGTCCCTTTGAGGGCGGTCATCGTCCCCCACCTGCCCGCATCCACCGCGTCGATCGCGTGCAGGCCGAAGCGCGTCGCCAGCACCCGGTCGAAGGCCGTCGGCGTCCCGCCACGCTGGACGTGCCCGAGGACCGTGGCGCGCGCCTCCTTGCCGGTGCGCTGCTCGATCTCGCCCTCGAGCCAGTGCGCGATCCCGCCCAGGGCGACGTGGCCGAACTGGTCGAGCTTCTCGTTTTTCGTCTCCGGCATCCCGCCCTTCGGCTGGGCGCCCTCGGCGACGACGAGGATCGGCGCGTAGTTGCTCTCGAAGCGATGCCCGACGAACTCGCAGACCCGTTCGAGATCGAAGGGAAGCTCGGGGATGAGGATTACGTTGGCGCCGCCGGCAAGGCCGGAGTGGAAGGCGATCCAGCCCGCGTGGCGCCCCATCACCTCGACGATCAGCACCCGGTGGTGACTGTCGGCCGTCGTGTGCAGGCGGTCGATCGCCTCCATCGCGATGTTGACCGCGGTGTCGAAGCCGAACGTGTAGTCGGTGGCGCCGAGGTCGTTGTCGATCGTCTTCGGCACGCCGACGAGAGGCACGCCGTGCTCCTCGTGGAGCCGCGAGGCGACCCCCAGCGTGTCCTCGCCGCCGATCGCGATCAGGCCGTCGACGCCGTCAGCCGCGAGGTTCTCGACGATCCGATCCCCTCCGCCTTCCTCCTTGAAGGGATTGGTCCGCGAGGAGCCCAGGATCGTGCCGCCACGGGGAAGGATCCCCCGCACCTCGGGCACCCCCAGCCCACGGCTGTCGCGCTCCAACGGGCCCCGCCATCCATCCCGGTAGCCGACGAACTCGTGGCCGCAGTGTTCGACGCCCTTGCGCACGATCGCCCGGATCACCGCGTTCAGGCCGGGACAGTCCCCTCCGCCCGTCAGTACGCCAATCCGCATCGCCCCAGGTTAAGCGACCACTCTCCGCCAACGCGGTAAGTTCACCGCCTAATACTCGATGCGCATCAAGTTTCCGGGCATATAGATCGGAAACTTGATGCGGAAGAGTCGAAGCTGTCGAGAGGAGTGAGGATGAGCGACGCGGTTGACATGCAGGCGCTGCGCGAGGCGGGGCTGAAGACCTGGTCGGAAGGCGACTTCGCGGTCGTCGCCGGGATCGTGATGATGGTCTCCGAGGAACTGGTCGAAGCGCTCGAGGTCGTGCCGGGCGAGCGAGTGCTCGACGTCGCCTGCGGCAGCGGCAATGCCGCGATCGCCGCCGCGAGACGCTCTTGGGGAAACGTCGTCGGCGTCGACTTCGTGCCCGCACTGCTCGAGCGTGCCCGCGAGCGGGCCGCCACCGAGCGGCTGGACGTCGAGTTCGTCGAGGGCGATGCAGCGGAGCTGCCCTTCGGCGAAGCCGAGTTCGACGTCGTCACCTCGGTCTTCGGCGCGATGTTCGCGCCCGAACAGGAGAAGGCGGCCGCTGAGTTGCTTCGCGTCACCAAGCCCGGCGGGCGAATCGGCATGGCCAACTGGGTCCCCGACGGTCCAGTCAGCCAGATCTTCGCGATCGTCGCCAAACACGCACCGCCGCCGCCCGGCTTCACGCCACCCGTTCTGTGGGGAACCGAGGACAGGGTGCGCGAGCTCTTCGGCAATGGGGTCACCGACCTGAGGATGAAGCGGCACGTCTCGCGGCAGGCATTCCGCTCGATCGACCACTACCTGGAGATCTTCCGCAGCTACTTCGGACCGATCAAGCTGGCCTTCGACCGCGTCGGTCCCGACGGGGAGGCCGCGCTCGAGGCCGACCTGCGCGAGCAGCTGGAGAAGTGCAACACGGCCGGCGACCGCGCCTTCGTACTCGAACCCGAGTACCTGCAGGTGATCGCTACGCGCGCCTGAGGGCTTAGGACTTCGGCTGCAGAACGCGGATCGAGGCTCCTATGAGGAGGATCCCGAAGAAGATCAGGGCAGCGACGGCGCCACCCTGGCCGAGCACCGCGTAGGCGACGATCATCGTCGCCAGGGCGAGGAAGATTGTGATCGTCATTCCCATGCGGCGCGAATCCTAACCGCCGAGGGCGACGCGCGTCTCGCTCAGGAAGGCGCCGATGGCCTCGGCAACAGCGTCGGCGCCATTGGCCTCACCGGCCGCGCGGACGAGACGGCTGCCGATGATCACTCCGTCGGCGATTCGTCCCACCTGCGCCGCCTGCTCGGGCGTGCCGATGCCGAAACCAACCGCAACCGGGACATCGGACTCCTCCTTGGTCGCGGCGACCAGCTCAGCCAGCTCTGCCGGGATCTCGTCGCGCTCGCCGGTCGTGCCAACGGTGGAGACGACGTAGACGAACCCGCGCGCGACGGCGCAGATCTTCGCCCGCCGTTCGCCCGGCGTCGTCGGCGCCACCAACGGCACCAATGCCAGCCCGACGGCGTCGAACGCCGCCCGCACCGGTTCGGCTTCCTCCAGCGGCAGGTCGGGGACGATCGCCCCCGCGGCGCCCGCCTCCCGCGCCCGCCGCGCGAACTCCTCCGCCCCGCCCTGGGCGAGCACCATGTTCGAGTAGACCATGAGGACGACCGGCACTCGCTCCGAAATTCCCTCACAGACCTCAAGTGCCGTATTCAGAGTGGCGCCCGCTGCAAGTGCGGCAGTCGCGGCGGCGTGAATAGTGGGCCCATCGGCCAGCGGGTCGGAGAACGGCACCCCCAGCTCGACCAGATCGGCCGATTCCGCATAAGCCTCCGCGATAGCCAGAGAGGCATCGCGGCTTGGATAGCCAGCCATCATGTAGGGCATCAGGGCCGCCCGTCCTTCGTCCCGGGCGGCCTGAAACGCGGCTTCGATTCGACTCACCCTCCGGTGCCCTTTTCGAGCACCTCGGCCAGGTCCTTGTCGCCGCGACCGGAGAGGCAGAGGACGTCGTACCCCTCAGACCCGTCGGCGTTCTCGAGCCACCACGCAATCGCGTGTGACGACTCCAAGGCCGGGATGATGCCCTCCAAGCGCGTCAGGGCCGCGAAGGCATCCAACGCCTGCGCATCGGTCACCGAGAAATAGCTCGCCCTGCCGCTGTCCCGCAGGTAAGCGTGCTCCGGCCCGACGCCGGGATAGTCGAGCCCGGCGGAGATCGAGTGTGCCTCGAGGATCTGGCCCTCCTCATCGGCAATCACAGCGGAGAGCGAACCATGCAAGACACCTGTGGAGCCAGCCCCGAGAGATGCGCCGTGGCGGCCCGACTCGATTCCCTCCCCCGCGGCCTCGACGCCGATCAACTCGACGTCGTCCTCGAGGAAGGGGGTGAAGATCCCGATTGAGTTTGAGCCACCGCCGACACAGGCGATGACCCGCGCCGGCAACCCGCCCTCCGTCTCGAGTGCCTGCGCCCGCGCCTCGTCGCCGATCACCCGCTGCAGGTCGCGCACCAGAGCCGGGTAGGGCGCCGGGCCGACGGCGGAGCCGATCACGTAGTGAGTCGTCTCGACGTTGGCGACCCAGTCGCGGATCGCGGCGCTGACCGCCTCCTTGAGCGTTCGGGCGCCGGCCTCGACGGCGACCACCTCGGCACCGAGCAGGCCCATGCGCTCGACGTTGGGGCGCTGGCGGCGGATGTCCTCGGAGCCCATGTAGACGATGCACTCGAGTCCGAGCAGGGCACAGGCCGTCGCCGTCGCGACCCCGTGCTGGCCGGCGCCGGTCTCGGCGATGATCCGCGGCTTGCCCATCCGCTGCGCGAGCAGGACCTGGCCGACGGCGTTGTTGATCTTGTGCGCACCCGTATGGGCGAGGTCCTCGCGCTTGAGGTAGATCGTCCGCCCGGCGCGCTCGGAGAGCCGCTCGGCCCGGTAGAGCGGCGTCGGGCGGCCGATGAAGTCGCGATGGAGCTGTCGCAGCCGCCCTTCGTAGGCGGCGTCCTCACGTGCCTTTGCCCAGGCCTCGGTCAGCTCGTCGAGCGCCGCGATCAGCGTCTCGGGTACGTAGCGCCCCCCATAGGGGCCGAACCGCTCTTGGGCCGTGCTCATGCGGAGGGGACGCTAGCGCCCTTGGCGGCCTCGAAGAAGGCCTCCATCGCAGCGTGGTCCTTGCGGCCCGGCTCGGCCTCGACGCCGCTGGCGACGTCGACGGCGTAGGGATGGGCGATCGCGATCGCGGCGGCGACGTTGTCCGGGCGCAGGCCGCCGGCGAGGATCGCCGGCACCTCGGAGCGATGCTCGCTGAGCAGGCCCCAGTCGAAGCTTTCGCCCGTCCCACCCCAGAGCCCCTTGCCGCGCTTGTCGAAGAGGTGGAAGTCGGTCCGGTAGGCCTCAGCGCCGTGCACCTCGGCGGCACTGGCGACGTGGATCGCCTTGATCACCTTGACGCCCGTGCGGCGCGCGACCTCGGCGCAGAGCTGCGGCCCCTCGGCGCCGTTCAGCTGCACCATCGTCAGGTTCGCGGCCTCGACCGCCTTCGCCACCTCGTCCAGCTCGGGATTGACGAAGACGCCCACCACCTCGCACTTGCGCCGAAAAGCCGCCGCGATCGCCACCGCTTCGGCGGCCTCGCACGCCCGCGGGCTGCGGTCATAGTGGATCAGTCCGATCGCCCAGGCGCCGAGCCGCACCGCCTCGGCAGCATCGTCCATATTCGTCACGCCACAGATCTTGACCCGCACCCCTTCAGGGTACGGGAGCTATTCGGCGGAGCTCGGCCGCGTCCCCAGGGTGACCGTCACGTGCTTCGTTTCGTTGTCGCCCTGCAGGATCGTCAATTCCATCTCGTCGCCGGGCTGAGCGGCGTTGACGGCGTCGATCACGTCTTCCATCGAGGAGATCGGCTTGCCGTCGACTTCGGTGATGATGTCGCCGCCGAGGCTGACCTGAACCCCTTCGATCGTCGCTTCGGTGTCGCCACCTTCGATTCCCGCCTTGTCGGCCGGGCTGTCCTTGACCACTTCGTTGACGAGGACGCCCTTGTCGACTGGAAGTTTCAGCGCTTTCGCGATCGCCGGGGTGATGCTCCCTCCGGTGATGCCGATGTAGGCGTGCTTCACTTCGCCGTGCTGCTCGATCTGTTCGACGACTTCCTTGGCAGTGTCGATCGGCACCGCGAACCCGATGCCAACGTTGCCGTTGCCGCCACCGGTCTGGATCTGGGAGTTGATCCCGATCACCCTGCCGGCGGAATCGATCAGCGGGCCACCCGAGTTGCCGGGATTGATCGCCGCGTCGGTCTGGATCACGTGAGAGATCGAGAAGCCGTTGGGGGCCTGGATCTGGCGCTGCAGGGCCGAGATGATGCCGCTGGTCACTGTCCGGTCGAGCCCGAACGGATTGCCGATCGCGACCACCGGATCGCCCACCTGAACGCCGGTCGAATTGCCGAGCGCCAGCGGGTGGAGCTTGGCGGCCGGCTCGTCTACCTTGAGCAGGGCGACGTCCGTCGCCGGATCGACACCGACAACTTCCGCCGTGTGGCTCGTTTCCTCGGAACCGAGCTTGACCGTGACCTTGGTCGCACCTTCGACCACGTGGTTGTTGGTGACGATGTGACCTTCGGTATCGATCAGGAATCCCGAGCCGGTTGCGACCCCGCCACCACGCGGTTCGGCTTCGCCAAAGGGGTTGAGGGGCGAAGCGGATTCTTCGGGCGCCTCGGTTGCTTCGATGAAGGCGACGCCCTGGCCGTCGCGTCGGTAGATCTGGTTGACCAGGTTCGGATCGGCCGAGGACTTGGCCTCGATCGGCGCAGGGAGCGCAGGCGAAACGGCCGCCGGCTGGCTTTCGGACTCGATCCAGCCAGCGGCCACCGCGATCCAGAAGAAGGCACCGACCACGGCGCCCCCGAGGAGCGCCGATCCGAAGGGAGAGCGGAAGATGCGTCGTGCCCTACTCATCTGCCCATGACTGTAGGAGGGCTTCCTCAGCGATTCCTAAACAGCCTTCAAGCGAAGACTAAATTCGCTAGGGCAGGCGATGCTCGCGCGTGCCCTCGTCAGAGCCGGTCAATTCGCGAGCCTTCGCTTCGGGGTCCGGAGCGCCCATCAGGGCGCTGCCGATAAGCACCGCGTCGACTCCGACGCGTTCCAGCTCCTCCAGCTCAGCGCGGGAGGAGATGCCGCTCTCGGCGACAACCGTCTTGCCGGCGGGCACGTCGGGCATAAGCTCATAGGTGGTCGAGACGTCCACCGTCCCCTCGTCGAGATCGCGGTTGTTGATCCCGATCACGTCGACGTCCAGCTCCAGCGCCCGCTCGAGCTCCTCGGCGTCGTGGACCTCGACCAGGCAGTCGAGGTCCAGGTCCAGCGCATACCCGTACATCTGCGCGAGCTCGCGATCGTCGAGGGCGCGAACGATCAGCAGGACCGCGTCGGCGCCGTGCACCGCGGCCTCGTAGAGCTGGTAGGGATCGACGATGAAGTCCTTGCGCAGGATCGGCAGGTCGCACGCGGCCCGAGCCTCGCGCAGGTCTTCGAGCGAGCCGCCGAAGTGGCGTTCGTCGGTGAGCACCGAGAGGGCCGCCGCGCCGCCGCGCTCGTAAGCGCCGACCTGCGCCGGAACCTCGGCGGCGGCCGAGATGTCCCCCGCGCTCGGCGAGCGGCGCTTGAACTCGGCGATCAGCGACAGCCCAGGGCGAACAAGTGCCTCGTTGAAGGGCCGGTCCTCGCCGCGCGCGGAGAGGCGCGATTCGAGATCCGGCTGCGAAAGCCGGCCGCGACGCTCCTCCACCCCTTCGCGCGCCACCGAGATCAGCTGCTCGATCATTGCCACGTGAGGGACAAAGCCTAGTAGGGACCAGCGAAACTCGTGTCCACGGCTGGCGAGCGCCGGACCAAGCGGGGCAAGGACGCAGGGAGGCCGAATAGCAACGCTATTTGGCCGACCGAGGACGCGGCACCCGCGCCGTGTCCGCCGCCGTCAGGCGTGGGCAGGGGTTTCGCTGGTCCCTACTGGTCGGCGAGTGCGTCGGTCGCCGCGACCAGGCGCTCGAGAAGCTCGCGTGCCGCGCCCGAGTCGATCGCCGCACCGGCCTGGGCGACGCCCTCGGCCAGGGTCTCGGCACGGCCGCCGACGTAGATCGCAGCGCCGGCGTTGAGCATGGCGAGGTCGCGGCGTGGCCCAGATTCCCCCGCGAGCACTGCGCGGACCGCGGCGGCGTTCTCCTCGGGTGTACCTCCGGCGACGTCCTCCAGCTCCGCCGTCGCCAGGCCGAAATCGCCCGGCTCGACGAAGTGCTCCTCGGTGCCGCCATCGCGCACCTCGATCACCCGGGTGCGGGCGGCGACCGAGATCTCGTCGACGCCGTCCTCTGCCGTGACGACCATCGCCCGCACGCTGCCGAGCCCGACCAGGGCCTCGGCGATCGTCTCCTGGTAGTGGCGATCGGCGACGCCGAGCAGCTGACGCTCCGCCCCCGCCGGATTGGTGAGGGGACCGAGGAAGTTGAAGATCGTCCTCACGCCAAGCGCCTTGCGCACGGGCACGACGTTGGCCATCGCCCTGTGGTGGCGGGGAGCGAATATGAAGCCGAAGCCCACCTCGTCGATGCAGCGGCCGACCTGGTCGGGATCGAGCTCGATGTTGACACCGAGCGCCTCGAGCAGGTCGGCCGAGCCGCACTTGCTCGTGTTCGAACGGTTGCCGTGCTTGGCCACCGCGCAGCCTGCCGATGCGGCAATCAGGGCCGCGGTCGTCGAGACGTTGAAGGTCGAGGGCCCACCCCCGGTCCCTGCCGTGTCGACGAGGTCCGTGCGCGTGGTCGCGACAGGCTCCGCCAACGAGCGCATCGTGCGAGCGAGGCCGACCAGCTCGGGCACGGTCTCGCCCTTGGCGCGCAGGCCGATCAGGAAGGCCGCGGACTGAACCTCGCTCGTCCTCCCCTCCATGATCTCCGCGAGCACGGCAGCCGCGTGGTCGGCGGTCAGGTGGTCGCCCTTGCAGACCGCGTCGATCGCGCGCGAAACGATCTCGTTGGGCGCGTCGCTCATCCGAGGAAGTTGCCGAGCAGGTGCTTGCCGTGCGGCGTCAGCACCGACTCGGGGTGGAACTGGACGCCCTCGGCGGGCAGCTCGCGATGGCGCACGCCCATCACCACCTCACCGAAGGTGGCGCTTAACTCGAGCTCCTCGGGCAACTCGGGGTCGGCGACCAGCGAGTGATAGCGGCCGGCGACCATCGGGCTCGGCAATCCGGCGTAGACCGTGCGGCCGTCGTGCTCCACCTCGGCCTCCTTGCCGTGTATCGGCTCGCCCTGGATCGTGCGCCCGCCGAAGGCCTCGACCAGCGACTGGTGGCCGAGGCAGACTCCGAGCACCGGCGTGCCGGCCTCGGCGAAGCGCCGCACGGCCTCCTTCGAGATCCCGGCCTCGGCCGGCGTGCAGGGACCGGGCGAGACGACGAGGCGATCGGCATCCCGCTCCAGCAGCTCGTCGACCGTCGCCTTGTCGTTGCGGACGACCTCGATCTCGGCGCCGAGCTCACCCAGGTACTGGACCAGGTTGTAGGTGAAGGAGTCGTAGTTGTCGATGACGAGGACGCGCATCTCACTTCCAATCGGGCTGCTCGCAGGCCAGCTCGACGGCGCGGAAGACCGCCCTGGCCTTGTTGACCGACTCGTTGTACTCGTATTCCGGCTTTGCGTCGGCAACGGTACCGCCACCGGCCTGGACATGGATCTGACCGTCCTTGGCGACGACCGTGCGGATGTGGATCGCGGTGTCGAGGTCGCCGTTCCAGGAGAGGTAGCCAATCGCGCCTCCGTAGGAGCAGCGCTTGACCGGCTCGAGCTCGTCGATGATCTGCATCGCCCGGACCTTGGGGGCGCCGGAGAGCGTGCCGGCTGGGAGCGCCGAGCGCAACACGTCCATCGCATCGACGTCCTCCCGCAGCGTGCCCGAGACCTGGCTGACGATGTGCAGGACGTGCGAGTAGGTCTCGACCACCATCAGCTCGTCGACCTCGATCGAGCCGTACTCGCAGACGCGGCCGAGGTCGTTGCGGCCGAGGTCGACCAGCATCACGTGCTCGGCCCGCTCCTTCGGGTCGTTGACGAGGCGCTCGGCGAGGCGGCGGTCCTCCTCCTCGTCGGCACCGCGCGGATAGGTGCCAGCGATCGGCCGCGTCTCGACCCGGCGCCCACTGACTTTGACCAGCGGCTCCGGCGAGGCGCCGGCAATCTGGAAGTCGCCGAAGTCGAGGAAGTACATGTAGGGAGAGGGATTGACCGCACGCAGGCCGCGGTAGATCGAAAATGCCTCGACCGGAGCCGGAGCCGAGAAGCGTTGCGAGGGCACCACCTGGAAGGCATCGCCGGCGTGGACGTACTCGACGATGCGCTCGACCGCGGCTTCGAACTCCTCGCGCTCCATATTGGAACTGAAGGCCGGCGGCTCGACGACGCTGGGACTGGCGGGGACGGGAACGGCGCCGCGCAGCCGGCGGTGAGCGTCCGCGATTGCCGCGGCAGCGCGCTCGTAGGCGGCGTCGAAACCCCCCTCTTCGTCACAGAAGACGCAGGCCATGATCGTCAGCTCATGCTTCAGGTGGTCGAAGATCAGCATTAAGTCGGTGACCATCAGCGCCATGTCGGGCAGGCCGAGCGGGTCCGGATTCGGCTCGCTGAGCGGCTCCACCGTGCGCACCAGGTCATAGCCGAAGAAGCCGACCGCGCCGCCGTTGAACGGCGGCAGCCCGGGAACGGGCGCCAGCCTGTAGGCGGAAAGGCGCTCGGCAACCGTCGCGTAGGGGTCGGGCGCCTCGACGGGGTCCTCGCCCTGCTCGGAGAGCACGCCATCGCTCCAGCACAGCACCGAACGAGGGCTGAAGCCGAGGAACGAGTAGCGACCGACCTGGCCCTGCTCGGCCGACTCGAGCAGGAAGCAGGGCGCGCCCTCAGGCTCTCCAGCGCGCAGCTTGAGGAAGGCGGAGACGGGCGTCTCGCAGTCGTCGAGGAAGCGAGCGCAGACGGGCACGACGTTGCCCTCTTGCGCCAGGGAGCGAGCCTCCTCCAGCGACGGCTCGAGCCGCAGCTCAGACTCAGCGGCGACGGCCATCGAGCACTTCCATCACAGCGGCCTGCGGTACCTCGCGCGAGGCGAGCAGCACGGCCAGGTGGTAGAGCACGTCGGCGGCCTCTTCGGCGACCCGCTCGTCGCTCTCTTCGCGCGCCGCGCGCACGATCTCCTCGGCCTCCTCCTCGACCTTCTCGCCGATCAGCTTCGGGTCGTCGAGCAACTTCACCGTGTAGCTGCCCTCGGGCCGCTCGGCGGCGCGGCTGCGCAGCGTGCGCTCGAGCGCGGCAAGCGTTTCGTGCAGTGCGGGCTCCGGTGTACCGGCGCCCTCGAGCTCACGGTAGAAGCAGCTGCGCTCGCCCGTGTGACAAGCCGGCCCTGTCGGCTCGACCAATGCGACCACGGCATCGCCATCGCAGTCGTAGCGCAGTTGACGCAGCTTCAGCACGTTCCCCGAGGTTTCGCCCTTGCGCCAGATCTCCTCCCGCGAGCGGCTGTAGAAGTGCAGCTCGCCGGTCTCGACACTCAGCTTCAACGACTCCTCATTCGCATACGCCAGCGTCAGCACCTCGCCGCTCGCGTGGTCTTGGGCGACCACGGGGATGAGGCCGCGCTCGTCGAATGTCAGCTCGTTGAACATCGGTCAATCGTATGGGAGGCAGTGGGGATGCCCCCGCCCGGACAAGTGCCGAGCTAATTAGCTCGGCACTTTGAGTATCCGCCCGTTCGGCGGCATCCCCCACTGCCTCACTCGATCCCCAGGCGGTCGAGCAGATTCTCGTCGCGGCGCCAGCGGTCTTTCACCTTGACCTGTAGGTCCAAGTGGACCTTCGTGCCGAGCTCCGACTCCAAGGAGCGGCGGGCGGCGGTGCCGATCTCGCTGATCTTGTTGCCACCCTTGCCAATCAGGATGCCCTTCTGCGACTCGGTCTCGGCCCAGATTTCGGCGGTGATGGTGACCAGGCCGTCGTCGCGGGTGCTCACCTCTTTGACAGCGACCTCGACCGAGTGGGGGATCTCCTCGCGGGTCCGGTTGAGGACCTGCTCGCGGATCAGCTCGGCGAGCAGAAGCTCACTCGACTGGTCGCTGTGGTCCTCCGGCGGGTAGAGGTAGGGGCCCTCCGGGACCAGCTCTTGCAGTCTCTTCACCAGCTCTTCCAGGCCCGAACCGCTCTTAGCGCTGATCGGGAAGACCTCGTCGACTCCGTCCAACTCGGCGGCTTTGGCGAGAACGGGAACGAGCTCGTTGGGGCCGATCCGGTCGATCTTGTTGACGATGCAGATCGTCGGCAGCTTCGCGCGCGCGCCGAGCAGGGCACGGGCGATGAAGCGGTCGCCGGGGCCGATCCCCTCCTCGCCGTTGACCATGAGCAACGCCAGGTCGGAATCGGCAAGCTCGCGCTCGACCCGCTTCTGCATGCGCTCGGTGAGCACGTCGCGCGGTCTCTGTACGCCGGGCAGATCGACGAGGACGAGCTGGCGCCCTGCCTCGACGTCGGTGTGAATTCCACGGATCGCGCGACGGGTCGTCTGCGGGCGCATCGAGACGATCGCGACCCGGCTGCCGACGATCGCGTTGACCAGGGTCGACTTGCCGACGTTGGGCCTGCCCGCCAAGCCGACGAAACCGGCGCGTGTCACGCCAACCCCGCCATCACCGTCGCCTGCAGAGCGAGCATCTCGCCGTCGTCGACCTCGTGGTCGTAGCCGCAGAGGTGAAGCACGCCGTGGACGGCGGCCTCGGTCACGTCCGAGCAGTGCTCGGGGCAGATCACAACGTCGCCGAGCTCGCGTGGGCCCGCAATCGGTCCCGCTTCGTCGACCGGGAAGGCAAGCACGTCGGTCGGCACGTCCCTGTCGCGGTGCTCCCGGTTGAGCTCGCGGATGCGATCGGCCTCGACCAGCTCGATGGCGAGGTGGCCGTCGGCGACGCCCGCCGCGGCAAGCGCCCCGGCCACGGGATCGCGCAGTCTCTCTGGGACGTCCGAAAGGTCGAAGCTCAAGAGCCTGGCGTCGGCCCGTGTTCGCGCGCCGCCCGCTCGCGATTCCCGTGCTCGTCGTAGGCGGCGACGATGTGCTGGACGAGCTTGTGACGGACGACGTCCTCGCCGCCGAAGTTGATGAAGGAGATGTCCTTGACCTCGTTGAGGATCTCGCGCACGGCCACCAGCCCCGAGCGCTGGTCGGTGGGCAGGTCGATCTGAGTGATGTCGCCGGTGACGACCATGCGCGAGTTGAAGCCGAGCCGCGTGAGGAACATCTTCATCTGCTCGGGACTCGTGTTCTGGGCCTCGTCGAGGATCACGAAGGAGTCGTTCAAGGTGCGGCCTCGCATGAATGCAAGCGGGGCAACCTCGATTACGCCACGCTCGAAGTAGCCGTTGACGCGATCGGGGTCGAGCATGTCGAAGAGGGCATCGAAGAGTGGCCGCAGGTAAGGGTCGACCTTCGCCTGGATGTCCCCCGGCAGGAAACCGAGGCGCTCACCGGCCTCTACCGCCGGACGGGTGAGGATCACGCGCTGCACCTGACGCTCGGCCAGGGCGGCGGCCGCCATCGCGACGGCGAGGAAGGTCTTGCCGGTGCCCGCCGGGCCGATGCCGAAGGTGATCGTGTGCTTGCGGATCGAATCGACATAGCGCTTCTGGTTGAGCGTCTTTGGCGAGACCTTGGTGTTGCGGTGCCGCCAGACGACGTCCTCGAGGATCTCCGCCGGGCTCTCGTCAGCGTCGAGTGCACCGGTCACCGCTTCGATCGTCCCCGGCGCCACCTCGTGCCCCTGCTCGATCAACTCGACCAGCTCGTCGACGACCGTCGCCGCCGTCTGCACGTCATCGCTCTCTCCGTCGAGCGTGAGCACGTTGCCGCGCAGGTGAAAGTCGCAGTCGAGGTGACCGCGCAACGCGCGCAGGACGGCGTCCTCCGAGCCGGCCAGCTCAGCGGCCACGGTGTTGTCGAGGGTCAGCTGCCTACGAGCCAAGCCGCTCACGCACCGCCGCGCTGACCCGCTTGCCGTCGGCGCGGCCGCCGACCTTCGGCATCAGCGCCGACATAACCTGGCCCATCTGCTTCTGCTCGCTGGCGCCGGTCTCCTCGACCGCTGCGTCGACCAGCGCCGCCAGCTCCTCGTCGCCGAGCTGCTGGGGCAGGTAGTCCTCGATCAGCTCCGCCTCGAAGCGCTCGGCCTCCGCCTGCTCCGCGCGCCCTGCCTCGTGGTAGGCCTCGGCGGCTTCGAGCCGCTTCTTGCGCTCGCGCTGGAGGACCGCGACCTCATCGCCGTCACCGAGCTTGGCGTCCTTCTGCAGCGCATCCACGACCATGCGCAGCGCGCCCGCGCGTTCGCGGTCGCCCGCCTTCATCGCGGTCCGCACGTCGGCCTGTGCCTGCTCCAGAGCGCTCATCCGGACAAAGGGTAGTCGGCAGCGTCCGGAGTCACCGCGAGACCCTTCGAGACGAGATCGGCGATATCGGTGCTGACCAGGGTCCAACCATGACGCCGAGCGGCAGCGACGTAGGCGGCGTCATAGGCGGTGAGGTCGAATTCGGCAGCGACATCAATGGCCTTGTGAATCAACTCCGCATCCACCGCGACGAGGCGGTCCCGGCAGCGACCGACGATCAAGCGGCAGAGGTTCGCCGCCTCTTTGGGCCGCCGATTGCGGGCGCCGACGACGTTTGCCACCTCGTAGACGGTGAGGTCCAGGGCCGCCACCGGATCGGCGCTCAGGGCAAGCGCGCTGGCAACCTCACGATTCGGGTCTTCGCCGTCCTTCGCGGCGACCCAAATGCTCGCGTCGAGCAGCAGGGCGCTCAATGCGATTCGCGGTCTTCGCGGATCAACCTGGCGGCATCTCCCCCGAGGTCGATGGGAGGACCGAGGAGATCTTCGAATTCCTTGCGGCGGATGGCGTCCTTGTCCACGAGCTCCGCCTCGGCGAGGCGTTGCAGGAAGCCGCTGCGCGTCTCGCGGTTTTCGCGAGCCTGCGCATCCAGCCGTTCGAGGAGGGCGTCGGGAATCGAGATCATCACCTTTGCCACGGAGTGAGTATATACGGTATTGCCAGATGGAACTGCGGTCATGGGCGTCATGGATCCCACGGTTACAGGCCACGACGCACGCGTGGGGACGCGATTGGGTCGGAAGTGGAAATTCAGGCGCGCAGAACTAATGCAAGCGCCGGATCTCGACCTGCCCTACATCCCCAAGCGGCATCTGCAGGAAGCGGGTACCCAGCTCGCGGAAGGACTCGACGTCGCCTGTGCAAAGGAAGCGGTAGTCGCCTTCGCCGTCGGACTCCCGCGCCAGGCTGGAGCGCTCCAGCGTCCGCTGCACCGCCGCCGCAACCGCGTGGCCACCGCTGACGAGGCGCACGTCGCGGCCGAGGATGCGCTGCAGCATCGGTGCCACCAGCGGGTAATGGGTGCAGCCGAGGATCAGCGTGTCGACCTCGGCCCGCTTCAGCGGTGCGCAGTAGGCGCGCGCCATCTCGAGCACGCCCTCGTCGAAGGGCGACCCGTCCTGGATGAAGGGCGCCAGGTCAGGCGCCTCCACCTCGGTGACCTCGAGCTCGCGCCCCTGTTCCTCGAGTGCTCGGCGGTAGGCGCCGCTCTCAACCGTATTGGGCGTCGCCAGGACCCCGACACGACCGCTGTCGGTGATCGCGGCGGCAATCTCGGCCTGTGGCTCGACCACGGGAACGACCTCCACCCCATGCTCCGCCGCGACCTCCCGGGCGACGTCCTCGCCGACCGAGGTCGCCGTGTTGCAGGCGATCACCAGCAGCTTCGCTCCGTCGCCCAACAGCAGTCCAGCAATCGCCCGAATCCGTTCGCGCAGCTCAGCTGTGTCCTTCACCCCATACGGGAACCAGTCCGTGTCGCCGAGGTAGACGAAGTCCTCCTCGGGCAGCGAGACGAGGCACTCGTGCAGGACCGTCAGCCCACCGACCCCGGAATCGAACATCGCGACCGGGAGCGAGGGATCGAGCGCCTTGCCAGTTGTGGGCGGCTCCGCCAGAGTGCCCTAGAGGAAGGGCTTGTAGGTCATGAAGAAGACCGTCACGACGACGATCAGACCGGCAAGGCCGCCGACCTTGCTCAGCCGTTCGGAGACGGCCATGAACTCGGGCCCGAGCTCATCGCCCGATTTCAGGTCCCGTTCGGCGAGTTCGCGCGCCTTGCCTGTCTGCGGTCGAAAGAAGCCATGCGAGAGACCGAAGAGGGCAATGATTGCCAGGAAACCGATGCTGACGAAGGCGTCGCTGGCTTCCCAGGGCCCGTCCACCAGCAGGTAGATCCCGGCCAGGAGCAGGACGATCAACCCAGGCTGGACCAGGTAGCGATCGACCTTCTGGATACCGGCGAGAATCGCCGGAGTTGCCCGCGGGAACTGCGGCGTCATCGACATGAAGAAGGCGTAGCCGAAGGTGGGACCAAAAGCCAGCACCACCGCCAGGATGTGCAGGAACAACGCGATCTTGTAGCCGGGGCTGATGATCGTCGCCAGCGCCATCGGCGGAAACCCTACGACAGCTCGCGGCGGAGCAAGAGGGCAGCCCAGTCGCCGTCGCGGCGTCGGTCCGACTCGGTCAGTCCCAGCGAAGTGAAGGCGGCGCTGACATCGTCGAGCTCCGCCGGGAGAAGACCCGACAGGAGCATGGTTGAGGGGCCCCCATCCGCAAGCTGTTTGGCGACCTCCAGGAGGATCGGGGAGGTCATGTTGGCCACGGTCGTCGGGGCGAGGTCGGGGAGACGCTCGCGAAGGTTCATGCGCTCGAGCTGAAGCTCAACACCATTGACGGCTGCATTCGTCGAAGCGGCCTCGATAGCTGGCGCCTCGTGGTCGTAGCCACACACGGGCGAGTAGCCGAGCTTGGCGGCGGCGATGGCGAGGACACCGGAACCGGTGCCCAAGTCGGTGAGCGGGCCGTGTGCCTCACCAGCGTCGGCGAGTTCCAGCAGGAAGCCCAAGCACATGCGCGTGGTCGGATGGGCGCCGGTGCCGAAGGCCTGGCCGGGATCGACGACGACGTCGATCGCGCCCTCGCGCGGCTCCTCCCAGGACGGGCGCAGCCAGAGCCGGTCGCCAACCAGGATCGGCTTGTGGAAGTCCTGCCAGCGATCGGCCCAGTCGTCGGGCACCTCTGTCGCGACGACCTCGACCAATCCGTCCCCCGCCGCGACCTCGATCTCACCCAGCTCGGGCAACTCCCCCGCGCCGCCGTAGATCGCGTACTCGACGTACCCCGGCCCCTGCTCCTCCTCGACCCCGTTCGGGGCCAGCACCGTCAGCTCGGCGAGGACGATCTCGGCGTGCTCGGGAGCGCAGCGGACCGCAAGCCGAATCAATGGAAGGCGCGGCGCATGCGCGAGAAGAAGCCACCCTCGCCGTCCTGCGCGGACCGGATGTTGTGGGGCTCCAGCGACTCCTCCAGCTTTTCGGCCAGCTCGCGCTGCTCGTCGGAAAGGCCCGCGGGGACGATTATGTGGATGACGATGCGCAGGTCGCCGGGCGGGCCGCCGTTCGCGCCGGGCAGCCCGTGCCCGCGCAGGGCGAACTGGGCACCGTGCTGAATCCCCGGGGGCAGCTCTATCTCCCGCTCTCCCTCGTGGCTGGGCACCTTGATCGACGTCCCCAACATGGCCTGCACCGCCGAGAGCTCGACCGCGTGCACCAGGTCCTGGCCGCGCATCGGCCCACGTCGCACCTCGAAGCCGAAGGCGCCGCCGAAGAGCGCCTGGAAGATCTCCTCAACCGAGCCGAAGCCGGCTCCGGGGGGTGGAAAGCCACCCGAACGCAGGCCCTCATGACCGAAGCGGTCGAAGGTCGCGCGTCGCTCGGGGTCCGAGAGCACCTCGTAGGCCTCGGCGGCAGCCTTGAACTTCTCCTCCGCTTCGGGGTCATGCGCGTTGACGTCGGGATGCAGCTCGCGGGCAAGCTTGCGAAAGGCTCGCTTCACCTCCGCCTCGGAGGCGTCGCGATCGACCCCGAGGACCTCGTAGTAATCGCGTGGCATCGGCTAGCCGTCGTAAACCGATTCGCAGTAACGGGACAGCTCGCGCGCCGCCGAGCGCACGGAGGCGATCGCGGTCGCGTAGTCCATCCGCAGCGGGCCGACGACGCCAACCGAACCGAGGTTGCGATGGGCGAGGCCATAGTTGGCGCCGACGAAACTGACCGAGCGCAGCTCCGGGCGCGGATTCTCGCCGCCGATCCAGAGGAAGACCGAACGCTCCTCGAGCACCGAGCGCAGCATGCCCAGCAGGGTCGCCCGCTCCTCGAGCGCGGTCATCAGCCGATCGGCACGCGGCAGGTCGGCCGAATGCGCTTCGGAGAGCAAGCGCGAGGCGCCGTCCGTGTAGAGGGCATCGGCGGACTCCTCGTGTTCGAGCTCGGTGAAGGCGGCGCCGAGCGCGCCGACGAACTCGGCCTCGACCGTACCCAGGGCTGGGTCGGCGAGTCGACCCGCGATCATGCGGGCACCCAGGCCCATGCCGGCCAGCGTCTCGTTGAGGTAGCTGGAGGCCCACTCGACCAGGCCCGGATCGACAGGCTCCGCGAAGTCGAAGACGCGCTTGGCGACGGTCCCGTTGGAGGCGATCGCCACGACCATCACCCTGGTCGGCTGCAAGAGCAGGACCTCGACCCGATGGATCGTCGCCGCCAGAGTCTCGGGCGGGGCCGTGACCAGCGCCATCAGGTCGGTCACCTTGGCCAGCGCCGCGGTCGTTTCCCGCATCGCTTGGTCGATCTCGCGGCGCAGCTTGAGCTCAACGGCTTTCTCTGCCGGCGGACCGCCAGCCGCCATCAAAGCGTCGACGTGAAGCCGGTAGCCGGTCTCGGTCGGCACTCGCCCCGCCGAGGTATGTGGATGGGTCAGATAGCCGGCCGCCTCGAGTGCCGCCAACTCCGCGCGCACGGTCGACGGTCCCCACTCGACCTCCGCAGCGATCTCCTTCGAGGGCACCGGCCGTCCCGACGCGAGATACGCGTCAACGACGAGCTTCAGGATCAGCTCCTGCCGGGCGGAAAGCATGCTTCGAAGTCTAAAAGGGCCGCCGGGTGCCCCTCCCAAAACACTCCAGCGAGGCTCCCGCCGAGCGTTTTGGGAGGGGTGCGCGGTGGCCCTATCCCACTACGACTTCCGCCTCTGCGTTGCGAATCGTCTGATTCTCGCCCTGAGCGGCGACGACGTCGACCGTGACCGTGCCGTCGCCGGCCTCCTTCACGGTGCCGGTGACCGCGATCTCGGTCTCGGGGGCGCCCATGCCGCGGAACTGCACCGAGAGCCGTTTCAGCGCCTTCGGTTCGCCGCCGGCAAGGTCGGTGGCGGCCCGGGCGACGAGGCCCATCATGTAGAGGCCGTGCAGGATCGTGCCGGGCAGGCCAACCGCCTTGGCCAGCTCGGGGTCGATGTGGATCGGGTTGAAGTCCCCGGAGGCGCCCGCGTAGCGGTGCGGCAGGTACTTGTCCGGAGTCACCTTCAGCTCGGGGATCGCGTCCCCTACGTTCAAATCTGCCATCAGACCCCCCTCACGATCAGCGTCCAGGTGCCGCGCGCAACCAGGTCGCCGTTCTGGTTGACCGCATTCGTCTCGAAGACGTAGAAGCCCTTGCCGTCCTTCTCGGAGATATCCAGGCACTTGGCCGTGGTCGTGATCTCGTCGCCGGAGCAGGCGGGCTCGTTCCACTCGAACTCCTGGCCGCCGTGGACCATCGCGGCGAAGTTCATGCCAACGTCGGGGTCGAGCATCGCCGGGCCGACGGCCGGCGAGCTGTAGACGACGGCGAACATCGGCGGCGCGACGACGTCGCGGTAGCCGGCGGCCCTGGCCGCCTCGCGGTCGAAGTAGACGGGGTTGTCGAGCCCGACCACCCGCGCGTACTCGCCGATCTTCTCCTTGCCCACCTCGTACGTCGTGGCGGGCCACTCCCTGCCAACAGCTTCTGTCTTTACGGTCATGGCGCGGCAGTCTAGAGGGGGCTCGCAAAGGGGGTCGGGCTCCCCTACTCGTCGATCTCCAGAACCGCCAGGAACGCCTCCTGCGGCACTTCCACGCGGCCGACCGACTTCATTCGCTTCTTCCCCGCCTTCTGCTTCTTCAGCAGCTTCTGCTTGCGGGTGACGTCGCCGCCGTAGAGCTTGGCGGTGACGTCCTTGCGCAGCGCCTTGACCGTCTCGCGGGCGAGGATGTTGGAGCCGATCGCGGCCTGCACCGGGACGTCGAAGAGCTGGCGCGGAATCGTCTTACGCAGGCGCCCAACCAGCTTCTTGCCCTGCTCGTAGGCGAATTCGCGGTGGACGATGATCGAGAGCGCATCGACCCGGTCGCCGGCGAGCAGGATGTCGACCTTGACCAGGTCGGAGGCATGGTTGCCGATCGGCTCGTAGTCGAGCGAGGCATAGCCCTTGGTCGAGGACTTGAGCAGGTCGAAGAAGTCGAGGACGATCTCGGCCAGCGGCATGTCGTAACGGATCTGCACCCGCTGTGGGCTGAGGTAGTGCATGTCGACGTGGGTGCCGCGGCGCGTCTGGCAGAGCTCCATCACGGCGCCGACCTGCTCGGTCGGGCAGATGATCGTGGCGCGGATATAGGGCTCTTCGATCGACTCGATCGTGGCCGGGTCGGGCAGCTCGGTCGGGCTGCGCACCTCGACTTCCTCGCCGTTGGTCAGGTGCACCTGGTAGCGCACGTTCGGCGTCGTCGCCAGCAGGTCGAGGTCGTACTCGCGCTCCAATCGCTCGCGCACGATCTCCATGTGGAGGAGACCGAGGAAGCCGCAGCGGAAGCCGAAACCGAGCGCCTCGGAAGTCTCCGGCTCCGAGGAGAGGGCGGCATCGTTGAGGGCGAGCTTCTCGAGCGCCTCGCGCAGGTCTTCGAAGCGGTCGGTGTCGATCGGGAAGAGGCCGCAGAAGACCATCGGCCTCACCTCGCGGTAGCCCTCGAGCGCGATGCTCGCGGGGCGCTCGAGCGAGGTGAGGGTGTCGCCGACTCGCAGCTTGGCGACGTCCTTTATGCCGGTGATCAAATAGCCGACATCGCCGGCCTCCATGCCTTGCACGCCCGTCATCTCCGGGCGGAAGAAGCCGATGTCGTCGATGTCGGCCTCGGTGCCGTTCTGCATCGCGAGGATGCGGCGGTGCTTGCGGAAGGCCCCGTCGACCATCCGCACGTAGGCGATCACGCCGCGGTACTGGTCGAACTCGGAGTCGAAGATCAGGGCGCGTGGGGGCGCGGCCGGGTCGCCCTCCGGCGGTGGCACGCGAGCGACGATCGCCTCGAGCACGTCGACCACCCCCTCTCCCGTCTTGGCCGAGATCGGGATCGCGTCGCCGGGGTTGCCGCCGAGCAGGTCGGCGATTTCAGCGCCGACGCGGTCCGGTTCTGCGCCGGGCAGGTCGACCTTGTTCATTACAGGGATCAGCTCGAGGCCGTTCTCGATCGCCAGGTAGGTGTTGGCGACGGTCTGCGCCTCGACGCCCTGGGCCGCATCGACGACGAGCAGGGCTCCCTCGCAGGCGGCGAGGCTGCGCGAGACCTCGTAGGAGAAGTCGACGTGGCCGGGGGTGTCGATCAGGTGCAGGTGGTAGGTCTCGCCGTCTGACGCCCTGTACTCGACGCGGACGGCCTGGGCCTTGATCGTGATCCCGCGCTCGCGCTCGAGGTCCATCGAGTCGAGCACCTGAGCCCGCATTTTCTTCGGGTCGATGGCGCCGGTGATCTCGAGGATGCGGTCGGCCAGGGTCGACTTGCCGTGGTCGATGTGGGCGATGATCGAGAAGTTGCGAATGTGGTCCATCGGGGGGCGGAGTATGGCGGGGTTGGCGCGCAGGTCCTGTCGTTGCTGGCCCGCGGGTCCTGTCGCCGCAGGGGACCCACCGCCCCCTCCGGTCGCTAAAGCGTCCTCAGGGGCGGTTCCCCCTACGGCGCCACCCGCGGGAGAGACGAAACAACTACACGCCAAACACAGGCGTCATCGTGGGCACGCCGACGGATCCAGGAGTCCTCTCAGCTCGTAGACGACTGTCGGCGGGGTTCTCAAGATGACCGTGGCACCGGGAGCTTTTGTCCAACGGGCCGTCGCCGGGTATGGAGGCTTGTTGGGTTCGAGGCGGTCGCGGGACGCGATGACGTAGTCGTAGTTGCCGGCGTTCAATTGCTCACGCCACGCCCGACAGGTGGTCGGGGGGGTGAAGCCGCCGTGCGGTTGCTCTTCTCCGATGTATGTGACGCGGTTGGAGAGCTCCCGGCCGAAGAGCGGGTACTGGCGCGTGCTGGTAGTCGCTATACGTGCGTCGGAGATGTCCTGGGACCAGGCGAAGGCGGCGTTTAGGCCCGGCGTCGTGAAGGTCGGGTCCGAGTAGCGGTTCTGCAAATAGTGGCGCTGGATCGGGTAGCCGATAGCGACGGCTGCGAGGGCAAGCGAGATGGCCAGGCGGGTACGGGGCATCCCCCGCCCGGACAAATGCCGAGCCAGTTGGCTCGGCATTTTGAGTATCCGCCCGTTCGGGAGATGCCCCGTACCCGCCTTTCGAAGGCGCTCCCGCAGCACGATCGGCAGCAACCCAAGTCCAAGGACTAGAGCTGGAGCCAGATAGCGGAGGCCGGATTCGAAGCCGCGGGGGAGTCCGTCGGGACCGGAGGCGGAGGTCGGGGCGATGAGCCAGGCAAGACTCGCTGCCAAACCGACAGCAGCCGCCACTCGAAGAGCTGGGTCCGAGCGCTTACCGAGGCTCAAGACCAGACCGGCAACGGCTCCTACAAGCAGGAGTGGCCAGAGGATCGTCAGGCCGTGGTGGAAACCGGGGAGGAACCAGTCCGACCAGACCGAGCCATCGGTCAGGTAGCCGAGGACGCTGTGGCCTTCGCGACCGCCGAGGGCCTGTTCGGGCGCGGGCAGAGTGACCGGCCCGAGGTGTTTGACCCAGGGCAGCGGGTTGCCCGTGTGGGCGAGGTTGCGGAGGTACCAGTAGCCGCCGCTGGCCAGACCGGCGAGAGCGGCGATGCCAAAGATCCTCCACCGCTGCCCGTGTGGCGCGATGACCGCGATTCCCATCACGAGCACGGCAGCGGGTAGGAGGAAGTTGAGCTTCGTCCCGGCAGCGAGGCCTGCGGCAAGACCTACAACCGCTGCCTGGCTCATCGCGAACGCAGTTCCACTTGCAGGCAGGTAGGAACTGCGTTCGCGATGAGCCAGGGTGATCGCCACACCCGCGAAGAGGAAGAAGATCCCGACGATGTCGTTGCGCGCCTCTCCCGCCTGATCGCTCAACGCCGGCACGCTGAGCGCGATCGCCGCCAGCGCCATCGACCACGGCGCCACCCGATACGGCCGCCCGATGCACCAAGCAGCCACCAGACAGCCGACGAACCACCCGAGGTTCAAGAGCGGCGAAAGCAAGTCGCGTCCGAACGCCAGCATCCCGACCCCATGCACCACTTCCGAATTCGCTGGGTAGAACCACGCTAGGAACTGCGGCGCGATGAAATGCAACCCCCACGTATCGCCGGATTGATAGAAGCCCGCTGCGAACGGCCCGTGGTACCAGGTCGAATCGAACCCGGTCATACCTGTCGACAGCCTCGTCTTGACGCCCGCGGCGAAATGGATCGTTGCCGCCACCGCGATCGCGAATGCAATGAGCGTCGATATATCGACGCCTCTCCCGCGGGTGGCGTCGGGGTGGGGTGATCTCCGCTGCGCGCAGGCTGCTGAGGGCGGGGCTGGCGCCCTGGATCTGCTTTGTCCCGGTGCCCGAAGCAACGCGTAGCGCGAGGAGGGCACCCCACCCCGACGACAGGACCCGCGGGCCAGCACGCCGATCACCGCCACCGCGACGAGGTACGGCACCGCCTCGAACCATCCGAACGTTCCCAGTAGCTCAGCGACCCAAAGCAGGATGGCCAACGCGATGACCACGGTCGCGAGGTGAGCTGTTGCTCCATTGACGTCACTCAGGGCACGGCGACGCAGCCCGGAGGCCCCGAGCCAGGCGAAGCCGACCAGGAGGACGAGCTCGAGGACCCCGAGGAGGTAGCGGCCCGGCCCGAGCATCTAGCGTCGGCGGACGAGGCGCATGATCTGATCGAGCTCGGCGATCCTCATCAGCTTCGCCAGCCCCAGATAGGTCAGCCCACCGAGACCGAGGCCGACCCCAAGCGAGACGATCTGGCCGAAGAGCCCCCGGCCGAGCGTGTTGTCGAGGACGTCCCAGACCCCGAAGGCGACAGCAGCCAGCGCCGCGGCGGCGATCGTGATCCTGACGGTCGTCGCGAAGAGGCGCCGCAGCTCGAGCCCGTCGAACTCGCGGCGCAGGACCACCGCCTGGGCGACGACGGCCGCCGTGGTGCCGATCCCGGTCCCGGCGACGATGCCGCCGGTGCCGAACGGCTTGTAGAGGAGGAGGGCTCCCAGGGCCGAGACGACCAGGTCGAGCGCGGCCAGCCCGGTCGCCATCCACGGTCGCTGCAGGCTGAAGAAGGTCCGCGTTTGCAGCAGGTAGAGGCCGTTGGTCGGCAATGAGAAGGCAAACCAGAAGAGGGCTGTTGCCACCAGCGTGGTCTGCGCCGGGGTGAACTCTCCATGCTGGTAGACGAGGCGGATCATCGGCACCGAGAGGACGAGTACGGCGGTGGCGGCGGGAACGAGGACAAAGAGGATCTGCCGCATGCCGTTGGCCATCGTCGCCCGCAGGTTGTCGAGCTCGCCGCGGGCAGCGAAGCGAGCCAGAGTCGGGAAGAGCACGGTCGCGATCGCCACCGAGAAGATCCCCTGCGGCAACTGGTACACGCGGAAGGCCTTGTCGATCGCCGCCGGTGACTGCTCGCTGACGAGGCTGCCGAAGAGGCTGTTGATCAGCATGTTGAAGTTGATCAGGCCTAGGCTGATCGTCACCGGCAGCATCAGCAGCAGCACCCGGCGCACGTCGCGGTTTCGCCATTCGAAACTCCATTCGAACTTGAACGGCGTGTTGCGCAGGTCGAAGGCCGGGATCGCCAACTGCACGACGGTGCCGGCGAGGATGCCGATCGCGTAGGCGTAGATGCGGTTCTGCCCGTGGAACGCCGGAGCGAGAGCGACGACGACGGCGATAATCGTCACGTTCCAGAAGAGGGGCGCGATTGCAAAGGCACCGAAGCGGTCGTAGCTGTTGAGGATGCCGACGACGACGCCGCTGACGCCCAACAGGATCAGGATCGGAAAGAGGACCTGCGAGAGGGTGACCGTGAGGTCAAGGATCTCGCCTTCGAAGCCCGGTGCGAAGACGGGCATGACGACGGGCGCGAGAAGCACGAAGAGTGCCGTGATCGCGCCGAGGACGAGGGTGACGAGGAGGAGCAGGGTCGAGGCGAGGCGAAATGCCTCGCGGTAGTTTTTTTTCTCCAGCTGCTCGGTGAAGATCGGCACGAAGGCCGGTTGCAACGCTGCGTCGGCGAACAGCGCCCGCACCAGGTTGGGCACCTGGAAGGCGATCGTGAAAGCCGACATCGGCCCGTAGACGCCGTAGTAGGAGGCGGCGACGATCTCCCGCACCAGGCCCGCGATCCGCGACGCCGCCGTCGCGATGGAGAAGAACGCGGTGGAACGGGCTATCCGTCCCGGCCGTGGCTCGGGGGCCGGTTCCTCACCGGGATCGAAGGACTCGGCAGCGCGCACGGCCGAGTCTTCGGCGAGCGTGGCCTCGTCGCGGTCTGGACTGTCGGGCGTCTCCAAGCTGGGTCTCAGTCGCTATAGTCGGCGGCCGCCCGGAGGGGCTCGGCGCCCCGTCCAGGCACACGACCATGGCCAACATAGCCTCACAGAAGAAGCGGATACTGCGCAGCGAGCGCGAGCGGACCGAGAACCGCCTGCTGACCAGCACCGTGAAGACCTACTTCCGCCGCCTCGAGGCCGCGGTCGAGAACGGCGACGCCGGCAAGGTCGAGGCCGAACATCGTGCCCTGATCTCGAAGATCGACAAGGCGGTTCAGAAGGGCGCCATGCACAAGAACACCGGCGCCCGCAAGAAGTCCAGGGCCGCGCGCCTCGCCTCAGTCTGAGGCGATCTTCCGCACCGCCAGCGTCAGAGCCAGCTCGTCGCCGTAGTCGGCCCCCCCGCGGCACCAGACCTCGAGGTCGGCCAGCGTCGCCGTTGCCTGTCGCAGGCTTTCGGGGCTCGTGCGGCCTACGCGAGCCACGAGCTGCTTGGCGGCGTACGGATGCATCCCAAGACCCGATTCGACCTGCTTCGGTGAGGCGCCACCCTCGATTTGCGCCGCCGCCGCGCAGGCCTTGCGCAGGCGCGAAGCGAGCCCGTAGACGAGGCCGGTGACGTTTTCGCCCTGTGAGATGAGACGCTCCGCGATCGCCGTCGCCCGGGCCGCGTCGCGCTCGAGCAGGGCATCGGAGAGCGCCCAGACCGCCGCCTCGGAGGTATCGGTCACCATCGCTTCGAGGTCCTCGACCCGCACCGTCCCCCCCTCGCCGGCCCAGAGCGCCAGCCGCTCGAGCTCGTTGCGCAAGCGGACCCGGCTCGTTCCCATCCGCTCGACCAGCAGCCGCGCCGCCGCCGCGTCGAGGGAGAAGCCAAGCTGGCGCGCCTCGGCCACGAGAGCGCGAGGCATATCCCGTGCCTTGGGCGCCTCGAACTCGTGGATCTCGCCGCCGACCGCCTTGACGGCCTTGGTGAGCGCCGCGGGGGGCTTGTCTCGGCCGATGAGGACGAGCGTCAGGTCGGGTGGGAGATGAGACAGGGAGTCGGCGACGGCCTTGAGCTGGCGGTCGCGCCAGCGCTCGATCCCGTCGACGAGGAGGTAACGGCGGGACTCGGTCAGCGACATCGCCGGCAAGGCCGCGAGGAGCGCCTCGTGGTCCGGCGCGCCCCTCCCCTCGTTCGGCTCGAAGACCTCCAGGGCGGATGCGCCCCCGTCCTCCTCGGCCCGTGCCCGCAACCGTGCCCGCGTCGCGTCTATCTTCGCCTCGTCGGTGCCGGCGATCAGGTAGAGCGCTGCAAGGGACTCGGCCATCGCGGCCGAGTCTAGTGGCGGCCTCCGTGGGACTCGCCGGAGTGACCCGGTGCTTCACTGGAATGACCCGATGCTTCACGAGAGTGGCCTGGAGCTTCGCTGGAATGGCCCGGCGAATCGCCCGAGTGCCCCGGGGCTTTGCCGGAATGTCCGGGGGACGAGGTCGTCGGTGTGGGTGGCACGGGACTGGAGGGAGCTTTGGTCGGAGGCCCTTGTGATGGAGGCGCTTCGGCAACGACCGTGGGTGGGGTGCTCGTCGCGGGCGCTTGGGCTTGCCCGTCGTTCCCCGGGGCCGCGGGCGGGCTCGCTCCGGCCGGGCCACCCGGAGAGACGCCCGCGTCGACCGGCGCGGCCGATCCTTTCGGGCCGGAACCGGGAGAGGCGTGAGCAGAGCCCCGTCCTGGGCGATGGTGACCGCCATGCACAGATCGCCGCAGTGCCACCGGCGGCGGCGAGATTGAATCGTTCTGGACGAGTCGAGGCGGGGGCTGCGGCAGCGGACCGCCGAACACCCCCGGCCACCCCTGATTGGAGACGAAACCGACCAGGCCAAGGCCGACGGCGGTGACCAAGCCAAGGATTCCGATGGTCGTGCTGCGCAGGCGGACGAGCATGTCGTCGCCGACGAGGACCGAGGGCGCAAACGAGCGCGCTATCGCCTTTTTCAACCTGGAAGCCACCTCTACGTCCATCGACTGTCGTCCTTCGATCACAAGGGGGGTGGGCGTGAAATTCCCACTATTGCCTCGTAGATACGTTGAGTTCCCTTACCGGTCGGTGTCGACCTCGACCGAGCGACGGCTGACTTCCAGCGAGATCGTGCCGTCCTGGTCGGTGCGCAGAGCTGGCACATGACGCGAAGCCAGCTCGGCGAGCGTCCGTGGAGTCGGATGGCCGTACGGGTTGTCGGCGCCAACCGAGATCACGGCCAGCCCGGGGACGGTTGCATCGAGCAGAGCCGGGAGTCCGCTGTCTTCACTGCCGTGGTGGGCGATCTTGAGAACGTCGATCGGTCCCGGGTCGAGCGGGACGTCTCCTGCCTCGGCATCGGCCGTGAGGAGCATCGAGAATCGGTGCCAGCGAGCGAGGAGGACGAGGGCCTGCATGTTGGGGTCGGCGCCTCCGAGCGGCGCGGACAGCAACGCCTGCGGGGGCCAGAGAACTTCCATCCTCAACGCACCGGAGCGGACCCTCCCGCCGGCGGCCAGGCGTTGCGGCAACGCCCCCACCGCTTCCGCCTCACCGCGGAGGCGGCGACTGAGGCGGGCGTAGGCGAGGCGCTCGACCGGAAAATTCCCGAGCAGCTCCTCGACTCCACCCGCGTGGTCGGATTGTTCGTGGGTCACCACGGCGACGCCAAGCCGGTCGACTCCCACCTCGTGCAGCAGGCGAGCGAGTCCGTCGCCGGGCGGACCGCCGTCGACGAGAACGGCGGGAGCCCGGGCGGGCTGGAAGAGGATTGCGTCGCCCTGGCCGACATCGAGTACCTCGATCCTCAAACCGGCCCGAGGCGAGCCGGCGGCTGGGCCACTGCTCCCTCCCGCCCACACCAGACCGAACGCCACTGCCGCAAAACCCGCCAAGACCCATCCACGACGCCTCCCCCGCGGGTGCAACGTTTTTGGGGGCCATTTCACGGCAAACGCGTTGCACCAGGCGAGGGTGAGCGCGGTGAGGGCGATCGCCGCGTAGGAGATGAGCAGGCCACCCAACCCAATCCGCACATGAAGGTACGCCCAGCCTGGTCGTCCGCACCAGGCCGCGACCTGGGCGATGTAGGCGAGCAGCGGAGCCTCGACGGCGTTGAGCAACCCGACGGGGAAGCCCGGGACCTGACCCCCGGCTGCGGCGAGCATGCCAAGCCACATGGCGGGAGCGACCGCAGGCAGCGCCAGCAGGTTGGCGACGAGGGTCGTGGTGGAGACGGCTTCGAAATGAAAGGCGATCAGAGGAGCGGTCGCCAGCGTCGCCGCGATCGTCATCGCCGCGCCCTCGGCCAGGGCCCCTCGCCAGCCCGCGCGGCCGATGCGGGCGACGATCGCGCGGCGAATCGGCGCTGCAAACGCGACGATGCCGAGCACCGCTGCGAAGCTGAGCTGCCAGCCGACGTCGGCAGCGATCCCGGGGTCGATTGCGAGCGTCACGACAGCGGCGAGGGCCAGCCCGTACAGGCGCGACGAGCGTCGCCCCACGAGCGTCGCGAGCACGGTGAGCCCGCCCATCACCCCAGCGCGGAGGATCGACGGGCCGGCGCCGGCGAGCGGAACGTAGACGACGATCGCGCCGAGCAGCCAAACCAGGCGAGTGCGCAGCGGCATGCCGAGCGCGGCGAGCAGCGGCATCGCGAGCAAGGCGAGCAGGGCGACGTTCTGACCAGAGACGGCGAGCAGGTGCGAGAGGCCGGCCCGGCGGAAGTCTTCGACCGTCGGCTCGTCGATCTCTTCGTCCTCACCGAGGACGAAGCCTCGTGCCAGCGCCGCCTCCCGGGGCGGCATGCCCTGCCCCAACGCCGCCTCGGCCCGCTCGCGGATCTCGGCCCGGTGCGCCAGGGCCAAGACGACGACCGCGACTGCCCCAACGACGGCCAACATCGAGACACGGCCTGCGCGCATCGGCACGGCTAGGGCTGCAACCGTGCCCGCAGCGCCTCCATCGTCGCCGGCCCGATGCCGCTGATCTGATCGAGCTGGTCGACCGAGGAGAGGCCGCCGTGCTGTTCGCGGAACTCGACGATGTCCTGGGCGGTGACCGGTCCGATGCCGTCGATCGTGTCGAGCTGCTCGACGGTCGCGATACCGAGGCTGATCGGGCCTTCTTCCGCGGCCCCGCCGGCCGCTGCGAGCGGCGCCCCTCCCGGCCCACTCTTCGGAACCACGACCTGCTGCCCGTCGGCGAGCCGCGCCGCCAGGTTGATCGCTTCCAGGAGCGCCGCGCCGGTCGCTCCTCCCGCCCGGGCGACGGCATCGGTCACGCGAGCCCCTGCCGGCAGGCGATAGACGCCGGGGCGCGCAACCGCACCGGTGACGTCGACGACGACGTCTCCGGACCCGCCGCTGTCGAGGCTGACGCGAGCGCCGCCGTCCGACGAAAACGAGGGACTGGGCGAGGAGGTGCTGTCGCCCTCGGCGCGGATCGCACGCGCGCCGAGCAGCAGCAGAGCCACGGCGACGGCTCCGTATACGGCGATCTGCGACCTGCTCAGCTCGGGCACGACCCGAACCGTGACGGCCTGGAACGCGCGCGTGGCGCGCACAGTCAAAAGACTTTCAGTCGAAAATGCGCCGCGCTACAGATCTTCGTCGTCGTAGCCGGCAACCTCTGCGAGCTGGTCGCTGTACAGCTCGGAGGCGGCGACTGGCGGCGACTGGACTGAGATGCAGGCGAGATCGGCATCGCCGTCGTTGGCGACCGAGTGATCGGTGGCCGGCGGAACGAGGATCAGGTCCCCCTCGCCGACCTGCTGGGTGTCCCCCGCCACGGACATCGTGCCGGTGCCGCGTATGACGACGTACACCTGCTCGGCTTCCTCGTGAGAGCGCAGCGTCTGCTCGGCGCCGGAGGGCAGCACGAGCCAGGTGACGGAGAGGTTGCGCGAGCCGAGTTCGCCCGCATCCATCAACACGTGCGTGCGCAGTCGGTGCCACTCCTCCACCGGCGCCTCTGTCAGCCTCCTTACCTGCACGGCCGCTTTGTACCAAAGAAGTCGTGCATTGGCGCCCTAACGGACGACTAGGTTGACCAGCTTGCCCGGCACGACGACCTCCTTGACAACCTCCTTGCCGTCGAGGAAACGGGCGATCTTCTCGCTCTCACGGGCCAGGCGCAGCAGCTCATCTTCAGGAGCGTCGGCCGCGGCCTCGATGCGGTCGCGAAGCTTGCCGTTGACCTGGACGACCAGCGTGACCTTGTCACTGGTAAGCAGAGCGGCGTCGGCCTTGGGCCAGGGTCGCTCCCAGACGCGACTCCCCTCGAGGCGCTCCCAGATCTCGGCGCCGAGGTGCGGCGCGAAGGGGAAGACGAGCGAGGCGGCGGTCGAGGTCGCGAAACGAACCGCGGCCTGTCCCTCGTCGCTGCCGTAGAGGCCGTCCTTGAGCCGGTAGGCGTCGTTGACCAGCTCCATCACTGCGGCGATCGCGGTGTTGAACTGGAAGCCGCGCTCGAAGTCGCGCGTCACCTTGTCGATCGCCCAGTGCGCCTTGGCCAGCAGCTCGCGGGTCTCGCCGCTCGCATCGCCCGGCACCTCCGCTGCCGCGCCGGTCCGCTCCTCGACCTCCTCGCAGAGGCGCCAGAGGCGGGAGAGGAAGCGATTGACGCCCTCGACCCCCTCGTCGGCCCAGTCGGCGTCGCGCTCGGGCGGGCCCATGAAGCAGATGTAGGTGCGGGCGGTGTCGGCGCCGTAGCGCTCGACGTACTCGGCGGGGCTGACCGTGTTGCCGCGCGACTTCGACATCTTCGCCCCGTCGCGGGTGATCATTCCCTGGGCAAAGAGGTTGGCAAAGGGCTCCTGCACGTCGAGCACGCCGCAGTCGGTGAGCGCCTTGGTGAAGAAGCGCGCATACATCAGGTGCAGGATCGCGTGCTCGACGCCACCGATGTACTGGTCGACCGGCAGCCAGTGGTCGGAGGCAGCGTGGTCCCAGGCGGCCTCGCCGTTGCGCGGGTCGAGATAGCGGACGAAGTACCAGGAGGAGTCGACGAAGGTGTCCATCGTGTCGGTCTCGCGGCGGGCGGGGCCGCCGCAGCGCGGGCACTCGGTGGCGACCCAGTCCTCGGCTGCTGCCAGCGGGCTCTTGCCCTGCGGCGCGTAGTCATCGACCTCGGGCAGCTCGACCGGCAGCCGGTCATCGGGGACGGGGACGATCGCCGGGGCGCCGTCCTCGTCACCACAATTGGCGCAGTAGACGACCGGAATCGGCGCCCCCCAGTAGCGCTGACGGGAGACGAGCCAGTCGCGCAGGCGGTAGTTGACGGCAGATTTCCCGCGCTCTTCCTCGGCCAGCCAGGCGACGATCTCCGCGTAGGCCTCGCGATTGCCCTTGCCGTCGAAGCGCCCCGAGCCAGTCATCGGCCCGTCGCCTGGATAGGGCAGGCCCTCGTCGTCTCGGGTCGTCTCGGGGTCGGTGCCCTCGATCACGCGGCGCACCGGCAGGTCGAAGGCCCTGGCGAACGCGTAGTCGCGCTCGTCGTGAGCGGGCACGGCCATGATCGCGCCGGTGCCGTACTCCATCAGCACGTAGTCGGCGACGAACATCGGGATCTCCTCGCCGTTGACCGGGTTGACGACGCTGCGCCCGAGCGGTACGCCGGTCTTCTCGCGGTCCTCGGCGCCGCGTTCCTCGGCCGACTCGCGGGCGGCGCGGTCGACGTACTCGCGCACGGCGGCCTCGGCGGGGGTGCCGGCGACGAGCCGCTCCAACTCGGGATGCTCGGGGGCGAGGACGAAGAAGGTGGCGCCGAAGAGGGTGTCGGGGCGGGTCGTGAAGACGGGGAAGTCGAGGTCGAGCTCCTCGCAGCGGAAGGTGACTTCGGCGCCCTCGGAGCGGCCG